>ERZ779895.1615-NODE-1615-length-23237-cov-2.916918_pt1 | contig 23237 bp, 13 predicted proteins | sample MGYA00511093_ERZ779895 | MGnify/ENA primary metagenome ERZ779895 (study PRJEB29588, sample SAMEA2142970) | human gut metagenome | biome: human gut; feature: human-associated habitat; material: faeces | place: Denmark | collected 2008/2010 ... | reverse complement strand
CTGTTGTTGTACAGGATGTTGATTCTATCTTTGACATAGATACCATCTGTGCACTTCGTAACCTGGTATGTGAGATTGCCGGCAAAGAATATGAGAAAAACTATCAGGATGATGTATCCATCCGTCTGATCACAGACCATATCCGCTCTGCTACATTTATGATCTCTGATGGTATCATGCCTAGTAATGAAGGACGCGGCTACGTTCTTCGTCGTTTGATCCGCCGTGCAGTACGTCATGGACGTAAACTTGGAATTGACAAGCAGTTTATGGCAGAACTTGCCCAAACAGTTATTGCAGAGTCTAAGGATGGTTATCCGGAGTTAGAGGATAAAAAAGAGTTTATTTTGCAGGTATTGTCTCAGGAGGAAGGAAAGTTTGATAAAACGATCGATCAGGGACTTACCATTCTGACACAGATGCAGGAAGAGTTAGAAGCGTCCGGAGCCAAAGAACTGAAAGGTGCTGATGCATTTAAATTGTATGATACGTATGGATTCCCGTTGGATCTTACTTTGGAGATCATGCAGGAAAAGGGATATACGGTCGATGAAAAAGGATTTGCGGCTGCCATGCAGGAACAGAAAGAAAAGGCAAGAGGAGCACGCAAGACAACCAATTATATGGGCGCAGAAGAGACAGTTTATCAGCATATCGACCCAACGATCACCAGTAAATTTGTCGGATATGACCGTTTAACACACGATTCCAAGATTTCTGTTCTGACAACAGAAGAGGAGGTAGTATCTGCTCTTACGGATGGTCAGACAGGAACGATCATTGTAGATGAGACGCCATTTTATGCAACAATGGGTGGTCAGACTGCTGATAAGGGAACGATTACAGAAGGCGATAATGAGTTTGCAGTGAAAGATACGATCCATCTGCAGGGTGGACGTATTGGACATGTTGGCGTTGTTACCAAGGGTATGTTTAAGGTTGGCGATACTGTTACATTGACTGTAGATGCTGCAAATCGACAGAATACCGGTAAGAATCACAGTGCAACACATTTGCTGCAAAAAGCACTTCGTATAGTGCTTGGAAGCCATGTTGAGCAGGCAGGTTCTTATGTGGATGCAGAGCGTCTTCGCTTTGACTTTACACATTTCTCTGCGATGACAGACGAAGAGATTGCAAAAGTAGAGGCAATCGTTAATGAACAGATTGCCAAAAATCTGCAGGTTGTCACAGAAGAGATGTCTGTCGAGGATGCTAAGAAGACAGGTGCTATGGCGTTGTTTGGTGAAAAATATGGAGACAAAGTTCGTGTAGTACAGATGAAGGCAGACGGAGAGGAAGCTTTCAGTGTGGAGCTTTGTGGTGGTACGCATGTAGCAAATACCGGTGTAATCTCATATTTTAAGATCATTTCGGAAAGCGGTGTTGCGGCAGGTGTGCGCCGTATTGAAGCACTCACCGGTGATGGCTTGATGAAGCATTACGCAATGCAAGAAGAGCTTCTGAAAGAAGTTGCTAAGGCAGCTAAGGCAGAGCCGGCAAAGCTGTTGCAGAAAGTGACATCGTTGCAAGAAGAACTGAAAGCTCTGCAGAGTGAAAACGAGAAACTGAAGGCGAAGTTAGCCAATGATGCAGTGGGAGATGTTGACAGCAAGATCCAAGAAGTTAAAGGTATGAAGGTACTTGCGATGGATGTTCCGGACGTAGATATGAATGGTCTTCGCAATTTGGGTGACCAGATGAAAGAAAAGATTGGAGACGGCGTGGTTGTGCTTGCATCTGCTAATGGCGGTAAAGTAACTCTGCTTGCGATGGCAACAGATGCAGCTATCAAAAAAGGTGCACATGCCGGTAATCTGATCAAGGAGATTGCATCCTTAGTTGGTGGCGGCGGTGGCGGTCGACCAAACATGGCTCAGGCGGGCGGTAAGAACCCTGCTGGAATCCCGGATGCATTGGCCAAAGTCGTTTCTGTTGTCGAAAGTCAGCTTGCGTAATGGAAGCGTGTTTATGGATAATTGCCAAAATTATACAGTGGATTTTGTATAAATCAGTACAAAAATGAATATTTGCCTTGATAAAGACACAAATTCCTGTCATACTAATAGCGGAGTGGAAAATTTCCACTTCGCTATTTTATATTCTATTTAATCATTAAGAAGGAGGATGATTATGAAAAAAATCAAAAGATTATTAGTTGTTGCTGCCTTGGCTTTGATCGTTGGTGCAACAGCAAAAGTGCAGACGCAGGCTGCAGTGACCGGTGTAAAGCAGATTGATGACAGCAAGAACAGCGTCAAGCTGCAGTGTAATGCAATTCTTGGTGCAGGCTACTATTATTTAGAGCTTAGTACAGATAACAGGAATTGGGTTGTTATGGATGTATCTTCGAATCCATCTTCATTATCTGCAAGCTCTCTTACTTCAGGAACGACATACTATGCCCGCGTAGGCACATGTACAGATTATAATTACTCTGCAGGACTTGTGGCAGTTGGTAAGGCAAATGTATCGGCATCTATTGATGTAGTTACAGCTCCGGAGACAGGTGCAAGCAAGTTCGTACAGACAGGTGCTACCCAGACATCCTTTACCGGTACGTTCAGTGGATCGTTTGGTGCAAACTATTATCAGATCTATTATAATGATGTACTGCTTGGAGCAAGTACATCAACGACAGTTAAGACTTCCAGAAAGTTGACACCTGGTACAAGTTATTGGACATATGCATATCCATGCAGACGTTCCAGCTCTGGATATATTGCAAGAGGCTCCTACAGCTATGACTATATGAAGACGATGCGTCCGAAGGTAAGTACAAGTACATTTGGAATTACATCTGCACTTAGCAATATTAATGTATACTATATGGCGGTTTCCAATAACTATAACGTTGATGGTTTTCAGTGGCAGTTCTTTGTAAATGGCAAATTAAAGAAGACGGTTACGGAGTCATCTAGTTCTTTACGTATCGCTAATTTTATTAATGGTAAGGCAATTCAGTACCGTGTACGTCCATACATTGACTGTGGTGCCAAGAAGATTTACGGTGAGTGGTCCGGATTTAAGTCAATTGGATATGCAACAAAGGTTACAGGATCCTATAACAGAAAGTCAAAGAAACTTACTGTAAAGTGGTCTAAGGTTACCGGTGCAAAATCCTATACCGTGTCTATTTCAACCAAGCAGTCTAAGGGATTTAAGAAAGTAAAGACCGTGAAGGCTTCTAAAAGAAAGGTAGTTATTAAGAAGTATGGCAAGAAGAAACTCAAAAAGGGTAAGATCTATTGGATTCGTATTGTGCCAAACGTTAAATCCGGGAAGAAGACGGTAGCATTAAAGACTTCAGGTGTATATAGCTACAGAATTCCTAGATACTAAAGCTTATAAACGATGGTAAACAATGAAAAAAGTTGTTGACTATTTGGCAAATTATGCTATAATATATTTCGTGCGTATGGAAATGCGATTTCCATGGTAAAATATATTACCCTATACAGTTGTGTATTGAAGCATAATCTACAACTGAGGGGAGGTTAGGTGTGAGACTATGTCAAATGTAATCGTAAAAGAGAATGAGACATTGGATAACGCTTTACGTCGTTTCAAAAGAAATTGTGCTAAAGCTGGCATCCAGCAGGAAATTCGTAAGAGAGAGCATTATGAGAAGCCAAGCGTTCGTCGTAAGAAGAAGTCTGAGGCTGCTCGTAAGCGCAAATACTAATCGTATGTTAGGGATTTGAGTGTCAGATCCTAAAATCAGAAAGAGGTTATTTGGTTAATCTCTTTCTTTTTTTATGTTATAGGAAATCAGGTTTATGAAACAAAAGGATGATTTTTGAAATAATATTGAAAAAGAATTGAGTAAATAGTATTATGAACAAGTAGCAAAGTGGATTGCTAATATCCGATTGACAATGCTTACAGTACGCTATATAAAAGGGGCTACAAATGTATTAGTTTTGTAAATAATAACAATAATAATATAGAAAAGGGATAGTATTAAAATGACAGAAAAAGAAAAGATGCTTGCAGGAAAAATATATGATACAAGTGATGAAGAATTAGCAGCAATGAGATTGAAGGCACATAAGCTTTCTGCAAGATATAACAGTGTGTTTGAGGATGAAGAAGATATAAGAAATAAAATATTGTCAGAGCTTATACCAAATATAGGAAAAGGAACATATATGCAGGGACCGATTCAGTTTGATTATGGTGCATTTACGACATTTGGCGAAAACTGTTATGCAAATTTTAATTTCACAGTGCTTGACATATGCCCTGTTACAATAGGAGATAATGTGTTTTTTGGACCAAACTGTATGCTGGCAACGCCTGTACATCCATTTAGGTATCAGGAGAGAAATATCAAATATAAGGAAGATGGTACGGCTTATGATGATGAGTATGCAAAGCCGATAACGATAGGTTCAAACTGTTGGCTTGCAAGTAATGTTGTGGTTATAGGAGGTGTAACTATCGGAGAAGGCTGTGTGATAGGTGCGGGCAGTGTAGTGACGCGTGATATACCGGCAAACTCATTGGCGGCAGGAAATCCATGCAGAGTTATAAGAGAGATAACGGAAAAAGATTCGATAAAATATAAGAAGGAATTGTTTTAAGATGTTTGGATTAAAAAAGGAAAATAGGAGAAGTAATTGATGCGACTAAAGCAGATTGAATTAACAAATTTTAGAGCTATTGATGATGCAATTATTGAATTTGACGGTAAAAGTACGGTTATTTTTGGAATTAACGGAACAGGGAAATCAAGTATTCTTCGTTCTGTTAATTTATTGTTTGCAAATATTATAAATCAGGTTGTAAACAGAAAAGAATTAAAACAAAACTATGCTATTCAATTAGAAGATATTATGTATGGAAAAAGTGGAACAAGCATACACGCAACGATTGAATTTGAAGGTACGGAGTTTGAATATTCAAGAAATATGATGCGAAATACAGGCAGGAAAACACATAACAAAAAAGCTTTAAATGAAATTGTTGATATATTTCATGAGAAATATATCAGTGATGAAGAACAGAATGATATTCCTATTTTTGCAAATTATGGGACAAATCGTCTTGTGTTGGATATACCTTTGCGCATTAGAACACACCATACTTTTGATATATATTCTGCATTTGAAAAGGCGATTGAAAATAAAATAGACTTTGGGACTTTTTTCGAGTGGTATAGAAATCAGGAAGATTATGAAAATGAGCAAAAAATAGAGACGGAAAATTTAAAATATGAAGATAATTCTCTGCAAGCGGTAAGAAAGGCGATTTTGTCAATGTTAGATGGCTGCTCCAATCTTCGTGTTGTAAGAAAACCTCGTTTGGAAATGAAAATAAACAAGGCAAATATCAGCTTGAATGTTTCTCAAATGTCTGATGGGGAAAAATGCACATTAGCTTTGTTTGGTGATTTGGCGAGAAGGCTTACTTTAGCAAATCCAAATAAAGAAAATCCATTGCTTGGAGAGGGAATCGTACTGATTGATGAAGTGGAACTGCATATGCACCCATCATGGCAGAGAAAAGTGTTATCTGCATTAAGAGATACTTTTCCAAATATACAGTTTATTATTACTACACATTCACCTATTGTATTAAGTGAAGCTGATGAAAATTATAATCTGTTTTTTATAGATAACAGTGAAGGAAAATTTAGTATTCAAAAAAATAAACAGTTAAACGGATATGATGCGAATGCTGTTTTAGAACAGTTTATGGATACAAGTTCTATTAATGAAAAAATAAAAAGTTTTATAGACTCGATATATGATGATATAAACAGTAGATTATTTGAGCAGGCAGAAGTGAAAATAAATGCACTTGCTGAAATTACAAGTGAGAACCATCCGGATGTTATTACGGCAAGGATGGAATTAAAGAGGAGAAGATATATATGATATATATTGAAAAGTCTGAAGAACCAGAGTTTTTGAGTGAGTTTAAACGAAAAAATCCCGATAAGACTTATGATTCGGAAGAATTTGCACATTACAGAGGAATTCTTACAGATGTACTTATAAAAGAGCAAAAAGGAATCTGTGCATATTGTTGTGGCAGAATAAAAAAGGAAAATGTTCATAATGAGCATATAGAACCAAGAAATCCGGGGAAATATGTGAGTAAACGCTCATTAGATTATTCAAATCTTGTGGCAAGTTGTAATACAATAAGAACCTGCGGAAGAAAAAAGGAAAACAAATATGATTCGGATAAATTTGTGTCTCCATTAGAACAGGAGTGTGAGAAAAAGTTTACATATTATGGCAATGGAACAATAGTAGGGGATGAATACACAATAAACCTTTTAAATTTAAATGACTATGAATTGCGTGAAGCACGCAAGGCGGTATATCAGCAGTTGCAGCATCTTGACAAAGAAACGATAAAACTGGTGTATATGAATGAACAGGACGAGGAGTACCAGCCTTATTATAATGTGATTAAGTGGTATGTGAATGGGTGAGGAAAAAGGGAGATAAAGTGATGGATTTAGAAGAAAATTTAAAAAGAGAACTTGAAAAGTACATAGAATTATATTATAGACCGGATAAAAAATATATTTTTATAAATCCTGATACAGATGCACAGGAAATAACTAAAAATTCAGGAAAAAAGTTTGAACAGCAGAAACAGGACCTTGCAGTATTGGTAGAAGAAGCCGGGGAAACATTTTGTGAAATGTTATTCAGGATTATTAATGAAAAAGGAGAAAAGGAATCTGATGTATATAAAAATGCCGGTATAGATAGAAAATTATTTTCAAAAATCCGTAATAATCCGGCATACCATCCTAAAAAGGCAACGGTCATTGCTCTTAGTATCGCACTTAAACTTGATATAAATAACAGCATAGAATTTCTTGAAAGTGCAGGATATGCGTTGTCTCCGGGAGAAAAGAGTGATATTATAGTCAGATATTTTATTGAGAAAAAAATATTTGACATTGACATAATAAACTGTGCCTTGTATGAATTTGGTGAGAAAACAATCGGTGTGTAGGAAATGAAAATTGCATACTTTTTAATATGTAAGAAGGTTAGAGATAGTTTTAGAAGGTAGGAAAGGGCTACTGGAGTCAGTGTCCTTTTCAAAATAGTACAAAGAAATACTATGAAATACAACAAAAACACATTGAAAATATAGAACATATGTGCTACACTGTTGATAGTGATTAAAAAATAGGAGCTTACACTATGGATAATTATATTAAAAATTGGATTGGAATTGAAGCAGCGGCTAGCTATTTAGATGTGACAAAAGACACTATAAGAAATTGGACTAAAAAGACTGATATTTCGGCACATAAAATAGGATAATTATTGAAAATTAAAAGAACTGAATTGGATGCGTGGGTTAAAAGTGGGCGTAGTGCAATAGATTAGTGTGGTTATATGTTTAGAAACTGATTGTTAAGAGTAAGGAGGAGACTGTTATATGGGCATTGAAAGATTAAAGCAATTGATAATGCAGTATAAGGAGAGTGAGAGTTATTATCTTGATGCTAAAAATGCATATAATGAGACAGAATGTCGGGATGAATATATTAGTCCGTTGTTGGAATGTTTTGGTTGGGATGTACATAATAAAAAGGGTAAATTACCTCAATATAAAGAGGTTGTTGTAGAAAAGTTTTCTAATAGCTCAGAAAGACCGGATTATACACTGACTTTAAATGGTGTGTCTAAGCTTTTTGTTGAGGCAAAGAAACCAAGTGTTGATATAACTGTTGAGTTTGAGCCTGCAATGCAGACAAGAAAATATGGATGGAATGCCAATCATGCATTAGCAATATTGACTAACTTTGAAAATCTCTTCATTTATGATACAACGAATAAGCCAGAAGAAGGAGATAGTGCAAGTGCTTCATTGTATAGAAAATATAACTATGAAGACTATGTGGAAAAATATCAAGAAATTGCAGATCTGATTTCTAGAGATAATGTGTATTCTGGACAATACGATGAATTTATTAAAACAAATTTTCAGAACGATACCAGATATAGTACGGAAATTGATGAAACATTTCTTAAGCAAATTAATGAGTGGAGACTCGAAATTGGTACTTATTTGTATGAAAACAAAGAGGACTATAAAAATATTAGTGTGCTTAACGATACAGTACAAGATTTTATCAATCAAATTATTTTCTTGAGAATCTGTGAAGATAGAAAATTGCCTTTATACATGAAATTATACGAAACAGTGGAAGATAGGGCATCTTTGCAGAAGGTATTAACTACGGTTTTTAAGGAAGCAGATAAGCGATACAATTCCGGACTGTTCAAAAATGATTGCCCAATTTTTGATTTGAGCTGTGATATTATTTTTGAGATGATAGAGTCATTGTATTATCCGAAGACTCCATATATGTTTACGATTATTGAACCAAGTATTTTGGGGAAAATATATGAATCCTTTTTGGCTGAAAGTCTCGTATTGCAAGATGGAAAAATAGCACTAGCGCAAAAGAAGGAATATTTGTATAAATCAGTAGTAAGTACACCGGTGGAAATAGTGAAATATATGGTAAAAAATACATTAGAGCCATTATGTAAGGGAAAGACACCGCCAGAAATTTTGAGTTTGAGAATTGCTGATATTGCATGTGGTTCGGGTATCTTTCTAGAGGAAGCATATCAATATCTGGTCGATTTCTGTACGGAGTGGTATAAGCTAAATGATAAAGCACATTTAATGGTGGTGGAAGAGGGTGTAGAGAAATTGCCTTTAGTTGATAAGAAAGCGATTTTGACAAATTGTATTTATGGTGTAGATATTGATATCCATGCAGTAGAAGTTAGTAAATTTTCCTTATTATTGAAGTTGATTGAAAATGAAACAGAACCATCTGTTATGAGTAGCAAACCTATATTACCGGATTTGGAAGAAAATATAAAATGTGGTAATTCATTGGTGACGGATGAAGATGTTGAGGGATTAAACATTACATCGGTGGATTTGATAAATATATGTCCGTTTGATTGGGAGGAAATCAATGGTGGAGATAAGTTTGATGTAATTATTGGCAATCCGCCTTATGTTAAGACTGAAGATATTAAAAAACTTCATACCAACGCAGAAGTCAAAATTTATAAGAAGTATGGAAGTTCTCATAAACAGTTTGATAAATATTATTTGTTTATTGAAAAGGCACTGGAATTGATTAATGAAAATGGCTTAATGTGTTATATTGTGCCAAATAAATTTCTACACACAGAATCAGCAGAGAAGCTTCGACTTATGATTAAAGATAAAATTGTTAAACTTGATGATTTTGGAGCTGTCCAATTATTTAAAGATAAGACAATATATAGTTCGATTCTTACAGTGGGTACAACCAATGTGGAAAAATTAGAATATAGGACAGTGGATAATGTAGCACATTTGTGGAATGATGAGGTTGAACAATATAGTCTTATTCCTAAGCAAGGTTTGAATTGTATGCCATGGGCTGAAAACTCAAATATTAATGATGATTCACCATGGTTGGTGTCAGATGACGATGTGTACTTGAGTATGATGAAAAAAGCGAGAGCGAAAATAGTTTCTTTGGCTGATATTGTAGACATATATAATGGAATTCAAACAAGTGCAGAAAAAGTATATAAGATTGAAGGTAAGACAATTGTATCTGAGGATGAAAATTATGTGAAGTTCAGAGTTCAGGATAAGGAATATATGATTGAAAAAGGAATTTTGAGATTATATTTCAAACCTACCAGAACGGAACAAGGTGCATTGGATACTTATAGCGATATTAATCAAGTTAAGGTTAATTACAATATTTTCCCATATGATGCAAATGGCAATTTTATCACTAAGGATATAATGGAAACACAATATCCGTATGCGTGGGAATATTTATTAGAACATAAAGATACATTGTTGCCAAAATCTTTAGGTGGAAATAGAGATGTACAACCTGTTGTTTCTGATAAAGACGAATGGTATCGTTATGGAAGGAGTCAAGCGATTACAAGCCTCAATAATAGAGATAAAATAATTGTTGGAGTTAATCGTAAAAAAGATGATCAGTTGTATCTTATGGATAAAAAACATTACTTAATTGCTTCCGGTGGAACAGCAGGCTATGTGGGAATATCTTTGAAAGAAGACAGTGAGTATCAGTTAGAGTACATACATGCATGGTTATCACATCCATGGACAGACTGGTATTTACAATCAATTGGTAGTGATTTTGAAGGTGGCTTTATAGCAAGAGGAACATATACATTACCAATGGTTCCGTTTATCAAGTTGGATTTTGCTAATAAAAAGCAAAAGGAATTATACGATCAAGTTGTAGCTAATACAAGACGAATTGGTGAGTTAAACGAAGAGCTGTTAAGTAAGAAAGACAAGGCGACACGGAATGTGTTAGAAAAGGAAAAGAATAGGCTGATAAAGAAGAATGAGGAAATGATAACTAAAGTTTATCAGCAGAATTTTTAGGTGATCATATGAAGTTAAAAGAAGATAGTTCAGTACAAAAGCTTAGAGGTGCCTATTATACTCCACTGCCATTAGCAGAGATGATGGTTAAGCTATTTGCAAACAGAACAGATTGTAAGAATCTTCTGGAACCAAGCTGCGGAGATGGTGTGTTTTTGGATGCGTTAATCAAAGCTGATTGTATAAAACAGTATGCGGATATAGATGCTGTTGAAATTGACGGAGCAGAGGCAAAAAAAGTCAAAGGAAGAATGAAAAACTATAAGAATGTTAAAGTGCTAAATGAAGATTTCTTCGACTTTTACAGAACTAATAAAGAAACTGTTCAATATGATTTGATATTAGGAAACCCACCGTATATCAGGTATCAATATTTGGAAGAACATCAGAGAAAGTTAATGTCTGATATACTGACAGTTCAAGGAATGAAAGCCAATAAACTCGTAAATACATGGGTTGGTTTTATTGTCTCTTGTGTAAATATGTTGAGTAAGAATGGTAAAATAGCGTTTGTTATTCCGGCTGAAATCATGCAGGTTGCATATGCAGAAGATTTGAGACTTTTTTTGGCAAATAATCTTTCGAAAATTACGCTTATTACATTTGAGGAACTTGTATTTCCTGATATAGAGCAGGAAATTGTTGTTTTTATTGGTGAAAAAGGCGATGAAGAAAAAGGTATCCGTATTGTAGAATTGAATAACTTAGAAGACTTAGAGTCATTTGATATTGAAGCTAATGGATTTCAAAAGTTACAGCATGTACATGAAAAATGGACAAAGTATTTTACCAATGTTGAAGAAAATCTCTTGGTTAAGCAAATAAGAGAAGACAAGCGTTTTCAGAAGTTGTCAGATATTGCATTAATCAATGTGGGAATTACAACAGGTAATAATAAGTATTTTTCGGTGGAGCGAAAAACTGTAGAAAAGTATCAGATGCAAAATGTTGTAAGACCATTAATTGGGAGAAGTTCTCATGCAAATAGCATTTATTTTAGGCACGAGGACTGGATGCAGAATGTAGATAATAATAAAGCTGCTTACTTAATTGATTTTCCGGATGTTGAATATAAGCATTATCCTAAAAAACACAAGGAATATATTAAGATGGGTGAAAAGAATGGTGAGAATAAGGGATATAAATGTTCTATCAGAGACAGATGGTATCGAATTCCGTCTATATGGGTACCAGATGCATTCTTTTTACGCAGAAATAATTTGTATCCTAAATTTGTTTTGAATCAATGTGATGCAGTATCTACTGATACAATGCATAGAATCAAATTTTATGAAGGAATTGATCCAGAACGAGCTATTTTATCTTATTACAATAGTATTTCTTTTGCGTTTACCGAACTTTGCGGAAGAAGCTATGGTGGAGGTGTGTTAGAAATTCTTCCGGGTGAGGTGGGAAATATTTATGTACCTAAGTTAGATATGATTCCAATTGAAGAAATACGGGAGCTGTTGGAGCAAATTGATTCTATTGTAAGGAACAACCAAAATATTGAAGATGCACTAGATATAGTGGACAAGAAGATATTAATGGATATTCTTGGCTTCGAGCAGAAAGTATGTGAAGATGCAAGGAGTATTTGGAAAAAATTGCAGAGAAGACGATTGAATCGTGGGTAGAAAACAGATGATATATTAGACGATGTTATATCTAAAATAATGCTAATGAAAATGTAAAAAAGAGTAATTGGTGATATTGTTTACAAGAGAGGTGTTAGATATGGATGATAAAATGGTATATTCATATATCGACGAAATAGGAAAACGTCTAGCAGACCCTGGTTTATATGGAGCAGCATCATTAATGGTGGGAGCAGGGTTTTCAAAAAATGCAGATTGCATAGGTGATAAAAAGAACACACCGCCAGATTGGACTCAACTTTCAGAAACGATGTATGAAGAATTATATCCATCTGAAAAAGACAATCAAAGACGAAGATGGGAGGAGTGTTCGGGTAAAAATGTTTTGACACTTGCCCAAAAATATGAGGTAACTTTTGATAGACAGTCATTAAACTCGCTAATTGAAAGGAGTATTGCTGATAAAAATTACATTCCAGGGGAATTGCATAGAAATTTATTGGAATTAAATTGGAATGATGTTTTTACAACTAATTATGATACACTTTTGGAAAGAGCAATTGAACAAGTTGCAACTAGAAAAAATTACAAAATAGTGTACTCACAAGATGATTTGCCGGGAAGTGTTAGACCTCGATTAGTGAAATTACATGGAAGTATTGAACATTCTAGTCAATATATTATTACTGAGGAAGATTATAGGACTTATCCTGACAAATATGCTCCGTTTGTTAATACTGTTCAACAATCTATGTTGGAAACGCGATTATGTTTGATTGGTTTTTCTGGTGCAGACCCTAATTTCTTAAATTGGTTAGGGTGGTTAAGAGATAATATGGGTGAAAATTGTCCTGCAATATATTTTTGTGGTTTGTTTGATAATCTTGGAACAGCAGAGCGTAAGATGTTAGAACAAAGACATATTACAATTTTAGATTTATCTGTGCTGGTAGATAAAACAGAAAAAAGTAAACATTATACGGCGATAAAAAAGTTCATTGAGCTTTTGAAACAAAAGAGTGAAAAGAAAAAAGAAAATATTTTAACACAGAGGCTGTATGAATACGTAGATCCGTGGGATAAGAAATCAAAATTGGATATGAGCAAATATGCAATAGATATGAAGGATGTAGTGAATCATCTGATTGATAAGTTGGATGATTATGTTTGTTTGCCTCAAAATGAGGCTAATAATATTGGTAACTATATTGATAATCAACTTCTATTAGTATTGGACAAAGATTTGTTTGAAGATAAGTATGGGCTTATTAATTCGTATTGTAGGATTCTAAAAAGATGTAATCATCTGTTGTATGATAATGTTGCAGATAAATTACGTATAATTGTAGATGATGCAAGTATAGATGGGAATATGAAAAGCGACATTATATTATATTTGCTTCAAATGTATCGAATTGACGGAAGGTTTGAAGATTATTTACAGGTAAAAAATAACATTGTAGTGTCGCTGGTTGATGGAATAAGAACAAAGAATGAATATTGGATTGAGTACGTAAAATACCACATGTGTATATTGGACATAAATAAAGCATATGAGTGCTTGGAAAAAATTGAAATATCTAGCTATGATGAATTTGCATTGAAGAAGGCAAGTTTGCTTAATCAGTTGAATAAGAGGAAAGAAGCTAAAGAACTTATAACAAGCACAGTTGCGTTCGTATCGCAACAAAGATATTCTGAAAATAGAAATGCGTCATTAATTGGATATGCTAATCTTGTAGCTAGAGCATCTTGGACGATATTTGATGGACAAGAATTGTTTTCTGATTCTTTATATGAAGATAATCAATTTAATTGTAGAAAGGTTGTCATAAAATCAAAAGAGTTAATAATAGAAACAATATTCGAAAATCAACGTCCTCAAAACCGGAGGATTAATTCATTTAATCCTAATACATACACAATTAATTACACTATAGGAAATACCGGAGAATCGAAAAAAGCAGAAGAAAGCTTTAAATATTTGCTATTACAAGACTTATTATGCATAGGTATATATAGAGACCATAAAAATGCAACTGATGCGGCTATAAAAAATATTGATAATTCAAGTTGTTCTCCATTGTGGAGATGGTATAAAATATTGAAGACCAATGACAAGAACATATATAATTTGTATTTTACAAGGGAGCGAATTTATAGCACAAATGTAGAGTTTGTTAAAAAATTTTACGATCAAATTATTTCTTTGCTTGAGGTAGAGGTTGGAGATTGTGTTGTAAAAGAAAAGATGTTTGTTGATTGTAAAACATTAACAGATATAGCGGCGAAAATGACAATTGTTTTGGACGAGGATAGAATTCTTAAGTTAATAAGTATACTTATACAAATTGATGAAGGGTTTACGGACGAACATGAAAAAAATTCTATAGTTAATGATGCACTAAGGATTATTTATTATAGCTTTAATCGCAAGATATTCAATGGATGTATTGACTATATATTAGATAACAAACTTCTTGATTACAGGTTTACGAGTTATTTCGATGATGTTGATTATGGATTAGAAGATGCGGACGAACAACGAATAAAAGAAAAACTAATCACATCAATGAAAAAAGAATTAGATTCCGAGGACCATAAGATTAGAGACAATGCTGTTAATAAATTTAAATTATTTGAGAAAATACTTATTGACAGCGAGTACTACCAACAAATATTAGATAAGGTGTGGAGTCAAGTTGATGAGTTTGGATTGCCTTTAAATAGTACATATTTGCCAATTGCGTGGGTAGAAGATAAAAAACATGAAGCAGAGGAAAAAATCATAGCATATTTGTTAAATCCTCAAATATCAAGTGATTATCATGAAGGTGTAATAAATAGTGGAGGAAATGCAGATGGCCAAGTACAAGGATATTGTACTGTACTGTACCGTATGCTGAAAATTAAAAATAATAATATTTTTTCTGGAGAGCAATTATGTGATATTGTAAAATACTTCAATGATTATGTGAAGAATGAAAAGAAAATTGTTGATAGAGATTTTGATATCATGGGTCAGAGTGCACAAACGAAGGATAGACTAAATAGAATCAATAATATTGTGATGTTGTTATGCATAAGTGCAAAGGTATCAAACCTATATAGTGAAGAATTTAGGAAAATAGTTGATGCATTCTTAATGCAGATGGATGAGATTAAAATTCATACTGGTAGTATAAAGATGTTACTAGGGAATATTGATGCAAACATAATATTTGCTGAGTTTGAAAAAATGATTCTCGGAGGAGATGAAAAGGAAATCTCAGCTGCATTCATAATGTTATATGGTTCGGTTCAAATTTTGCACTGCAAGAATGAAGAAGCAACCATAGATAATTTGATTATACAGTTTATACAAAGAATGCCATATTTAGAAATGCGTATCGGTAAAAGAATAATGCTTGAATTACATAATGTATTGCGGAGAAAAATATTTTTGGATAAAGAAAATATAAAGTATGTAGTGAATATGATGAAATTATGCTATGAGATTTTTAAGAAAGCAAAAGGAGAGCGTATGAAAGATGGATTGGATGGAATGTATAATGTGTCCAATCTGGCAAAGACTTATTATGGATTTTTAAAAGAAAATAGTATAAAGATAGGTTCGGACTTTGAAATGCTAATTAGTGATTTCAGAGAATGTAAGCTGAATGAAATCAAGTTTGAGTGGTTGTAGAGGAAGTTTGATTAAACTTCCCCATCGCCTCAACATACACTTGTAACCCACCATCTTTACAGCACACAATCTATATATTGCAGGTATGAGTATTGAGAAGATTGCATCTGCTGTAAATTATAGTGTTGATGAAGTCAGAACCTGGATTGAAAAAAAGGATAAGGGAGTAGCTAATGGCTCAAGTTTGAACAATAGTTCAAACTTGTATGCGATGACTGAACAGTCATCGCGTTTTTACCATGGTTTTGTGCTTGGACTTATTGTTGAACTTAGTGATAAATACGAGGTAAAGTCAAATCGTGAAAGTGGGTTCGGGAGATATGATGTAATGATAGAACCATTTGATAAAAAAGCAGATGCAATGGTGCTTGAATTTAAAGTACATGATATGGATGAGGAGCAAACTCTTGAAGATACCGTTTCAAACGCATTAAAACAGATAAATGAAAAAGAATATGATGCAGAACTTTTAACCAGAGGTATCGCAAGAGAAAAAATCAAACATTACGGTTTTGCATTTAAGGGCAAAAAAGTCCTTATCGCCTCAGATACAAAATAAGCATCAAAACTCCTCTTAAAAAAATAAATTTTATCAATAATTTCTTTAGAACACAAGTTTGAACAAATGAATAAAATAAACTAAAAAGCGATTTTACTTAATTTTATTAGTAAAAAGCATAATTTTACTAAATAATCTTGCTTTTTTTGCTCAAAAAATATATAATCAAACCAGTTTGATGAACAAAGGGGTTCAGCAAATGATATGAAAACAATTATCAGTAAAGGGATATTTGTATCACAGGACTGGTATGGCTTTTAGCCGGAAGTGTCTTTTGATATAGTATCTGTTTACATGATAGGACTTTTTCTTATGAAGAAGATGTTCCATATGTGTTTTCAGTTATTTGCTGAGCCTCTTTTTGTTTTTCTAAAGGATATAAACAAAACACAAAATTGTAAAATAATGTACATTCGGAAATTCAGCCGAAATTATTCGTTTTGAGAAGATGCCGAGAGTACATAAATAATGATATGGAGGTAATAATGATGACAAATACTGAAACTTGTAACAGCAGGGTTTTAGATGAAGCCTCAAAGGTTATTGATCATGAAAAGAGAGGTCTTTACGATCCCCGTTATGAACATGATAACTGTGGTATCGGTTCTATTGTAAATATCAAGGGAAATAAGACACATGATACTGTTTCCGGAGCTCTTGACATTGTCGAGAAGCTGGAGCATCGTGCAGGTAAGGATGCTGAGGGAAAGACCGGTGACGGTGTTGGTATTCTCTTACAGATTTCACATAAATTCTTTAAAAAGGCAGTTAAACCACTCGGTTTTGAACTCGGAGATGAGAGAGATTACGGTATCGGAATGTTTTTCTTTCCACAGGATGAACTTAAAAGAAACCGTGCCAAAAAGATGTTTGAAGTCATTATTGAAAAGGAGGGGCTTGAACTTCTCGGCTGGAGAAAAGTTCCTACTGAGCCTGAAATATTAGGACATAAGGCACTTGAATGTATGCCATACATCATGCAGGCATTTGTTAAAAGACCTGAGGAGGTTGAGAAAGGACTTGATTTTGACCGCAAACTCTATATTGCACGCCGTGTGTTTGAACAGAGTAACGATGACACATATGTTGTTTCATTTTCAAGCCGTACGATAGTCTATAAAGGTATGTTTCTTGTAGGACAGCTTCGTCTTTTCTTTAAAGACCTTCAGGATCCTGATTATGTATCAGCTATCGCAACTGTACATTCAAGATTTAGTACAAATACAAATCCAAGCTGGATGAGAGCACATCCGAACAGATTTATCGTTCACAACGGTGAGATAAATACTATCGTAGGTAATGCCGACAAGATGCTCGCCCGTGAGGAGACTATGGAAACTTCACTCCTTGCAAATGATTTCCACAAGGTTCTTCCGGTTGTCAATCCAAACGGTTCTGATTCGGCAAGACTTGATAATACACTTGAGTTTCTTGTGATGAGCGGTATGGAGCTTCCGCTTGCTGTTATGATAACCATTCCTGAACCGTGGGAACATGACATGAGCGTTAGCCAGAAAAAGAGAGATTTCTATCAGTATTATGCGACGATGATGGAGCCTTGGGATGGACCGGCTTCAATCCTTTTCTCTGACGGTGATATTATGGGAGCGGTTCTTGACAGAAACGGTCTTCGTCCATCGCGTTATTATATTACAACAGATGACCAGCTTATCCTTTCTTCAGAAGTAGGCGTGTTCGACATTCCGCCTGAAAAGATTGTTAAGAAAGACAGATTAAGACCGGGTCGTATGCTTCTTGTTGATACAGTCAAGGGTGAGCTTATCGATGATGAAGTGCTTAAAGAAAAATATGCTTCACGCCAGCCTTACGGTGAGTGGCTTAACAGCAATCTTGTTACTTTAAAGGAACTTCGTATTCCTAATAAGAAAGTAGTGGAGTTTACTGACGAGGAGAGAGCAAGACTTCAGAAGGCATTCGGTTATACTTATGAGGATTACAAGGAGTCGATTCTTCCTATGGCACAGAAAGGTGCAGAGCCTATTGCTTCAATGGGTACTGATACACCGCTTCCAATGCTTTCAGATAAGCCGCAGCCATTGTTCAACTATTTTAAACAGCTTTTTGCACAGGTTACAAACCCTCCTATTGATGCGATAAGAGAGGAAATCGTAACATCGACAAGCGTTTATATCGGTGAGGACGGAAATCTGCTTGAAGAAAAGGCTGACAACTGCAAGGTGCTTAAAATCCGCAATCCTATCCTTACTGACACTGACCTTATGAAGATTAAATATATGGATAAAGAGGGATTTAAGTGCGTTGATATTCCTATTACTTATTATAAGAATACATCACTTAAGAAAGCACTTGACCGTATGTGTCTTGAAGCTGACAGAGCTTACAAGGAGGGTGCAAACATTCTTATCCTTACTGACAGGGGAGTTGATGAGAATCATGTGGCTATACCGTCACTTCTTGCGGTAGCTTCAATGCAGCAGCATCTTGTAACTACAAAGAAGAGAACAAGTGTTGCAATGATACTTGAATCAGCAGAGCCAAGAGAAGTACATCACTTTGCTACAATATTGGGATATGGTGCCTGTGCGATAAATCCTTATCTTGCCCACAGCACTATAAAAGAGCTTATCGGGCAGAATCTTCTTGACAAAGATTATTATGCAGCGGTTGATGATTATGACGCAGCGGTCCTTCACGGAATTGTCAAGATTACATCAAAAATGGGTATTTCTACAATTCAGTCATACCAGGGTTCAAAGATTTTTGAAGCCATTGGTATTTCAGAGGATGTTATCGAGAAATACTTTACTGACACTGTATGCTGTGCAGGAGATATTACACTTGAGGATATTGAAAAACAGGTCGATACACTTCATTCAGCAGCATTTGATCCGCTCGGTCTTGAAACGGATATGAATCTTGAGAGCCGTGGCCAGCACAAAGAGAGAGGTCACAAGGAGGAACATTTATATAATCCTGAGACTATACATCTTTTACAGCAGGCTGCATGGACAGGAAGCTATGAACTGTTTAAACAGTATTCAAAATGTATAGATGAAAAAGAGCACAATGTAACACTCAGAAGTATGCTTGACTTTAATTATCCTAAGAAAGGCATTTCGCTCGATGAGGTTGAGAGTGTTGAAGAGATTGTTAAGAGATTTAAGACAGGTGCCATGTCTTACGGTTCTATTTCACAGGAGGCGCATGAAACACTTGCCATTGCGATGAATCATCTTCACGGCAAATCAAACAGTGGTGAGGGTGGTGAGAGTCTTGACAGACTTCTTACTGCAGGACAGCCGGAGGACAGATGTTCAGCAATAAAGCAGGTTGCATCAGGTCGTTTTGGTGTAACATCGCGTTATCTTGTAAGTGCAAAGGAGATCCAGATTAAGATGGCACAGGGAGCTAAGCCTGGTGAGGGAGGTCATCTTCCGGGAGGAAAGGTTTATCCGTGGGTTGCAAAGACAAGACATTCAACACCTGGTGTAAGTCTTATCTCACCTCCGCCACATCATGACATCTATTCTATCGAGGACTTGGCACAGCTTATCTATGACCTTAAGAATAGTAATAAAGATGCGAGAATATCAGTTAAACTTGTTTCAGAAGCCGGAGTAGGTACTGTAGCAGCCGGTGTTGCAAAAGCCGGAGCAGCAGTTATCCTTATCTCAGGATATGACGGAGGTACCGGAGCGGCACCTAGAAGTTCAATCTACAATGCTGGTCTTCCGTGGGAACTTGGTCTTGCGGAGACACACCAGACACTAATAATGAACGGACTCCGTTCCCGTGTCCGTATTGAGACAGACGGTAAACTTATGACAGGCCGTGATGTGCTTGTGGCAGCACTTCTTGGAGCAGAAGAGTATGGATTTGCAACAGCACCGCTTGTAACAATGGGCTGCGTAATGATGCGTGTATGTAATCTCGATACCTGCCCTGTAGGTGTTGCAACACAGAATCCTGAACTCAGAAAGAGATTTAAAGGAAAGCCTGAATATGTTGAGAACTTTATGAAGTTTATCGCACAGGAACTTCGTGAGTACATGGCTTTACTTGGAATTAAGAAAGTCGATGACCTCATCGGCCGCACAGACCTTCTTAAAGTTAAGGATGATCCAAAGGTTAAGGAACATCACATCAATTTTAACGAGATAATTGACTCATCATTTGCAAATGAGAGAAAAGAAAATAAATTCAATCCAAAGAATGTATATAACTTTGAGCTTGAAAAAACAATAGATGAAAAAGTTTTACTTCCTAAACTTAAAAAATCACTCCAGACAGGAGAACCGGCAAAAGTTACAGTCGATGTGACAAATATCAACCGTACATTCGGTACGATACTCGGTTCAGAGATTACAAAGAAATTCAGCGATACGCTTGAGGAGGACACTATTACTGTTGAGTGTCACGGAAGCGGCGGTCAGAGCTTCGGTGCATTTATCCCTAAGGGGCTTAAACTTGAACTTGTCGGTGATTCAAATGATTACCTCGGAAAAGGTCTTTCAGGCGGAAAAATTGTTGTATATCCACAGGCAGGTTCTAAATTTAAGGCAGAGGATAATATCATTATCGGTAATGTTGCACTGTATGGTGCTACAAGCGGTAAGGCATTTATAAACGGTATTGCCGGTGAGCGTTTCTGTGTCCGTAACTCAGGAGCAACGGCAGTTGTTGAGGGTGTCGGCGACCACGGATGTGAGTACATGACAGGCGGTCGCGTGGTTATACTCGGACCTACAGGAAAGAACTTTGCGGCTGGTATGAGCGGCGGTGTCGCATATGTACTTGATGAGAACAGTGACCTTTACCTTAAACTTAACAAAGACCTTGTCTCATCACAGCCGGTAACAGACAAATATGATGTACTTGAGTTAAAGAAGATAATAGAGGAGCATGTTGAAGCTACAAATTCAGCAAAAGGAAAGAATATCCTTGAAAACTTCAGTGATTATCTTCCTAAGTTTAAAAAGATAATTTCTTATGATTACAGCAAGATGCTTCAGCTTATCGCTCAGATGGAAGAAAGAGGATTAAGCTACGAGCAGGCACAGATAGAAGCATTTTATGCACACAAAAATCAGGCATAAACTATAGGAAATACTGTTTATACGCACGCCTGACATACAGTCGGGCAGTGCGGTGATGTTTGAGCGACAGGATAAGGAGGATAATTATGGGCAAACCAACCGGATTTCTTGAATATGAAAGAAAAAATAATAAGGCAGTAGAGCCTTTAGAGAGAATAAAGAACTTTAATGAATTTCACACTCCTATGAGTGATAAGGATAGAAAAGAACAGGCTTCAAGATGTATGAACTGTGGTGTTCCGTTCTGCCAGTCAGGTATGATGATAAATGGAATGGCATCAGGTTGTCCTTTAAACAATCTCGTGCCTGAATGGAATGATCTTCTCTATCACGGATGTATGAAAGAGGCACTTCAGATGCTCCGCCAGACTAACAATTTTCCGGAGTTTACATCGAGAGTATGCCCGGCACTCTGTGAAGCAGCCTGCACCTGCGGGCTTAACGATTCGCCGGTAACATGTAAGGCAAATGAGAATGCCATTGTAGAGTATGGATATGCAAACGGACTTATGGAGGCTAGAAAGCCTAAGGTACGCACAGGCAAGAAAGTTGCAATCATCGGCTCAGGTCCTTCAGGACTTGCGGCAGCAGATCAGCTTAACAGGAGAGGTCATGATGTAACCGTTTTTGAGAGAAATGACCATATCGGCGGACTTCTTATGTACGGTATTCCAAACATGAAACTTGAGAAATGGGTTATCGACAGAAAACAGAAAGTCATGGAAGAAGAAGGCGTTAAATTTGTCGTAAACGCGGATGTAGGAAAAACGGTGAAAGCGGCAGATATTGTCAAAGATTATGACAGTGTTATCCTTGCCTGCGGAGCATCAAATCCGAGAGATATAAAAGCGACAGGTCGTGAAGCTGACGGAATCTATTTTGCCGTAGATTTCCTTACACGCTCTACAAAGCATGTGCTTACGGGCAAAAAAGACGGCTGGGTAGATACAAAAGGAAAGAATGTTGTTGTCATCGGTGGCGGTGATACGGGTAATGACTGTGTCGGAACAGCGGTAAGACAGGGTGCAAAATCGGTAGTGCAGATTGAGATGATGCCCAAACTTCCTGATGAGAGAGCCGCAAACAATCCGTGGCCGGAATGGCCTCGTGTCTGCAAGACAGACTACGGTCAGGAAGAAGCGATAGCAGTATTTGGCAAAGATCCGAGAATATATCAGGCAACTGTAAAAGAGTTTATCGCTGACAAGAATGGCAAGTTAAAGAAAGTTAAACTTGTAAAACTCGAGCCAAAGAAAGATGCAAAGACAGGCAGATTAAATATGGTCGAGATACCGGGAAGTGAATTTGAGATTCCTGCCGACTATGTACTTATCGCAGCAGGTTTTCTTGGTACTCAGGATTATGTTGCAAAAGCGTTCGGGGTAAAATTAAATGCCCGTACAAATGTAGAGACGGCAGAGGGAAGTTATAAAACATCTGTAGATAAGGTGTTTACTGCCGGTGATATGCACAGAGGCCAGTCGCTCGTTGTGTGGGGAATAAATGAGGGAAGACATGTAGCTAGGGAAGTTGATGAGTTCCTTATGGGTTACACAAATCTTCCATAAAAAATTACAGATGTTAAAGATAACTATAAATATATCAATAAATTACAAAAGCCATTAAAAGTAAAGTCCTTAAAATAAAATAGATGGTTTGTTATTATTTGTGATAAACATGAATAATAGTGACCGGATCGAAAACAGAGGGTGTATAATCTGATTACATCCTCTGTTTTTGGTGCAAAAGAACAGAAAGATTGTATATGAACAGGTATAGCAGCAGATTGAGAATAGGCATGGTTATTGATTGAAAAAATAATGTATGTAACAGTTCAGCCTTTCATCTCTAACATTCATAAACCTGCCAGCAAGCTGTCA
>ERZ779895.1613-NODE-1613-length-23261-cov-3.385461_pt1 | contig 23261 bp, 8 predicted proteins | sample MGYA00511093_ERZ779895 | MGnify/ENA primary metagenome ERZ779895 (study PRJEB29588, sample SAMEA2142970) | human gut metagenome | biome: human gut; feature: human-associated habitat; material: faeces | place: Denmark | collected 2008/2010 ... | reverse complement strand
ATCTATTTGTCTAATTATGTGAGGATTAGTACAAAATATATATTTTATAACTCAAATCGTTTTATTCGTCCCATATATTTTTTATCAATTATAATAACTTTTTGATTCTTAGATAATAACAGATTTTACATCATTTGTTATTGTCCCGCTTCCCCATTTACTACCATTTGAAATACGGTGACAAAGTTACAATATTTTAGAATTATTACAATACAAATACGATGACTATATTTTATTTTAACAGATTGATTTTTATATTATTAATAAAAACTTTGAAATTTATTTGTATTGTAAGCTTTTACAAACAATAAAATTCATCGGGGAAAACACGCTAAAAATATAGCCGATTTATACGTTCGATTATTACCAGTGTCGTACTTGCGGGCGTAAAATAGGCGACGGCCATAAAGGCTATCTTGCTCCTACCGAAGCCGCGATTTCTATAATCTATATACTGAAATGAAAGCGATGAAAAGATATATAGTGTTTCTGCCGGTTTTTGTCTGGGCTATATTTTTTGCCGGGGCCGAGGTGAAGGTCGAGAATGCTTCGATACACCGTTCGGGAGATAGTATTCGGGTAAGTTTTAAAATTTTGGTTCCGTCGGGAACAGTTGCTTCCGATTATGTACAAAGGCTTATTCCCGTTATCGAGAACGGTGTGGATTCTTTGGCTCTCGACGAAATAGAGATTATAGGCAAGCGTAAACAAAAGTTACGCCGCCGGGAAGCCGTGCTTTCGGGGAAAACGTATGAAGTTCCTTTTTATCAGACCGTCGATGGCGGCGAGTTGCAATACGATTGCGTGCTGCCTTATGAAAAATGGATGGGTAGAGCCCCTGTCGATCTCAGCCTGTTATGTGAGCGCGAGGGGTGTTGCAAGGTCGAACCTTTGCCGGGCATCTTTCTTTGTTCCGATGTGAAACTGCGTCCTCCTTATGTCCCTTCGGTACAGCCGGTGGCATTGATACCGAGCGTGGCGGAACGGTTGGCCGAGGTCGAAAAGGTTTTGTTCCCGATGGCAGAGTACGAGCCCTATTCCGATTCGATGACCGTGTGGAGGGATCGGGGAGCATTGAAAGTCTATTTCCCTCTCGATAAGTCCGACTTGCGTCGCGATTACCGAAACAACGATGTGACGCTCGGTAGAATCGTCGATATATTGAGGCAGATCTATGCCGACGACCGTTCCGATGTCGGGAAGATATTGATTGTCGGGTTTGCTTCGCCCGAGGGCCCTCTCGGCCGGAATACCCGTTTGGCAGGTGCTCGCGCCGAGGTCTTGAAGGAGTATGTAAACAGTTATCTCGAATTGCCGGATAGCCTCTACGAGGTAGCCAACGGGGGCGAGGCATGGGGCGAATTGCGCGATCGGGTGGAAGAAAGCACATTCGATTGCCGGGACGAGATGCTCGATATTATCGACCATACGGCCGATCTCGGCCGTCGGGAGTGGTTGTTGCGCCGGCTGGACGGTGGAGAGCCTTTCAAAGAACTGTTGCGCTCGGTATTCTCCGACCAACGTAATTCGGGATACATGAGGGTTTATTATACTTCGGAGCCGGATTACAACGCTATAAAGATCAACCAAGCACAAGGTATGATTGCCGAGGGCGATTTCGACGGGGCTGTCTCTTTGCTTCGACCCATACGGGAAGACAAACGCTGTTTGAACACTCTCGCGACAGCCTATTATCGTTTGGGCGATAAAGCGACGGCATTGGACTTGTTCAAGCAGGCAGCCGCTATGGGTGACAAAGTAGCTATTCAAAACTTGGAAAATATAGAAAACGATTATTAATCTTTTAACAAAAACAATTATGAAGATGAAAACAATGAAAACAAAATGGACAAAAGCCGGGACTATGTTCCTTGCTGCTGCCGCAGTTCTGTCGTCTTGTTCCAACGAAGAGGTTATTCCGGGGGGAGAGACTCCTGTGGGGGAAAGAGATGCTGTCAAGACGAGTTTCTCGTTCGCTATTCCTTCGCCGGTATCCCGTGCTACCAGCGACGATGTTCAAGGCAACGACAATTTCTTGGGTATAGAAAGTTTGAGGTTAATGCCTTTTTCAAATTTGAGCGGCGATTATGTAGGAGCCAATTCGGTATTGGCCGGTGCTACCCAGTTGACAGGTGCTGAAATCACGAATGGTGAGGCCAAGAATTTTGTAAAAACGTTTACCGACGTAACTATTCCTTCCGGCGACATCGCTTTCCTTTTTTACGGTAAAGCCAAGCATGACGCGGCTTACAAAGGTGTCTTGGAGATGACACCCGATGCTTCGGTTACCTCTTTGACTCCTGCCGACATAGCGTTTACTTTGAAGAATATTACCGAAGGTACTTATACCGGTGGTTCCTATTCTACCGCAGCCGCTTTGATAGAGGCGTGGAAAACGAATGTTACGGATGCATTGGCTACTTATGTCGGTAGTTTGACAGAGGGTGAGGAGAAGAATAAGGCAACAGAGTTGCAGAATGGTTACTTTTCGTTCAATAGCGCTTCTTTGGAAAATCTGAAATTGGCTTTACAGTATCTTTCGAACGGGTTGGGCGAATTATATGCGAATTACTCTACGTCAGCAGCCAATACGGCAAAGACATCGGTCGATGATATGGCGACAGAGTTGGCAAAAGATGCTTACAAAGATTTCCCCGCCAATCTTCCGAAAGGAGCATATAAATTGAATAACGGTATCATCGTGTTCGATGAGAACGGCCCCGGCGGTTCGGGTATTGTTACGAGCGGTTCTTCGAAGGCATACAGCTATCCTTCTTCTTTGTATTATTGGACCAATGCCTATCCGGTAGCTTATTCGACTCTTCCGACATTTGCTAATTGGAATAGTGGTGTTTATAGCGGAGCTCGTACGCCGATTACGGTAGCGACGACGAAGATTGCTTTGAACAAAACGATCAATTACGGTGTGGCACGTCTCGATGTGAAAGCTGCATTCAAATCGGCCGACGGTACAGTTCCGGCCGGTAAAAATACTAAGGTGACTTTGGCCAACCATAATTTTGTTGTAAAAGGTATATTGATTGGCGGTCTGCCCGATAAACTGGATTGGGAAATGCATCCTTCTGCTTCCGATACTTATTCCAAGATTGTATATGACAACAGAATGAATACCAATGATTACGAATTGACGAATGCCGCTACTCCCGATTTTGCTGGTATGACTCCATTTATATACAGCTTATTGCCCGAGACGGCCGATTGTTCTACCGGTAATGCAGAAGATTTGGGACATACCCCCAATATTGCTTTGGAAGTCTTGAATGACGGTCCTCAATTCTACGGTTTAGACGGCAATTTGGTTCCCGAAGGCGGAACGTTCTACTTGGTAGGAAAGCTGACTTATAAGAAGGACAACAGTAAGAGTGAAGTCGTTCGCGTATTCCAGCAGGATTACAATACGACGGCGAACTTGTCTATCAATTCGTTGGCAAAAGCCTACAATACGGTTCCCGACCTGATTAACCCGCGTTTGGAATTGGCATTGGCTGTCGATATAGACTGGAAAGCCGGTTTGGTTATCGATGTACCTATCGGCGATTGATTTCGAAAAAAATAGTTAAACTGTAAAATTTGTCTCCGGTGAATCGGGAGCGTTTCGATTCGCCGGAGATATTTCCTCAAAAAAATAAATATCGAGAAAATGAAAACAGGTGATTGGCAAAGATGGGTTGTCGGGGGAATCTTTTTCGCGTTGCTGCCGTTATCGAGCGGTTGCATCGACGACAACATGTCCGATTGCAACAATTTCACCGTCAGATATAGAATAGAACTGTCTACCCATACACAGGCATTTTCGGGTAGAATGGAGAATCTCAATATGCATTTTTATGACGGTAACAAATCGCTCGCTTATCATGAGTATGTAGAGCGGGAACGAATGCCGTCGAACAATATCTACGCTATTACCCTGCCTGCAAACGATTATCACCATTTTGCCATTGCCAATATTTCGCAGGCGAGTTGTGTGAAATGTTCCGACCTCGGTGTCGCGTCCGATCGTTATAAATTGTCTTATGAGTCGGCGGCCGATACGGTATCTTCGCATGTTTCGGAACTGTATGTCGGGAGGGAACGATTTACGATAGCGGACAGAAATCAGTTTATCGAGGTAGTTTTGACGCCTTGTATTTCCAAGACGAGGTTACACCTCAGTTATGGAACCGATCCCGTCGTCCCGGTAAAACGGGTAGAGGGATATGTCAATGAAACCGCAACCGGTTTTTTGTGTAACGACAGTCTTTATGAGTACGACCGCCCCGTTGTCGTACAGATGAATGAAGCGGGGAAAGATGAAAACGGACTGGCGCTTTTCGAAGCTGTTTCGTTCCCGTCGAGGAATGAGGCGAGAGCAGGAGCGAAGTCTTTGAATCGTAACCCATCGGAGGAAAATGCTATCTGGAATACCGATGTTTACGTTACCATAGGAGATAAAATAACACGAAATACGATCAATCTGACCGAGCCGCTTCCCGCCGGAGAGTGTATAGAAATATACGGTGTGGTGAGGGACGACGGCAGTATAGATATCGGTCACAATGTGCAGGCGACTGTGGCGGTGACTATCGACTGGAAGCCGGGAGGAGATATCGATGTGGATATATAATATTCCCGCATGCGGGAATATTGTCGAATATAGGTTTAATCGAATAGGAGCTTTGATGTTGAAACAGAGATATGCGATAATGGCACTTTTGTTCGCTACATGGTTGCTCGGCGGCTGTGGAGGCGAGAACTCGTTGCAGCCCGGCAGTCCGTCGGAACCGCAGGAGACGGCGAGCGTGACGTTGAGTATATACACCGGCCGGGAAATTTCGAGAGCGGTGGGGCTTCCGGGAGACCCCGGGACATCGCCGGAGATGCCGGATGCCATCGAAAATATCAACCTGTTCATGTATGTAGAGCCTAAAAACGGCGCTGCCGCTTACATGGAACATTATTATATAGAGCTGCCCGAAAGCACGGCCTATTATGAGTTTCAAGCCATAGACGTGCCGAAGTGCACCGCCTCGTTTTATGCTATCGTCAATGCCGGCAGGCACTACGAATGGGATGCCTTGTCGACGGAAGACGAGGTGATGGCGTTGACGACGATCGCCACGCCTTCGCGCGATTTATATGCCGGTACTTTGCTCGACCTCGAATTGGTTCAAATGAAGCATTCGGGAGTTATCGATGCCGGGTTGGTGGCTTCTAAGGTCGATATTATGTACAATATAGGGACGGCTATATCCAATTACAACGCCAAGCCAGCCGGACAGAAAGAACATGGGGACTGTACGTCGGCGAAAGTCGTTTCATTGAAGTTGAAAAATGTACCCAAAGAGGGAAAATTCTTTGCCGTGAGGTCGAATGACCCCGTCGTCGATCACGTGGTCAGCCTTACCGGTAATTCGGGACCGGGTCAATCGGCATGGATTAACGGGCGATACGACTGTTATCTCTACGATAGCGGTACGCTCGATATAGAGCTGGTCGTGCAGAGCGTATATGCAGACACTTATGTAAAGACGACTACTTATAACATACACGTCGATACCCCCGAGGACTTGGCGGTTGCGCCGTATTATTTGCTGCGGTTCGATGTGGTGGGATTTACGCAAACGGAATATAATTATCGATGGACAGCTTCGATATAGAAAAGGAATTATAGGTTATGTTGAACGGAAGAAATAGAGAAATTATTGATTTTGCAGGCCGTGTTTCCGATGTGTCGAAACGCATGGGATATTCGGCGGGATTGCTGCTATTGTTTCTGTTGTCGCTGACGAGCTTACCGGTAGAGGCTCAGTCGAATATCCAGCCGGCTCGCCCGGCCTTCAATTTGCAACGCATATATGTTTCCCCCGAGGGGGCCGGTACATTCGACGGTTCTTCGTGGGCGAATGCCGCTAAGGGTTCCGATTTGCAAATGATTCTTCGTTCTACCGATACATGGAATGCTATCAACTCTACATTGCAGATATGGATGTCCCGACCGAACCGCTCCTTCCCGGCGACGAACAGAGTGCCTCGTTCGTCTTGAAAGGAAATCAGGTCGTTGTTTACGGCGGTTTTCGCGGACAAGTGTTCGACGATTTAGGAGCTTTGGTCTATGAGGGGGAGAACAGTCTCGAAGAGAGAGAATACGGCAATGTCTATTCGGGCGACCGACAGGAGCCGTGGGCGTTGAAGAACCAGACTATTTTATCGGGCGACCGATTGAGAAACGATGTAGTCGGTACGGATAACATGTTCTCTTCGCTCGACCCGACCCAGAATACCACCCGGACAGACAATCTCCATACGGTAGTTACTTTCGATCCGTCGAGTGTGGACGTGATGCTCGACGGGATAACTATTGTCGGGGGCTCTGCCGATGGAGACGGTAATTCGGGGCGCGGCGGAGGTGTATCGCTCGACGGTATCGGTTGCGGCATACAGCGATGTCTGTTCTATTTTAATTTTGCCTCGAAAGGAGGAGCCGTTTATATGCATAAGAATAGCGGTTCGGACTCCCAACCGTGTTTTGTCTATAACTCGGTGTTGGTATCTAATTCGGCATTCCGTCGCGACGGGTTCGGATATGGAGGCGGCATCTACTCCGAGGCAGGGGTCGTTTTCGACAATGTCGTTTACAATAATAACGGGGGCGGTATTTGTGTATACGATGAGACCTCGATTGTCAATAATACGATTGTCAACAATCAGTTGTATGGTATAGGTCGTCCGGCCGATACCGATGTAGCGGGTTCTTCGATCAACGTATCCAACTCGGTAATATGGAGTATCGACCCGTTGAACCATGCGGGATTGAAGGGATTCGATGCTCTTGTCGACCATGTCTCGAATTGTGCAATCGTCGATTGGGACGAAACGAAAGGCAGCAATAATATTTCGTTGTTGCCCTATAACGACCATACGGGTTCTGTGCCCAATTTTATCAATCCTACGACTCAGATAGGGGCTATATTGGAGCCTGTGTATGCCGATTTGGGCGTTTCGTTTTTGTTGCGTCAAAATTCTGTGCTGCTGTCGAAAGCCGAGGGTTCTTGGATGACGACGTTGAACACGTATTACGGGACAGATGTTTCTTACGACATTGCCGGGAAGCCGAGGATCGTCAGTAAGACGCTGGATATAGGCGCTTATCAATATCAGCCGGTTTCGGGCAGAAATATATTGTATGTTCGTCAGCTTTCGCCCGACGAACCGCCTCTTGCCGACGGAGAAGTCCGGGACGGAAGTACGTGGCGTTTGGCCGTACAGGACGTGCAGATGGCAATCGATCAACTATATGCCCGGAATGTAGTGGGAGAGGTGTGGGTCGCCGGTGGAACGTATTACCCCACGGCGGCGTTTACCGATGAGTCGGGTATAAGGGGGCGTACGGAAAGGCATCGTTCTTTCATCATGCGTAGCGGTATCTCGGTTTACGGAGGATTCCGGGGACAAACCGGCGACGAAGGGATAAACAACAGCACGACTCGTCCCCGCGACCCGGACCATCTCGATGTTCAATGGGCGTTTGCCAATCGTACGATATTCAGCGGAGATGTCGACCGGAACGACGATTCGCAGAAAGGTTGGCGTTGGAATGCCGGAGAGAAGAAATGGGAGCAATATTACGGGCGCAACTCCTACCATGTGGTATGGTTCGCTTCCGAGGGATTTAACGAAAGAACCACGAAGTACGAAGCCGTTACGGCAAAGCCGCTTCCCGTGGAGACGACTCTCGACGGTGTCGTGGTTACGGGCGGTTGCGCCGACTATGGCGAGCGCGGAGAATCGACCCGTATGGGCGGTGGAATCTATTTGACCGAGAACGGAGTCGTGTCGAATTGTATCGTTTATCAAAACTTTGCCTTGACTCGCGGTGGCGGGGTGATGATGAATAACGGCGGAATGTTGGTGAACAGCATGGTCTTTCGCAATGCTTCGCCCGGAGTGCAGGTGCGCAACGGATTGGGCGGCGGCGTGTACATATTGGGGAACGGAACCGTTTTCAGAACGGTGATAACCAACAATACGGCTCGCGTGGGCGGCGGTGTGTATGTCGATGAGGCGGAGTATAACAATCCTGCATACGAAGAATCGTTAGACGATATGTACCGGGGCGTCTTGGTGAACACGCTCGTTTCCAACAATACCTCTTCGTCCGATGCGGGAGCGATCTATTTCGATAAGTTGGGAGGGCTTTCTTCCTCTACGGTGGTTAAGAACTATTGTTCGGCGGTGGCTTCCGACCAAGAAGGGAATTCGGGCGGTATGATCGTCGATGGATATGGCATAGTCTATAATTCGGTTCTTTGGGGAAATGCGACCCTCGAACATACTCGGCAATTTTACGGGAAAAACGGAAAGACGGCCGAGTCGAATGTGCCGGCTTCGATACAGGTTTATAATACGGCGCTGCAAAATCTTTCCAATACGATTTGGGGCGTGAATACCGTGACTCAAAAAACGTATGCCTTGTCCGATCAAAATTCAAAAGGACGTTCTTCTATCGCTTATGATTCCAGTTTCCCCGATTTTACCAATGTGAGAGTCGGCAATGTCGACGTTATCAACAATGAGGCAGGCGTGTACCAGACGACAGCTGCCGATGTCGAAGGCACTCAAACGCTCGACAATGCGTTGCGAACTATTTATGACGTACAGCGTTGGGTTCCGTCCGAATTTTCTGCCCTACAAAGAAAAGGAGGCAGCCAATCCGAGGCTCCGTATGTCAGATATGCTCCGGTGAAAACACAGTTTTATGTCGCGATGACCGATATTCTCAGCAAAGCGTTCGTCGAGCCTCGTGTCTTAGGGGCTTTCGCTTCCGATCGTCCGTCTTTGCAATATAGCGTCATAGAAGATAACGGTGTAAAGAAACTGGTTATTTTTGTCGACCCGTCGGTCGATACGGATCTTTCGGGCGAGTCTTGGGAATCTCCGATTATATCGGGGAACTCGGCCATCGAATATTTGGCGGAACTCCCGGACACCGAATATCCCGGTTGCCCTCGTGAGATATGGGTGAAGGAGGGGACGATAAATCCGGTATGGAAAGCTATCGGCAGTGACCGTCGCACTTCGTCGGTCGTTTTGCGGGGAGGCGTTTCCTTGTATGGCGGTTTCAATTCCAAGTTGAGAGGTACGGAAGGCTCTACGGTTCCCGGACAGACGTTTGTCCCGACAGGGAGCGATGTCGCCGAACCGATGCGTAATCCGGTAGATTTCCGTACGGTGTTCGACGGTACGTTGGCCGGTGGGAACCTTTATCATGTGGTAACTATGTCTGACGACGGAGAAGCCATTCTCGACGGGTTTCATATCGTCAACGGAGATGCATCGACCGGTTCTTCGGTTATCAAGACCGGGGGCGGTGTGCTGCACGAATATGGCACATTGTATATCCGCAATTGCATGATCGAGAATAATGTCGCAACGAACGGAGCCGGAATCGTTATGTTGGGTACGACGAAGAAATTGGTAATGACCAATACGGTGGTGAATAATAATACCAATACGGGATTGGCGAGCGAATCCTTTTATTCGGCGATAACCCTCGAAAACGATGCTCGTCTCAATCACTGCACGATTATACATAACAATGCCCCGGGCATCTGTGCGATGAATGGGCAGCTGAGGCTCTATAACTCGGTTTTGTGGGGAAATACTTCGACCGGGACTATCGCTCCCGAAGACATACAAATTACAGGGGAGGCCACTACGCTCGATATTCGCAACAATGCTATCCAGAATGCTCCGGAAGAATGGAATCTGTGGAGTGAGAACATGCAGTTAAGCGTCGTTCAGGGCGATCCGTTATATCCGGCTTTTGTCAATCCGACCCGAAATGTCGGTGCAGTTTCGTCCGGATACGATACGCCGTTGGGCGGTCCCGCACGATTCGAGCCGACTTGCGAATCACCGTTGGTGATTACCGGTGACGAAAGTATAGTTGGTGATCCGGATTTGGCTCTTGATGCCGATATTACGGGGCATAATTTCGCTGTGGGTGGAGCCCCCGATATAGGAGCTTATGAGGCTACTTGTCTGAATCCTGTCGGTTCGGTTCTTTACGTGCGTAGCGGGCCTGCCGGTACGGCCTCTTCTCCTCAAACCTCTTATTTCGGTACGGGAGACGGTTCTTCGTGGGCGAACGCTATCAATGGAAATGCGTGGTATGGATTCGACGACGGTCTGCCTTATGATCAAATCGAATACGATAGCCGCGATGCTACCGACTATATTACCGGTTTGCAGTATGCTGTCAACGAGGCTTACAAGGCATCGTTGAAAAAAGACGGAAGCGGTCGGATCGCTTATGAGACATTGAATTATACAGATTATACATACAATCAAACGAACGGTCGTAGTGCATCGGTACAAATACCTGTCGGTGTCGATACGACGGCTTTGGTCGAAGTGTGGGTAGCCGAGGGCGAATATACCAGCCGTCGGGGATTCTTTATGCGGGATGCCGTGCAAGTGTACGGCGGATTTCCCAAGACCGGTACACCCGGGAAAGACGAGCGCAATCCCCGCGTCTACAATACGATTATACAGACGATGACTACCGCCGAGGCGAATGCTGTTACTTCGCTCGATGGGTATGCTCCTTATTTCGATATGGATGCCGGTGGATCGACGAGTCAGTTCTATGAATTGAACAGTCGGTACGACAATGCGAATAAAGTTCGTAGGGTACTTACCCAACCCTTCCCGTATTATGAGGACGGAGGTCGTTTGGAAGCGGGTTCGCAGGGACAGGCTTCGACCGAGACTAATAATGTGGCGTTGAATCCATTTGTTATCGAGACTATATGGGACGGATTTATAATACAAAACGGTCGAACTCGAATACGTCACGGAAAAGATGGCGGTGCAGGGGTAGCCTTGCGGAAAAATGGACGGCTCGAAAACTGTATTATCCGAAACAATTATAATGTAGCATCCCGTAGTCGCGGCGGAGGTGCATTTTGTAACGACGGAACATTTTCCAATTGTTCGTTTTTCAATAACGATATGCCTGCATTGGGGAGCGATTACGGAGAACAATACGGCGGGGGTGTTTACATGCGTTACGGTACGTTGTACAATTGCGTATTTGCCGGTAATTCCGTATCTGGCGGTAATTCCAACGGTCAGGCCGTTTATATTGAAGTAGCCGATTTTTATAACAATACGATTGCCGACAACTCCGGTAGCGGTGCAGCTATTTATTGCGGTTATTGGTTTGCCGATGGTGCGGCCAATATTTACAATACCATTATTTATAATAATTCGGGCTCGTCTCAGGTACAGGCTCATAGCAATGTAGTGTTGAGAACTTCGCATTGTTGTTATCCCTCGGGTTCTATATCGGGAGTCTCTGGCGCTAACTTGACGCAAGACAACATTATCAATCAAGTTCCGCAATTCGTGGATCGTTCGTCGGGAAATAAAGAAAATAACGACTATCGTTTACAGGGCACTTCACCCTGTATCAATGCCGGGAATAATAGTCCCGAAGGGATTACATTACCCGAGACCGATATGGACTATACCGACCGTTTTAAAGACTGTTCTATCGATATAGGGGCATACGAAATAGACCAAAGCGAGCCGATTATGCCCGCTATCAAGACTATCGACGGAGAACAGGTGGGAGTCATTTATGTGACGAAGGCGGCTAACGGTACGGTAGACGGTTCGTCGTGGGCGAATGCCGCTTGCGAAGCGAAATTGCAAAAAGCTCTCAACTGGGCAGGTTATATTATTCACAATAAGGAGACGTACGTATCGGGTCGATATAGAGATATTACTCGTATTCAAGTGAGGGTTGCGAAAGGCACTTATTATCCTACCGATGTCGTTCTTCCCGATCAGCCTCGTACCGCTTCGTTTATTATTCCGGCAGGGATAGAGGTGTATGGAGGGTTTGCGGGAATCTCTGACGACGAGACCGTGGACGGACGTAATATGCGTTTGAACAGGACTTTTTTCAACGGTATGATCGGCAGTTCGACAGAAGAAAGCGCCTATCGTGTCGTAACGTTCGGCATGAAGCAGCATAAAGACAACGCCACGATGCCTGCCGAGGGTGCAGCTTATTACGACGATCCCAACCCCGAAATAGCTTTGCTCAACGGTATTTATATCGTTTATGGAAATGCCAATCACCCGTCTGACGAAGAGTGGCAGTCGGGTGGCGGTGTTAAGGTTACGTCGAACGGATTGTTGCAAAATTGTGCCGTTTTCAATTGTGCCGCTTCCGATAAGGGCGGAGGAGTTTACTTAGCTCCGGGCGGCCGGATTACCGGTTCGATAGTTTATAATAACGTGGGAGCCAATGGCGGAGGTATTTATGCCGACGACTCTTCGATGGTCGTAAATTGTACGGTGGTCGATAACACGACTGTGAACAATGGCTCCGGTGGTGGTATATCGATAGGCGTGAAGCCGATTATCATCAATTCTGTATTTTGGATGAACGATTCCGGTAACGGAAAAAATATATACGGAAACATGTCCCAGCAGGTCGATACGACCTTTACGGGCGTGCGGTATCAAAACTATATCTTTAATCATTGTGCGGTCGAAGGTATCAAAGTCGTGGGTTTCGGAAACATGGCGTTGACGAGTACGAATGAGAATACATCGACCATAGTGGGCTTGAATGCTCCCGGTTTTACCGACCCCGATAACCTCGATTTTACTTTGAAACGTGTATCGGCGTTGATTCGTGCCGGTATCGGAGCCGAGCAGCCGGGCTCTCCGCTCATGGAGGCATTGCATGTTTCTCGACTCGATTTGCTCGGAACGAATCGTTTTTATAAAGAGGATTCTTCTTTGAGGGATTATTTCGAGATAGGAGCTTTTGCTTATGACGGGATATTTGTTATCGACCCTGCGGGAGATACCGAAGCCGAAAAGGGGGCAGACGGAATCTACCGGTTGTATGTGTCGCAAACGGCACAGGGGTTGGCAAACGGCCGCAGTTGGCGAAACGCTTTGGGCGATATACAGCAAGCTCTCGATTATTTCGGGAATGAGGCCAATTTCGAACACGATCCGAATAAGGATACTCGCCGGTGCGAGATATGGGTCTCGAAGGGAACGTATAACCCGAAAACTTCGGTGAAAGAGGATAATTGGGGAACTTCTTTTATTCTTAACAGATATTCATCGATATACGGAGGATTCCGGGGTAGTAACTTGCCTTATTACGAGAGTTGGATAGAATCGTTTAAAGTGGAACCCTCGAAGCGTGTCGATGCCACCGGTGTATGGAACAAAGAAGACTATTCCTATACATTGGGCGGCGATGGAGAGATTACCTTTTATCCAGAGGTAAAGGCATTGGAGGACGAACCCTCTTCGTGGTTCTTGCATTTCACGACCGATGAGAAGTCACCGTCATCTCCTGTTGTGACGGTCAATGGCTTCCAACTCCCTCATGAGCTGGAATTGCCGGTCATCGCTACCGACAGCACTACCGAGTATATTTACGATTTGCGCTATCTGGCTATCGGAAATACCGATTGGGCGACAGCTCCGGTCATCGAGGCTGTTCGCGTCTCGGGATTACCGGCCGGTGTGAAGTTGTATAGCGCTACGATCGATAATCGCAAGAATTCCACAACGGTATCGACGGAAATTCTCGATACCGATATTCTTCATCAGACTTCTACGGGTGTTCCTTATGATGCCTCGGTGAGTTTGAATAATCTTTCGCAAGCGGAAAAATCGAATACATATTCTTCCAATGTCTCCGATTATTATGCTGCCGGAAATTCGGCAGGAGCATACGGTATGCATTATTGTCCAAGTTCTAATTGGGCATCTATTATAGTTTCGGGGAACGACGGTGTCGTATTAACAAACAAGAGGGAACGTGTTTTATGGTGGTATAATTATTTTAATCCATCATTAGGTGCTTATTTCCGTTTTCCACAGGCAGTGAAATACGAAAGAACAAACCCGAGTAATCGGTATTTGCATGCAACGATACATATTACCGATTTGAGTAAAGGGAACGAGGACGGCAGGTTGCGTATACAGTTATATTCGACAGCCGGTGTAAGAAAGTCTTTGCTTATAAATGGAGGAGTTAGTAATGGAGAGTACAAACTGACGGTGGATTTAAAGACCGGATTGGTATATAACGGTGCTTCCTCCGTAGAGATTAGTGATGAGGAAAATACATTGTCCGATGGCGATATGCTTTCGCTCGTCTCTGTTCATCCTTATTTCGGTGGAGAAGCTGCATATACCGTGGAAATTAGCGATATAACGATAGACAATAAGAATCAGTCGGGGAATACGGTTTCGGAGTTGGATATTAATATCGTTACGGAAGAAGAAACTCAGGCTATGCCTTCATCGGACCAGTATTACGAAGGGGAGGCATTTTTGAGCGAGCGACCTCGTCAAGATTGGAACGGGAACGGCTTGCTCGAAGATTTCGAGTACGCTAATGAAACGATTCTTTCGGGCGATATAGGCGGCGGTTCCGGTAATTCGCATGTGGCTTATTATGAAGACTCGGAGGCTACTCGCAGGGTTGTACTTGATGGAATAAAGATGGTAAAAGGTAACTCGTCGTGTATCGATCATGGAGGCGGGGCTTTATGTGCTTTGGCTCCGATTGCTTTGCGCAATTGCCAATTGTTGCTCAATACGGCCGATTTCGGGGGAGGAGCCGTGTATGCCAGCGATATAGAGATCTATGGTTCTATATTGGGCGGGAACGAGGCTTCCGGTAAATCGGGAGGTGCGGTTTATCTGCGGGAAGGTGGGAAGTCGCTCATCGTCAATACGGTGATTTACAACAATACGGCATCGACGGGCTCGGCCTATTATGCCGAATCCGGTTCGACATCGCAGTTAATCAACAATACGATCGTGCGTAATGCCTATGCCGAGAATGTGTCGGGCGATGTAACATCGGGTAGTACCGTTTATTCGGCTTCGACAGCCGGTAATAATCTTACCAATACGGTTATCTGGGGGAATGACGATGCCGAACGTATCAATGCAGATCATTGGGAAATTATTACTTCGGCAGCCGATGTCGATGAAGATGCAGGAAATTTCGAGGTCTTTCTGGATCGGGCTAATGAAGCGGTTATGGGGCCTCGGTTCGGATTTCCCAGCGATTATGCCGGAGCGGGAAATTATTTCGCTTCTGCCGATTTCTCTCTGCCTTCGCTCTCGACGCTGGTTAACCGGGGTACGAATGGCGGTACACGCCGACTGAATACGGTTATCGAAATGAATCCCGACGGCTCGGTGAAGAGTACGACAATTACGACGGAACCTGTCGTACTCGATGGTTCCGGCAAGGGATATTATGCCGTGCAGAAAGTGTCGGGACGCGAGAATGTGCCGGATACGCTGAACAGTAAATGGCGTATTACCAAAGAGCCCGATACATATCACATTATTAAGAAAGACGGTGTAGATATGATCGATGTGAAAGAGTGGAAAGAGGGGACGATCGATATAGGGGCTTATGAATATGAAACGGTATCGTTGACTCCTTTCGGCGGTAATATACTGTATGTGAAGAGTTCCGAAGCAGTTTCGGATAAAGAAAACAACGGAGAAACGTGGGAAAGGGCTACGTCTAACATTCATCAGGCTATTCAGGTACTGTTGCTCAGCCCCAATAAAAAAGATAAATATATCAAGATTGCTTCGGGCGACTATGTGCCGTTCCTGCAAGACGGGACAAGCGGTTATTCGTTCGTTTTGGAGAAACCCGATGTGGGAAATCTGGAATACTCGACCAAGAGTTTGACATTGAGGGGCGGATATCCCAACAACATCACGGGGACCGATGTCGCTATGGATAATTTGCGTGATCCTATATTGTACCCGACTTATATCAGAGGAAATCGAAACGATTCGAAACACCTCGTTTATATAGACGAGTCGATGGATACGGCCGGGGAAAACGGGGCGTTGGCTCCTGTAAACATAGAGGGCTTTACTTTTGTCGGTGGAAATGCGGCCGATGCGACAGGCGAGGGTTCGACCGGTGCGGCCGTGTATGCAGCCAATGGCAGTACGACGATTCGGAACAGCGTGTTTGTCGATAATACGGCTGCCGGAGAAAAAGGTGCGGCTGTGTATCTGAATAAAGGCAATATATATAATACCGTGCTTCATTCCAACAAGGCTTGGGGGCTTGCTTTGAACGGGACGGGCAACATTGTCAGCAACACGATAGCCGATAACTCCAAAGGCGGATTGTACGCACGTGGAGCGCTTGTCGCCGAACCTTTGCAGATCTATAACAATATATTTTGGAGGAATTATACTTCGGCTGTTCCTACTGTCGGAGATTTGAACAACCAGATAGATGTGCAGAATGCGACCCTGTACAGCAATGCGGTTCAGGTGGACGATGCGACGGCAGAGCAGCCGAATGCCGAGTATGTTTATTGGAATAGTTCCGCAGGTGTCGTATTGGGCGATAAGGCTGCCAATATCAATAAAACATTAAGTTCCGACAATGAGGATATGTCGTACGGTCCCCGTTTCGAAGCTCCCGATGAAGCGACTCCGTTGGATAAAAAGTATAACATACGTCCGGGGCGTAAACTGATCAATACGGGGTATCGATACATGACGGGCGACTCATATAATAAAGCGGAAAACGATAAATGGTACACCGATTTATTTGCGTATCATCCGTTCGGTTCGGTGGAAGAGCCTGTGGCTCCCGGCGATTCGCTGGCGAGAGTTATGTTCGTGGATGCCGGAGGCAATCGTCGTATAGCCGGTAACAGCATAGATATAGGTGCTTATGAGTACCAACGGTTGTTCTATCCTAATTTATATGTGAAGCCTAACGGATTCGGATTGGGTTCCAGTTGGGACGATGCTATGGGCGATTTACAGGAAGCCATTTATTCGGCGTACTATTCGGGAGACCCGGAAGAGAGCGGAACTTATGGTACGGTGTGGGTAGCCGGCGGAGACTACGTTTTGCCTACGACTTTACAGTGGATGGCAAATGTGAAAGTTTATGGCGGATTCCGGGGAACCAACGAAACGAAGCTGACTCAACGTCCCGGTTTGTTGGAAAAGAATGCACCGGAAAGTATCCTTTCGGTAGAGGCGGAAGGGGTTCCTGTCGTGCGTTCAGACAATGACCGTGCCGCCGGGACGATTGTGGAGAATTGGGCGGAATTGAATGGCTTTCATATTACGGGAAGCAAAAACAGCTCGGCGGTGATCGTCGCCGATTCGTTCGCCATCGTCAATAGTGTCATATATAATAATGTGAACCCCGACGGTGCTGTGGTGGAAACGGACGGGCTGCTCTACAATGTTTTGGTGCATGACAATACGGTGAAAGAAGGCAGCTCCGCTGTCGTATTGGACGAGCATGCGGCAGCCATTCATGTGACAGCCCCTGGCGAGGGAGCACAAATCGGCGGCACGGGAAAGATAATCAATACGATAAACGGAGAGGTGACCTCGGTGTCGGGGAATGCGTATAGTCCGCTTTATGTCGGGGATTATATTACCGATGATACACATTTGCGTTATCAGCTATCCGACCAGAAAGATGCAGTCTTGTTTGGAATAGGAGCTTTACAGGAAACAGGTGTAGACCATGAAGGAAATCCGGTGACGACTATCGGTGGATATACAGTGCCTAAGATCAGGAATGGTAAGGAATATACCGATATTATCGATCTGTCTACCGATTGCGATGTGCTGGGTAATGTGCGGCTGTTTACCGATAAGTTTCATGGGGAAGGTGAAGTAATTCGCCCGGATTACGGTTGTTTCGAAACTTGGAATACGACTCCGCAGAAGGTTGTCAACGTGAGCGATAATTATTATCCTCATGCGGGAAGCGTCGTCTATGTCGGCAAGGAAAGTGAAGTGCGACTGACCGATGCCCTTACGAAAGATTTCGTACCGTCCTATTTGTTGCTTCACCATGCTGCGGGTTTGCGGACAGGAGAGCATGCTGTATCGCTTTATAATCTGGCCATAGAGCGTGATTTGAAACCGCTTATTAATGATACGACAGCTTCTTGGGATATGGTGAGTCTGCCATTCTCTCTTGAAGTCGGGAACGGTACGATGTTGAACGGCGTTACGATAGACGGTTTACCGGTAGGGGCTATACAGGCCGGAGATGAATCGGGGGACGACAAGAACCGTTTATATTTATACGAGTATGACGGGGCTAAGCGAGCCGAAGATTTGTATAGCGTAGTTGCTCCTCAGAATAGTAAATATTGGGCGTTTGAAAATAACCAGATGGGCGCGAATGTCGGTTATCTCATGGCGACTCCTTCTGCTTCGGATGCGGTGACTGTGCGTTTCTCGAAATCTTCATCGGCATTGCCTGTTTATGAAGAATCGGCAGAAGAAGGGAAAAGCATTTTGTTGAAACAGCATAATTTGAAGACTCTGGTCGATGGCCGTCCTCATTTTACGTATAAAGAGAATATGGGTTGGAATCTTTTCGGTGTGCCTTATTTGTGCTCTTATACTACCGAAAGAATGAGTATCGACCATATACTCTATACTTATGACCCGGAGGCCAGCCGTTTTGTTTCGATAAATTCGTGGGAAGGAAACACGATTGCTCCTTTCTCAGCGGTATTCACGCAGACTGCTACGGTGAAGGAGTCGGAGGAACTTCTGTTTGCCAAGCCTGTTATCCCGTTGAATACGTTGCCGGCTCCTCACGGTGTACAGTTGAAAATTTCGGGGAGTAATTTATCAGCGGGTTGCGACTATGTATCGGTTGTTGCCGATAATGTGTACGGAGAACCCATGAATTTCGATATGGGAAACGATGCGTTGAAAATGATGAGTTTCGACCCGAGGATTCCGCAGATTTATGTCTATAATGAAAAGGGAGTCCGATTTGCTCATACTCAAACTGCCGATATCGAAGGGGAAACTCCGGTGGGTATCTATACCGGCGAATCGGGAATTTATGAAATATCGTTGACCGAAGATTCGGAATATGATCGTTATGATGCTGTGGTTCTTACCGATAGATCGACGGGTAGGAAAGTGGACTTGAAACATGCGCCGTATAGTTTTACGGTAGATGATCGAGCGATGGAAACGGAACGTTTCTCTCTATCCTTTAAAACTCTTTCCGATGAAATGCAGCAGCCTACATTCTATTCTCCGGGAAAACGACAATTGCGAATCGTTAATTTACAAGGTGGCGAAAGTATAGGTATTTACGATACGCTCGGGCGTCAGAGAGCGAGCCGCAAAGCCTATGGGGAAAGTGAGGAATTTGAACTCGAATCGGGAGTTTATATGATACGTATCGAAGGAAGCAGTTTAATTAAGGGGAAAGTGGTAGTGAAATAGCTTTTGAGTTGGCGACACTTATCGTTGGTGAAAGACCTGCTTGCGTCGTGTGAAGCAGGTCTTTTCTTTGTTAATATGGAATTTAAGATTCGGAGATAAACAAAAGGGGCGGGAATAACATTCCCGCCCCTTTTGTTCCCTTTCGATTTGAGGTTTATGCAATGATTAGTTCTATTCCTGCTTCCTCTATGCTTTTCGCTACCGATGGCGAAATACCCGAGTCGGTGATGATGACATCGACTTGGTCGAGTGTGCAGATTTTCCCGAATCCTCTTTTCCCGAATTTGGAAGAGTCGGCAAGGACGATCGTTCGTAGCGAGGCTGCGATCATACGTTGGTTGAGCCGGGCTTCGTCTATGTTCGAGGTCGTCAGCCCGAAATCGAGGTCTATACCGTCTACTCCCATAAATAGTTTGGAACAAGTAAGATTGTCGAATGCCTGTGCAGCTAAATCGCCGATGACCGAGAAAGAACTTTTTCGCAATGTTCCGCCGAGCTGGATCACATGAATGTGCTCGAAACGGTTGAGCAAAGTAGAGACATTGAGCGAAGCCGTGACGACTGTCAGGTTTAGATCGTCTGTAATTTCTTCGGCGAATGCATACACTGTGCTTCCCGAGGCGACGATAATCGAGTCGTTCGGATCGAGTAGACGAATGGCTGTATGGGCGATACGCCGTTTGGCATCGCTGTTTATTCGCTCTTTAATATGTATATTGATATCTGCCGTGTGAGGGTTTACCGGACTGGCGCTTCCATGTGTACGAAATAGCAATTTCTTTTCTTCCAGTAATTTCAAGTCTTTTCGTATCGTTACAGGTGTCACGTCCAATTCGCGGGCGATATCTAAAACTTTCACGAATCCTTGCGCATTGAGCTTGTCAAGAATGTGTTTGTGTCTTTCGGCTATACTAAGCATAATAATATTATAATATTTGTTCCATACAAATGTAAAATTTATTTGAATAATGCACAAATAATATTGAGAATTTATTTTGAAAACGAAATGAAATATTATTGAAAAGAAAACGAAACGAAAAATTTTTACATTTTTTCTTGGTTTATACTTGCTTTTTTATTTTCTTTGTCACATAAAAAGAAAGTAATCGCAAGATTTAATAAGAAATCAAAAATCGAAAGATAAGAAAATGAAACGTGAAGGCTTGATAAAACAGATGGCCGAAGAAAAGAGACCATGGGATTTATTGATAATAGGTGGCGGTGCTACGGGCTTGGGCGTGGCGGTGGATGCTTCGAGCCGGGGATACCGTGTCCTATTGGTAGAACAACACGATTTTGCAAAAGCGACTTCGAGTCGAAGCACGAAGCTGGTACATGGAGGGGTTCGTTATTTGCAACAAGGCGATGTATCTATGGTTGTGGAAGCGTTGCATGAGCGTGGTCGCTTATGGCGCAATGCCCCCCATTTGGTAAAGGATATGCGTTTCATTATCGGCAACTATCGTTGGTGGGAACGTCCTTTTTATACCATCGGGTTGTGTTGTTACGATTTGTTGGCCGGGCGATTGGGCTTGGGGAGGTCTTTGCCTTTGTCCAAGAAACAGACCTTGAAGGAGCTGCCGGGACTGCTGCACGATCATTTGCGTGGAGGCGTGGTTTACCACGACGGGCAATTCGACGATTCGAGAATGGCGATTACATTGATGCAGAGTGCTCATGACCACGGTGCGATATGCATCAATTATATGAAAGTAACGTCTTTGATTAAGAATGATTCCGGGAAGATTTGCGGGGCGGCTTTGGAAGATACTCTCGAAGGCGGAACGTATGAAGTAAATGTAAAAGGGGTAGTGAACGCTACCGGTGTTTATGTGGACGATATCATGCAAATGGATAAGCCGGAGAGTCGCAAGAAAGTACGTCCCAGTCAGGGAGTGCATATTGTAGTCGATGCCGCTTTCTTGGGAGGAAATTCGGCTTTGATGATACCGAAGACAAGGGATGGACGAGTATTGTTCGGTGTACCGTGGCATGGAAAGGCCGTATTGGGAACTACCGATACGCCATTGAATGAAAATTCATTAGAACCGAAGCCTCTGGACGAGGAGATAGATTTTATTCTCGATCAGGCGGGGCAGTACCTGACTCGTAAACCGAAACGCAGCGATGTATTGTCTGTGTTCGCCGGATTGCGGCCGTTGGCAGCTCCTACGCATAGCGATTCCAAAAAGACCAAAGAAATTTCACGGAATCATAAAATATATGTTTCCGATTCGGGAATGCTTACGATAACCGGAGGGAAATGGACCACTTATCGTCAAATGGCCGAAGAAGCGGTGAATAAAGTAGCTGCTTTGATCGGTTTGGAACCGAGGGCTTGTGTGACTCGTAAAATGCAATTACATGGTTACCGGGAAGAAGTGGACCGTTCGGTTTGGGATTACGTGTACGGTAGCGATGCCGACCAAATCGCAGCATTGATAGAAAACGATGCCTCGTTGGGAGAGTTGCTTCATATCGGATATACTTTCCGGGTAGCTCATGTTATTTGGGCTGTGCGGGAGGAGATGGCTCAAACGGTGGAAGATGTATTGGCACGACGTGTTCGAGCGCTCTTTATGGATGCTCGGGCTGCTATGGAAATGGCTCCTCGTGTAGCGGCTATTATGGCTCGTGAAATGGGAAAAGATAAAAATTGGGAAACGGAACAAGTTAAAAATTTTACCAATCTGGCAAAAAATTATATTTTAGCCTGATTTTTTAGAGAGAGGATATTGTATGTTGAAGTTATTCCAACCGGCTCCGGTTATCGATCCGCTTCCCAAAGAACGGGTGGACAAGGAGTATAAGAAGTTAAGATTACAGGTCTTTCTCGGTATATTTATCGGGTATGCAGGTTATTATCTGGTACGTAAAAATTTTTCGATTGCCATGCCTGCACTCGAACAGATGGGTTTCGATAAGGCCGATTTAGGTTGGGCTTTGTCTGCCGTTTCGATAGCTTATGGTATCAGTAAGTTCGTGATGGGTACAGTTTCCGACCATAGCAATGCTCGTGTGTTCATACCTTTGGGATTGATAGCTTCGGCAGTGATTATGACTGTTATGGGTCTTATCCCGTGGACGGTCAGTTCGCTTTCTATCATGCTTATGTTCTGCATCTTATTTGTAAATGGTTGGGTGCAAGGTATGGGTTGGCCTCCGTGTGGCCGGGTGATGGTTCACTGGTTTTCTGTCCGGGAACGAGGCGTAAAGATGTCTATATGGAATATCGCTCATAATGTCGGTGGAGCTCTTATGGCTCCTTTGGCAGTTTTCGGTATTACCATTTTCGGAGTCTGGGGCGGAGCTTTCTATTTCCCGGCTATGGTTGCCGTAATCATTGCGGTAATTGCCTATTTACTGGTGCGTGATACGCCTCAATCCTGTGGATTACCGCCTATCGAACTGTATAAGCCGGAAGAGTGTACTCAGGTATATTCCGCCGAACAGGAAAAGGAACTCTCTACCAAAGAAATTCTGTTCGGACATGTTTTCAATAATAAGCTTTTGTGGATTATCGCTTTTGCCAATGCGTTTATCTATTTTGTACGTTATGGTGTGTTAGATTGGGCGCCGATGTATCTCGAACAGGTGAAGCACATGGATTTGGCGAATAGCAGTTGGTCGTATTTTGCGTTCGAAATAGCCGGTATTTTCGGAACTATACTTTGTGGTTGGCTTTCCGATAAAGTTTTTAAAGGCCGTCGTGGTCCGGTGACTATTATTTATATGTTGCTGGTTATGCTGGCGGTTTATATTTATTGGAATAGTGCTTCGGCGATGGTAACCAACGTAGCTATGGCTGCGATAGGATTTCTCATTTACGGTCCGGTAATGTTGATAGGAGTCTCGGCTTTGGATTTGGTTCCTAAAAAAGCGGCTGGTACGGCTGCCGGTTTCACGGGGTTGTTCGGCTATTT
>ERZ779895.1598-NODE-1598-length-23421-cov-3.294830_pt1 | contig 23421 bp, 19 predicted proteins | sample MGYA00511093_ERZ779895 | MGnify/ENA primary metagenome ERZ779895 (study PRJEB29588, sample SAMEA2142970) | human gut metagenome | biome: human gut; feature: human-associated habitat; material: faeces | place: Denmark | collected 2008/2010 ... | reverse complement strand
ATTTTGTTATCCTCACCGTCTCCACTTATTCCATTCTCCCCAGCATAGCTGGGGGGATTAGACTTTCATTTACTTATTCTGGAATACCGGTGTGCGTTTCTCCGCGAAGGCTTTCATTCCCTCGCCCCAATCAGCAGTGGATCCCAGAATACCGGTGATAAGGCGTTCTACCTCTACAGATGACTGCAGGGACATTTCCTGACTGCGATTGCACATGATCTTGCTGTATTTCACGGCAAGTGGCGCTCTGGAAACGATGGTCCCCATGAATTCCTCGCAGGCTGGAAGAAGCTCTTCCGGCTCTACCACGCGGCTCACAAATCCCAGTTCCTTTGCTTCCTCTGCAGTGTAATTTTTTGCCGTATAAATCATCTCTTTTGCAGCTGTCACACCGAGAATACGGATAGCGCGGGATGGACCTGTGTAGCCCGGCATACCGCCAAGCTTAACTTCCGGAAAACCGATTTTTGCCTTCGTGCTTGCGAATCGGAAATCACAGCACAGGGAAAGCTCTGCGCCGCCGCCTAATGCGAAACCATTGATAGCTGCAATGACCGGACGCGGGAATTCTGCAATTTTATTCAGCGTATTGTGAATATAGAACAATTCCTCTCTTCTCTCCACAGAAGTGATCTTGGACGGGTCTGTGACTCTTCCATTCTTCAAGTTTGCGCCGGCGATAAAGCTTCTGCCTGCGCCAGTGATGATCACACCAAGAATATCGTCATCTTCTGCCATTGCATCGAACAGCACATTGAGAGAACCCAGGATATCTAGACTCAGGGCATTTAATGTTTTTGGATCATCCAATGTCAGAATGGCAATGTGATCCTTTTTCTCAAAATGAATGGTTCCAGGATATTCGGTCAAATAGTTCATGTTTTTTTCCTCCTGTTAATTTTAAATACAAATTCTGCAACTGCTTAAATGAATCCTAACATAGCCAGAGGCAGTGTCACGCACGCACCGGCGATGATCGGGAGCAGTGTACAGGTAATGAAGATCGGGAAATAAGATTCCTTAATGTCCGTATGAAGCAGGGAACAGCAGGCCATAAGAGAACCGTTATGCGGCAGGGAATCCAGAGAAACAGATCCCACGCAGATCAGGCGGTGAAGTACGCCCATGTTATATCCCTTGGCAACATAGCCCTCCAGAAGCGGCTGAATATTCGGTACAAGTGTAGAGATCGCAGATGTACTGGATCCGACAACACCGGCCATCAAGGCACTTCCGCCCCAGCAGAGAATATACGGATTGATCGTAGAGCCTTCCAGCCAGGCAAGCAGTGCCTGATAGAATGGGGTTGTGGCAACGACTGCGCCAAGACCACCCATAACGGAAAGATTCAGAGCCGGAACAACACCGGCATACAGGCCTTTCTCTACAATATCCATCCAACCATTTAAACCAAATTTCTTAAACCGCAGAACTACAATAAGTACTACAGCCGAGAACATGGATACAGCTACAGGGATGTTGAATACATTGTAAAGGATAAGCACAAGAATGATCGGAAGCAACGCCTCTCCGAAGGACGGAAGTCCCTCACGGCTGACTTCTTCACCTTCCTGTCCAGGAAGCTCTTCGAAAACAATGCCTTTCTTCTGCCAGTGTTTACACTGCCACTGCATATAGGCAATGATCGTGACAAAAAGGAATAGAGTTGTTACAATACCAGGAATCAGTCCGGCTCTTGAATCGGTACCCAGCATACCTTGCAGCAGGTTGTTCGCTGCGGACGGGATCAGCGGGGAACAGCAGGTAACGGTCCAGAATCCAGCGAAATTGGCACCTGCCAGAATTCTTCTGGAATATCCTGCCTTCTTCAGAAGACGATAACCGATCGGATATACAATGATACAGGTCGCAATCAGCATACCGCCCATAGCCAGCACTACCGTTGTCAAGAAAATGATGGTAGGTGCCCAGAAAGCGTTGACATGATCAGAAATAAAGTAGGTAATGGAATGCGCATATCCGGCATCTTCCATAACCTTACCAAACAAGGTGCAGGCACAGAAGAACAGAAGCATGCTTCGGAGCATATTCGCCGTACCTGTGGCAAATGATGTCGCTATAGCATTCGGAATAGAGAGACCTGATAAAATGCTGATAAACACAACTGCGATCAGGCAGCTTAAGAACGGTGGATGTCCTTTAAATGCCCGCACAATAATGAATCCTAACCCCAGGATCACAGCTACCAGACTCAATGCAACCATAATAATCCCCCTCTCGAAAAATAACCCCTTTTCCTATTTGTGGGGCAGGAACGTTTCCCGCCCCACAAATGTATTAACCGTAAATTTTCTTCTGATATGTTGCCGGATCATGCGGCGGAAGAACATCTACGATATCGTATTTTTTTAATTTCTTGTAGGAATCATACCACTCATCAAAGGAAACCAGATTGTTGATGGCGATGCCGTCGATCCAGTTCTGTTTGATGTAGCAGAAGTCTCCGGTGATCGCATAGAGTCCATCTTTGGTATCTACCAGAACACTCTGGGAACCATGGGTATGTCCAGGTGTCAGCACAAGCGTAATTCCCGGCATGATCTCCACATCACCGTCTACTACAGAAATTCTGTCGATCACTTTCGGCCATTTCGGCTGTTTGAAGCCTTCGATTCCTGTAAAACAGTAAGTTCTCATCTCATGCGGCAGCGGATTTACTGCATGCTGCATCTCTTTTTTCTGTACATAGAATGTTGCGTTCGGCAGCTTGTCCATGTTCCAGGAGTGATCCCAGTGAAGATGAGTCATGAATACAGTCTTGATGTCCTCCGGCTTTAATCCCCACTGTGCCAGGCCATCCTCGAATGTCACCTCATTGATGATCTCTTCTCTGCCTTCCTTCACATTTTCTTCTGTCAGAGAGCATCCGGTATCTACCAGATAACATTCTCCATTTTCAACATTTTTGATAATAAAATATGCATATGGCATATGGAAACCTTCTGTTCCGATCGGATGTCCCTTATAGAAATTGGACATATCGAACGGGACACCGCTGTTTCCCATCTTTACAGGCATAATCTGATAACTCATAGTCACGAACTCCTTTCTCTTACAGTCCCATCATAGCTAACGGCAGGCAGACAAATGCCGCACCAATAAACGGAATCACGATACCAACGATCATAGCCGGGAAATAAGAACGCTTGCAGTCTGTATGACAGATCTCATTCAGCACGCTGACGATACCGTTTGTCGGAAGAATGGACGGCCAGATAGCACCGTTGATAAGTACACGCTGCATAGCGCCAAGTGTATAACCTGCTGCCTGCCACTGAGCGATGAACGGCTCCAGTGTTGTAAGGCTTAAGGTGATTGCAGATCCGGCAGATCCTACCGCTGCTGTAATTACGGAACTGGAAACAAACAGCAGGACAAGCGGGTTCAGTGTACTGTTGGACATTACCTCAAAGATCCAGTTGAAGAACGGTGTGGTCTTTACGACTGCGCCAAGTCCTGTCATTGCGGACAGACCCATAACCATCGGGATCGCAGTCGTGAAACCTTTTGACCAGAGTGTAAGCCATTCCTTCGGGCTGAACTTCTTCACATTCAGGGCAGTTGCAACAACGGTTGCCAGCAGACAGCAGACAGCTAACGGCAGATGCCATACGTTGTATGTAAGAATAACAACGATAAACGGGATCATGGCTAATACAACGCTCGGATAATGTTTTTTCTGCCCTTCCAGCTCTTCACCGGATTTTACAAGATCCCAGGCTGTAAAGCCTTTGCCCTTCTTCTGCCATTTCCGGACAAGGAACTCCAGGAACAGAATCGTGAGCACCGCCTGTACAATTCCACTTGCCATACCAGGTACAAGACCAGCGGAGGAAGTTGTCTCCCACGCTGCCTGTACCAGGTTATTATGGGTCGACGGGAAAAACGGGCTGGAACATGCGAATGTCATGCATGCGCCGACGATAGTTGCAAATAAGATATTCTCACTGTAGTTTGCCTTGGACATCATAACGATTCCGATATCAAACATGATGAGATAGGTACCGGTATTCAGTCCGCCGAGACGAAGCAGGATACCAATGATCATCAGTGCAGTACAACTGTACTTTACACCGAAACAGCTGGAAATAAATTCCGCCACGCTCTGCGTACAGTTCGTCGCATTCATAACCCCCGCAAACAAACATGTACCATAGTACATCATCAATACAGAGCTGACCTGATTTGCCAGACCAGCCGCATACTCTTTTAACACACCATTCTGTACATCCAGGCCGCTGAACAGCAGCATAATAGCTGCTGCAGCGACTGCGGAGAACAGAGCGGAGACACCTTGGAATGATAAGAGCATTACCAGTGCGATTCCTAAAACTACACCTATCAAGCTCAGTAGCACTTGTGTGTCCATAAGCCCCCTCCTGTTACTTTTCCTTTGTGTTTTTATTAATTATATTTTTTGTCGAGCTGTCTTGCAATAACCATCTTGTTGATTTCTGTTGTACCATCGAAGATCGTAAAGATTTTTGCGTCGCGGAGAAGTTTCTCGATCGGATAGTCCTTCATGTAGCCATATCCGCCGAATACTTCCATCGCATCGATAACCGTCTGCACGGTTGAGTTGGATACAAAGTTCTTGGAAGAAGAACTTGTTGTTCCAAGCGGGATTCCCTCATCTACACAGCGTGCTCCCTGATACAGGATCGCTCTGGAAACATCGGTTCTGATCTGCATATCTGCAAGAAGGAATCCGAGACCCTGATGCTGGATGATCGGTTTGCCCATGGTCTGTCTGCTCTTGGCATATGCAACTGCCTCATCGATGGCTGCCTGCGCGATACCAAGGGAGAATACCATGCCGCTGACACGTACTTCGTCCATACCGGAAAGGAACTGCTTGTATCCGGAACCAAGCTCTCCGCAGAGATGATCTTCCGGAACACGGACATTATCAAGTACTACTTCAGAAGTTTTAGACATCTTAATACCTAACTTGTTCTCGATAGTACCGATCTGTACTCCGCGCTCTTTCTCGACGAAAAATGCAGAGATACCTTTGCCCGGACGCTGTGTCTTATCTGTCCATGCAAATACTACAAAGTGATCAGCGATCGGTCCGTTGCTGGCGAAGCACTTTAAGCCGTTGATGACCCATTCTTTTGTGCTCTCATCGAAAACCGCTGTCGTCTTGATCGCAGAAGCATCGGATCCGGCATTCGGCTCGGTAAAGCAGATCGCTCCAAAAGATTCACCGGACATAATTCTGTCAGCCCATTCCTGTTTCTTCTCCTCCGGCAGACCGCTTCTCATGATGTACGGGAACTGAAGGTTGCTTGTTCCGTGAATCGCGAATGCAAAACCGGCATCTACTTTTGCCATTTCTTCCTCGATGAGGCATCGTGTCACGCAGTCAAGACCAAGTCCGCCGTACTGCTCCGGAATTGTGATACCTAAGTATCCAGCTTCTCCCAGGATCTTGGCAACCTCTACTGGGAAATGACCCTTTCCGCCATCTCCGGCTTCAAGCTCCTCAATGTGGGGTTTTAATTCTTTTTCCAGGATGATTCTTGCCTGGTCAGCCAGCTCACGCTGTTCGTCTGTCGCAAATACATATTCTACTTTGCTCATTCGACATCCTCCGTTTATTCCATTTCATAATTTTTACGATCTTAATTGTCTTTTACTCGACTACAACAGTTCCTGCAACAGCCATTTCCTTGATCTCTTCATCTGTGTAGCCAACACTCTTGAGTGCCTCAACCGTATGCTCACCAAGTCTCGGTCCACGTTTGAAGTTCTCCTCTGTGATTGCCATCTCATCGTTGAATGCCGTCGGGTTTGCTGCCATCTTCATCTTCTTGCCTGCCCACGGACCAGAACTTACTGTCCAGTCAAATACATAATCGTTAGCTACGACCTGCGGATCGCTGATGGAGTCAAGAGAACTGATACACTTGCCGACTGCGATGTCTGCACCCTTTAAAGCTGCAACAGCCTCATCTGCTGTCATCTTGGCAAATGCCTCATCAAGGATCTTAACAAGCTCCGGTGCCTTTTCTGCCTTGGTATCCTCGATCTTTGTCCAACGCGGATCGTTCTGGAGATCCGGTCTTCCAACTGCTGCGAGGAGCTTGTTGAAGTGACGGTCAAACTGGTTATCGAAGAACACGATCCACTCACCGTCGCTGCACTGGTATGTATTTGCAAGTGCTTCCTTCGGCGCCGTTCTTGTCTTCTGGAATACATCACCGAACTGTGCATTTGCGCTCTGGAAGTTATTGAGGAAGATACCCTCACCAGTCAGGGACAGGGAAATCTTACAGCCCTTTCCACTCTTCTCTCTGTAGTACAGTGCTGCTGCGATATTTCCGCTCATTGCCTGACCGGCAGCGGTGTCACCGAAGCCCTGCGGTGTGATAACGATAGTTCCTTTCTCTGCGAAGTCTCTCATGATACCAGATTTTGCAAGGAAACATGTGATGTCGTATCCGGCCTCGTCCTTCTGCGGTCCCTTCTCGCCCCAACCAGTCATTAACGCGTAGATCAGTTTCGGGTTGATTTCTTTTAATGTAGCATAGTCAACACCAAGTTTCTCTAAGGCTTTTGTACGGTAGTTTGTTACAAATACGTCTGCGGATGCGATGAGTTTATGAACTGCTTCTCTACCCTTTTCGTCTTTCAGGTTTACCGGAACGCTCTTTTTACCGGTTGCCCAGAAATCATAATAATTGGACATCCATCTTGTTGTGGTTCCCTGTACCGGCTCAAGCAGATATACATCAGCACCATACTCAGCCATGATCTTTCCGGCTACCGGTCCAGCAGCTCCTAAAGAGAACTCAACGACTTTTACTCCCTCTAAAGTTTTCAGCATATAATGATCCTCCTTTAAAATTTTCTCTTTGCTTGCGTTGCTGATTGTAATTTATCACAAATATTTTTAATTGAAAAATCGGTTTTTCTTTCATTACCGCCAAAAAATCTGTTATATAAGTCCGGTTTTTTGTCACAACTTATATTTCAGCATCTTTTTGCTCCTTTTATGTTTTTTTCTTTCAATTTTCTTCTCCGTTGTGCATTCTGCATTGTTTTTCCACCTATATAACCAGTTTTTGTTAGAATATTACCAGAAAAACTGATAAGTCCACTATACACCTGCAGAACCTCCCGCCGCCAGCTCCTTCTGGGCACCATAGGAAACTACTGTTGACCGTTTTCCTGGCAGCATAAAATGAAAACCGCATGACCTCCCTGCTCAAAAGAAGTCATGCGGCTTTCTGCATCCGTTGTTTGTGTTTTTTGTTTACTCTTCACAGATATACCAAAAACATGTGATTCCGTTCAATTATATAGTGGTTCCGTTCTCTTACGTAGTGATTCCGTTCGATTATGTAGTGTGTGATGAATTTAGTCTGCCGTGCTGTTTTGTGTTTTTGCTGATTATTTCACACCCATCCAGCTGGAAATAACCATCTTCTGCACCTCGCTGGTGCCTTCATAGATCTCGGTAATCTTTGCGTCACGCATCATGCGCTCTACCGGGTAATCTCTTGTATAGCCATAGCCGCCGAACAACTGGACACAGCGTCTTGTGACATCGCTGGCCGTCTCTGATGCCACCAATTTCGCCATAGCTGCCAGATGGCTGTAAGGCTCGTGGTTGTCTTTCGCGCATGCTGCACGATATACGAGAAGTCTGGATGCGTCTACCATTGCCTGCATCTCAGCCATCTCAAACTGAGTGTTCTGGAAGGAAGACAGAGGTTTCCCAAATTGGACTCTTGTCTTCACATATTCTTTTGTCACATCAATGGCACCCTGGGCAATTCCCAGCGCCTGGGCTGCAATACCGATACGGCCGCCGTCCAATGTCATCATAGCGATCTTGAAGCCCTTGCCCTCTTCACCGAGCAGGTTCTCCTTCGGAACGATGCAGTTCTCGAAGATCAGCTCACAGGTAGAGGATGCACGGATACCCATTTTCTCTTCATGCTTGCCGATGGAGAATCCCGGGAAGCCTTTCTCTACGATAAATGCGGAAATACCGTGATTGCCTTTTGTTTTATCTGTCATTGCCATGACAATATAAATGTCTGCCGGACCTGCGTTGGTGATGAATACCTTTGAACCGTTTAAGACATAGTGGTCGCCTTCTAATACCGCTGTTGTCTTCTGACCGGAAGCGTCTGTACCAGCCCCCGGCTCAGTGAGACCGAATGCTCCAAGCTTCTGCCCGCTGGCAAGCGGAACTAAGTATTTCTTCTTCTGCTCTTCAGTTCCAAATAAGTAGATCGGAGTAGAACCAAGAGATGTATGTGCGGATACGATTACGCCTGTGGATGCACACACTTTAGATAATTCTTCTACGCACTGTGCATAGGAAAGGTTGTCCATACCTGCGCCGCCGTATTCTTCCGGGAACGGGATTCCTAAAAGTCCCATCTCTGCCATGGCAGCTACAGTCTCTTCCGGGAATCTCTCTGTCTTATCAATCTCTGCCGCCAGGGGTTTTACCTGCTCCTGGGCAAACTCTCTGTACATGGTCTGCAGTTCTTCATGCATTTCATCCTGTCTGAAATCCATCCGTAATTACCTCCCTGTTTTTATATAGTCTCTTTACAAAAATGCTGGATATGTCGAAATTGGGCTTAATATTAAGCGCGGGATTTTTTGATCTCTTCTGTAAGGATCGGAAGTACCTCAAACAGATCACCGACGATACCATAATCCGCAATGTCGAAGATCGGTGCATCCGGATCTTTGTTGATCGCTACGATGCAGTCGGAACCGCTCATACCAGCCTGGTGCTGGATCGCGCCGGAAATACCGCATGCAATGTAAAGTTTCGGTGCTACAGTTTTTCCTGTCTGTCCTACCTGATGTGCGTGGGAGATCCAGCCGGAATCTACTGCCGCACGGGAAGCTCCTACTGTCGCACCGAGAACCTTTGCAAGCTCTCTTACCGGCTCAAAACCTTCCGGACCGCCTACTCCACGGCCGCCGGATACGATGATGTCTGCATTTTCAAGATCGACCTTCTCGCCGTCCATATCGTTTAAGATCTCAAGGATCTGTGTACGGATCTTCTCTGCATCTACATGGATGTCCTCTTTGATGATCTCTGCCTTATTCTCGGTCTCATCACTCTTCTTGAAAACGCCTGGACGAACTGTACCGATCTGCGGATAGTGTTCCGGGCAGAGGATCGTAGCCATCAGATTTCCGCCGAATGCCGGACGGGTCCATGCTACTTTACCTGTCTCCTCGTCAATGCCAAGTGCTGTACAATCTGCTACAAGACCTGTTTCCATACGGCAGGAAACTCTCGGTCCAAGATCACGACCGTTATTTGTCGCACCGATCATCATGGACAACGGACCATATTTCTCGATTAAAGTTGTTAATGCGATCGCATAAGCATCTGTGGTGTAGGACTTGTACTCCGGTCCGTCTACTACGATGACCTGATCAGCGCCGTGCTTTCCTGCTGCTTCCACAGCTGCGTCTACATTGCTGCCGATAACGATAGCAACTAATTTTCCACCCTGGGCATCAGCTAACTCTCTGCCAGGTGTTAATAACTCGATACCTACATTTTTTGCGGTACCGTCCTCATTGGTCTCTACGAATACCCAGAAATCCTTTGTCTTATTTACCATGATTATTCTCCTCCCATTAGATCACATGTGCATCAGAGAGCATGCCGAATAACTTCTTTGTGGACTCTTCAGCTGTCTCTTCCTGAATCTTGATACCGCCGCTCTTTTTCTGCGGTACGAAAGTCTTCTTTACTCTTGTCGGAGAGTTCTTCAGGCCAATCTTGTTCGGGTCAATATCTGTAAGGTCTGCAAATGCAAGAACCGGGATGTTTGCCTTATTTGCTGCCATTTTTCTCTTGATCGTAGGATATCTCGGATCAAAGGAAGGCTTTGTGAAAGTCAGCAGACACGGTGTCTTGATGCCAATGATCTGAGCGCCGCCCTCTGTCTCTTTCTTTACTTTTACCAGATCTCCCTCTACGGAAGCTTCCAGTCCATAAGTAACCTGCGGATAGCCAAGATGCTCTGCGATCTCCGGACCTACCTGCGCGGTATCACCGTCGATTGCCTGTTTTCCACAGAAGATAATATCGAATTTGCCCTCTGTCTTCTCGATTTCTTTTATAGCCTCGGACAGGATATAGCTGGTGCAAAGGGTATCGGAACCGCCGAACTCTCTGCCGGATACAAGATAAGCTTTATCTGCCGCGATGGCAAGAGACTCTTTCAGAACAGCTTTTGCCTGTTCTGGTCCCATAGCAAGAACTGTAATTGTAGAACCAGGATTGTTATCCTTAATTCTTGCTGCTGCCTCCAGGGCATAACCATCAAACGGATTTAAAATACTGGGAACACCGTCCCTGATCAGCGTGTTCTTAACCGGATCGATCTTGATCTCTGTTGTATCCGGTACCTGTTTTACGCAAACAAGCATCTTCATAAATATTTCCTCCTTAAAAAGATTCAATTCTTATTAAAATCCCATGCAGACAAGCTACAGCGGGCATTTTATCGCTGTTATCTGCCAGTCTCTATCATTACTCCCTGATGCAGGGCTCCGATGCTGGCAATTCTCTGCCTTCGATAAAGGCATCTACGGTACGATTGAACTCCTCCGCAAATTCCATATGCAGCGCGTGTCCAGCTCCCTCAAATACCACCCGTTTACAGCCCGGCACATGTTCTGCCACATAGTCATAACTTGCTTTCTGGTAAACGATATGGGCACCGCCCTCGATCAGAAGGAACGGAATGTTAACGGTGGGAAGAACAGCTCTGTGATCCAGCGCCAGCCATGACACATTCAACAGGCAGACAGCTGCCGGATTAGCCGGACTCACCGTATTCATCAGCCGTTTGTACTCTCCGCACTTGTCATCATATTTGAAAAATGCAGGCATTGGCGATTTCTCCGGGTCCTCCCCGAAGCGGAGGGCTCCTCCTGCACCTGTATCCAACAGGGAATTCAAATAGGCAACCGCTCCCTTATCACTCATCGTACCCCAGCAGGCCAGATTCTCGCCGTCTTCACTTATGGACGGCTTGACAGACATGTCATCATAAATGATGCCCTTGATCCTGCCGTCATCATCACCATGCAGCCTGAAATATTCCAGCGCGTAGGATGCGCCGCAGGACCAGCCGCACAGCCATACATTGCGCAGATCCAGGTAATGGACCAGATCCCGCACATCCTCAGCGAACCGTTCATTGGAATATCCCCACGGAACTGCCTCGGAATTACCGTGTCCCCGCAGATCCGCGAATACCAGGCGGTATTTGTCCGCCAGCGACATCTGCCGGTACCAGTATCTATAAGAACAGGAACCGCCGTTTATGAAAACGATTGTCTGCTCTCCTTTTCCATGAACTTCATAATAAATTCTGCAATGATCTTCTGTGAAAAAATATGCCATAACGCACGCTCCTTATTTCCACTCAAATTCGCAGTTATCCAGAATCGCTTTTCCGCTCTCCACATCAATATAGCGGAAGCTGACCTTATGTTCTCCTACTTTCCAGGCTTCCAGTCGTACCGGTGTTCCCGGATAGGAGATCGCACGCATCTGCACTGACATTCTTGTCATCCGCTCCGGTTCTCCCGGAATTATGGAATTGATCAGTATTCTGCATGCATAGCCGAAGGAACACAGACCATGCATAAATGGACCTCTGTCGGTGATCCGTTTCGCTTTCTCCGGATCCACATGTACATCCGCGGTATCTCCGGTGAGACGGTACAGCACATTCTGTACCGGTCCGATCGTTTCCTCCACCACATAGTCCGGTGTGCGGTCAGGATATTCCACTATTGCCTTCGGCGGCTTCTCTCCGCCGTAGCCACCGCCCTGCCGAAGCATGACACGGGAAATATTTTTACAGATCATCTGTCCTGATTCATCGTATACCGGGCACTCGGTGACAACAACAATGCCTTTGCCCTCACCGCGGTCATAAACCTCTGTGACCACATCGTTGTATACCATGGTCCCTTTGATCGGATCGAAGGGTTTATACATGATCAGCTCATGACCCATATGCAGGCCGATCGGCATCTCATTTCCCATCTCCTTGGACAGAAGGTCATTCGCCAGATAGCAGGCCGCGTAAGGCTGCGGCTTTGGCGGCTCTGTTCCGATGGCACTGAAATAAGGGGTAACACCGAATGAGGGCAGCGCCTTCATGTTCTTTTCATAGGTATACATCAGATCATTCTGTGTCGCTCCTACGCCCAGCGCATAAATTACCATATCACGCCAGTTATAACGAATTTTATAATAACCGGTCTGTGCTCCAATCAACTGTTCATGCATATTCCCTTTCCTCCTTGCTTTATTTTTAGTTACAGATTCTTACATCTCCAGTAAGCAGCGCTCGTGGCATCTGCGATCTTACCAGGTTTACTGCAGTCACCCACAGCAACCACCTTGTCAAATTTTGCTTCTAATGTTTCCAGAAGACTGGTGTTGGACATTACGCCAAGTGCAAGTACTGTAGCATTTACTGGGATCTCATACGGACCTTCATGGGAATCTTCCTGTACCTTGTCTGCTACGCCTGCGATGTTTGCGATTCCGCTCATTGCCTCCGAAATAAAGTTATCTTTATGCGGTGCTACCACAACAGCGCCGTCCTTGATCTCCTGAAGTGCTGTCTCTGTCTTGATCTCACAGCCTGCATTCTCGAGAATTCTTCTTGTCTTTCGAACATTGTAGAAGTAAACGCCATTTCCAACGATCGGTGCCATCTCCACAATGATAACCTTGTTGCCGTCTGCGGCAAGAACCTCTGCTGTCTCCAGACCACTCATGCCGCCGCCGATGACTGCAACAGTGGAGTTCTCGAATTTTACCTCATGACGCAGAACATCGTTGCACGGGATACCTTTTTCAATTCCCGGGATACGTCCTGGACGGATCGGATTTCCGCCTGCCGCATAAACGACTGCGTACGGCTGAAGCTTCTCAATTTCACTGACGTTATCTGCAGTGATCTTCTGGTTCAGGCGTACTTCGATGTTCGGTCGTTTCTCCACCTGGGTTCTGTAATAGCGGATCAGGTTATCCATGCGAAATTTGCCTGGTGCCTTGTTGGCCAGATTCAGGGATCCGCCCAGTTCTTCTCTCTCCTCAAAGAGAACCACATGGAATCCTCTGTCTGCCAGCGTCATAGCTGCCTGGATACCACCCGGACCGCCGCCGATGACTGCGACAGTGCCTTCACCCGGTTTTGCCGGAATCAGGTCATCGATCTCTCTTCCCAGTGTCGGGTTCACGGTACAGCGGATCTGATACTGGTCCGCGGTTACATGATATACACAGAAGTTACAGTTCAGGCACGGACGGATATCTTCCGGATGTCCGCTCTTTGCCTTATTGCCCCATTCCGGATCCGCGCTGTGAGGACGTCCCATGATGACGAAATCATATACACCATCCTCAAGAATCGCCTCTGCCTCTTCCGGTGTCTTTACCTCATTCGGTCCGTAGATCGGGATATGAAGTTCTTTCTTAAATGCCTTATAATACTCGTTTCTCCATCCGGCTTTCATATCCGGTGCGCCGGTACGGTCCTCGGTACCAATGGAAAAATGAATGGCGTCAATGCCGTTTGCTTCAAAATATTTTGCAATTTCGATGTAATCCGGAATCTGGAGATCATTTTCAAATCCCTCATCATCAAAGAAATGCATGCGCACAGTTACCGGATAGGTTTTCGGCACTTTTGTACGGATCTTCTTTACGATCTCTATCACGATACGGCAGCGGTTTTCCATGGAACCGCCATACTCATCAGTTCTCTCATTTCGAACTGGGCTTAAGAACTGGTGGAGCAGATACCAGTGGGCACAATGAAGTTCCACACCGTCAATGCCTGCCAGATATGCATGCTCTGCCGCGTTTGCAAAATAATCCTCCAACTGGTGGATCTCATCGACTGTCAACTCGTGACAGGCCGCAAAACCTCTTGCAGCTAACTGTGTCGGAAGTGCTGTCGCTGATACCGGGGAATGTCCCTGGTTGAATCTAGAATTTGTCTTACGGCCCGGATGGTTAAGCTGGACAAATACTTTTCCGCCGTGATCATGTACACGCTCAGCCAGATTACTCATGGCATGACGCTGGTCGATATTGCAAAGAAATGTCTGACCAGACATCGCAACACCGCCGAGCTCCGGACCAGTAACACCTACATAACCGACGATGATCAGGCCCGTGCCGCCCTTAGCTTTCTTTGTATAATACTCAATTCCTCTCTGTGTGATCTCACCGCTGCTCTGACCCAGGCAGTCATCCATAGGTGCCATGGCAATACGGTTTGGAATTACACATCCATTGATTTTTCCCTTACTAAAAAGTTTCTCGTACATGTGTCTCCTCCTTAATACAGGGAACCGTCTTTTGCTGCCGGTCCCATCATTTTATGCGGTACATAAAGCTCTTCGAGATATGTAATTTCATCTTTTGTCAACTGAAGATCCACAGCTGCAATAGCCTCATCGATCATATAGTTTTCTGTCACTCCAAGGATCGGTGCCTGGATCGGCGGTTTCTGTAACAGCCATGCCATAGCGATCTGTGCCATGGAAACGCCGCGTTCCTTTGCTAACTTCTCAACTCTGTCAACGATCGGCTTGTCCACTGCTTCGGTGCGGGCATATTTCTTCTGAACCTGTACATCATTCAGAGCTCTTCTTGTCTGTGTTCCCCACGGATCTGTGAGCTTTCCGGATGCCAGCGGGCTGTACGGCGTGCATACCACGCCCTCTTCCTCGCATGCATAGAGCATTTCTCTCTCCTCTTCACGGTAGATCAGGTTCACATGGTTCTGCATGCAGATGAAGTTCGCCCAATGATTTGCTTTCGCGATCTGGTATGCTTTCTCAAACTGCCATGCATACATGGAAGAAGCTCCGATATATCTGGCCTTTCCTGCCTTTACTACATCGTTCATGGCTTCCATTGTCTCCTCGATCGGAGTTGTCCAATCCCATCTATGAAGAAGATACACATCCACATAGTCCATCTGCAGACGTTTCAGGCTGGCATCGATCTCCGCCATAATATTTTTCCGGGAACTGCCCTTGCGGTTCGGTCCTTCTGCCATCTTACAGCTGACTTTTGTCTGGATGACCAGCTCGTCTCTGTTCGGCCCTAATTTTTTCAGTGCGTTTCCGAGATATTCCTCGCTGCCACCCAGATCATACATATTTGCGGTATCAAACCAGTTAATTCCTTTATCCAGCGCGTGTTTTACCACTGCGGTACTCTCCTCCTGGTTCAAAAGCCAGGGTCTCGGCCAGCGCTCCAGGTCACCAAAGCTCATCGCTCCAACACAGATGCTGGAAACATCCAGTCCGCTTTTTCCGTATTTCTGATACTTCATGCCGCCGCCAAGGCTGCTTGCAGGATAATTTGTTTCTGCCATTTTATAACTCCCCTTTATCTTTATTTTTTTAATACTTGCGCTGCCAGTTTTCGAAGTTCCTTCTTGCTGATCTTTCCGGTACCGGTTCTCGGCCATTGATCGATCGGAAGGAAAATATAGTAACCCGGACATTGGAAGAGAGCCAGATGCTCTTTTGCGTAAATGCGAAGTTCTGGTTCCAGCATTTCCGGATCTGCGTCTGTATCCACAAACGCCACGCCCACTGCGCCGTATTTCGGATGGTCGATTCCCACCACTTCTACCGCCTGAACCTTTTCATGACGGCTCAACACCGTCTCTATAAACTGGGGAGAGACATTTTCCCCGTTGATCTTGTACATATCATTGTTTCTTCCCAAGAATTTCAGATATCCGTCATGATCCTGAACTCCGATATCCCCTGTACAGAACCATCCATCCCGGTATACATCCTTATTGATCTCCGGTTCTTTATAGTATCCCGGTGTCATAGTCACGCCTCTGAGATAAATGATCCCCTCTGTTCCCGGCTCCACCACGTTTCCGGTTCCGGCATCTACCAGTTTCATCTCCAACAAAGCGTTTCCGTAAGCTGTTTTTCCTGCTGCACCGGCCAGCTTCAGTCTTCCGTGACACTGTGATACCCGGTCAGGCTCATCCGTCGGGCGGATCAGTGTTGCTGTGGAACCGCACTCTGTCATGCCGTAACCGGTTCCAACATCCGTAATACCGAAAGCATCTCTTGCCTTCTGCCATGTCCACTCTGGACAGGCTGATGCCCAGTAAGCCGCATGCATAGCCGGATAATCTTCTGGATGCGGATCTCCTTTTACCAGAATATCGATCATAATTGCCGACACACAGATCACATCGTTGGCTTTCTTTTCCCTCATGAGCCGCAGGGTCCGTTCCGACTGAAAATGCTCCCGGAACAAAATCAGTGCACCGCCCACCGTAATTGCCGCCATCAATCCTTCAATATAAGCAAACGCGTGGTAGAGCGGGATCGGTACGCAGATTCTTCTGCCTGGCTCCATCATCCTTGTTCTCGCTGTCGCATACCCGGAACGCACCACCATATCATGAGTCATAACGACTCCTTTTGGATGTGAAGTACTGCCGGAGGTAAACATGATATCACTCATCGCAAATGGATCGATCTTCTGCTCCTTCCAGGATGAACGGTTTTTTCGGAAATCCGTAAAACTCATCATCCGCTTATCCGCCGTTCCGTCATATCCAACAGCAATTACTTTTCTGATTCCATTGTGGAAGGTCCACTCTGGATACTTTTTCCATTCATCAGTAAAAAAGTATTCTGCTTCTGCCTTCTCAAGAATGTAGCTTAATTCCTCAGCATTTGCGCAGATATTGACCGGAATCTTTACTGCACCGATCCTGGCTAACGCCAGAATCATACAGACATATTCCGGACAATTATTCAGCCTGACCGCCACATGGGTTTCCGGTCCAACCCCCAGCGCTGCCAGGTTTTCCGAGAATTCCAGTGCATACGTCCGGATCTCATCATAAGAAAATGTCCTGTCTTCGTAGATCAGAAAATCATTCTCTGGAAAACGTTTCGCGCTTCGCTCAAAATGTTCCCATATTGTACAATTCTCCCATGTCGGATACAGCTCATCCAGGCATCGAAGCCTTTCTGTTGATATTCCTACCATTTTCCCCTCCGCTGTTCCCCATCAGCTCTGAAAATAATGCCAGATTCCTTTCTCATCCTGTTTCCGTACGATTCTGCCCTGCAGTCTCAGATAATCCAGATGTGCCATACACTCACCAACAGCAAACCACTTTTGATGGTTCGGGAATGATGCCCAGTCTTTGCTGTGGATCTTCCATTTCATCTGTCCTGTAATCTCGTAAGCCGTCAGTCCCGGTTCTTCAATTACCAGTTTCTCCGCTTCCGCGATTCGGGCGGCATGATGTGCCTGAATCTCCTCAATACGCTTATTGTAATCCCCGTTCTCCCGGTGCCCCGGCAGCGCCAGATCCACCTCATAAGCTGCCGACTTTTTCAGGCTGTCCAGGTATTTCCCCAGGGAATCCTCGATTCCGACGAACGCTGTGATATTTGGCGTAATATCAAACAGGATATGATCTCCTGTAAACATGATCTTCTGTTTTTCTATGTAAAACATCGTATTGCCCGGCGTATGTCCCGGTACATCAATGGCTTTTAGATCATACTCTCCCACATGGAAATGCTGTCCATCATGAATTGCCGCAAAACGGGGATCTACTGTTTTCATCGCACCCTGTCTGGCTGGATTGTTATATTCATGCTCTGCTACCAGCTCCGGCGGATATCCCTCTGCCAGATAGTACTCGTGCATCCGCAGGTAAATATCTCCCTCGCAGATGCCGCGCTGATAATCCAGGTCAGTCGCATTCATGTAGATGTGTCTTTTTTCTCCCACAAATTCTGCGGCCAGTCCCGAATGATCAGAATGCAGGTGAGTCAGTAAAATATCCCTCCGATCCTGTTCTGATCCCAGCTCTGCAAGCCCTGCCGCAAGTGCCTCCCGGCACTCTGGAAGCTGAAACCCGGTATCAATGAGAATCTCTCTCTCTTCTCCCCGGATAAAATAGCTGTTCAGGATCCGCAGCGGATTATCCGGCATTGGTACTTCGATTCGATAGATATTTTTTGCCATCTCCTTTACCATGTCGCTCATCCTCCTTTTATCTCCATCGTTCGTTTCGTTCTATCATCTTTCTGCAATCATTTAACCATAATTTTTTTCTTTTGAATAACTGGAAAAACCCGTAGTGTTCACGAAAAAACTGTCCATGTCCTAAATACTGCTTTTGTAAAAAATGTGCGTGAGGTGTACTCTTTATTTCCCCTTCTTCAGCCCGGATACAGGAACGTTATCAGTTTTTCCATCATAAGGAAACCATTTTACATTGATCAGCCATGCAATAAATACTCCAGCTATGGTCTGCACCGCGCGAATCATGGCGTATACATAACGCTCATCATTGGCATGAGCCGCAATGAGTACTATGAAGATCACTGCTGCCAGTCCACACATGGGACCGCACTTGGCTTCTTCCGCTACGATCAATGTCAGCAAAATGCCCAACAGCAGCAGAGCAATCTGAATTGCTGTCAATATCCATTCTTCCTGCAAGCGCGTTCTGGCTATTTCCGAGAGACCCAGAATCGGCATTCCCACACCGAGGCCGATAAAAGTAGCTTTGATCCGCCCTCTTCCCATAGTGAGTGTCTTTTGGGAACTGTCCCTGATCTCTATCATGGAATAGATATAAATAAAGATCGGGTGTATCTCCAAATCTGGAAGAAAGAGCCTTACAAACTGCCAGAACCAAAATGCAATAAAAACCGCCAGCACACTTTTCAGTTTCCGAAATCCAATATGCGGTAAATGAAATCTCATGCTTTTCTCCCCTTTCGATTTTCCTGCATATTTTAAATTTCTTTATATTCATCGTATCACAGCCTTTTTTTAGTCTGAACGCAGTTTTTCTTATATTAAGTCCAGAATTTTTGATATCCTTGACGCAAATAAACAAAAAAAGACTGATGAACAGCAAAATTATTTTGCCATTTCATCAGTCTCTATTTTTCTACCTATTATTTTCCCTACAGATGCTCTTCCAACTCACTGTTCCTATGTACCCCAGTGATCGCATACTCTGCCCACTCCGCGATATTTGTGGCGTGGTCGCCGATGCGCTCGTAGTATTTGGCGATCATGAGGATGTCCAGAATCTGTTCCTGGGTGGCCTCGCCGTTTAAGATACCGTCTGCCAGTTCTTTCTTCACCTGGGAGAACATATCGTCGATCACGTCATCGTAGGCGATAACTTCCTTTGTCTTCTTGAGATCCTCGTTTGCGAAGCTCTCAATGCTCTCGCGGACCATGGACGCAACGGCTTTTGCCATCTCGCCGAGTCTTGTCGCCTTTACCGGCTCTAAGAGGTCTGTGGTCTTGATGATCTCCGCGATATCGCCCGCCTGGTCACCGATGCGCTCCAGGTCTGTGATCATTTTTAATGCGGAAGAGATCTTTCTTAAGTCACTCGCCACCGGCTGCTGCTCTAAGAGAAGCTTCAAGCACTTGCTCTCGATATCTCTCTCCTTTAAGTCCACGTTCGCATCGTCTTGCAGGATCTTCGCCGCCTGCTCCCGGTCCATGTGCATCAGTGCCTCGTAAGTCCCGTCGATCATTTTCTCGCAGAGCAGTCCCATCTCCGCCAGCATCTTATGCAGCTCTTCCAATTGCTTTAAAAACGCGTCTCTCATAATCAGCCAAACCTCCCTGTGATGTAGCTTTCTGTCCGTTCGTCCCTCGGGTTCGCAAACAGATCACTTGTATTATTGTACTCGACGACCTCACCTAACAGGAAGAACGCTGTCTTGTCAGAGATACGCGCCGCCTGCTGCATGTTGTGGGTGACGATCACGATGGTGTATTTATCCTTTAATTCCATCGCCAGGTCCTCGATCTTCGATGTGGAGATCGGGTCCAGGGCAGAGGTCGGCTCATCCATCAAGATTACCTCCGGCTCCACCGCCAGGGTTCTCGCGATGCAGAGTCTCTGCTGCTGTCCGCCGGAAAGTCCCAGGGCACTCTTATTTAAGCGGTCCTTAAGCTCATCCCAGATCGCCGCCTGACGCAGGCTTTTCTCAACGATCTCGTCGAGATCCGCCTTTCTCGTGATCCCGAAGATCCTCGGGCCATAGGCGATGTTGTCGTAAATACTCTTCGGGAACGGGTTTGGCTGCTGGAATACCATGCCGACCTTGTGGCGCAGTGTGATGGCGTCCATATCCTTAAAGATGTTCTGCCCGTCAAGCTCCACTTTTCCGTCGATCTTTACATTCTCCACAAGATCGTTCATCCGGTTCAATGTCTTTAAAAATGTAGATTTTCCGCAGCCGGACGGTCCGATGAACGCGGTGATCTCATGGGCGCTGATCTGCATGTTGATGTCCTTAAGCGCATGGAACGAGCCGTAATGCAGATTCAGCTTTTCGATATCAAATTTCGGTTTCATATCAGTCATATATGTTTTCCTCTCTAAAACTCTCATATGCCATCCTCAGAGTTTCATTACTTCTCCCTCAAGAATCTGTCATTGAGGTCCTTTTCCGAATGTTTCTTACGCTGCCTCGCCGGAGCTCTTTTTCTTCAGATGATGGCTCCACACATTCGCACCGATGCTGAATGCCAGAACCAGGATCATAAGGACCGCGGAGGCGGTGTTCGCCAGTGCCTTATCCTGACCGTTTACCTGAAGGTTCCAGATCTGGATCGACAATGTCTCTGCCGGGCGGAACGGGTTGAACGGGCAGGTCGGGGCTGCCAGGTTCCAGTTGCCCCAGCGCAGGTCGCTTCCGGATCCTGTGGTGTAGAGGAGCGCTGCCGCCTCACCGAATCCACGTCCTGCCGCCAGGATGACGCCTGTCATGATGCGCGGGAGACATGCCGGGAGAAGCACATGGAAGATGGACTGCCATTTTGTCGCTCCAAGACCTAAACTCGCCTGAAAATATCCCGCCGGGAGTCCCTTGATGGCGTCCTCGGTGGTCGTCGTGATAAGCGGAAGTGTCAGGATCGATACGGAGAGGGCACCCGCCATCAGGCTCTTTCCCATTCCGAAGAATACGAGGAATACCAGGTATCCGAACAGACCCACAACGATGGACGGAAGGGAAGAAAGTGTCTCGATACACATTCTCAGAAACTTTGTCATTTTCCCCTGTTTCGCGTACATGGCCAGATAAATTCCGGCGCAGACACCGATGGGTATGGATACCAGCAGGGAGATAAATACGAGATAGATCGTGTTGAACAACTGGTTTCCGATGCTTCCTTTTCTCGCGAAGCGGAACATCTCCGGCTTTGCCCCCATGAGACCGCCGATGATGACCTTGCCCGCAAAACCGATCAGAAGAGCGAAGAAGAAGATCGCAACCAGGTAGAAAATGACTGTCATAACGCGGTCCACACCGCGCGAACGTCTGATCTTACTTTCCATGGTCTAATTTTCCCCCTTTGCTGCGAACTGCTTTACCGGCACTGCGGTCGTGCTGGTTTTCACAGAAGTGCTTGTTTTTTCTTCTTTCTCCGGCTTTACCGCTGTCACATGATGGATCAGGAAGATGAAGAACAGGGAGATTGCAAATAACAGCAGTGCCATGGTCCAGAGTGCGGATTTCATCTCGCCGCCCTCCATGGCGTTGCCCATCTGGGCCGCGATCTCGGTGGTCAGAGTCTTTGTCGTTGAAAAAATGCTTGTGGGAAGCGCTGTGGTCTGTCCGATGACCATGGCCACTGCCAGGGTCTCACCGAAGGCTCTCGCGAGACCTAAGATCACACCGGAAATGATTCCAGGCGCTGCCGCCGGAACTACGATCCGGTATATGGTCTGCCAGCGGGTAGAGCCGAGTCCGTACGCCGCCATTCTGCATTCCTTCGGTACGGAGTGAAGGGCATCCGCCGCAACACTTGTGATCGTCGGGAAGATCATGACCGCTAAGACCAGACCTGCTGCCAAGATGGAATGTCCCACCTGACGGTCAAACAAGATCTTGATCGCCGGTACAAGCACCGTAAGTCCCACCCAGCCATAGACAACAGACGGGATCCCGGCGAAGATCTCGACTACCGGGCGGTAGAATTTCTCGCCAAACTCCGGGGAGATCTCCGTGATGAAGATCGCTGATCCCAGGGAAAACGGAGTCGCGATGAGAAGCGCCAGGCCGCAGGTGCAGAGCGACCCAGCGATGAAGATCAGCGCACCGATGCTGCCGCCCCCTGCCATATTGTCCTCCGGTGCCCAGTCTGCAGATCCTAAGAATTCCAGGAAGGAATGTCTGTAAACCAGGAATGTGGACGATCCCTTGTATACAAGGAACGCGCCGATCACGATCGTCAGAAGAATTACGAACAGTCCGCAGACGGTCATCAGATCCCGCCACAGATATTCTCTGACGAACATGCTTTTTTCTTTACCATTCTTCATAAGTCCTCCTGCTTCCTATATTCGAAGTAAATTCTATCATAAATCATATCGGGGCGGGCCAGATTCGTCTGCCCCGCCCCTGTTTCGCAGCTCTCTTGTCCATGTCCTCTTTTTTCTTTCATCCGGTCGGATCATGGCTCACTGCCCGGTCTTAAGTTTTGTCTCAATTAATGCTCAGTATTTGTCATCTTGGAAGATACGCCGTATCCTAAGGATTCCATCTTTGCGCCGTACTCATCGGACATGATGTAGTCAAGGAATGCGCTTACAACTTCGTCCGGCTCACCCTTTGTATACATATGCTCAAATGTCCATACCGGATATTTTCCGGCGTATGTATTTTCAAGTGTCGGCTCTGCGCCATCGATCGCTACAGTTGCAACTCCCGCATCACCTGTCAGATAGGAAAGTGCTACATATCCGATCGCACCCTTCGTATCTTTTACATTCTGAAGAAGAACACCGGAATCATCTGTTTCCATGGAAGTATTGGAAGCTTCCTCGTTTCCGTCGAGAGCGTATTTCTGGAAGGTTGCTCTTGTACCGGAAGATGTCGGTCTTGTTACAAGGACAATGCTCTCATCCGGTCCGCCAACCTCTTTCCAGTTTGTTGTCTTTCCTGTGAAGATGTCGATGAGCTGCTGTTTTGTAAGATCCTCAACGCCGCCTTCTTTTACATCGTTGTTTACGATCGGAGCCATTGTGACTACGCATACCTGATGATCAACAAGCTCTTTTGCCTGTGTCTCGTCAAGCTTTGCGGAGGCCTCAACATCGGAGTTACCGATATTTACGGTTCCCTCGGAAACCTGCTTTAAGCCCTCTCCGGATCCTCCTGCGTCGATCGTGATGGAAACGTCCGGGTATTTCCCGATAAACATGTCTGCTGCATCGTCAACCAGCGGTTTTAATGCGGAAGAACCTGCCGCTGTGATGGAACCGGTGAGCGCTGCTGTATCGGTTGCTGCTGTTGTATCTGCTG
>ERZ779895.1596-NODE-1596-length-23430-cov-3.774160_pt1 | contig 23430 bp, 20 predicted proteins | sample MGYA00511093_ERZ779895 | MGnify/ENA primary metagenome ERZ779895 (study PRJEB29588, sample SAMEA2142970) | human gut metagenome | biome: human gut; feature: human-associated habitat; material: faeces | place: Denmark | collected 2008/2010 ... | reverse complement strand
ATTGATTGAGTTAGAAGCTCAAATTTTATAAGTTGATTAGGAACATCATCGATATTTAGTATTTAGAATATCACTTGTGAAACGGTCAATAAAGAGTAGTAATAGCAAATATTTGCTGGCGCGAGCCAACGTATAACTCTGAAAATTATTTTTGCAGAAGGTAAAGTAGGAATACAGAAATAAGACTGTGAAAATAGGATGATACAAGGACAGGTGATGCGTTGCCTGTCCTTTTTGTAATGGCGACGGGGAAAAGACGAAGACATCCCGTCTCTGTGTATAGAAGAAATGTGAGGAAACTGTGATGAGAGAAGAAAATCCGCAGATGCATGCGCCGGTGTATGAAGCACTGGAACAGTTAAAAAAAAGAAGGGTGGTTCCATTTGATGTACCCGGGCACAAACGGGGCAGGGGAAATCCGGAGCTTGTGGAACTGCTCGGAGAAAAATGTGTGAGTCTGGATGTGAATTCCATGAAGCCGCTTGACAATCTCTGCCATCCGGTCTCGGTCATCAAGGAAGCGGAGGAGCTTGCGGCGGAGGCATTCCGTGCGGATCACGCTTTTTTTATGGTAGGCGGAACGACTTCCTCGGTACAGAGCATGGTGCTTTCCGTCTGTAAGGCGGGGGATAAGATCATCCTGCCGCGGAATGTACACAAGAGCGTGATCAACGCGCTGGTGCTGTGCGGCGCGACGCCGGTCTATGTCAATCCCGAGGTCGATAAAAAGCTTGGAATTTCCCTTGGAATGAAGGTATCCGAGGTGGAGCGGGCAATCCTTGACAATCCGGGAGCGGTCGCGGTGCTTGTGAATAACCCGACGTATTACGGGATCTGTTCGGATCTGCGCTCTATCGTAAAGCTGGCACATGAGCATGAGATGCTGGTGCTTGTGGATGAGGCGCACGGAACACATCTTTATTTTGGAGAGAATCTGCCGGTCAGCGCGATGGACGCCGGAGCGGATATGGCGTCTGTCTCCATGCACAAATCAGGTGGCAGCCTGACACAGAGCTCACTGCTTCTCACCGGAAAAAATGTCAACTGGGAGTATGTAAGCCAGATCATCAATCTGACGCAGACGACGAGCGCGTCCTATCTTTTGATGTCAAGTCTTGATATTTCAAGAAGGAATCTTGTCCTGCGCGGAAAGGAATCTTTTGGAAAAGTAAGCCAGATGGCGGAATACGCGAGACAGGAGATCAACGACATCGGCGGTTATTACGCGTACGGCAGGGAAATGATAAATGGAGGAAGCGTCTATGACTTTGACGTGACCAAGCTCGCCGTGTATACAAGAGATATCGGGCTTGCCGGAATCGAAGTCTATGACCTTTTGCGGGATGAGTACGATATCCAGATCGAGCTTGGCGATATCGCGAATATCCTTGCCTATATCTCCATCGGAGACCGGATGCAGGACATTGAGCGTCTGGTCGGCGCGCTTGCGGATATCAAGCGTCTCTATTCCAAAGATCCGGCGAAGATGTTAAATACCGAGTACATCAATCCGACGGTTCTGGTATCGCCGCAGGCCGCGTTTTATTCGGAGAAAAAATATATTCCGATCCGGGAATCGGCCGGAAAGATCTGCGGAGAGTTTGTCATGTGTTATCCGCCGGGGATCCCGATCCTCGCGCCGGGAGAGATGATCACGCAGGAGATCATTGATTATATTGTATATGCAAAAGAAAAAGGATGCTCCATGCAGGGAACAGAAGACCCGGAGGTGGAGTACTTAAATGTACTGTCGGATGAACGGCAGGTATGGAAATAAAGGAGGAGAAAGCCGGTGGAACTTTGGTTTTCAGATTACCACACGGAGCATGTGAAAGTGTCGGTAAAGGTAGAAAAACAGCTTTTCGGGGAACAGACCGATTATCAGCGTATTGACGTATTTGAGTCGAAAGAGTTCGGGCGTTTTTTGAGTTCGGACGGAAGCATCGTATTTTCCGAACAGGATGAGTTCGTCTATGACGAGATGATCGTACATGTGCCGATGGCGGTGCATCCTCATGTGAGAAAGGTTCTGGTCATCGGTGGCGGTGACGGCGGCGTGGCAAGAGAACTTTCCTATTATGATGAGATCGAAGAGATCGATGTCGTGGAGCCGGATGAGGTGTTCGTGGAGGTCTGTAAAAAGTTTTTCCCGGATAACGCGTGCGGTCTGGACGATCCGCGTGTGAAGGTCTACAATGCGGACGGACTGCGTTTTCTGCGCACGAAAAACGACATGTATGATCTGATCATCAACGACGCGATCGATCCGCTCGGACATACGGCGGGACTTTTTACCAAGGAGTTTTACGGAAACTGTTTCCGCGCACTCAAAGAGGATGGGATCATGGTATATCAGCATGGCAGTCCGTTTTATGACGAAGACGAGGAATCCTGCCGCCTCATGCATCGCAAGGCTAGCCACAGTTTTCCGATCAGCCGTGTGTATCAGGCGCATATCCCGACCTGTTCTTCCGGGTACTGGCTGTTTGGATTTGCGTCAAAAAAATATCATCCGCTCGTGGATCTGGATGCGGCGCGCTGGAAAAAGCGCGGGATCAAAACCTGGTATTATACGACAAACCTGCATAAGGGCGCGTTCATGCTGCCAAAATATGTAGAGGATATGTTGGAAGAAGAAGAAAGAGCAAAAGCATAGAAGCTTACAGATAAAGGAGGATAAAAACATGGGAAGATTACTGATTATCGGCTGCGGAGGAGTTGCGGGAGTCGCGATCCACAAATGCTGCCAGAACAGCAAAACATTTCAAGAGATCTGCATCGCGAGCCGTACCAAGGAAAAATGTGATGCGTTAAAGGAGAAGCTGGAAAAGACGACGGATACCGTTATTACCACAGCAAAGGTGGATGCGGACAATGTGGATGAACTGATCGGGTTGATCCGGGATTACAAGCCGGACGCGGTACTTAACGTGGCACTGCCGTATCAGGATTTGACGATCATGGATGCGTGTCTTGCATGCAAGGTGGATTATATCGACACGGCAAACTATGAGCCGGAAGACACGGATGATCCAGAGTGGCGCAAAATTTATGAAAAACGCTGCAAAGACGAAGGATTTACCGCATATTTTGATTATTCCTGGCAGTGGGCCTATCAGGAAAAATTTAAGGAAGCAGGGATCACGGCACTGCTCGGAAGCGGATTCGATCCGGGCGTTACGAGCGTTTTTACCGCGTATGCGTTAAAGCATTATTTTGATGAGATCGAGTATATCGATATCTTAGACTGCAACGGTGGCGATCACGGCTATCCGTTTGCGACCAACTTTAACCCGGAGATCAATCTGCGTGAGGTTTCCGCAAATGGTTCCTACTGGGAGAACGGACACTGGGTAGAGACAGAACCGATGGAGATCAAAAGAGAATACAATTTCCCGCAGGTTGGCGACAAGGATATGTACCTTTTGCATCACGAGGAGATCGAGTCTCTGGCAAAGAATGTGCCGGGCGTAAAGCGTATCCGTTTCTTTATGACCTTCGGACAGAGCTATCTGACACACATGAAATGCCTGGAGAATGTCGGTATGCTTTCCACTTCACCGATCCAGTTTGAGGGCAGGGAGATCGTGCCGATCCAGTTCTTAAAGGCACTGCTTCCGGATCCGGCATCCCTGGGACCAAGAACCGTAGGAAAGACCAACATCGGATGTATCTTTACCGGAAAGAAAGACGGAAAAGAAAAGACGATCTATATCTATAATGTCTGCGACCATCAGGAATGCTACAAAGAGGTCGGATCCCAGGCAATTTCCTATACGACCGGTGTTCCGGCAATGATCGGAGCTGCGCTTGTAGTGGACAAGGTATGGGATAAAGACGGTGTATTCAATATCGAGGAGTTCGATCCGGATCCGTTTATGGATATGTTAAACCAGTATGGTCTGCCGTGGATCGTGGATGAAAATCCAAAGACCGTAGAATAAGCATTTCAAATGATAACAAAGTAAGGACAGAGGAAAATATGAAGACTTGTACCTGGGAAACGCTGCCAACGCCCTGCTATGTGGCAGATGAGAAAAAATTAAAACAGAACCTGGAGATCTTAAAAAATCTGGAACAGGAGACGGGCTGCCATGTGCTTTTGGCGCAGAAAGCGTTTTCCATGTACCACCTGTATCCGCTGATCGGACAGTATATCAGCGGGACAACGGCGAGCGGGCTGTATGAGGCGCGCCTTGGCAGGGAAGAAATGGGAAAGGAAAACCATGTCTTCGCGCCGGCTTACAAAGCGGAGGATATGAAAGAGCTGTCTGAGATCTGCGACCATATCATCTTTAACTCCTTTGCGCAGTACGAAAAGCACCGGGAAGCGGCAGGAAAAGCGAGTATCGGGATCCGTGTGAATCCGGAGTGCTCCACGCAGGAAGGACATGCGATCTATGATCCGTGTGCGCCGGGCTCAAGACTTGGTGTCACAAGAGCGCAGTTTCCGGAGGAACTGCCGGAGGACATCGAGGGACTGCATTTTCATACGCTGTGTGAACAGGACGCGGATGATCTGGTCAAAACCTTTTATGCGTTCGAGGAAAAATTCGGGCAGTATCTCACAAAGATCAAATGGCTTAACCTGGGTGGCGGTCATCATATTACAAGACCGGGTTATCATCTGGAAGAGTTAAAAAAGCTTATCGGTTATATTACCGATCGCTATCATCTGACGGTTTATCTCGAACCGGGGGAAGCGATCGCGTTGAATGCGGGATATCTGGTGACGGAAGTGCAGGATATTGTAAAAAACGATCTGGATATTTTAATCCTCGACGCGTCTGCGGCGTGTCATATGCCGGACGTGCTTGAGATGCCGTATCGTCCGCCGTTAAGAGGCGGATTTCCGGCAAAGGAGAAGCCATATACCTACCGACTGTCCTCGATGACCTGTCTGGCGGGCGATGTGATCGGAGATTACAGTTTCACGCAGGAGATCCATGTGGGCGACCGGCTCGTATTTGAAGATATGGCGATCTATTCCATGGTAAAGAATAACATGTTCAACGGAATGCCGCTTCCGGCGATCGCGGTGCAAAAAGAGGATGGCACCGTGCAGATCGTAAAGGAATTCGGCTATGAAGATTTTAAGATGCGTTTGTCATAAAAGATAATGGAGAAAAGAATGGAACAGAAACGAGAGCAGACCAAAAGCCCGGCGGCAGACGGCTTTATCATGCCGGGGGAATTTGAGCCGCACCGTGGATGCATCCTGATCTGGCCGGAGCGTCCGGGTTCCTGGATCTACGGGGCAAAGGCGGCGCGCGCGGCGTTTCGCGATGTGATAAAGGCGATCGCGGCAAGTGAAAAAGTCTATGTCGCGGTCGGAGCGGCGGGCATGGAATCCGCCAAAGCCATGTTAAAGGAAACCGGGGAGCCGTGGCAGGAAAATGTGGAGCTTTTTTCGGCAAAGACCGATGATGCGTGGGCAAGGGATGTCGCACCGACATTTGTAAGAAAAGGAAATGTGTCAGAAGAGCATGAGATCCGCGCGGTGAACTGGGAGTTCAATGCGTGGGGCGGTGAAGTTGACGGGCTGTATGCTTCCTGGGAAAAGGACAATGCGTTTGCAAAGTATTTTGCGGAAATCTACGGTTATCCGGTCTATGACGCAGCACCGTTCGTGCTGGAAGGCGGTTCGATCCACAGCGATGGAAAGGGGACGGTCATGGTGACCGAATCCTGTCTTTTGAGTGCGGGACGAAATCCGAAGCTTTCCAAAGAGGAGATCGAGCAGCGCTTAAAGCAGTATCTTGGGGCAAAAAAAGTCCTCTGGCTGCCGCGCGGCATTTATCAGGATGAGACAAACGAGCATGTCGATAATGTGTGCGCGTTTCTGCGTCCGGGAGAGGTCGTGCTGGCGTGGACGGATAACAGAGAAGATCCGCAGTATGCGCTCTCTGCAGAGTCACTTGTCTATTTGGAACAGGAGACGGACGCAAAAGGCAGGAAACTTGTCATCCATAAGCTGCCGATCCCGGATATCCCGGTCTGCATAACCAGTGAGGAACTTGCCGGTTATACGTTCGAGGCCGGTGAAGATGAGCGGGAGGCAGGAGAACGGCTGGCGGCATCTTATGTAAACTTCTATTTTTCCAATGACGCGGTGGTAATGCCGGTCTTCGGCGGAGAAAATGAAGAAAGTGACAGGCGGGCGGTGGCATTGATGCAGGAGTGGAACAAAGACCGCAGGGTGATCCCGGTTTACGCAAGGGATATTCTGGTCGGTGGTGGAAATATCCACTGCATCACACAGCAGATCCCGCTTTAAATGGGACATTTCAGGGAAAGGAAAGAGTAGATATGAGCAAAGTGAAGGTGGCAGCCATTCAGATGCGCTGTGAAAAAGAAATAGAAAAGAATCTTGCGTCTGCGGAAGCAAAGATCAGGGAAGCGGCGAAGATGGGAGCGCAGATCATATTGCTGCCGGAGCTTTTTGAACGGGAATACTTCTGCCAGCAGAGACGTTATGATTTTTACGCCTATGCAAAGCCGGTGGAGGAAAATGACGCGGTGCAGATGGGAATGCGGCTTGCGAGGGAGCTTTCCGTTGTGCTTCCGATCAGCTTTTACGAGAGAGACTGCAATAATCTCTACAATTCCGTTGCCTGTATCGATGCGGATGGAACGCTGCTTGGTGTATACCGTAAGACCCATATCCCGGATGACCATTATTATCAGGAGAAATTCTATTTCACGCCGGGGGACACCGGATTTCAGGCGTTTGCCACGAAATACGGCACGATCGGTGTCGGCATCTGCTGGGATCAGTGGTTTCCGGAGAGCGCGCGATGCATGGCGTTAAAGGGCGCGGAACTGCTGTTTTATCCGACCGCGATCGGATCGGAGCCGATCCTTGCGTGCGACAGTATGCCGCACTGGCGCAGATGTATGCAGGGGCATGCAGCCACCAACCTGATGCCGGTGATCGCTACGAACCGGATTGGGGAAGAAAGCGTGGAGCCCTGTGAGGAAAACGGTATGCAGAGCTCAAAACTTAATTTTTACGGATCTTCGTTTATGACGGATGAGACGGGAGAACTCATAAAGAGCGCGTCCAGAGATACGGAAGAGATTCTGATGACGGAATATGACCTTTCCGATCTGATGGCAAAACGGCTCGAGTGGGGGCTGTTCCGCGATAGAAGACCGGAATATTACGGGATCATTGCAGGGAAGAACTAACGCATTAGTTCTTCCTTTAATTTTTTTGCGGCAATGCTTAAAGGACGGTTCTTGTCACAGAGCAGACATACGCACCGGTCAGGAAGCGGCTCTGTGATCGAAATCTGGCAGACCTCGCCCTTGGCGATCGACTCCTGTGCCAGCTTTTCGGGATAAAAACCGATGCCCAGATTGTGCGCGATCATCGGCAGGATCTGGTCGGTTGTCGCAGCCTCCATATCCGGCTGGAACGGCAGACCATAGTTTAAAAAGTACTGGATATAGAGCTGTCTGGTTCCGGTGTCATTTCCAAGCGAGATGAATGGCGCGTCGCCAAAATCCGCAAGGTGGCGTTTGTCGGCTGCGGCGGAAGCGAACTTTTTCCCGCCGAGTAAGATCTCATGGAAGGAATAAAGCGGAACTTTCTGCAGAGAATTTTTGAGCGTAAGTGGTGTGGTTACGATCGCAAGATCCGCAAGCCCGTTTTCTAAGGCAGTGATCGCCTGTGGTGTGGAATAATTTAAGATCCGGAGGCGCACATGTGGATAGCGCTCGCGGAAAACTTCAAGTTTGTCTAAAAGAACAAGGCGCAGTGCCGTTTCACTTGCGCCGATCGTGATAAGACCGCTCTCAAGCTCGCGGTCTTTTTTTAATTCTTCTTCTCCGACCAAAAGCTGTTCGTAGGCAATCGCGGCGTGCTCATAGAGACGGGTTCCTTCCGGTGTCAGGGTGACGCCCCGGTTAGAACGGACAAATAATTTGCAGTTTAACTCATGCTCGAGATTGTTCATGCAGCGGGTGATGTTGGGCTGGTTGTTCCCGAGCACTTCCGCCGCTTTGGTGAAGCTGTGGTACTGGGCTACAAAATAAAAGATCCGGTAGTAATCGTAGGTGATCATTGCATAAGTCCTTTCTGTGTGTGAGATTGGCCAAAATGTGAGGAAGGAGTGGAGAAAAATATTGTATATGGGAAAACAGCGACACCGGAAACTGCCCGGACTTCCACTGTATGGAAATAAGAATTTGCAGGCATTTCCACGGCTGTGATCCGGGACATACGCAAACCGGCTCCAATTCGCCATCCGGGCTCAAAGGAGCCTTTTGCAGACTTCCCTGTCTGCAAATTGCTGACCGGCACGGAAATGCCAGGAAATTCTAATTTCCTCCCCGATGAAGTCCGGAGCAGTTTCCGGTGCATCTATTTTTCAAAATACGATTATTTTCATCCAGTTAGTCCCATCCTCATTTCAGATACCTTCTCACACAATATAAAAATAATATGACAAATATATGAAATATACGTTTTACATCTTGCTGTCTGGACAGTATAATACATACGGTAAAAAAAAGCAAGAAGGATGTGAAAAAAGTGACAGAACGGGGAAATCAGGGAAAGAAACATAACCCGATCGTGGCATGTCTGCTTTCTGAAAACCAGATGTCGGAGGCGTTTATCAACAGCGCGTTTCTTGCGCTATCCGGGGGCTTTCAGGACGCATACACTTATAATACAAGGAATGAGGTGTTCTCAAACGCGCAGACCGGAAACGTGGTTTTGATGAGCCAGCATTTTATGGCAGGGGAGTGGATGGACGGACTGCGTTATCTGCTGCCGCTCCTTTCGTTTGCGCTTGGCGTGTTCTTAGCGGAGAAAATACAGAACCGTTTCCGGTACGCAAGAAAAATGCACTGGAGACAGGGGATTCTTCTTGCGGAGATCGTGATCTTATTTTTGGTCGGATTTATGCCGGCGGCACTCAATATGACAGCGACCATACTGGTATCTTTTGCCTGCGCGATGCAGGTGCAGACGTTTCGCAAGGTCAACGGTTATTCCTACGCGAGCACGATGTGCATCGGAAATCTGAGGAGCGGAACGGCGGCGCTGTCAGTATATATGCGTGAGAAAAAACCGGATCAGTTAAGAAGATCACTTTATTATTTTGGCGTGATCCTGGTATTTGGAATCGGAGCAGGGATTGGCGGAAACCTTTCGGCAAACTACGGAATCCACACGATATGGGTATCCTGCGTCTTTTTGGGTATCAGTTTCTTTTTAATGGGAATCGAGAAGTTAAAATAAAAAAAGGAGAACAATAACATGGATTACAGTGTGATGAAAACAGAGGAACAGAAGAAAGAGCAGGAAAAATGTCTTGCCGAATACCGCAAATATCAGGAGCTTGGGCTGTCGCTCGATCTCTCCAGAGGAAAGCCGTCCGCGGAGCAGCTGGCGCTTTCGATGGGCATTCTGGACTCGTTAAAGAGTACATCGGTGTTACATACCCAGAACGGAACAGACTGCCGCAACTACGGCGGGCTTGACGGCATTGAGGAGGCAAAAGATCTGATGCGGAAGATGCTCGGAACCAAACAGACCAATGTGATGGTACTTGGAAACAGCAGTCTGACGATCATGTTTTTGCTGTTCAACCATGCCATGTTAGACGGGCTGCTTGGCGAGACACCGATGTGTATGCAGAAAAAACGGAAATTTCTGTGCCCGGCGCCGGGATATGACAGACATTTCGGCATGACCGAGTATTTCGGGTTTGAGCTTGTGACTGTTCCGATGAAAGAGGATGGACCGGATATGGATGTGGTGGAAAAGCTTGTGGCATCCGATGAGACGATAAAGGGAATCTGGTGCGTTCCGAAGTATCAGAATCCGACCGGCGTGGTATTCAGTGAGGAAGTAGTGAAACGCTTTGCCGCTTTAAAACCAAAGGCAAAAGATTTCCGTATCTTCTGGGATAACGCATACTGTATACACGATCTGTATAAGGAGGAGCATGAGATCCCGGATCTTTTGGATCTTGCGGAAAAAGAAGGAAACGGAGACATGGTCTACGAATTTTGTTCGACCAGCAAGGTGGCATTTCCGGGAGACGGGATCGCGGCGTTTGCGACAAGTCCGGCAAATATGATCGCGTTTAAAAACTATCTGAAGCAGGGAACGATCGGACCGGACAAGATCAACCAGCTGCGCCAGGTGCGCTATTTTCACAGTATCGGTGAGATGAAAAAGCACATGAAAAAACAGGCAGATATCATGCGTCCGAAGTTTGAGATGGTCGAGCGCATTTTAGAGGAAGAACTTGGAAGTGCGAAGATCGCGTCCTGGACCAATCCGCGCGGAGGATATTTTATCTCCTTCGATACGATGGAGGGCTGCGCGAAGCGGACGATAGAGCTGTGCCGGGATGCCGGAGTAAAATTTACACCGGCGGGAGCAACATTCCCATATGGAAAAGATCCGAAAGACTCCAATATCCGGATCGCTCCGTCTTTTGCATCGGCGGAGGAGATCGAGATGGCGACAAAGATCTTTGCGGTCAGCGTCAAACTGGCGACACTTGAAAAACTGTCAGCAAATTCTTGACATTACGGAACTGGAACGTTACCATGAAAATACAGGGATGTCCGGATATCCGGCATTCAAAAGCAGCGTATCAAAGGATTACAGGATATGACGTTACAGCAGTTGAAATATGTGGTGACCGTTGCGGAACAGGGAAGCATCAGCGGGGCGGCAAAGGAACTTTTCATTTCCCAGCCGAGCCTTACCAATGCGATCAAAGAACTTGAAAAAGAGATGCAGATCACGATCTTTCACCGGACAAATAAGGGGATCATCGTATCCGGCGAAGGGGATGTGTTTTTGGCATACGCGAGACAGGTCTTGGAGCAGGCGGATCTTTTAAAGGAAAAATTCTTAAATGTAAAGAAGCAGAGTCCGCGTTTTTCGGTATCCTGTCAGCATTATTCGTTTGCGGTCAACGCGTTTGTGGACGTGATCGAGGCGTTTGATGCGGATCAGTATGATTTCACGCTGCGGGAGACACAGACCTATGAGATCATAGAGGATGTGAGCCGCATGAAAAGTGAGATCGGGATCCTCTATGTCTCTTCGCAGAATGAGGAGATCATACGCAAACTGATCGCGAAAAATGATCTGAAATTCGAGGAGCTTTTTGTCGCGAAACCTCATGTGTTTATCAGCGCGCGCCATCCGCTGGCGGAAAAAGAAGCCATTTCGCTGGATGACCTTGAGGAGTATCCGTATCTCTCTTTTGAGCAGGGAGAATACAATTCGTTTTATTTTTCCGAGGAGATTTTAAGCACGCTTGACCGGAAGAAAAATATCAAGGTGCGCGACCGTGCAACACTGTTTAACTTGGTGATCGGGCTGAACGGTTATACGGTGAGCTCCGGTGTGATCAGCAAGGAATTAAACGGTGAGAACATCATTGCGAAGCCGCTTTTAGTGGACGAATATATGAAGATCGGGACGATCACGCAGAAGAACATGGCACCAAGCCGGTACGGCGCGGTGTACATGGAAGCGTTAAGGCATCACATCGATCAGGCAGATAGCAGTCTGGTATAGTAAAAAACTATATCAAACTGCTATTTTTTTGTATTTTTCAAATGGAAATCAAAACCGTATACTTATGCACATAAGAAAAGTGAATGACAGCGCAGTCAGAAAGCATAAGGAGGGTATGATGAATACAGCAGTAATCGGTTTTCCGAGAGTTGGAAAATTAAGAGAATTAAAATTTGCTTCCGAGAAATTTTTCCATCAGGAGATTTCTGAGGAAGAGTTGCTTGCCGTTGCGGCAGAACTTCGAAAAGAACACTGGGGATTTGAAAAAGAGGCGGGGATCCACTATATCTCTTCCAATGATTTTTCTTTTTATGATGGAATGCTGGATACGGCAGTGATGCTTGGTGCAGTACCGCAGAGCTACCGTGGGCTTGGGCTTTCCGATCTTGCCACCTATTTTGCGATGGCAAGAGGTTATCAGGGCGACCATGGGGATGTCAAGGCATTTCCGATGAAAAAATGGTTCAACACGAATTATCATTATATGGTGCCGCAGCTTTTTGATGATATGAAACTTGCGCTGTCAAAAGATAAACTGATCGGTGAATACGAAGAAGCGAAGAACGCAGGGATCATCACCAAACCCGTTGTGATCGGACCGTTTACATTTTTAAAACTGGCAAATTACAATGGAAAGAAACAGCTTTCCGATTTTGTCCCGGAGATCAGGGCGGTATATGAAGAGCTGTTTGGCGAGTTAAACAAAGCCGGCGTGGAATGGGTACAGATCGACGAGCCGTATCTGGTGACGGATCTTTCTGCGGAAGATGTCGCACTGTTCGTCTCACTCTATACGGATATCTTAAAGAGCAAGGGAAAGGTAAAAGTTCTGCTCCAGACCTATTTCGGGGATGTGCGTGACTGCTATGAAGAACTGACCGGACTTCCGTTTGACGGACTTGGACTGGATTTCCTTGAAGGAAAACAGACACTTGCGCTTTTGGAGAAATACGGTTTCCCGGCAGATAAGATTTTATTTGCGGGTGTGGTAAACGGAAAAAATATCTGGAAGTGTGATTATAAAAAGACACTGGAGTTACTTTTGACGATCAAGAATATCGCAAAGCAGGTTGTGATCGCAACTTCCTGCTCTCTGCTCCATGTTCCGTACACACTGGAAAACGAGACAAAGCTGGAAGAGGATGTGAAAAAGCATTTTGCGTTCGCGAAGGAAAAACTGACAGAGCTTTCCGAACTCGCAGTGCTCACAGAAGAAGCAGAACCGGAGAACTCCGAGAGTTATAAAAAGAATCAGGCGCTGTTTGCGGACGAGCGGCTTTATCTTGACAGGGGAGTACAGGATGCGGTTGCCGCGTTAAAGGAAGAAGATTTCCACCGCGAGATGGCAAGAAGCGAACGTGAAAAGCTGCAGAAAGAGGAGTTCGGGCTTCCGTTACTTCCGACAACAACGATCGGTTCTTTCCCGCAGACCAGGGAAGTAAAGAGAAACCGCAGCAGCTACCGCAAGGGCGAGATCGACAAGGCTGCCTACGATAAGCAGGTATTTGCGTTTATCAAAGACTGTATCAAATTGCAGGAAGATCTTGATATTGATGTACTTGTACATGGAGAATATGAGCGAAACGACATGGTTGAGTTCTTTGGTGAGAACCTTGCAGGCTATGTTTTCACGGAAAAGGCATGGGTGCAGTCCTATGGAACCAGATGCGTAAAGCCGCCGATCATTTTCGGTGATGTAAAGCGCATCCGTCCGATCACCGTAAGCTATTCCGAGTATGCACAGAGCCTGACCAGCCGTCCGGTAAAGGGTATGCTGACCGGTCCGGTCACGATCTTAAACTGGTCATTCCCGCGTGAGGATGTTTCCTTAAAAGAGATGGCTTATCAGATCGGAATCGCGATCCGTGATGAAGTGTGTGATCTGGAAGCGGCAGGGATCCGTGTCATCCAGATCGATGAGGCGGCACTCAAGGAAAAACTTCCGATCCGCAGAGCAGAGTGGCACAGCGAATATCTGGACTGGGCGATCCCGGCATTCCGTCTGTGTGCAGGAAAGATCAGACCGGAGACACAGATCCATACCCATATGTGCTACAGTGAATTCAATGAGATCGTAAAAGACATCGATAACATGGATGCGGACGTGATCTCCTTTGAGGCATCCCGCTCCAATCTTACGATCATTGATGCGTTAAATGCGGCTCACTTTGAGACAGAGGTGGGACCGGGTGTTTATGACATCCATTCTCCGCGTGTGCCTTCCGTGGATGAGATCGTGGATGCATTAAGGAAAATGCTTGCAAAGATCGATCCTGACAAACTCTGGGTAAATCCGGACTGCGGACTGAAGACCAGAGGAATTCCGGAGACCGAGGCGAGCTTAAAGAACCTGGTCGCGGCGGCGAAGATCGTCCGTGGGGAACTCGAAACAAAATAAAGATTGCTTTTCCGTGATGTATTGGGTAAGATAATAGAGAAAAGTCAAGGGAGACGATGCGGCAGGCAGCGTCTCCCTTTTTTGACCGTTTGGGAATGCAATGAGAAAAAAGGAGTGCGAGATCTATGGAGAAACAAAAAAAGCCGGTCATCGGAGTCTGCCCGCTCTATGATGAAACGAAAGAGAGTATCTGGATGCTTCCCGGTTATCTGGAAGGGTTAAAGGAGGCGGGTTCGATTCCCGTTATCCTGCCGCTTACAGCAGAAAGGGCGGATTACGAAACGCTTGACGCACAGATAGACGGATATCTGCTGACCGGAGGCAATGACATAGACCCGGCGCTGTATGGGGAAGAACGAAATAAAAACTGCGGCGAACCCTGCAGGATGCGGGATGCGATCGAGCCGTGGATCTATGAGCGTGCAGTTTTGGAGGATAAGCCGGTGCTTGGTATCTGCCGCGGCATCCAGTTTATCAATGTGGCAGAGGGCGGAACGCTCTATCAGGATCTTCCGAGTGAATATCAGACAGGAGTGGAACACCATATGTGTGCGCCGTATGACCGCGCGGTGCATGAGGTTGACATAAAATCAGACAGTCCGCTGTATGACCTGTTAAAGAAAGAAAAAATCGGGGTAAACAGCTATCATCATCAGGCAGTGCGCACTGTGGGAGATAAACTTTCTGTCATGGCGGTTTCGGAGGACGGGCTCGTGGAGGCAGTGTGCCGGAAAGGCCGTACCTTTGTCTGGGGCGTGCAGTGGCATCCGGAATTTCTGTACCGGAAGGACGCGGATGCGAAAAAGATTTTTCAGGCATTTGTGGATGCGTGTAAAAAATAGTACTTTTTCTTTGAAAAATGGTGTATACTCGGATGTGCAGAAAAAAAGAACGTAATATGGGGGAAGATTTATGTCTGATAACCGTGATTTTTTAGGAACTGAACCAATCGGATCGTTGTTACGCCGGTTAGCGCTGCCAACCGTAGCCGCCCAGATCATCAACATGCTTTATAATATTGTGGATCGTATATACATCGGCCACATACCGGGAGACGGCGTGCTTGCGCTGACCGGGGTTGGCGTCTGCATGCCGCTTATCATGATCGTGACTGCCTTTGCGGCGTTCGCGGCATCCGGCGGGGCACCGAGGGCATCGATCTTTATGGGAAAGGGAGACAAAGAGTCTGCGGAAAAGACACTCGGGAACTGTCTGACGCTTCAGATCATCATTTCCATTATCTTAACGGTGGTACTGCTTGTCTATAGCCGTCCGGTGCTGTTACTATTTGGCGCCAGTGAAAATACGATCGGCTATGCGACAAGCTACATGAGCCTGTACGCGCTTGGCACGGTCTTTGTGCAGGTGACGCTTGGAATGAATGCGTTCATCACGGCACAGGGCTTCGCGAAGGAGGGAATGTTTTCCGTACTGATCGGGGCGATCGCCAATATTTTGCTGGATCCGGTTTTTATCTTTTTATTCCATATGGGAGTCCGCGGCGCGGCACTCGCAACGATCGTGTCCCAGGCATTGTCCTGCCTGTGGGTTTGCACTTTCCTGTGCGGGGAATCGACACATTTAAAAATAAAAAGAAAGTATATGAAAATGGAAAACGGCATCGTGCTGCCGGTGCTTGCGCTCGGGCTTGCGACATTTACCATGCAGGCAAGCGAGAGTGTGATCTCGTTTTGCTTTAATTCTTCGCTTGCAAGATATGGCGGGGATATCGCGGTCGGAGCCATGACGATCTTAACGAGTGTGATGCAGTTCGCAATGCTGCCGTTACAGGGCTTGGGACAGGGCGCGCAGCCGATCATCAGCTACAATTACGGCGCGAAAAACGCGGATCGTGTCAAAGCGGCGTTCCGCCTGCTGTTAAAATGTAACTTATGTTATTCCGTTACGCTCTGGCTGCTTGTGATGATATTTCCGCAGGTGTTTACAGGGCTTTTTACGGCAGACCCGACACTGCTCGCCTACACAAAACCGGCGCTTCGGATCTATCTGGCGTGTCTTGGGCTGTTCGGTATACAGCTTGCCTGCCAGATGACGTTTACCTCGCTTGGCAAGGCGCTGGATTCCATTGTGGTTGCGGTCATGCGAAAATTTATTCTGCTCATACCGCTTATTTATCTGATGCCGCAGTTTTTCCCGGAGAACCGGGCGATGGCGGTATATCTCGCGGAGCCGGCAGCCGATTTTTTCGCGATCCTATTTACCTCAATTCTCTTTACGAGTGAGTTTAAGAGGGCACTGAAAAAAATGCGGCAGGAATAAAGAACAGAAAAAATCCACATCCTGTGTTTTTGGCAGGGTGTGGATTTTTTTTGTAGTTACGCGAAGAAGAGTTTTAAATCATCTTCTACGGTTCCGATACCGGCAATCCCGAAGTTTTCCACCAGAACTTTTGCCACATTCGGGGATAAGAATGCAGGAAGTGTCGGTCCGAGGTGAATGTTTTTCACGCCGAGGTAGAGCAGGGAAAGCAGTACAATGACGGCTTTCTGTTCATACCAGGAAATATTGTAGACGATCGGCAGTTCATTGATATCGGAGAGCCCGAATACCTCTTTTAATTTTAAGGCGATGACAGCGAGGGAGTAGGAGTCATTGCACTGTCCGGCATCCAGTACGCGCGGAATACCGTTGATATCGCCGAGATCTAATTTATTGTATTTGTATTTTGCGCATCCGGCAGTCAGAATGACGGTATCTTTTGGAAGCGCTTTTGCAAAATCCGTGTAGTAATTTCTGGATTTCGCTCTGCCGTCACAGCCTGCCATGACGACAAATTTTTTGATGGCACCGGATTTTACGGCATCAACGATCTGATCGGCAAGCGCGAGTACCTGATTGTGTGCAAATCCGCCGATGATCTCACCGTGCTCGATCTCTTCCGGTGGCGCGGTGCGTTTTGCGTGTTCGATCAGTTCGGAAAAATCCTTGGTCTCTCCGATGCCGCCGCAGATGTGTTTACAGCCCGGATATCCGGCGGCGCCTGTGGTATAGAGGCGGTCTTTATAGCTGGCCTTCGGCGGTACGATACAGTTGGTGGTCATTAAGATCGGACCATGGAAACGCTCAAATTCTTCCGTCTGTTTCCACCAGGCATTTCCGTAGTTTCCGGCAAAGTGCGGATATTTTTTGAATGCCGGATAGTAGTGGGCAGGAAGCATCTCAGAATGGGTGTAGACATCCACGCCGGTTCCGTTTGTCTGCTCTAAGAGCATTTCAAGATCTTTCAGGTCATGACCGGAGATCAGGATAGCCGGGTTATTTCTTACGCCAATGTTTACTTTTGTGATCTCAGGATTGCCGTAGGCACTTGTGTTTGCTTCATCTAAAAGTGCCATGCCGTCCACACCGTATTTTCCGGCTTCGAGTGTGAGCGCGATGAGGTCGTTCACGGAAAGAGAGTCGTCAAGAGTGGCAGCGAGTGCGCGCTGTAAAAAGGCATCGGTCTCTGGATCCGATTTTAACAGGGCGTTCGCATGCTTGGAGTAGGCGGAGAGACCTTTTAATCCGTAGGTGATCAGTTCGCGCAGACTGCGGATGTCCTCATCTTTGGTCGCAAGGACACCGACGGCAGCAGCTTTTGTCTCGTATTCCGACTCTTTCCCATTCCAGAATGCTGCGTCCGGGAGACCGGTGGTGTCCGAAAGCTGTGTGAGCAGTTCTTCTTTTAATGCCAGAGTTTCGCGAATGCGTGATACGATGGCTTCTTTGTCAAAATTCGCATTGGTGATCGTGGTAAACAGGTTTACGCTGATCCTGTGATCGGTGGACGCGTCAACCGCTTTGCCCTCTTTGCGCAGTGCGGTGGTCACAGCGGAAATGCCTTTGGTCACATAAATGAGCAGATCCTGCATGGCAGCCAGATCCGGTTTCTTTCCACAGACACCCGCCTGGGTACAGCCTGTGCATCCGGCAGTTTCCTGACACTGATAACAAAACATCTTATATTCCATAATGAAAATCCTCCTGATTGATTTGATGTGTTCTTGACTTTTCAAACGCAGTATAATATGATCCAAACAATAAATATGTTGTTAAAACAACAAAAGGAGAAAAATTTATGAATTATTTTAAACTCGCGCGGACACCGCTGTTCGCGGGGACGACGGAAGAGGAGATAAAGCAGATGCTCACCTGCTTAAAGGCGGTCGAGCGGAACTATAAAAAAGGAGAGACCATCTACTGTGCAGGGGATGTTACGACCGAGATCGGGCTGGTGCTCTCGGGCAGTGTTCTGATCGAAAATGTGGATGCGTGGGGAAACTGCAGTGTCTTGGACAAGGTCGGCGAGGGGAGGATCTTTGCGGAATCCTACGCCTGTGTGCCGGGGGAACGGCTGATGGTCAATGTGACCGCGCAGGAGCCGGCGGGGATCCTGTTTTTGGATGTCACGAAAATGCTTCAGATCTGTCCGAACGCCTGCAGCTATCATCAGAAGCTGCTTAAGAATCTGCTCTCCGTTTCCGCACGGAAAAATCTGCGTCTGTCGAGAAGGATTTTTAATACCTCGTCAAAATCCATCCGGGGGCGGCTGCTATCCTATCTTTCGTATGAATCCATGCAGCATGCGGGCAGTGAATTTGATATTTCCTATAACAGACAGCAGTTAGCCGATTATCTGAGTGTGGACCGGTCGGCGCTGTCCAAGGAACTTGGAAAGATGCAGAAGGAGGGGCTCATTCGCGTCGAGCGGAATCATTTTTGCATTTTGAAGACACCGGAGCTGTAAAAAAGAAAAATTTTTCTGTTTCTGAAACCTTAATGGAAAATCACGGGTATTATATGTGAAAAGACAACAACACGCGTGAAAAATTTTAAGGGAGAAAAAAGAAATGAAAAATAAGAAAATTGCGATTATGGTAATGATGATGACATTGGCAGCAGTGGGAAGCATGGGTTGTGGAAAGAGCGCGGGAGCCGGTCAGACAGTTTCCGCGGAGAAAGAAAAAGAGGAGTCCTGGATCGATAAGGAGTGGGACGAGGACGACAGCGAAGACTGGCATTCAAATTCAAAAGATAAGGATAAAGATAAGGATAAAGATAAGGATAAAGATAAGGATAAAAAAGAGGAAGATACCGAGCAGATCGACATGGAACTGGCGACTGAGGAAAATGACAGCGAATATGTCGCATCCTACGGATCCTCCCATGGTTCTTCTTATGGAACGCACGATACGGTCGATCTTGGCGCGGATACCGACGATCATACGACAGATGCGGTACAAAGCAGCGGCAGTGCCGGACTGATTTCCGATGACTGGACCGATATGGAGTTTATGTTTGACGGAGCTTACTACGCGCTTCCGGCATCTTATCAGGAACTGGAAGCAAACGGATGGAGCTTTGACCTCGCGGAATATGGTTATTCGGATGGATATGTTTTAAATCCGGGGGATAAGACCTACGACACGATCGAACTTACCAATCCGGCGTATGACGAGGATCTCATGGTGTGGGTAGGATTTATCAATACCAGTGATACGGCAAAAGATATTTTAGACTGCGATATCTGGAGTATTCAGTTAGACACCTGCAGCGGTTTTACACAGGTGGATGATTATCCGTATATGGAGATCGCGGACGGCATTGGCATTGGCAGCACCCGTGAGGAAGTCGAGGCGGCATTTGGACCGTGCGATGATATTTATGAGGCAGATGAATATGGTTATGTGACCTACAACTACAATGTGGATTATACTTATTATTTAAAGATCACGGTTTTTGATGACATGGGCGTGACCGCGATCTCGATGAGCACTTATGAATAAGATGCACGGATCTGTGAGGGGACTGCCGTTTACGGCAGCCCCTTATTTTTAAATCATAGGAAATTCCTTCCTATGATTTAAAAACGCTCCGCGGGGATGCGCAGCTCGCGGAGATGAAGTTTATGTTGAACATACCGCTCGCACGCGAAAGTGTGCGGTAAGCGCACACTTTATTTTGATGATGATGAGGAAAATGGAAGCCGCATTTGCACGAGCGTCCATTTGGCGACCGTTTGTCAGAGCGGGATGAGGAACGCATCACGTCCATCCCCTCTTTTGTGTCCCGCGTTGTAATTGCAATAATCCAAAATGTTTCACGTGAAACATTTATATTTGTGTGGCAAAAAAATATGCAGAGTGTTATAATAAAAAAGTACATTTTTTATAGGTAATCGGAGAGTACTGGATGAGAAAGGATTTTGTATGGGTAGAGTAATAGCGATTGCAAATCAGAAAGGCGGAGTAGGAAAAACTACGACGGCAATCAATCTGTCAGCCTGCCTGGCGGAAGCAAAGAAAAAAGTATTGGCAATAGATCTGGATCCACAGGGAAATACAACGAGTGGATTAGGGGTGGATAAAAACGAATTAGAAAATACCGTATATGAATTGATGCTTGGGGAGTGTACGATAAAGGAAAGTCTGACGAAAACAGAAATTGAAAGTCTGTATCTGATACCGTCCAATGTAAATCTTGCCGGAGCAGAGATCGAATTACTTGGTATCAATGACAAAGAATACATATTAAGAAATGCAGTGGACTATATCAAGGATGATTATGATTTCATTATTATCGACTGCCCGCCATCCTTAAATATGCTGACAGTAAATGCGATGACAACTGCGGATACGATTCTGGTTCCGATACAGTGTGAGTACTACGCGCTGGAAGGACTCAGTCAGCTGATCCATACGATCGATCTGGTACAGCAGAGATTAAATCCACATCTTCGCATGGAAGGGGTAGTCTTTACCATGTATGATGCAAGAACGAATCTTTCCCTGCAGGTTGTAGAAAATGTAAAGAATAATTTGAATACAACAATCTATAAAACCATTATTCCGAGAAACATCAGACTGGCGGAGGCCCCGAGTCATGGTTTGCCGATCAATCTGTATGACAGCAAATCTGCGGGAGCAGAGAGCTATCGTTTACTGGCACAGGAAGTGATAGGAAGAAAGGATATTTAAAATGGCGGCAAATAAACATGCACTTGGTAAAGGATTAGATTCACTGATCGCAAATAAAGTGGGAACAGCTCCTTTAGCAGAAAATAAGAAAAGTGAAGAAAAACCGGCGGAAGTAAAGGTGAAGATCTCTAAGGTAGAGCCGAACAGAGAACAGCCGAGAAAGAATTTTGATGAGGATGCACTGTTGGAACTGGCGGAGTCTATCAAACAGTTTGGAGTATTACAGCCTCTGCTGGTACAGGACAGAAAAGATTATTACGAAATCATTGCCGGTGAGAGAAGATGGCGTGCCGCAAAAATCGCGGGACTCAAGGAAGTACCGGTTATCATAAAGAAACTTACAGAGCAGGAAATGGTGGAGATTTCTCTGATTGAAAATATCCAGAGAGAAAATTTGAATCCAATCGAAGAAGCACTTGCATATAAACGCCTGTTGAATGAATTCAATTTGAAACAGGATGAGGTTGCGGAACGTGTGTCAAAAAGTAGAACGGCTGTAACGAATTCCATGCGTCTGCTCAAATTGAATGAGAAAGTACAGCAGATGGTGATCGATGATATGCTGACGACGGGGCATGCCCGCGCGTTGCTTGGAATCGAGGATCAGGAAAAGCAGTATGTGGTTGCACAGCAGATCTTTGATGAAAAACTCAGTGTCCGTGAGACTGAAAAACTGGTTAAGAAGATCCAGAAAGAAAAGGATCTCCCGGAGAAGAAAAAAGAGGAGCTGGATGAACAGGTAGCGCTGGCATACCATGATGTCGAAGAGAAGATGAAACTGATTCTTGGAACAAAGGTCAATATTCGGGCAAAGGATGATAAGAAAGGCAAGATCGAGATCGAGTATTATTCGATGGATGAATTCAACCGGATTTTTGAAATGATGCAGAAAATACATTAAGTAGCAGACTGACGAAACAGAAGAAAGAGGAAAATTAGATGAACATAGCAGATTATCTTGGAATCACTTTGGATTATGCGGTAATTGCGATTGCTGCATTGATGGTGCTGGTGCTCATTTTGATCATTGTTATGATCGTAAATGTAGTACAGATGAAAAAATTAAAAAAGAATTACCGTATTTTTATGGATGGCAAAGACGCAAAGACACTGGAAGATACTTTGATCAAAAGACTGGATCAGGTAGATACCTTGCTTGCGGCGAACGATGAGAACGCGAAGAATATCGAGAGACTTTTCGCAAACATGAAATTTGCTTTCCAGAAAGTAGGACTTGTAAAGTATGATGCATTTCACGAGATGGGTGGAAAACTGAGTTTTTCCCTGGCTCTGCTCAATGAAACAAACGACGGTTTTATTATCAATGCAATGCACAGCAGAGAGGGATGCTATACTTATATCAAAGAAATCGTAGACGGAAATTCAATTATTGTACTGGCGGATGAAGAGCAGGAAGCGCTTGATATGGCAATGAAATCAAATTCTGAGGAGTAACAGTATATGCATAGTTTTTTGAGAGCGATCGGATTTGGAAATTTAAAGAAGAATAAAGAAATCGACGATCTGCTCAATGAAGTGATTGAAAAACCGACCAGACTGCAGGTCGCAAAGGATTCCAATGGAAATGAGTTTACGGAATTTTCGCGTGAGTTTGGCGGCTGCATCGGAATAACAGCCTGTGGGGAATACGGAGACGACGGGGAATTTGAACTCGATTATTATTATCCGTATTTCTGCGGAACCGAAGGTGCAACGACAGCAGGTGTGGAAGTGGAAAAACATTCAGAAAAGGAATCTTATGCCGGAATCTGTGATGATATGAAGCTTGGGGTTACGTTGATCTTTTATTTACAGAATGCAGCTGATTTTCTCAACGAAAAGAGTCATGGAAGAAAAAATTTCAATTCCCTGACGGCGACACTCTCCGCATTATCTTTGGAGGGAAAGATCTTACTTCCAATCAAAAAGAGTGAGAAGCAGATCGCGGATACCAAGAAGAACAGTCAGAACAGAAATCATCTGATCGCCGCGGCAAGAGAAGGGGATGAGGATGCGATCGAGAATCTGACACTGGAAGATATCGACACCTATTCCATGATCTCACGGAGGATTGTGAATGAAGATATCCTTAGTATTGTGGATACATACTTTATGCCGTATGGAATTGAGAGCGATCAGTACGCAATCCTCGGAGAAATTCTGACCACGAGTCTGATCAAAAACAGCAGGACAGAGGAAGATATTTATGTCCTTACGATAAACTGTAATGATCTGATCTTTGACCTTTGCATCAATAAAAAGGATCTGATGGGAGAACCGGCACCGGGCAGAAGATTTAAGGGAAATATCTGGATGCAGGGGCATATCAATTTTGAGGAATTTTAAAGGAAGAGATTTTGAAATTGACTTTGCAGGGACGGATTGATATAATAAAAGATGTCTGCAAAGTTTGTTCTCATAGTTAAATGGATATAACAAGCGCCTCCTAAGGTTGCGTTACAACGGCCACCTCAAAAAAAACTAAATAAGGGATT
>ERZ779895.1578-NODE-1578-length-23765-cov-7.078195_pt1 | contig 23765 bp, 18 predicted proteins | sample MGYA00511093_ERZ779895 | MGnify/ENA primary metagenome ERZ779895 (study PRJEB29588, sample SAMEA2142970) | human gut metagenome | biome: human gut; feature: human-associated habitat; material: faeces | place: Denmark | collected 2008/2010 ... | reverse complement strand
CCTACAAGTGCACAATTAGATTTTTGGCTTTTTACACCGCTAAACTAAAATTTATTTTTCAAATATCCTGCGGTGATTTGAAAGGGCGGACGCCGCATTTCTTATATCGTTTGTTGTTGCAATAGACAGATTTGTGTGGTAAAATCTGTTTGTACCTTTAAAAAATCAATGCAAAATGGCGGCAGGGAAACTGTGCGGTGTCCTTTCTCCCGTCAGCTTTATACTTTAAACAGATAAGGATGGACTCTTTATGGTCAAATACAAACTGCTGCCGGGCGGCGCTTTGGACTATGCCGATTTTGACGGCACAAAAATTACCTTCCGCCATGACGGCTACCGCGGATTTCAGTTTCTGATCTACTCTCACGAACGCGAATTTGCCGTGCGCCTTTGCGACGATCTGACCGGCGAATATTGCGGATTGAGCTTTTCGCTTGATTATTCCGTAACCGACGACGCTCTTGCCGTTTGCTGCCGTGTCAAAAACACAACCGACAGCGATTTTTCCGCCGACAGGCTGGGTGTGCGGCTCGGCACAGACTGCTATATGGAAAAATATCCGGACTGGAACGACCGCTTTTTCCCCACCCTGCTCCGCTGCGAAAAAACGCATTTCTGGGGATACTTCATGTCGCCGGACGGCAAGGTGCTGGGAATTTGCAGCCCCGACCCCGTCGCCTCGTGGAGCCTTGACTATAACCGCGCAGTGTACGGCAAGGAAAATCACGTCGGTCACAGGATATATTCGGCGGTGGTCGATCTTCTGAACAAATCACCTCAGCCGGCACGTCACCCAGAGGGGCTTTGTGTTCTTCACGCAGGCGAAGAAAAGAAGGTCACATTTTTCATAAAACTGCTGGGAAGCACAAACGAAGTGGCTGATTTTACAAAGCGGTACACCTCCGCTCCGTTTGTAGAACTAAAGCATTATACCGTTGAAATCGGACAAAAGGCTGAGGTTCTGTCAGACGGCGAAATAAAAATAACGGCACCCGACGGCAGTACCCTGCAAAACGGCTGCACCGTGAACAAAGCAGGACTTTACAAGGTCGAGGCGACTAAAAACGGAAAGTGCAGCGAAGCTTCACTTTATGTAAGGCGCCCGTATTCATTCTACCTTGAAAAGGCGGCTGCCGCGGCACTCGAAGCGCCGCAGAAAGCGAGCACGCATGCCGAATCGTGGTACGGCTTTTTCTCGGCGTTTTTATGGCTCAGGTATCATCCCGACGAGCAGTACAAAAAGCGGCTTCTAAAAGAGTTTGACCGTGCTTTTTCTCTTATGTATGAGGGTGACGGCTGTACGCCCGTGCCTGAAACATTTCCCGGAAGAATACAGAATCATTCATCAATGGTAAGCCTTCTGTGTGACGCTTATGAAGCGACCGGTGACACCGGATACCTTATAAAAGCGGGCAAAATAGCAAAAATACTCCTTGACAGCCAGTCGCCGGACGGCGCCTACAGGCTGCACGGCAGGGTTCACTACACCTGCGTTATATACCTTGCAAAGTCCATGCTTGAGCTTTACGATGCCGAAAAGGATATATTCCCCGATGCCGCAGCTCTGCATTTTGACTCCGCACGCCGTGCCGTGGCAAATCTCGCGCTTTTGAAGGATAACATCAGCACCGAGGGCGAGCAGACCTTTGAGGACGGCATGATATCCTGCGAGGTACTGCAGCTTGGGTTTTATGCGCTGCACGACGACAGTGTACGCGAGGAATATACAAAAACAGCCGAGGAGATCTTCCTCAAGCACCGCTGTCTTGAGCAGTCGGTGGTGCCCGACGCACGCATGCGCGGCGCGACACTGCGCTTCTGGGAGACCATGTACGACGTGCTAATTAACAAAAACATGCTCAACAGTCCGCACGGCTGGTCGTCATGGAAAACATATGCTACATATTACCTTTATCTCTTGACCGGCAAATATGAGTATCTTACCGACACCATGGATACTTTGGGCGCCTGTCTGCAATGCGTTGACCTTGATACCGGCAGGCTGCGCTGGGCATTTGCCGTTGACCCGTCGGTAGACTGTGAACAGTTCGTGCCGTACAGGTACGGCGGAAAGCTCGAAAGGGCGCATATCAGCGAGCAGTATATAGACATGGTCAGCTACTGGTGGGTGCCTGACGGCGATACCGTCGTGCGCGGATATGCCATGCCCGACACAGGTCTTGTTGACGGACCGTTTAAAGGCGGCAGCTGCGACAATGACGTGCACGAGCATTTCAAGTGCCTTGCCGAAGTGGCGCTCTACAACGCCTTTGCTCATGAGCTGCCCGAGGGCTTTTCGCTTTTCGGCTGCACCGCAAAGTGCGACGGCGGCGTTTATGATTTTGAGACCGATGCGTCTTTTCTATACATTTATTCCCTTTGTGACCGTCATGTCACAGTATGCGGCAAAAGTCACACAGTACATAAAGGGCTGAACAAAATAACGGTGAAATAATTTCCGGCTGCCGCAAAGCTTCTTAAAAACGCGGCAGCCGTTTGTTTTAAAATATATTTTTTGGCGCGACCTACGGGTCTTAATTACGACTATATAGGTGAAGGGGCAAAAGGAGGGCTGTTTTGTGGAAGACAAGGAGATAGTGGAGCTGTACCGGCAGCGCAGCGAAACTGCCATATCCGAAACAGCCGCCAAATACGGGCGATATCTCGGCGCCCTGTCGTACGGAATAACTGGAAACGTTTCCGACGCCGAGGAATGTGTGAACGACGCTTATCACGGCGCATGGAACGCGATACCGCCTGCAAGTCCCGATAATTTAAAAGCCTTTCTTATGAAGCTGGTCCGCAGGATATCGGTCGATCTTTTAAGGAAACGCACCGCCAAAAAGCGCGGCGGAGGCGAGCTGCCCCTCATTCTTGACGAGCTTGAAAACTGTCTGCCGGACAACAAAAACACCCCCGAAGCCGAGCTTGAAAGGGCTGAGACAGTAAAGCTCATCGAAGGCTTTCTTGATTCGCTTTCAGATACCGCCAGAAAAATTTTTGTGCTGCGGTACTGGTTCATGCTGCCGGTGGACGAAATATCAAAACGTACGGGCTTTTCGGCTTCCAAGATCAAATCGTCGCTCTTAAGATCGAGAGCCGGACTGCAAAGAGCGATAGCCGAAGCCGACGCAAACGAAAGGAGTGGTCGAAGGTGAATTCAAACGACCTTTTGGACTCTATAGGCGATATCGACAGCCGGTATCTTGACTGTGACAAAAAGGCGCCGCAGAGAGGCAGGAAAATAGTATTTGCCGCTCTTTCAGCCGCGGCATGTGTTTCGATCGGCACGGCGGTTCTTCTGTCGGGTATCCTGTTACCTATAAAAAATAAAAAAGGAGCGTTGAAAAGCGCCGGCATGCCTGAAAGTTCGGATATTGATGCGGCAAAAAATGAGACCGCCTATACGTCCTCTGGTGCCGACGGTTTGTTTGTCGACGATCCTAAAAGTGCGGCTGCCCGTATATTTATATATTATCCTCAAAACGGCGTGCTGCGGCACGATGACCCCGTAGCTGCCGGCGGATGCTCCGACATATTTAAAAAATGGTGCGAAAAGGCAGGGCTTGCCGGCGAAACACTTAGCGGCAGCAGAATGGGCAGGCAGGCAGGCGGTGAAAGGTCGCTTGAGCTTACCGTGTCCCAAAAGGTTTTTGACGCTTTGAAGAGCGACGCACTGCTGATGGAGTCCCTTGTCGCCACAATGTCCGAAGCGTTTGAGGTAGAGAAGGAAAACATTATAATAAACAAATAAGGAGAACGCCATGAAAAAGAACCGTTTATTCATTTCGGCACTGTGCCTTTTGCTTTGTGCCGCAACACTGCTGTCATTTTCCGGCTGCGGAACCGCCGTAAAGGCGGCGGACCTTATGGACGGAATAAAAAAAGGTACCGTCGCATCGCGCAGCGCCGACGACCGGTTTACTGCCGCAGGCAGCGACCTTGCGCTTAAGCTGTTTAAAGCTACCGCCGAGGGCAGCAGCGACAACCTGCTCATTTCTCCCCTTTCGATATGGCTTGCCCTTTCAATGACGGCAAACGGCGCTAAGGGTGAAACCTTGTCGCAGATGGAAACGCTGCTTGGCGGCGACATAAAGCTTGACGAGCTGAACGAGTACCTTAATTCATATGTAGCGTCGCTTGAGGGTGACAAAAAGAACACCCTCAGTATCGCAAACTCCATATGGTTCAGATCGGCTAAGGAAGACATGATAAGCAAAGACTTTTTACAGAAAAATGCCGACTATTACGGCGCCGCCGCGTATTCCTCGCCCTTTGACAAAAGCACCGTAAACGACATAAACAACTGGGTAAAGCAAAACACAGACGGCATGATCGAAAAGCTGCTCGACGGTATAGACAGCGATGCCTTTATGTATATTATAAACGCCATGGCGTTTGAGGCTGAGTGGAGCACCGCCTATACCAAAAACGATCTGTCCGACGGCACCTTTACCGATATAAACGGCGCAAAAAAGCAGGTAAAAATGATGTCGTCAGAGGAACGCAGATATGTAACCGTCGACGGTGCTAAGGGCTTTCTAAAGGATTACAAAGGCGCAAAATACAGCTTTGCCGCATTTTTACCTGATGAGGACGTGCCGATAGGAGATTTTATAGCCTCGCTTGACGCCGGCAAGCTTAAAAATGCCTTCCGAAACGAAACCGACACCGCTGTACATGCCCGGATTCCAAAATTCAGATACAGCTACGATACCGAGCTTAAAGACACCCTTTCCGCACTCGGAATGTCAAGTGCATTTGACGGCAGCGCAGACTTCAGCGGAATTGCAGGCAAGCCGGGCGAGATATTTATAGACAGCGTGATCCATAAAACCTTTATAGCTGTCGATGAGCTTGGCACAAGAGCCGGAGCCGTGACCTCGGTATCGTTAAAGGAAACGGAAGCGGCGCCTGTTGACCCCGTGCAGATATACCTTGACCGCCCGTTTGTTTACATGATAATAGATAACGAAACAAAGCTTCCTCTCTTTATAGGCGCAGCTATGAGCATATAGTTGCCTATAAAACTACGAACCGGAGATGCCTTTTAAAGGGCACCTCCGGTTCTCTTATAAGGGGGAATAAGCTTGTGTTTTTTTGGCTAGGCTTTTGATCAGCTTATGATCGCCACATGTCCGCCCTTCTGGAAGAGCTGAACGTAATCGATTATGAACTGATTGTCGCCGTTTGTCCAGTAATCCGCGTCAAGCAGCGGATTGAGTACAGCCCTCGTCCTGTTCTGGATGCGCTCGTCGTCAAGGGTAAGTTTCTGATAGTTTGCACCCACCAGCATGCTGAGCACAATGTACTGAGGCTTTTCATAAAGATACGCAGTCTCGGTATCCTTGTATTCGTACGAAGTGGTCTCGACGCCGTCCATGAAGAAGGTCACCTTTTCCTCGGTCCATTCGCAGGCATAGGTGTGGAAGTCGTCATGGAGCGACAGCGACTCGGATGATTTGCGGTACTGCAGCCACGATTCGTAAGGCAGCACCTTGCCGAGACTTGTGATGTGCGACTCCTTGACCGACTCGTCCTTGCGCTCTGACGAACCGTTCGGGTATGTGAATTCGTGTATAACCGATGCATACGCCGTGCCGGGACCCCAGCACTCTGCGATGTCAAATTCAAGGTGCTCTCTGTCATCGCTCCAGGTCCACAGGTCATGCCACAGTCCGTCGCCGTCGGCAAGTCTGGCGCTCATTTCGACAAAGCCGTATGTGAACTTAAGCGAATTTTTGGTGCTCATATAAACACCGTAGAAGTTTTCGGTGTCATAGGTTGGATTGATATAGAGGCAGCCGTCGTTTACATAAAGATTTTTTGGGTCAGTCGAACGGGCGGTGCCCAGTCCGTACCAGTTGCCGTAGTATTTCTGAACGCTTGACTGCGCCTGCCATTTTTTGCTTATATCAAGGGTGTCAAACTCGTCGGTCCATATGAGCCTGTAATCACGTGAGGTATCGGTGCCGTCAAACGAGCCGGAAACTGCAGCAGCCGCATCTTCACCGGCAATGAGCTTGTCGGTAAACACCTTCACGGCGTGCGCCAGCGAATAGTTCCTGCCGCCAGATATGACCACGTTTTCTCCTACCGCTTTTATGCCGAACTCATCCCTGCCTATATCGACAGAAACGCCGTCGCGCTTAGCATTTCCGATTATCAGCTCGCGCCCCGAAGTCTCCTCGTCGTCGCGCTTTATTTCAAGACTGTATCCGGTCGCGTCTAAGACCGCCTTCTGCATGGCGTTTATCTCGATCATTGCGATGTACGACATATTGTATTTCGGCAGAACTATCGTATATTTGCCAATGTCCTCGCCGCCAAGCTTTATATCCTGAAAATTGCCTTCGGCTTTGTAAACATCGCACACATCGGATTTTATCTCACAGGTCTTGCAGTAGTCGTCTACAAATTTATTGACAGCCGCCTTTACCGCGTCGTCCGACATACCGTTTATGACGATGCTGCCGTCTATAAAGCAGATTATATATTCCGCCGCTCTGCCGGGCGCCTTTGTTTTCAGCAGTTCGATAGCCTTCTGCGACTGCGGACGGCTTGTTTTGCCTATTATTATTTCGCCCTTTTCGTTTACGGCGGTCGTGTCATCAACGTTTGTCAGCTTTTCGCCGGTAGCGTCCTTGACCGACTTGAATATCATAGCGCCAAGGGTCGACATTTCGCTGTTATCGGCTGCGCGCACTATTGAAAATCCGGCTGTTGCGAAATTGACCGAGACCACAGGTCCGCTTGAAGCAGAGTCGGAGCCAGTGTCGCCGCTTCCCTTTTTGCAGCCGGAGAGGGCGGAAATCACCATTAGTGCCGCCGCGGCAATGCAGATAGCTCTTTTTATAAGTTTCATATCATTTTCTCCTTTCAGGCATTTGAAGCGCCGGCTGCAAAAAGCAGACAGCCCTGAGATTTGAAGTATTCTATTTTCCGGTCGATAAGCTCCTCCGGCACCTTAAGTTCTTTGGCTACACACCGCTTGCACATGAAGGTCTCTGACCCGCGCCCCAAAAATTTTCTTGTCGTGCCGATGTCAAGGCTGCTCAGCGGTGAGCTGCATTTTATGCACGTCCCGTTCATTTGTCGATCACCCTGCATCGGAACAGCAGTGTCTCGTACGGCTTCATATTGCGCCATACAGAGCAGTTTTCGAGGCGGAACTCCTCGCCGCTCCATACATCATGCAGCATGAGCGTTTTGCCGGTGCTTTCCTGAACGCCCAGCTCCTCAAATTCGTATCTGAGCAGCTGCTCCTTTTCGGAAAGATTGAAAAATCCGACAGCTATATCGCCGTTCTCGAGATACCTTGCATAGGCTTTGATCTGCGGCGCCCACAGCGGATGCAGCTCCATGACCTGCCGGCAGCCGGCATCCTGATTTATGGCTATGACCTCTTTGTTTTTGAGGATGTTAAGGGTGGCGTCGTCAATTTCCCTTAGGTCGCAGCCTATAAACAGCGGTGAGCCGAGCAGTGCCCAGACCGAAAAATGCAGCAGATACTGGTCATCGTTTAATCCTTCCAGACCGACATTGCCCTTGCCGCGCATACCGACTACCATCATATCCATATCATTGAAGCAGCCGGCGCCGCCGTAAGGCAGGATATTGCTCTGCGCGTCTATTATTTTTTTGACCGATTCCCACGTATCAAAAACATCCGGAGTCGAACGCCACATGTTGGCGCCGGTTTCCCTTATCCATTTGGCGGTATCGTCATTGCCCCAGGTGCAGGCGGAAAAAAGTATGTCCCTGCCGCAGTTTTTGAGCGCCAGCCCCATCCGGCGGTAGAGGTACCTGCCGTGTATAAGGTTGCTGTGGAAGCAGTAATCATATTTTAAAAAGTCCACGCCCCATTCGGCAAAGGTCGCCGCATCGACATATTCGTGATCGAAGCTGCCGGGATATCCGTCGCAGGTGAGCGTTCCGGCGCAGCCGTACATGCCGAACTTAAAGCCCATTTCATGCAGAGCGTCAGCCACTGCCTTCATGCCGTTAGGAAATTTTTCGGGATCGGGCTGCAGCCTGCCGTTTTTATTCCTTTGCTTTAACGACCAGCAGTCGTCTATCACTATATAATTGTAGCCCGCGCTTTGCAGTCCGGTTTCCGATATCTTCCGCGCCATATCAAGGATAAGCTGCTCATTTATATCTCTGCCAAAGGTGTTCCATGAGTTCCAGCCCATAGGCGGTGTCATTTTCATAAAGCACTTGACCTCCGGTCGAATTTATCTTATTATTAGAATACAGCAGATTTTCTTTCAAATCTATTGTTATTTATTGCAAAATTATGTAAAATTATTTCAAAGTGAGGTATGTTTAATGCCTGTTGATCTCAGGGAAGGGCTGGTCGAAGCCGGCAGGCAGGACTGCAGCGATATGCATTCCTACGGCCCGTCGGTCAGGTTTTACTACATTGTGCATTACATAATCCGGGGCGCCGGTTATTTGCGGTCCGGCGACCGCCTTTACAGAATAACGGTCGGTCAGAGCTTTGTCATACGCCCCTTTGATAACGTGAGATATTACCCCGATCCGGACGACCCGTGGGAATACGCATGGATAGGCTTTACCGGGAAGCCGTATGTATCCGTGCTTGAAAAAACGGCGTTTATGACCGATCGGTGCATAATAGGCGGCGTTGATCCGAAAATAATTATGCCGTATTACGAGAAATTGCGGCAGTATTACCTCTCACGTACTAACGGAAACACGGCGGACGGACTGACCCTTGCGCTGCTCGGCTTGTACGCCGATCTGTACCCGGAGCAGGCGCCGAAATCTCAGGACGACCGGTTCAAAGCCGCCTGCCAGCTTATCAACGCCGACCTGCACAGGCAGTCGTTCGGTGTTGAGGAGCTTTGCCGCACACTTGGGATCAGCAGGGCGACGCTCCACCGCAGCTTTATAAATTCCTGCGGCATATCGCCCGGCGAATACATAATTAGCTGCCGTATAGAGCGTGCCAAGGAGCTTTTGAAGCACAAAACGCCCGTAAAGTCGACCGCCGCGTCATGCGGATTTACCGATCAGCTGTATTTTTCCCGCGTTTTCCGCTCGGCTACCGGTATATCACCGACCGAATACAAGCGCCTTAACAGCGAAAATTAGGTGCCTGTGAGCAGACAGTCACCTGCGGCTTTAAAACAAAAAAGCAATCCGGCAGAGCCTGACTTTGCCGGATTGTTTTATTACAATATAAATTTATGACCGAAAACTCAACCGCACAGTATCCTTTCCGCCCTGTTTTGCGACTCTTTAGTCGGCTCCGGCACGCCGGATAACGGGTAGCTAAGCCCCAGCCCAGCGTACTTTTTAACGCCGAAGGTGTGGTACGGCAGAACCTCTACCCGTTCGACCGAACCGGGGGCAATACTTTGCAGCTCATCTATAAACGCGCGCAGTGCTAAAAGTGACCCTTCGTCATCGGTATACCCCGGCACAAGAACATGCCTTATCCACATCTTTCCGCCGTTTTTGGCAATATACCGGGCAAATTTCAGTATATTTTCGTTGTCCTTCCCGGTAAGGCGCCGGTGCGCCGCAGGGTCGATATGCTTTATATCAAGCAAAAACAGGTCGGTAAGCGAAAACAGCTCATGAAAATTTTGCAGCCAGCCTTTGTCCTCGGTAAAAGGAGAGCCGGAGGTATCGATAACTGTGCTGACCGACGCTGCCTTAGCAAGACGGAACAGCTCGGTCGCAAACTCCATCTGCAGCAGCGGCTCTCCTCCGCTTAGCGTAATACCGCCGCCGTTTTTCCAATAGGCGCGGTAGCGGCATGCGGCATCAAACGCCTCTTTGGGCGTCGCCTCATAGCAGTCGGGATTATTCCCATAGCTCGTTTCGGGATTGTGGCAGTAAAGGCACCTTAAAGGACACCCCTGCAGAAAAATGATATAACGCACGCCGGGACCGTCAACAGCACCGAAGGTCTCGGTACTGGCTATTATTCCTTTTGTACTCATTTAAACCGCCGCACTCCTTTTCGGGCTTCAGATGCTGTCGTGAAAGGTCCTGCTTATAACGTCAAGCTGCTGCTCTTTTGTGAGCGATATGAATTTTACCGCATAGCCCGAAACGCGGATGGTGAAGTTCGCGTACTCCGGCTTTTCGGGATGCTCCATCGCGTCTATGAGCTTTTCCTTGCCGAAAACGTTGACATTGAGGTGATGGGCACCCTGATCAAAATATCCGTCAAGAATATTGACAAGGTTTTCTGCCCTCTCGTCATCATTATGCCCCAAAGCGCCCGGATTCATAGCCTGGGTGTTAGAAATACCGTCAAGTGCCCATGTATAAGGCAGCTTTGTCAGCGAATTGAGCGACGCCAGCAGTCCGCGCTTTTCGGCACCGTAGGACGGATTTGCGCCCGGAGCGAACGGTGTCCATGCCTTTCTGCCGTCAGGCAGCTCGCCTGTGAACTTGCCGTATACCACGTTCGAAGTAATGGTCAGTATCGAGGTCGTAGGCTCGGAATTGCGGTAGGTATGGTGCTTCTTTATGTCGTCAAGGAAGGTCTTTAAAAGCCACTGACCGATCTCATCGGCACGGTCGTCGTCGTTGCCGTAGCGCGGAAAATCCTCGCTGTCGCGCTCAAAGCCGCAGGCAAGACCCTGCTCGTTCCTGATTATTTTTACCTTAGTATATTTAATGGCACTGAGTGAGTCAATGACATGCGAGAAGCCTGCGATACCGGTCGCAAATGTGCGTCTTACGTCGGTATCTATGAGCGCCATCTCGGCTGCCTCGTAGTAGTACTTGTCATGCATGTACTGAATGAGGTTGAGGGTATTGACATAAAGTCCTGCCAGCCAGTCAAGCATGACCTTGTATTTCGTGATGACCTCGTCATAATCGAGATAGTCCGAGGTGATGGGGGCGTAGTTAGGTCCTACCTGCTTGCCGCTTTTCAGATCCACGCCGCCGTTGATGGCGAAAAGCAATGCCTTCGCAAGGTTGGCTCTCGCACCGAAAAACTGCATTTCCTTGCCGGTCTGCGTTGCCGAAACGCAGCAGCAGATCGAGTAATCGTCGCCCCATACCGGCTTCATGATGTCGTCATTTTCATACTGTATCGACGATGTTTTGACCGAAATCAGAGCCGCATATTTTTTGAAGCTTTCGGGCAGACGGCTGCTGTAAAGCACCGTAAGGTTGGGCTCCGGTGACGGATCCATGTTTTCGAGCGTGTGCAGGAAGCGGAAGTCGTTTTTGGTGACCATCGGTCTGCCGTCGACCCCAATACCGCCGACCTCGAGCGTTGCCCACACCGGGTCGCCTGAGAACAGCTCGTTATAAGACTTGATGCGCGCGAATTTGACCATTCGGAACTTCATGACCAGATGATCTATAAGCTCCTGCGCCTCTTTTTCCGACAGCGTGCCGTTTTCAAGGTCACGCTCGATATATATATCAAGGAAGGTCGATATACGTCCGACCGACATTGCGGCGCCGTTCTGGGTCTTAATAGCAGCAAGATATCCGAAATAGAGCCACTGAACAGCCTCTTTTGCATTGGTCGCCGGTGCTGATATGTCATAGCCATAGACCGCAGCCATTTCCTTCATACCGTGCAGAGCCCTTATCTGATCGGTCAGCTCCTCGCGCTGACGGATGATCTCGTCGGTCATTGTGCCGTCGCCGCAATTGAGCTTGTCCTGCTCCTTCCACAAGATAAGCTGATCTATACCGTAGAGCGCCACACGTCTGTAATCACCCACTATGCGCCCGCGGCCGTAGGTATCGGGCAGTCCGGTAATAATATGGCTGCTGCGTGCCGCGCGCATTTCGGGAGTATACGCATCAAAAACACCTTGGTTGTGGGTCTTGTGATACTCGTTGAATATCTTGTGGAACTTAGGATTCACATGATATCCGTACATTTCGCAGGCTTCCTCAGCCATTTTTATTCCGCCGAACGGCATAAAAGCGCGCTTAAGCGGTTTATCGGTCTGAAGCCCGACTATTTTTTCGAGATCCTTCATCGACTCATCGATATATCCCGGACCGTATGCGGTAAGTCCCGAAACGATCTCGGTCTCCTCATCCAGAACCCCGCCGTTTTCGCGTTCTTTCTTCTGCAGCTCCTTTAGCTTCCCCCAAAGCCTGTCTGTCGCCTCGGTGGGTCCCTTTAAAAAGCCTTCGTCGCCGTCATACGGCTTATAGTTATTCTGAATAAAATCGCGGACGTTGCATTCTAATTTCCAGATACGGCCGCCGAACCCATCCCAAGCTTTATTTCCCAACATAAGCTTCATCCTTTATATAATACTCAAAAGCATCAGATCGCACAGCTGTGCAGCACCGACAGAAAACAGCAGAAAATCCTGACCGTGATAGCTGTAATATTTTCTGTTTTATACAAGACACAGTATGAATCCTTTTATGATACAACTATATATGGTATTGAAATTATATCATTGGGACTATATATTGTCAAGAGGAAAAGTGTTGTTTCAAATCTTTTGTCGGAATGTACATAAATCACGGATCTTTTTTGAAGTTTTAATTTATATTTTTTGACATTAACAGCCGGCACCTCAAAATTTATAAAAAATATAAACCCGATACAGCAAAAGATCCCTGCCACCTTGCGGCAGGGATTGAAAACGATTTTTGACCGATAAACACGGTACATTTCGGTCAAGATCGGGTATCGGTCTGTCAAACTAATTTTCAATACAGCAGCACCGACACCTGTTTGTGTACCGCAGATTGTTTCATTTTCCGTTTTATGTTTGTGACTTTATCACAGGGTGATCTCCAAAAAATCAGTGGTGAATAATTCTTTGTAATTTTCATCCAGCACACGGAATTTAAACTGAACCTTTCCACCGTTAAACTTCTTATTTGAAAAAACGAACGGCTGCTCAGCCTTTTTACCGGCAATTATGACATTTAAAGGCACCTGCGGTTGAATAACTGCCGACATTGTGTCATTGTAAGATGCGTCGACCATGTTCACAATAATGCTTTCCGAGCGCGAGTTTTCCACAGAAAAGCCGAGGCCTTCACCAACACCGTAGTCCGCTACGATACCGGTGTAGGATATCTTTATGTTTTCCGAATCGAATACGACGACAGGCTCGTTACTCTTTGTGCTTGAGTCACCCGACGAGTCGCTCGACGTGTCAAGCGATGCATCACAAGCCGCAAATGAAAGAGCAAGCAGTAAGGTAAGCAGCAGGGCGAGTATTTTTTTCATGTCAATTCCTCCAAAAATAAAAAAGTGTGTACAACCGAAATCGTACACACCGAAAAATGCACGATTCCTATTGTTGCTACACAAATCTTGACGAAAAAAGGATACTCTCCAACTTCCATAAGCGGAACGGCATTTTTACCATATTTATACTTATGGAAACAAAAGGGTATTATACCCCCCTATATAAAAAAAGAGTAAGATCCTTATAATTCGTCTATTAAATTTGTGTAGCATACTTATTATAACACATTTGAAAATTTTTGCAAGTAAAAAGTGGCGTTTGATAACGCTCTGTCCCGCGAAATCTAAAATGCTTTTGCTGCTTGAAAACTGTCAATCTGCCGCCGCCTGCAAAGAAAACAGCACCGCGGCATTATTGCCGCGGTGCTGCTGCAGGTTTGTTACAAGGGCTAAAGCCCCGAAATCATCTGTTATATTTTTTCTTTCTGCTTACGACTGCCGCTGCGGTGACCACACCGCCGCTGACAAACAGCAGGATTATCCAAAGCAGCGCATTGCTGCTATCCCCGGTCTTAGGCGAGCCGCTGCCGGTATTTTCGGTATTGCCTGTATCGCCGGTATTTCCTGTATTGCCGGCATTTCCTGCATTGCCGGTATTATCCCCTGTGCTGTCGCCGCTTCCGGTGTTATCTCCGGTATTATCTCCGGTGTTGCCGGTATCGCCTGTGTTGCCGCCCGGCAGCTTTTCGATAACGGTGTTCTCATTGCGCTTTGCGCCGCAGACGGCACATTCCTCATGCTTCAGTCCGGTCTCGTCAGCTGTCGCCGCCTTGTCTACCTTCCAGTCAAAGCTGTGCTCAGCCTTGTCTGTCTTGTCGCCGCAGGTGCACTCGTGCCAGTGCTCGGTTCCGTCGTGCTTCCACTCGTCTCCGTAATCGTGTGTATGGGGAGCTGCCAGCACTTCAAAATCAGCACTGCACTCGCCGTCTCTGTATACCACCGTCAGGGTATGAGTTCCTACCGACAGTCCGGCAAGATACTCGTTCTTCTGCGTGATAACAGTAACATCTGTGCCGACGGTATACCTGTCGGAAGCGACCGTAACGCCGTCGACCTTTATTCCGGTGAATTTGGAGACTGCGCCGTCGGCACGGAAAGCAAGGCTTCCGTCACTGTTTTCGGTCCAGCTGCCGTTTGCCCCTTCAACTACTCTATAGGTCGGAGCGTTACCCTTTGGCACGGTAATGACGGCAACTGCGCCGGCTTCATAGTTTTTGGTTTCCTTATATCTTATCTCATAGACGCCTGCCGCAAGACCTGTGATCCTTGAGCCGGTGCATACGATCCATTCGGCATCGCCCGCTTTGCGGTACTCCATATTAAAGGTCACTCCGGTGATACTGCCGTCGCTTTCCCCTAAAACTGTGGGCTTTTGCGGAGTAAGTCCGGTGGGAGCCTCCTGCGGTGCCTTTTTAATGGTCCACAGGATCGCTATTTCGTTTCTTGTACCGTCTATCCACTGTTTGCCTTCGGCAGGCTTTATATATACAAGATAATTTTCTGCATCGGTAGCCTTGTTTGTGCCTGAGTGTACAATATAATCGCTTCCGAGCGTCACTCCGGTATGCTCATTTCCGTCATAGACATATTCATTCGGTTCGGGTACCGGTACAACTACGACGGGAGGCGTGTATACGGGAACATAGCATGTGCTTATCGGTGAAACAAGGTCGGTAATGGTTCCTTTATAGCGCACCTCATAGGTGTGACCCGGCTCAACGGCGCAATAGATCATGTATCCGAAGTTGTGCCATTCCTCCGTGCCCTGTATACGGTATTCCAGAGCGTAGTTTGCATCCCTTACTCTAATATATCCCGGGTCGTCCGCCGTGTTCGGCGCCTCGCCCCGTACAACAGGCTTCGAATGGACCCTCTTTGCCGTTGTGGTGACGGTCGCCTCAATATCCTTGGCGGGGCTTCCGGTAATGACAATCGACAGGCTCTCACTTACGGTCGCCACATATATGCCCGATCCGTCCAATGCAGCATTCATTTTCTTTATATCACTGTTGCTGAAATAGTGTGTACTTACGGTATTCAGACGTATGGGATTATATCTGTCGCCTTTGCCCACGACCTGCACCAGCTGACCGGTGTTTCCGTAACGCCTTGCGCTGTCGTTCGCGGGCAGATTGATCTTTACCGTGAAACTTTCCGGGGCTTCTGTTTTTTCTCTCAGCACGACATAGCCGTCGGGATCGATAGCGGTCTCATAAGCATCGTCGTCAGAGACAAAATAGTTGCTTGTCACGGTATTGCCGGTGATTGTCATAGGCACAGTTACGCCTATCGGAGGGGTAATACCGACCATGGCGCCGTCGGTCAGTCCGGCATCGGTTATCCTAAGCGAGGACGAAATTAAACAAATGTTATTAAGACTCAGGTCACTATACAATCTGTTGCCGGTGACATTCACGTTTCCGCTCAGCGTCACAGTGCCGCTGTTGTTCATATGTACGCCGCCGCTGACATTTCCGGTGTTGCCGGTGACGGTGCCGCCCGCAGCGTTCCATTTGCCTCTGTCAACATATATACCGCCGCCGCGATTTGCGGTGTTGTCGGAAACAGCGCCGCCCTTCTGTTCAAACACAGGGTAACCGCTGTAGCCGGAGCCGGTGTTGTACACACCGCCGCCGTTTCCTCTCGCAGAATCGTCGCTTTCGGCGGTGTTGTTCTTTATTTCGACGTTTTCCTTCATGGTCAGGGTCACACCGCCGCCGTAGTTACCCACGCCGCCGCCGTTTTGCGCTTTGTTGTAACTTATTACCGAGCTGCCTGTCAGAGTAACGCTCACTTCTGCGTCCTTGCCGGCAGAATTGTATATTCCGCCGCCGCTGATCTCAGACTCATTGCCGCTGATCGTACCGCCGTTCATGGCAAACGACGCGCTGATCGTTTCCGCCGACGAGCCGGAATCGGCACCGTTGTAAACACCGCCGCCGCAGTTTGAGCTGTTGCCACTGATCGTGCCGCCGCTCATAATGACGATGCCGAGATAATTATTCAGACCGCCGCCGTATGCGCTCTTGTTTTCGGGATCGGTGCGGTTGTTGCTGATATCGGCGCCGTCGAACATTGTGACGGTACCTCTGTAGCTATATATACCGCCGCCCGAGCCTGCCGCATAGTTATCGGAAACCGTGCCGCCGAACATATTGACGGTTCCTCTGTTGTAAATACCGCCGCCAAGGCCGTAGTTGCTTGTGCTGTTGTTTTTGACAGAGCCGCCGTACATGCTGAAGTAAGCATGTTTACCGACTATAACGCCTGCGCCGTAGCTGCTTGTGGTATTGCCGGAAATATTGCCGCGCCACAGTGCGATGTCAGCCCGGTCATTGTTTATTCCGCGGCCGGTCCTGCCGTAGGCATGGGTTATCTCGCCGGTCTCATTCGCGCTGCAATCGGTCAGCGTCAAAGTATTGTTTGCATTCATGCTTATTGTGGCTGCAGAAGCGTCGCAGATGATGCTGTGACCGTTGAGGCAAAGCACATTGCCGCTTGCAGGTTTCCACGAATCGGTAATGACCACATCGTTCTTAAGATAATAATGACTGTCATCTGCATTTATCTGGTCAAGGCTTGTTATGCCGACCCATTCGGTATCAGCATTGTGGATATGTGCTTCCTCCACCGCAGTATCAAGGGTGCAGACGCAGTGTCTGTGCGTTTTATCGGTCCTTTCGACCAGTTTGAGATCGCTGCCGCTTTTTACAAGCTCATAATCGTCGCTATCGGTCGCAAACACGGCGGTATCCGCAGAACCGCTTACCACCGTCTGCTCCGCAGTGCCCGAGATCTTTATACAGGCTTCTTCGCCGATATCAATGGCAGTAAGAGCCGCTGCGGCGGCAACATACGCATTTCCGCCGTTTATGTTGTTCTTTATTACGGTGTTGTCCTGTATCGAGGTTGTAGTGCCTGCCGCATACAGTCCGCCGCCGCAGCTGTCCTCGCCGTTTTGGACCTTGTTGCCGGTAATAACGGTATTTTTAAGGAAGAGCTTGCCGTTGTTATAGATACCGCCGCCGCAATAGCCTTCACCTGTTACCTCATTGCCCGCTACCGTCGCATTGTAAACGATGATATCTCCGCTGTTATAGATACCGCCGCCGTTTTCGGAGGACTTGTTGCCCTCTACGGAGCCGCCCAATATGCCGCTGTATTTATTGGAGGACACATATATTCCGCCGCCGGTCCTGGCACTGTTTGCGTCGCCGGAATCGTTGCCTCCTATTACGCCGCCGTTCATTCTGAACTGAGCATTGAGTCCCGAAACATAAACGCCGCCGCCTGCGTTGCCGCCCTTTTGAGCCGTTACGGCGTTACCCTTTATTGTGCCGCCGTCAAGTGTGAACAAACTTTTATTATACACACCGCCGCCGCTGTGCCCGGTCGTATTTTGAGAAACGGTGCCGCCCATGATCCTGAAATTACCGTTGACAACGGTGCCGTCCGAAGTGGTGTAGTCCATTGAATAATCGTTGTATACACCGCCGCCGAAGCCGTTATAGGTGCTGGTCGTGGTGGTCTTATTTCCGGATATAGCACCGTTTTCCATGGTGAAATCACTGCCGGTGTTATAAACGCCGCCGCCTGCTTCTTCGGCTTCGTTGCCGGAGATGCTGCCGTTCTTCATATTGAAGGTGGCTTTTTCGTTATAAACGCCGCCGCCGCTGCGTGCGGTGTTTTTGTCACCTTCCGCGGTGCCGCCTACTGTGCCGCCATACATTGTAAATACGCTGTTTTTACCGTTATGCACGCCGCCGCCCGAGTATTGCGTGCTGTTGCCGGAGATGCTGCCGCCGTACATAATAAATGTACCGGCATTTTCAACGCCGCGGCCGGATTTTCCCGACTCGTGAGTGATCCTGCCGGGATCAGCCGCACAGTCGGTAACGGTGAAGGTCACATCTTTGTTTATAGTAACGGTATTATATTCACCGTTGCTTTTATCGGGCTTGCAGATGATATCCTTGCCGTTAAGGCAGATCACCACGCCGTATACAGGCTCATATGTACCGGTGACCTCAATATCGTTTTTTAGATAATAGTAGCCTTTGTGTGTTATCTCATCGAGACTCGACACGCCGGTCCACATCACATATGAAGTGTGAGTATGACCGTCGATAGCAAGTGTTCCGCCGCATACGCAGTGATTTGCATGGCTCGTGCCTGCCGCGAATACGGTGACAGACAGCATTCCTGCTATCATTGCGAAGCAAAGCAGAATTGCAAGCAGCTTTTTCTTCATAAATGTCCCTCCGTTTACAGATAGTCCGCATTGTTTCCGACGGCGGACGCGCCGGGAGAAAGACAGCCTTCCGGCAGTCAGATATATTTGTTTACCGTATACCTCTCCAACATTTTATTATAATTATATATCAAAAAGCCGACGGCAGCGGTCCATTTCGCGAAATGCTGTTTTTTAGGTGTGAAATGCATTTAATATTTATTAGACTGCGAGCACTTAAAGATCGTTTCAAAGCGGTGTCACAGCAGCTGCAACACAAGCATAAATCCCGTCAGTATTATAAGAAACGCAAAATTGAACAGGGAAAATTCTTTAATATAGGAGCCTGCTTTTCCGGGATTATGCTTGACATATTCCCTGAAGGTGATCAGGCTTGCCAACGAGGAGATCAGCGTTCCGACCCCACCGATATTAACGCCCACGAGCAGCTCCGGATAGTTCCCGGTAAACTGCGACAGCAATATTGCCGACGGGACATTGCTGATGACCTGACATGAAACGACGCTGAATAACAGGGTGTTCTTTTTCAATAACATGGAAAACAAATCTCTTACCGCTTCTATCCTTGCCATATTTCCTGCAAAAACAAAAAAGAAAACGAAGGTAAACAAAAGCCCGTAATCCACCGTTTTCAGCGCTTTTCTGTCTGCAAACAAAAGAACGCCGGGAATGATTATCAGTCCGATCCAATAGGGGATCGTGCGAAACACGATTACTATCGCCAGCACAAACAGTGCGAGATACAATATTGTCTTTTTAGGATCAAGCACCACGCGTTCGTCGCACAGCACAAGCGGTTCCGGCTTTATAAAAGCAATGCAGCTGACCGTTATCGCAGTCACCGAAAGCAAAAACGGCGGAGCCATTATCTTTATAAACTCAAGATCCGGTATTTGGTATTTTGTGTACAGATATAGGTTCTGCGGATTTCCGAACGGTGTCAGCATCCCACCCAAATTAGCCGCAATATTCTGCATTATAAATGTGAATGCCATATACCGTTTCTTATTTGCTGTTGATAATACGAAATATCCGAGCGGAAGAAATGTCAGGAGAGCCATGTCGTTGGCTATAAACATGGAACCGACGAAGGTAATGTATACCAATGCTAAAATGCTGCTGCGTGTCGTCCTGAATATTTGTATTACTTTTTTTGCAAGAATATAAAAAAAGCCGATGTTTTTGAGTGCACAAACGACCGCCAAAACACAAAAAAGGCAGGTCAGTGTTTTGTAATCGAAGTATCCCGAATATTCCCTGTCGATCGGCACAATAAAGCTTGTTATTATTGCAGCGAGCAGAGCAATGCACATGACCGTATTATTTTTGATAAAAGAAATTAAGTTTTTTCGAAAAAAGCAAGCCATCAGTCGATTCTCTTTTCATTTAATGATTCCTGCTCAAATTATGTGCGGCAAACAACGTATAAAGTCCAAAGCGCAAAGCACAATTCAAAGCAGAAAGCAAATGCAAAAAAGCAAAAGCAATGTCTGCTTGAACCGGGACTGCACAAGTACATGAAAGCAGGGGGCAGACATTATTACTGCGCCGCCTGCCGCCTGCACATAACGGCATCAAAACAGAAAAATCGAGTATTCATAAAGTTAAATCCCTTATGAATACTCGATATGTGACTGCGCGACGGAACAGCACAATTATTCTTTCGGAACTGCAAGCAAACGAAACCTTATGCAATTACAGGGACACAAAACATCTATCGAATACTTTTCTTTTGAACCCCGATATGTAAAATTTCCTCCGCAGCGAACGATTTCACAGTATGTATAAATTTCAGATATTGCACGGGGACAAAACCCATGCGGAGTTTCGTATTCAAAAGAAAAAACATCACCTTTTTCCAGACCGAGCCTGCAATCTTTTGCATAACCATCGGTTACTTCAACACGAAAGCTCCATTCCTCTTCAATCCATTTATTCATCTGCAGCCTTCCTTTGCGGTATTAAGCGAGGAAATTAACATTCTTCTGATTGCACCGGATTGATTTTGCAACGGTTTATATGTTGATTCCGCAATATAGCCGGTTTCAAAAAGAAGTTCAAGCCAATACTCTGTTTCAAAGCATTTCTTTTGTGCTATTTCCAATTTTGAAATAAAGTCTTTTTTACCTTGGGCATACTGCGCCTCATGAATATTTGCTCCGATACTTGTTCCCGAACGTAACAGTTGACTTGTCAGAACCGATTCTTTGTATTTTGATTTAACATCACGGCAAAGAAATACGATTTGCTTGGCAAAGTCTTTTGATTTACAACGCAAAATGCTATCCGGCATTATATTATCACCCCAACGAATTATATCATAAAACTCTTTACCTGTAAAGAGACAGTGATATGCCTCGCCGCGCTCGGCGTGATATTTTTGCCGACGCAAAAGTGATATTGTGCCGTTGGCACAGTGATATTATATTCGCCGTTTACACTCGCAAAGCGAATATCACCCGGCAACGCCGGATATCACTGCACAGCAATACCTCTCGCCGTAAGGCGAATATAACTGAAAAAGCGATTGCAAAATGCAATCGCTTTTTCATGGTGCGCTGAAAGGGACTCAAACCCCCGACCTACTGGTTCGTAGTAGTAACACGGATGATTAAATACCCTGAAATCAGCGATATTTAGGGCTTTTGTCGTCCGTTTTTCTCTGCAAAAATTCGTTTGGCGAACTCTTTGCTCACCCTCGTTTTTTCCGTTGTGGTCATAATTGTGGTCAAGAACTGCCACAACCAGCTCCACCCAAATATAGAATTTTAACCAGCCCCAGTAAAAATCTTTTTTAAAAAGAATAATAAAGATGCTCAATGTATTTTTTATATATCATAGAATTCTGTAGATGGAACCATATCAATTCTATTTGAATTAACTCCAAAACTTAATAGATTATTTCTAAGTTTGATTTCATCATCTGGATTATAATAGTAGACTCTCCATTTAAGTTTATTCATAGTCATATTATCTATTTGCTGAAAATATGTCTTGTCAACTCCTGCTAGTGAATGACCTATAACACAAATCTCTGTTGCATCTTTGAAATTATTACAACTAAGTCTAATACTGTATTTATGTACGTCTTTAAAAGTGGTTCTATAATAATCTTCGATAACTTTACAAATGCTTGTCCATTTTTCATCAAATAAACTTTCAGCTTGTTCTCTTTGCTCATGAATTCTATCGATGCAATCTCTGTTACCGTGTCCTAGCACTGGATCTATATCATATTCTCTTAACGAACCGTGTATATGAATGATGTTTGAAATAGATATTCCATATACATTCTCTAGTACGCCGGTATAGTTAAAATTAATATAAAAATTTTCATTTGTAATAAGGGACGATTTCTTTTTTGTATCGCGAATTCGTACACTCCTAATCCATTGCTTTAGATATCTTGCTAAGCGTGTGATATAATTGAATTCATAAGAAAAATATTCATATAAAGTATCTTCTATTCCAACATCTCCACTTTCTAGGTCCATCTCAATTCCTGCTCCATTATCGATAATTACATCTTCATCTATATTAGCTAAATTGGTTTCTAATTCGTTCCATAATAATTCTGCTTTTCTTTCTTCTGGCATTGATGGATATATGTGATAGTGTTGTTCAAAATCGTAAAGAAAATCAGGATAATGAATTTCAAGATAATTTCTGAAATCCCAATAGCGCGTAGGTAGGTTGTGACCAATGTCAAAACCATTTCCTATAATAAATAATTTCATTTTTTCTCCTCTATAAAATCATTGTTGATTTTTCTTTCTAAGTTTTATTTCTGCAATGGCTTTTCTTAAGTTATATGAATATTGGCAGCATAATCTAAATGTGTACCACCAAACAGCTAAACCGTTATAACTGTTCAATAATCCATCATCCTCTAAACCATGACCAACATTATTTCTCATTCCAAATCCATATTTGCTTGTGTAATGAACTCTAAGATTAAAAATAAAATCTTCTTCAAATGCCTCTTTAACTTCAGGTAAGTCTAATACACCTTCAAACGATAAGCATTCAACTGAGCCATCATCTGCAGTTTTATATACTACGGCTCCTAGCTCTTCTGCTATTAGTCTTATTGAGTTTTCTACTTGTGGCATTAGGATAGGTAAGGCAGTTATGAAGTCAAAATTAAATCCTGCAACAATACCTGTGATATACGAATCAATTCTTTCCTGTGGAATAAATAAGTTATCTTCTAGGATAAATCTAATGTTTTCTTTTGTGACAGTGTGCTTTTTTTTGAACAATTTTAAATAATTGGAATAAAAAGCCTGTGACATTAATTGATTGTGTTTCATTGCTTCATGTTCATAACAATGCATTTTATCTTCATCAGAAGCTCCCATTAAGCCGGGAACAAGACAAATTGTTCTACCTTTTGAATCTAAAATATTGCTGGCGAACATATCACTAATTGAACCTCTTTTAGAAAGATTATCAATACAGTTTTGTAAACCAATTGGATTTGAGTGAAACATTAATGCTGATATAGCTTCTTCAAAAGACAAATTATCAATTTGTTTTTCAAAGCTTTCTATTGCAGGAGAGATATCAATTGGACCTGAAGAGATGCATTTCATTTCTTCCAACGATAATTTTTTTACTGGCTCAATTCTTTTTGCAAGTCTTTTTCTTTCTGATTTTGAATCGCTATCATTAATCTTATTCAAAATGTTCATTGCTTTTTGGATAAAATCAATTATATGAAACGCATTGCTGGATTCTTCCCAGTCTAAAGCATCAGCTTGTTTTTCTAAAAGTCTTACTATTTCCCATCGTAAAGCTTTAACTTTGGCACTATCTTTTTTGTGAATAGTTATAAGCTCATCTCTATAGTCAATTGCTTTTTGGTAATTGTCAATATTATCAAAATGAGTGACCAATTCAGATATTTTATTATCAGCATAATTTGAAAACTCTGATATTCTTATTAATGCACATAGTAAGAATAGTGGTGTATACCCATCATCCTTTTTGCTATCAATAAAATCATTGCAAAGGCTTAAAAATTCATCATTATCAATAAATTTCACACCGATCTTCGAGAATAATCGACAAATACCTAAAGCGTGCTTTATAAACGAGAATTCATCATTAGAATCTGTTGGAGCAATAAGTTCTTGATAATATGATTCAATAGATTTTTTTGCCATATCAATATCATGATAATGATAAAATAACAACTCATTACAGTATGCGCTAAATAACTGCATATCAGATTTTTTTGCAATGTTTTTTATATTACTGTAAATTACATCATTA
>ERZ779895.1577-NODE-1577-length-23765-cov-7.615647_pt1 | contig 23765 bp, 26 predicted proteins | sample MGYA00511093_ERZ779895 | MGnify/ENA primary metagenome ERZ779895 (study PRJEB29588, sample SAMEA2142970) | human gut metagenome | biome: human gut; feature: human-associated habitat; material: faeces | place: Denmark | collected 2008/2010 ... | reverse complement strand
CACGGAAGTTAAGCTCATTTGCGCCGAAAATACTTGGCTGGTGACGGCCCGGGAAGATAGGTAATGCCGACATAAGAGATAGCCGTTTAAGATACCTTAAACGGCTATCTTAAAAGAAAAAGAAAGCACAAAAAGCAAAGCAAGGCAAAACAAAGGCAAACCAAACAAGACAAAACAAAACAAGATATTCCTCAATAGCTCAGTCGGTAGAGCAACGGACTGTTAATCCGTGGGTCGTTGGTTCGAGTCCAACTTGGGGAGCCAGAAAAAACTCCTTGAGATTTCTCAAGGAGTTTTTTCAGTTATATTCGCCTTCGGCGAGTTATATTGCTTCGCAGTGATATTTAGGCTACGCCTAAGTGATATTGCCCTTCGGGCAGTTAAGGGCGAATATAATATCACTGAAACTGTAAGGTTTCAATATCACTTTCACGAAGTGAAAATATCACTCTGTGCGATAGCACAGAATATCACTAACAACTTGCAACTTCACCGCTTTTATGCTTTAATACACTTAGGGCGGTGATTTTATGAAAAAGTTATCAATTGTTTTTATGTGTTTGGCGATTATCTTTTCTTTAGTTGCTTGCTCAAATAATGTTGAGTTTACGGAATTCACTTTTCACTTGTCGATCTTCTTTGCTTTTATGGGGATCCTTTGAAAGTAATAAGTGATAGTGAAAAGGGAAAAAGTGCGGTGTGGCTTCGCCACCGATCGCGCAGCCACGAAATAAAGCACTTGAGCTTTACGCTTAAGTGCTTTTTCAAATGAAGCGCACCTGACGGTGCATGAAAAATGAAGAATGAAGCAGGCTTACGCTATATTAAGTATGCCTCCGACAGTTTTAAGATAGAATAAATGTCTTTATAAATAAACATTACCCGGCTTATTTTTCAACCACCAGCAAAACACCTTCCGGACCGATTCTTTGCCGAGGCTCTGTTAACAGATCTTCGGCAATGCACTTTTCAATCAGATCATTCAAAAGGTTGATGCCGGCAACCAACAGGTTATATGACTTGTATTCGTTTAAAAGGTGTTTTTGAATGTGCGAAACCATGTAGGCGTGCAGTTCGGCGCCAATCTCTTTTGCGATATATTCAATGGAGTCATAGTACTCACAAAGAAGATTGCAAAAATTCTCCCAGTCCTTTTGTTCAATCGCAACGATCCGCGGCTCTAAAATTTCCCCGTTTTTTCTTAAAAAGCCGCATTCAATCGCTTTCGCGGCAATTTCTCTTTGCGTTTTGCCAAGCGTATTTATATCCATCCCACCGATTGCTTTCAGTGTTAACCGTAGCTTTTCGTCATTGGCAATCTTATTTCCGCAATAAAAATGTCGGTCCATTCTTCTGCCGTAAATATTGCGGATAAAAACATAAGAATAGCCACAGAAATCGTGCGTTTCGTTGCCGTCGCAGCCGTAAAAGCGAGCACTGCAAGATGTGCCATACGGGGCGGCAATGGCAACGGTCGTGAATTTCCGATGGGGTAACTCGATCCATTTGAAAAACTCCGTTTCAAGAATTTCGTTCACACGCCCTTTAAGGTGCCATACCGATTCGCTGATCAGCGTCCAAAGAATAAATCGCAAATCGGTTTGGCGGCTTAAATAGGGAAAATTCAAAAATTTCTCGCGGTGCGATTGCAAGTGATTATTCAGCATTTCACACAGCTCGTCTAAATGCTTTGTATAGATTTTTCCCGCCTCGTCAAATTCGCTGTTTTCTACAATAATCACATTTGAAATATACTTGTCACCCATTTTGCGCAAAAGTCCGTAATTCCCGTTTCCGGCATTCAACTGTATATCCAGTTCGTCCTCAATATAGGGCATGGGCACGCAAAGCTCATCGGAAAGTTCCCCGGCACTTTTCGCTTTATCCTTACAGGCGTAAACAAGATTTTGCGATAGAATTCTCTCCGCCTTTCTGCTCGGATCATCACCAGGTTCGACTAATTTTCCCGTTCCGATAAACGCCAACGACACCGGTTTTAAGGATAAATTTCTTTCATTCATAATTTCAACCTCTTTTCTGACGGTATTTCGTGCAAAAAACAAACGCTGTTTTACGGTGGTTTCGCTGATATTAAGCTTTTTCGATATATCCTTTACCTTCATTTCGTCAAGATAATAAAGCACCATAACCTCTCGGTAAGCCTTTGCTAAAAATGCGATCTCGGCAAAGATTCTTTTCAAGGTTTCTCGATCGCTTGTTTCCTCGATCAATCGGTCAATCCAGTTTTCCTTTTCCGAAAGCTCAAAATTTAAAGTATCCTCGCTGTATACCTGCCGCAGCTTCGTCCTGTTCTCGCAAAAATCGGCATAAACTCTGCGCGCAACAGTCCACACAAAAGCATAAAAATTTTCAATGCTTTCTTGCTTATGTACGGCTGATATTACGGCGAGAATAATGTCCGAGCATAGATCCTCCGCCTCATAAGAAGTGTTACATCTTCTGTAAGAAAATTGATAAATCTTATCAAGAAATGCTTTGTCACCGATCAGCTTTAGAATTTCGTTTGTTTTCATTTTGCACCTTGAATTTCATAATGATCATTACGCCTATATAGTCGGAATTTTTTGAGGTTGGTTAGGTATAATATTGCATTTTATTTATAAATAATATCGCCTTGGCATTCCACATTGCCCTTAATTTCCCTGCATTCAACCTTGCCGCCGCAGTCCACATCGCCTTCAATGCTTTTTCCGCAAGTCACATTATCGCCGCAGTTGACATCACCGGAAATACTTTTTCCGCAAGCCAAATTGTTTCCGCAATTAACTGCACCGTTTATATCTCCGCCGACGGAAATGTTGCCGCGACACTCTTTGACACCGCCGTTGATGTCGTTGCATTCTATATTTCCTTGACATACAACATCACCGTTAATGCTCGCGTCACAGTTTAAATTACCCATAACTTCAACCTTAAAATATTGCCGGGTCTTTTCGTTGCATTCCTTTGGAAATGATATGTTGATCCATCCGTTTTCGTCGGTAGATTCTAAAATTTTCTTTCCTAAAGTCCTGAAAACCCGAATGGTATTATCATCATTCCAGGGAAGCTCGGAGCAAAGGTCATAGTGGTTCTCTTTTTCATTTTTGCGCCCGAAAAGCTCGTCAATGCTGATCTCAAAAATATCGGCAAGTGCCGGCAACAAAGCAATATCAGGGCAGCACTGTGCCGACTCCCACTTGGATACCGACTGATTGGTCACGCCTAATTTCTTTGCGAGCTCCTCCTGCGTGAGTCCGTTTTTCTTTCTGTAAAACGAAATGGTGTCGTAGAGTTTTAAAGAGTCCATACTTTTTCCTCCCTATATTTCTTGTGGCTACACCTATATTGTAAATGCCGGTTTTTAGATAATCAATAACGTAAACATTGGATTACTCCAACCGGAGGTTGGAAGGTTCTCCTTTAAATTTGCCGCTCACTTAGGTGAGCGGCAAAAGTCTAATTTACAGCCACGAAAACATAGGCAAATTCAGTTTCAAATATTTTAATTAAACTCATTCCGCTATGATTGATATATTCCGTAATATTTTCTTTGCAGTCGGGGAAAACAGTAATTTTTCGTGTTCCGTAATCTATGGTATCACTTTGATTTTTGTCTATGGAAAGCACAAACCGACCGCCGTTGTTTAACAGAGACTTTACCTTATTTATTGCCGCTTGCTTTTCTTTGATATGCATAAAGGTGAGGGAAGAGTAAATCACATCAAATTTGCGTCCGAAATCATAGCTCATAAAATCGCCGCAAACAAGTGTTACATTCGTCTGTTTTTTTAGGTTTTCCTTTGCCCGTTTTACAGTCTTAGGTGACATATCAATGCCGCAAAATTCACGACAGTTGGGCGCTGTGCGAACGGCAATCCGTCCCGTTCCCACGCCGATCTCAAGCACGGATTTTTCTTTTGTCAGATGTAATGAATCAATAAACTGTCGCCCGTCCCATTTGTCCATATAGTGCTGCAGCGGCTCAGGGTCGTTGACAGGGTCATTGTTTTCGTCAGCAAGCAGGTCGTAATGCTTTAAAACAGCCGAAAGCTTGCATGAATAACGCTCTGTGTCGTCAATGCTTTCGGCAGGCGCTACCGTAAATCCACATTTTTTGTAAAAACCAACCGCGTCGCTATCGGTTTCGGCTATGATAATATCTACAGGAAATTGATTTAAAATAAAATCAATAAGTTTTCTGCCAATACCGTGCTTGCGATATTCAGGTTTCACAGTAATATCCAAAATCTCGGCGGTGTTGTTTTCTGTTCTGAACACCACAATGCCGATGTATTTTTCGCTGCTTTTGCAGGCATACACAGAAATGCATTTGTCTGCTGCGTATTTTTCCGCTCTGTGCTTTAATCGTTCGGGTGTAGGATTATAAACACTTGGTTTAAAGAGTGCCAGAACTTCGGGAGCAAAAAGATTTGGCTTAACATCTGCCAAAATAAAGGTGATGCTTTGTGTCATACCAGCCTCCAATTATAAAACACAGAGGTATATCATTTTATCACCTCGCCAGCCTATAATCACAGTAACACAAATCAATCGTTTTGTCCATAAAAAAATTCGTTTGTTTATGGACTTGAGCGGCTTTAAAGGTGTAAACTTACGGTAAGATCGGCTGTGAGATGTGAGCCGGTACTTTTCAAAAGCAGTCATTAAGGAGGGTACAATATGAAAAAATTTGCTTTCATAGGAGCAGGCAGTCTGCAGTTCACCACAAGCTGTATGCGCGATCTGCTGACATTTGACGCGTTCAAGGATGCCGAGTTTGCGTTAATGGACATAAACAAAAGTAATCTGGAGAAGCCGTGTATATGAATCCGCTTTCGTCGGCTGTGTGCTCGCTTGATGAGATCAAAAGAATATGCGACGAGCTTTTTGAGGTCAACAAGGACTATTTAAAAGGATATAAATGATACCGTGTTACCCGGCTTTTATCACAAATGCCGGCTTCCGGTGATCAAAGGTGAGGGGATAAAGGCTGCCGCCCGTTTTGTCGGGCGGCAGTTTTTTGATGGTGTCTTTAGACGTGGAAAAAATCCCTCGGTTCTACCGAGGGAAGAAAGAAGAGCGGAGCGACAAAAAATGTGGCGAGCTTGATGCGAGCCGAAAGACTTTTAAAAAAGAAGAACCTCATGTAAAATAGTAGTGGTTTGGCGACCGCATTACTAAAAAACAGGAGGTTTTTCAAATGAAAGAAAATAATGAGATAAAAAGTACAGCACACAGCAAATATAGGTGTTAGTACCATATAGTTTTTGCTCCGAAGTATAGGAGAAAAGAGATATATGGCAAACTGAAAAAGGATATAGGAGCAATACTTAGGAAATTATGTAATCAAAAGGGAGTAGAAATAATAGAAGCAGAAGCATGTCCTGACCATATACATATGCTGGTGAGTGTCCCACCGCACATAAGTATAGCACAATTCATGGGATATCTCAAGGGGAAAAGTACATTGATGATTTTCGACCGACATGCAAATTTAAAATACAAATACGGCTCAAGAAGTTTTTGGTGTAGAGGATATTATGTAGATACAGTCGGTCGAAATAAAAAAGTTATAGCGGAATACATAAGGAATCAGTTAGAAGAAGATTATGCAGCAGACCAAATTAGCATAAAAGAATTTACCGACCCGTTTACGGGTGACAAGAGAAAGTAGGCAAAAAAAGACAGCCGCACGTGAGCGGCTGCCGGAGAATGTAATGCGGTGCTAAACTTTCTAAACCCCTTTTAGGGGTCAAGCCAGTAATCACCCCTTATAGGGGTGGAGCAAACCACCGGTTGAACCGGTGGTTTTGATTTTAATTATACATTGCCAAAGCTGCCCGGAATGTTGTTTTTAAGAAAATCCGCAGTGGCGGCAGTAGGTATATTGATATTGTAGCCCTTACGCTTCAGTATACGGAACTTAAAATCAAGCAGTTCTGCCGGGACGTATAGTTCCTCTGCGATGCAAAAGAAGGATTTGTCGCGGTCGCTCAAAAGCTCAAACAATTCGTCGTCAGGAATGACAAGCTCTGCCGCAAACAGGTTTGCCTCATATTCAGTAGGCACAACGCGGTCAAACAGTTCCGTCTCCTGAAATCCGCGTATTGCTGCCAGATCGCCGTGAAGAACGGCGTGCCCCAATTCATGCGCGCATAATATTCTGCGTATTACCGTACACGAACTGGTATTTATAACTATATTTTTTATACGCGACTGATAATAATAGAATGCTTTTATATATGTGCCGAGATCCTTATAATAAATGTGGATATCCATCGCTTTGCAGATCTCAAAAGGGTCTCTTGAGTCATATTTTTCGGTAATGCTGTTGATCTTTTTGCAAATGAGTTCAATGTTTGACATTTAATTCCTCCGCTGAACATGCTTATAAGACCGCACGGGCGGCAAGCATGTGAACGCTGTGACAGAAATTCTGCTCTGCCACACTTAAGCTTATGTTCTTGTTTATAATATACCCGGTAATGTCCTACAAAGCAGATTTTGACCTGCCTGCACGTTTTTTTGAGGAGAACTTATTTCTTGCCTCCCGTTTGGATTCCAGATAAATTTCGGCGATGGACTGAAAAAACAATTCCTTTCCTTCGTCGTTTAGCTCGCCGCCTGCAAAGAGCGCAGTTGCCCTTGAAATCAATTCGGATGCCTCTTTGGTACCCCGGCTTCCGAATTCGGATTTCGCATGAGCGACAAAGGCATCGTACGCCGACTCCGGAGCATCGTCGCAGCCTTCACTTAACAGATAATTAGCCGAAACACCGAGTGCGTCGGCAATTTTGCGAAGATTACTGCTTCTCGGCAACATGCCGGTCTGTTCATATGTGTAAAGTGAGCGTTCGGAAATTCCTGTCATTTTCGCTAACTGGCTCTGTGACAGATTCAAGGACAGGCGAATATCCTTTAATTTTTTGCCAAATGCCATAAAATTCCCCTTTTTAACAAAAAATTCTAAATACTTGTTGACAAATTAGTTATTCTGCATTATAATAAGTGCAAATAACTTCCGATTAGCATTTTATCAAAGAATATAACTTCTGTCAAGTGGGATTTTAGTGAGGAGCAGGCAAATGGAAAAACAAGTATTTACGGCAAGTTGTCCTATATGCGGCAGGACACTGTTTAAGGGCTCTCCCGAATCTTACATTGAGGGCGGATGCCCGAAATGCAACAGCTATCTGTATATACAGTATACGACAGCAGGGGTACAATCCAAGGTGGCTGAAAAAACCGATAAAATAAAGAATTACGTTATGCCGAAGAGATAAGTTGAACTTGTTGAGATATCAAGATGAACCTGGCAAACAGTTGTGAGATACAACTGTTTGTCAGGTTTTATTTTTTTGATTTTAATCCTGACAGCAGATGTCATAGTTAGGTTATAAACTGATCACAAAGAAAGGAGGGGGAGCTTTGGGAACTGCCGAACGTAGGAAAGAATTGATCCGTGTACTTTGCCGCAGACGGCATGATACTATCAAAAATTTAAGCTATCAGTTCGGCGTTTCCGAAAGAACAATTCTGCGTGATATAGAGGCGCTCAGCCTGACCGAACCTATTTACACACAATGCGGACGGTACGGCGGTGGCGTGTACATAGACAAGGAGTACATACCCGATCGGATGTATATGAAGGACAACGAACTCGCGGTGCTTAAAAAACTGATGAGGCAGGCGCATGACCGATCGGTCTGCGATCTGTCAGAGCGCGAATATTCGTTGCTTGACTCTATAATTTCACAATACACAAAACCACAGAAAGGAACAAATTTATGAAAAAGGAAGAAAAAGAATTATTCAAGGCTTTATGCAGCTTCAAATCCGATAGATTTGACGACAGCCTGCTTGCATTTGCGACACCTGCCGTTTTGGGCAATCTGTTTTTTAACCGCATGCACGGTGTGGCATACGGAACGCTTTCAAAGCACGGTCTGCTCGGCAAGGTCAACCGCGAGTTCAGAAATTCGCTTTTTATCGGCTACAACCAAGGCATAGAAAGAAACCGCAGCTTTTATTCATGTGTGGAATATGTCGGAAACATATTGGAAAGCAGCGGCTGCAGATACGCTATGCTCAAAGGGGCTTACCTCTGCAGGCTTTACCCCAGGGGCTACCGTACATCAAACGACATTGACATTTTGACAGAGCAAGGAAACGTGACCGACATAGCAAGAGCACTGGAGAGCGCAGGCTTCGGCAGGGGATACATCCGAAACGGAGAATTTGAGCCTGCGACCAGGCGCGAGATAATAGAATCAAAAATGATGAGGGGGGAGACGGTACCGTTCATAAAGGAAGTAGGTCTTGAGGGGATGCGTTTCTTGGAGGTTGATATCAATTTTTCGCTGGATTACAAGCCCAATGACCGGGATCTGCCCGGCAAAATGATAGCCGGCTCTAAAATCAGGAAAATAGATGATTTCAGTGTCAAGACACTTAGACGCGACGATTTCTTCATTCATCTTTGCGCGCATCTTTACAAAGAGGCGACCACGCTGCCGTGGGTCGAAATGATGCGCGATATGACAATGTATAAATATATGGACATATATATGCTCCTCAGCGGTGCAGACAAGGACATGACCGACCGGATATTTGAAAGAGCAAGGGAGCTGTCGTTGGAGAAAATGTGCGCGTTCGCAATAATCCAGACGGCGGCACTGTTCGATTTTGATAATGTCCACGCGCTGTCTGCTGCCCGGGACATCTTAAAGGATGACCTTAAGTTCATAAATAAAGTTGTCTCACCGTCTGAGCACAAAACCTATGTGTACCGGGAAAAGGATGTCGAAAAACGCTTCTTCTCCGACAACAGAAGAGCATTGTTAGAGGAGGTTGGGATACAATGAAAAAATTAAACATGCGGCAAAACGATACAAAGGGCTTTCTGTTCACCTTTTGCGGACTTGACGGATGCGGAAAATCGACCATGATAAGAAAGCTTACGGGCGACCTCAGAAATGAATACGGCATTTTTCTGACAAGGCAGCCGACCGACGCCGTGCGACGGTCCGACATCTTCAGAACATACATGGACTGCCCGGATCATTCGGCTTATGACTACCGCAGCCTTTCGCTGCTTGCGGCAAGCGACAGGCTGCAGCATGGCAGCAAGGTAATAGAGCCGCATATGCGGCAGGGAGAGGTTGTGATAAGCGACCGGTATTTTTACTCGTGTCTTGCAAACTTAAGAGCCAGAGGATTTGAGACGGACGACTGGATATATGAAATATCAGGATCGGTCGTAAAGCCGGATGCTGCGTTTTTCTTTGACGTGCCGGTCGAGGTCGCGATAGGACGTGTACGCAGTCGCGAGGCAGAGAAGAACCGGTACATTGATATGGAATTGCAGTACAGACTGCGTGATGAGTATATCAATATCTGTCGGGAAAACGGCGGAGTGCTGATATCTACCGAAATTCCGCCGGAGGACAGCTATGCGCTGGTCAAAAAGGAAGTAGAAAGGGTGTTGAATAATGGACATTGAAGAAAAAGTAAAGGAAATACTGTTTGAACTTTCCGGTGAAGAGATAAAGGATACGGAAATCTCGCTTACAGATGATCTGGCTCTTGACAGCCTTACAATGGTGACGCTTTTAATGGGGATAGAGGACGAATTTCTGATAGAACTCGAAGAAAAGGACATGAACCCATACGATCTTACCACTGTGCAGGACTGCATAGACCTTGTAGAAAGGTATGTCGGTGACAGCAATGAAAAAAAGAGTTGAGCTGCCGCTTTTAAAGCCTCTATACAGCACATATCATTATCAGGGCTCATGCACCGCGGTATTGCGGAACAATCCGACGATTAAAAACTGGTTCCTTAATAATTCCATGATCCTGTCATGCAACAGGAGCTTTCTTGGCGGCTATACCACTCCGGAAATAACCGTTTTGCAGTCGAATTTTTATGACTGCCCCTATATAGAGAAAATAATGGTATCAACCGAATTTGCAAAGGGGTATATCAATCCGATAATAAGGGCAATGCTCGATAAAGGCATTTATGTGGCTTTCAGCAATGTGGACGATTATTATATCGAGGGCAAAAGCTGGTATAAGGAACGCCATTTCAGCCATGACGGCCTTTTGTGCGGATACGACCGGAACGATAAAACATACTGCATGTACGCTTACGACAGCAAATGGATGTACCGTAAATTCTGGACGCCGCAAAGCGGCTTCAATAAAGGCATGTTTGCCATGCGGAAAAAAGGATCGTTCACTTATATTGCCGGACTGAGGGTAAAGAAGGATAAAATTGAGTTTTCGCCCGAGACCGTCTTAGAAAAGCTAAAAAAATGCATTGGCTCCGATCTTGAAAAATACCCGTTTAGCGGCTTGGGGAATGTTTACGGAATGGTCGTTCATAAATATATTTCCGAATATGTCATGCGGCTTTACAGAGGGGATATCCCTTATGAACGCATGGATCGACGCGTTTTCCGCGTTATCTGGGAGCAGAAGGTCGTGATGCTCGAAAGAATTATAAAAATCGAGCAGGTAATGGGCTTTGATAACAAAATAAGCACCATGTATGCTCCGCTTGTGAAAGATGCTGATCTGCTGCGGATGCTGTATGCATCGCATCACATGAAGCGCCGGGATTCATTGCTGCCGGTCATCTCAAAAAAACTGATTGAGCTGGACACAAAGGAACGCGTGGTACTGACCGAGCTTATCGAAAAAATGGAAAAGGAGTTTGAAAAAAATGCTGTGGAGCTTTCTCAAAAACAGGATGCTAAATAACCTTGACAGGAAAATATGCGAAAGCAGTGCAGAGATGACGTTTGATGACGCCGTGATCTTTGCGGAAGGGTTTGCAAAGGAATTAAGAGGAACCGAATGCTGCGCTATACTCTGCAACTCCGAAATGGCAGCAGGTATTGCCCTGCTTTCATGCTTCGCGGCAGGCGTCACGGCGGTGCCGCTGTCATACCGGTACGGCAGGGCGCACTGTGAAAAAATACTGAAGCTGATAGGTCCCGACGCGATCATAACCGACAACAGCGGAGAGATAGAGGTCGTACATATCGAAGATCCTGAATATACAGAGCCCAAGGAGCATCCTGCGCTTATTATGTGCACATCAGGTACAACCGGTACACCGAAAGGCGCGATGCTGACCGAGAAAAACATCGTCACCAATGTTTCTGATATTGCCGCCTATTTTAATATACAACGCGGCGATACGATACTGATAGCGAGACCGCTTTATCACTGCGCGGTGCTGACCGGCGAGTTTCTGACGGCTCTTACAAAGGGCGCCGATATAAGGTTTTATTCCGGTGCGTTTGATCCTGCAGCCATGCTGAAGCTTATAGATATGTACAAGGTGACCGCATTCTGCGGAACGCCGACGCTGCTCAGAATGATGGCGCGCTTAAAAAAGGACTGCGGCTCATTAAGGCATATATCGGTCAGCGGCGAATGTATGAGCAAGGAGGTCGGCAGACAGATAGCCGAAGCCTTTAAAAGCAGTGAAGTATACCACATCTACGGTCTTACCGAGGCGTGCCCGAGGGTATCATACCTGCCGCCAAATAAATTTTCGGAATACCCTGATTTTGTCGGTGTTCCGCTGAAATCGGTGTCGTTAAAAATAATTAATAAAGACGGCGAAAAGGTGAAAACCGGAGAGGTGGGTGCTCTGTGGATAAAGGGTGATAATATTATGACAGGGTACTATAACGCCCCCGAAAAGACGTCAGAAGTTTTAAAAAACGGCTGGCTTTGCACCGGAGACCTGGCTGTGCAGAATGCTTCGGGATTTTTGAAGATAATGGGCAGAAGCGATGACCTCATAATCAAGGCAGGCATGAATATCTATCCTCAGGAGATAGAAGGCACTTTGAAGCGCGACAAAAGGGTCAAAGAGGTACTGGCGTCAGGCAGCCGGGATGACGCTCTCGGCACCGTGATAATCCTTACAATAGCCGGAGATTTTAAGGACACGGCAGAGGTAAGAAAGCTCTGTAAGGAAATGCTGCCCTCATATGCCCTCCCTTCAAAGATACATTTGGTAGACTCGATCCCCAAAAACGGTTCGGGCAAGATAATAAGGAGGAAGCAAAATGACTGAACGCGAGATCAAGGTTATCTTAAGCGAAAACGAATACATGGCGCTAATTATGACATTCTGCAGGTATCAGATGTCAAAAATACAGGTCAACTATTATTTTGATACCGATGAGCTGCTTATGAATAAAAACGGTATCACCTGCCGTATACGCCTTAAAGACGGTATATACAAGGCGACCGTTAAATGCCGCAGCAAGGATGATCCGGAAGCAAGCACAGAGTATGATATCTATGAAGGCAAAAGTTTTGACCCACAGGTGTTTGGCGCCCTGGGGCTTAAATGTCATGGCGAGCTTGTGACCGAGCGGTACACCCTCTGTAAAAACGACAAGGTCGAGGTCGTTCTCGACTGCAACGTTTACCTTGACAGAAACGATTTTGAACTTGAGATAGAGTATTCCGACGGCTGCAGAAAATGGGCGGAAAAGGAACTTGAAAATATAGCAAAATTTTTGGAAAGCGGCAATTTTCTGACCGATAAAAGCCAGCTTATTTCCCGTGCTGAGGGCGTCAAGTCAAAATCCGCAAGGTTTTTCAAGGCAAAACAAATTTGAATAAAAATATTGAACCCTGACAGAGTTTGTCAGGGTTCTTTTTTATACTTTGTTTGCAGTCGATGAAAAAACGAAAGGAGCAGAGGCTATGGAAGATGTGCAGATCATTCTTGAACGCCACGAGCAGAAAATATTAGCGCTTGAGGGCGAAATAAGCGACCTCAAAGCGGTGCAGAGTGAAATCCGATCTATGAATGAGACCCTTGTGACGCTGGCAACAGAGCTTAAACATACCAACGAACACCTTGCAAGGCACGAGCGTAAGATCGACGAGATCGAAGGTCAGCCCAAAATCCACATGCAGCAGATAGTCACGGCAATAATTGCGGCGGCAGCAGGTGGACTCATCTCCACAATAATAGGCTTTTTTGCCGCCTGATCGGGCTGGGATATATCTGCGGTGACCGTTTGATGCAGCCTTTATCGCGGTGAAGATTAAAACTGATCGACTGCATAATAAAAAGAAAGAAGGAAAAATGATGAAAACTGTCATAGATGAAATAAGGGAGCTTAGAAAAGGAGCGCCGCTCGCTGTTGATACACATAACAGCTGCAGATACCGCCTGATCGTTAATGAGGATGACGGCAGCAAGACTGCTTATTACTTCAGCGCGCCTGTTTATAACTCGGGCAGCGGAAGGCTGCTTGACTGCAAATTCCGTGCTGACGGAAATAAAGCCTACCTTACCGGCAGCAACTCAAACATTACCGTATCTGACCGTGTGACAATGGAAAGCAGCGATGGGCGCTGCAGCATTGATATGGGGGATGAGCCAATATACATTCTTGACACCGAGGTACATTTCGAGAGGTGTGTTCTGTTTCCCACCACAAACGGTGTTGCTCTGAAATGCGCAGCCGGAAAGGACGGCAGTGTGTCTTTTGATGTTGAGGTCGGAAACGGTGAGCTTATGGTCAGGTCGAACGACCGGTATTTTGCCCTCATGGCAGAACAGTTCAAACCGTTCGTCACATTTTCGTGTATAGGTAAGGTCGACGCCTCTGGCAGGATAACGGCGCCGTGCCGCATCGAATATGAAAGGCTTAGTGACACGGTATATAAGATCACCGTGTCGACAATGGATGGGTCGGCAGGCTATTGCCTTTTTGAAGCTAACTTTTACGAAAGCAAGCTGTTTCAGGACACGACTGTCGAAAGCAAAAATCCGTCTATGAACAACGCTTTCGGCACATCGGCTTTTATCGGCAGCTCGTTGTTCTGCGGTGAGCAGTGGCTGTATTCGAGACCTGATTTTTCGAGGATGCCCGAGATCGAGGAACATCTTATAAACAAGGCGATACTGCATCTGCCAAAGCTTGCCGAAAGCAATGTGGAGCTTTCGGCATACAGGGTGACCGCAAGGTTTTGCAGCTTCGGTTCGTCGTGGGACAGCAGGATAGGCGAGGGTGCGCCGATATCCGACTCCAAAACAAACGGCAGTTACCAAAGCATCGATCTTACAAAGCTGCTTGTAAGCCGCGATACAGGCAGACTGTTAAGATCAGACGGACTGATCTTAAAGCCAAGATCAAAGGGCAGCGGCTGCTCGGCAGTGTCGACCGCAGACAGCTGCTTTGCACCGCAGATATTGGAGATCAATTACAAATCATAAAAATTCAAATTAAATTTTAAAAAGGAGTGTTATTCATGAATGAAAACACAATGGGCGGAATATATTTAGAGCCCGAAAAAATAATCAAAAACGCAGAGGAAATAGCGGAAAAATCAAAAAACGATGAAAAATTCGTTTTCCGCATAAAGTACGAGTCGGCAGCAAGACAGGTCGTTTTGGCTGAAATAAGCAGGCTGGATTGCGAGATAATAAATCAGTCCGACAGCGACAGCACCGTGACCGTGAGGATAAGCATGCCGCAGCTTGCAGCGATCAAAACGCTGAACTGCATAGAAAAGGTTGAAACAGTTGATGCAGAAAGTATTTCTGCAATTAAAGCGGATACAGCAGCTGAAGCCATTTCAACTGTAAATGTGCAGATGGCGGCAAACAGTGCCATAGCTCCGCTGTGCTATGGCGGCGGTTCGGACGGTAACGGAGCAAATACGATGCAGACGGCACATTACCTGCCGTTGGCACTGTGGAAAGAGGGCTGCATATGCTGCCCCTGTGCTGAGCAGTGGTACAGATTTACCGCAAGTATCAGAGAAGCGGATACATATACTATTTATACTTCCGGTTCGCTTGATACAGTAGGCTATCTTTATGACGCCAACGGAACGCTGCTTGCGAGCAATGACGATTCAAACGGAAACCACAATTTCAAAATAACAAGGCAGCTGACGACCGGCAGCAGGTATTACATCAAGGTCAAAGCATTTGCCAACAATACCGGCAATTATGAACTGAGGGTAGATTACACTATCGGTTCATCCTCAGGCGGCAGTACAGGTAGCTCCGGCGGTTCAAGCTGCATCGATAATTCCAATACGATGCAGACGGCATATCACCTGCCGCTGGCACGGTGGAAAGAGGGCTGTATATGCTGCCCCGGCGCTGAGCAGTGGTACAGATTTACCGCAAGTATCAGCAATGCGGTTGCATATACTATATATACTTCCGGTTCTGTTGATACCATAGGTCGTCTTTACAGTTCCGATGGAACTTTGCTCGCGAGTGATGATGATTCAGGTACGGATTGCAACTTTAAAATAACAAAACAGCTGACGACCGGCGCTACATATTATGTCAAGGTTAAGGGATATAGTAATAGTGTTGGTAATTATAAACTAAGAATAGACTATACCACAAAATCAAGTTCAGGTGGTTTGTGTTGTATTGATGATTCTAATACAATGCTGACGGCACACCGTCTGTCACTGGAAACATGGAAATCAGGGAGCATATGTTGTCCTTGTGCTGAACAGTGGTACAAATTTACTACAAGCATCACCGGTACGGATACTTATACCATATATACAATCGGTTCGCTTGATACAGTGGGATATCTTTATGATGCCAACGGAGAGCTGCTTGCAAGCAATGATGATGCAAATGGAAACTACAATTTTGAAATAACCAAGCAGCTTGCGCGTAGCACAACATATTATGTAAAGGTCAGAGCCTATGGCAACAATACGGGATCATACAAACTGAGGGTGGACTATACCACTCAATCATCAGATGATTCATGTAGTTCCGGTAAAACAAACACGATGCAGACTGCATATGATCTTCCGCTGGCGACATGGAAATCGGGTCGTATACATCTTCCGGGTAAAGAGCAGTGGTTCAAGTTTACTGCAAGTATCAGTAATGCAACAGAATATATAATATATACTTCTGGATCACTCAATACGGTAGGCAATCTTTACAACGCTAATGGAATACTTATTGCAAGCAATGATGACTCAAACGGAAATTGTAACTTTAAAATAACAAAGCAGTTAGTGTACGGTGCTACATACTATATCAAGGTCAAAGCTTATGGCTTGAATACCGGGTCGTATGATTTAAGAGTAAGCTATTCGACACAGGTGCCATCGGGTGGATCGTGTGATGTTGATGATTCTAATACGATGCAGACGGCACATTACCTGCCGCTGGCACTGTGGAAACAGGGTAGAATATGCTGCCCTTGCGCTGAACAGTGGTACAGGTTTACCGCAAGTATCAGCGAGGCGGATACATACACTATTTACACCTCAGGTTCGCTTGATACGGTAGGCTATCTTTACGACGCCAACGGAACGCTGCTTGCAAGCAATGACGATTCAAACGGAAGCTGCAATTTCATGATAACAAGACAGCTGACAGCCGGCAGCAGGTATTATGTCAAGGTCAAAGGATTTGCCAACAATACCGGTGATTATGAGCTGAGGGTGGACTACACTATACGGTCATCCTCAGGCGGCGACACGAGCTGTGATGAGGACAAGACGTCAGCCTCAGAGCTTGTTGTGAACAGTTGGCAGAGTGGTGAGATCTGTTGTCCATGCGCTGTTAAATGGTATAAGTTTACTCCTCAGAGTTCGGCATATTATACTATATATACCGTCGGTTCACTTGACACAGTTGGAGCTCTGTACGATGACAATGACGACCTTATAAAGAGCAACGACGACGGTGGTCAGGGGCTTAACTTCAAGTTAGTCTCATATCTTACCGCCGGTCAGACATACTATATAAAGGTCAATGCGTTTGGCAATAAGACGGGACGCTACAGCATAGCCGCAATAAGTGCAGTCTTTGTTGAATCTGTCAGTATAAGCAACCATAATATTACTCTTAAAAAGGGCGAAACAGCAGCACTGACGGCTGAAGTCCTGCCATCTTATGCAACAAACAAATCAGTGCTGTGGCGGAGCGAGAATGATAATGTGGTCACTGTAAGCCCGGAAGGCGTTATTACTGCGGTAGATGGCGGTACTGTGTGTGTCAGCGCAATAGCATGCGACGGTAGCGGAAGAAGTGGTTGCTGTGCAGTAACTGTAAACGTACTGGTCGAGTCTGTCAGGATAAACGACGAGCGCAGGATAATGTACACCGGTACGACCGACCGGTTTGAAGTTACCGTTTGTCCGCATAACGCTACAAACAAGTTGGTCCGTTGGAGCAGCACAAATACAAATGTTGCGACGGTCGATCCGGCAACTGGAAAAATAACTGCAATAAGCGCCGGTACGGCAAGGATAATTGCCACGGCACAGGACGGCACAGGCAAGAGCGGTGCATGTGAGCTTACAGTTAAGCCTGCCATTCCGGTAAAGGGCGTTACGATAGGCAGCAGCACATATACCATGAAGGTCGGCGAAACTACGCGCCTGAGCTATAGTGTATATCCTGTCGACGCAACGAATCAAACTGTCAGGTGGAACAGTAGCAATCATGATGTCGCAGATGTTGGTTTTACTAACGGAAAAATTACTGCTAAGCATACCGGAAAAACCACAATATCAGTTACCACAAATGACGGAAATTTTGTGGCGAGTTGCGAAGTGACAGTAAAAGGAGCTGTAGTGATAAAGAAAGATGGGATTAATTTCAATGTAATTTTTGAAGACGGCAAGATTTGGAAGTACAGTGACTATTATTATGACGAAAGACTTACTGCTTATATGCCACTTGATAGACAACGCACAAATGATAATGCGGTAATTGATTTCAGTATAAAGCAGCTTGCACTTTTGTTTAGACTTGACCCAAAAGGAGTTACATATTATGTGTCAAATAAGGTGTTACAGGGCGATACATCTCCCACAGATTATTTGATTTATAGAGATAATGTCTTTAAAGAAATTTACGGTGTGCCCCCACGCTATTTTACTTATGAAGATTCCCAACTGCGCTTTTGCACGGGAATAAATAATAGCAATCGCTATTATGTCTATTCAGAAGCTGAACTGCTATTCGGAATGCTTCCTAATGATATAGTCACTGCTATGTATTATTTTGAACTTATACATGATGAAGAATATCACTGGGACACTATTAAAAACAGCTATCCGGATACATACAACTTTTTAAAGAGTCTTAATGATCTGCGTGCAACTATGGGCTATTACGAATAAGTATTTTTTGTATTTGTGCAGTCGATTAATTGCCACAATACGTTAATGACTAAACATTTGGTTCTGATTGGAGGTTGGTTAACATTTCTGTGAGCAAAAAATGTGCCAAAATCTTTTTGTGGGTCAGTTTGTCATTGATGCTTTTATCGATCGTTCCAATTATAATAACTGTTATCATGTCGTATCGGCATACGCAAATTTATTTCGCGCATGATGCCAGAATGTTAGCCTTTGAATTGTCAGATTTGTTTCTTAGCGTTTTCTTTTTTGCTCCACCGCTTTTTGCCATTGAACTGTCTTGGGTCAGAAGTACTTATAAGCTTTTGAGATATAAGCTTGAGGGACGCGCTAAGGTATGCTGCATTATTTCATCAATAATCTCATTTCTTATAGCAATGCTGCAATGGCTTGTATTTACGAGTTGCTTAGATCTTGATGATTACGGAACTACAGGCAGTCTGGCAAAATTTATAATTTTGATGGCTGGTTGGCCTGTTGCGATACTGTCATTTATATTGTCAAGTATTCGGAGTAAAGAAGAAGTGGCTTCTAAGTGCCGTGATGATGACTCAAAAAAGGGAGGATAATTCGACAGACAATAAAATACCCACAGCATACAAATGCTGTGGGTATTTTGTATCGTTATTTTGCTTTGACGGTGTAATAATTCTTCAGAACGGTGTCATCCCATCCGGAAGTGCCGCTGTTATAGTATATCGTGATATTATTATCCTTCGGTTCTCCAAACGGATAAAGGCCCGGATCTTTTGGAGCGTTTCCATTAAATGTTACGCTTTGCAGAGCATTAAATTTCTTGCCATGTCCGAGGCTGCTTGTCAGAGCTTCAACTGATGAAGGTATAGTAATCGTTTTAATGTCATTGTTGAACCATCCAGTCGAAAAGCTGATCTTCGTTACCGGGAGCCCCTCTATTTTTTCGGGTATGATCACAGTATCGTCGGATGAATAATAGTCGATTATCATAACGGTATTGTCCTTGTTTACCACATAGGCAAAATGCACGGCAGGATTGATTCGCTCTGCACTGTCAAATGTATTGGGAGCAGCAGGGCTGTCAGAACTGCTGTCTGTACCGCTTGTGCCGACATTGTAATGCATAGTTACCTTGTCTTTTGAGTCGTATCCAAATGCCGAGCTTTCAAGATGCTTTGGAGCATCACCGCAAAAATACACATCTTTAAGCGAGGTGCAGCCTTCAAACGCACCGTCATATATAGTGTCAACGCTTGCAGGAAACGTTACCGACTCCAGAGCCGGACAGCTTAAAAAGGCCTGGGCTTCTATCACTTTAAGCCCGTCTTTAATATTGACTACGGTCAAAGACTCGTTATGTGAAAACGGGATCTCGTTCATTGTTTTCAATGTTCCGGGAATGGTGAGCTCTTTTAATGACCTGCATTGGGAGACGGCACGTGCGCCTATTACCGATAAATTTTTCGGTAATTCCAATTTTTCGAGAGAGTCACAATCAAAAAATGCTTCCGTGCCAATATATGTAACGCTGCTGCCGAAGGTCACTGATTTAAGCTGGTCACATTCGGCGAATACGCTATAAAGCAGTATCTCGACCGAATCCGGTATTGTCACGGATTCTATGGAACTGCCTTTAAATGCCTCGCTGTTTATGGCGATGACCGGCTTGCCTTTGATCTTTTCCGGTATACTGACATCCTTTTCGCTGCCTGTAAATTTGTCAATTACAACATAATCACCGTCATTGTGATATTCAAAATCTGACGCTGAGGTGTAATCTGAGTTTTTACACCCGGCAAATGCAACTAAAATCATAGTAAAGCACAATAATAAAGCAGCTGTTTTTTTCATAATGTTACTTCCCTTCATCGATGATGAAATACAACTACACTAATATAATATAATCATATTTTTCCAAAAAATGCAACAACTTTTTGGAAGACCAAATAAAACTTTTTCAGAAATTATTGGATATTTGCAAATATTTATGTCGAATTCCCTTGACAAAGTTATTTGGAACTTGTATTATTGTGTTAGAACAGTGATTGCGCTGCTGTTGTTCGTTTTATCGAGCTTTTGCTGTGATGGCGCCGGTATTTTTCAGAAATGGAGCAGGAAGGGCCATGCATAAATTCGCAAATTGTTTGAAACCGGTATTGTGCGTATTCTTTATTGTTATTATTTGCTGCTCGTGTGACAGATCATATTCTGAAATGAATACCGAATTAAAAAGTATTATGTCGGAACAATACGGAATTGATATGCCGGAGTCTGCAAAGCTTATAAAAGGCAAATATAATGAATTTTTGGCAAGGGATCCGTACCTTGAGGTCGTATTTGAGATCTCTGCGGGTGATATGTATGATACATTCAGCAAACGCATGTGGGAAGCCTCAGACATCACATCGGCGCTGAGTGGGAGCGTCGGGACTGAAGTTTCCATTGATTGGATATATAAGGACGACGATCCGAAATCGCATTACTATTATGCCGATATGCTTATAGAAAAAGCAGATGATCATTTATACAAAGTGTCCTTTTGCAGCTACGGGGTCAAAACACGGTATTTTGAACAGTAAGCCCGGGCGCTGTGTCAGAACGCAATGTTAATAAGCATCGCTGTAATGTGTTATCAGAAGTGACTTATGAATAGGGAGCGGCGCATGAAAAGATTTTTGACAGTATTTTTTACGGTCCTTGTGATCTTGTCGGTAGCTTTGATATATATTCTGATAGCACTCAGCCCGTCTGATGATATCTGGCATGATACTCTTGATTCAGGCATATTTATTGTATTTGCTGTTCCTGTTGTGATCTTCGAGGTCAGCATATACCGGAGCTGTGTTTACTTCCTTACCGACAAAAACAAAACTTCTGTCAAAACGGCTTTGAATGTGGCTGCTTGCATAATATCGGTTTTGGTGCCGGTAGAGATCTGCATTTTAATGCTTGATTTCAGCAAAGCTATGGAGATCATCAAATGGCATCGCTCGTTTTACTTGTCGCTTTAAGGCTCTGCTGTCGTTTTGTTGGGGACAGAAGCTCTGCGGCAAAAGAACAGGAAAAATAAGTTGTGGTTAGGTGCTTTATGAAAAAGACATTATCTTTATTGTTGGCTTTTGTTTTTATGGTTTTAACTTTTGCCGGCTGCGAAACCGGCAGTCAGAAAGCAAGTAAAAAGGATATTGAAAACCGGCTGCTTTATAATAAGATCACAAATGCGGCGAACTATATATATTTGAATGAATACATGAGCCGTGAGAGCTTTGAGACCTATTATAACAAGTCTTTGCTTCCTGAGGGCCGTGAAGAAATAAAAGCGTCGTTTGCTGAAGATTTTGCGATATGCAATGAGTGTAAGGAAAAGGGGATACTTATAAGCCGCAGCAAGGCAAAGGAAAATGCTGAAACCGAATACGGCAACCTTCAGACCGATGAAACTCAGAGCGATTACTTCGTTGCTTTAAAAAAAGCTATTGCAGATAACGGTATAGATGAGGACAAATATCTTGATCTGCTTTACAGTGAGGCGTACTACAAATATAACAGGATAGTTCTGAAAATGGATTTCAATAAAAACCTGTATGATGAAAACGGCAGTGGTACAGACGAGGAGCAGTTCAAAGCATATGTCAAAAGTCTGATGGAGTGAAGATAATTTCACATATCGTCACACATAGTAACGTATGGAAAGCCCTTATCAAATGTTACACAAATAAAAACTCGATAGGGTATGTCATGCCCGGCATTATAAAACATTTAGGAGTTGTTTTCATGAAAGAATCAATTATTTTTATTCTGTGCCTGTTGACATTATCCGTTTGTGGGTGTCAGAGCAAAACATCAGCTAAAGAGACACCTGCATCAAGTTTTGAGTACGAGATCGTCGACTATGACGGATATGTCTCGATACTTCAATTTAAAGGCGGGGAAAAGGATGTTGTTATCCCAAAGGAAATCGAAGGCTTGCCTGTAAAAGTTATTTCCGACAGTGCGTTTATGGGGACAGAGGTCGAGTCGGTCCGACTTTCAGATACTGTCGAGCGTATAGATGGCAGCTGCTTTTATAAGTGCCAAAATTTAAAGTCAGTCTATATGGGGAAAGCCTTAAAGACGATCGGTCACGACGCATTTTACAAGTGCGAAGCTTTAGAGGATATCAAACTCAACAAAGGTATTGAAAGCATTGGTTATAAGGCATTTTTAGAATGTACTGCTTTAAAAAATATCACTATCCCGAGCACAGTCAAGGAGATCGGAACGGAGGCATTTTATGGGGCCGGACTTACCTCGATACAGTTTGAGGACGGAATAGAAAAAATAGGATCGTATGCAGCATTCTGCAGTAAAGGTACAATAGAGTCTATCACCATACCGGCTTCTGTGACAGAAATAGGAGAATATGTGTTCAATAAGAATCTGAAATCTGTGCACTTTTTGGGCGACGCACCGCAGAAAATAGGAACCAATCCTTTCGATGAAAGCACGATAATATATTATAAAAAAGGCACGTCGAACTGGGATAACGAAGCTCTCGGCCAATATCAAAAAACAGCTGAGTAAAGCTTTAAAATGATATTATAAAACAGGAGAATCCCCATGAAAAAATACTGACTTCCTTGTTGATACTCCCGATCTTGTTTACTGCCGCTTGTGGGTCAAATAATCATGACGCAAATGCGACCCCAGCCGAATACTTTAATTACACAATAATAGAACAACAAAAATATGTTGTGATAGACGGCTATATCGGTCCTGAAAAGAATGTTGTGATACCTCAGAAAATCAAAGATCTTCCGGTCAGATCAATAAAGCCGGGCGCTTTTGAAAAATCTGATATCATTTCAATAGTACTGCCTGACACTATCGAGACAATAACCGAGCGGTCGTTTACTCATTGTTCTGAGCTCAAAAGTGTCAAGGTTGGAAAAAATGTAAAAACAATAGGTGAAGAGGCGTTTAACAAGTGCACCTTACTTGAAGAGATTGAGCTTCCAAAAGGGCTCGAAAAAATAGACAATAAAGCTTTTTCTTACTGCGAGTCATTAAAGAGCATTACGATACCTGGTACGGTAGAAAGCCTTGGCGCTTCCATTTTTGATTATGCAGGCATTGAAGAACTGAATCTTGAAGACGGAATTAAAAACCTGGGAGTCCAATCATTTGCCGGTCCGGAAAATCTCACATCTGTAACTATCCCGGCAAGCGTCACCGATCTTGGCACCGCAACCTTCGGATATACGTTAAAGGAAGCGCATTTCCTTGGCAACGCACCTCAGGAATTCGGAATGATGCCGCTTGGCACGAATGCTGTCGTATATTACAAAAAAGGCACCTCCGGTTGGGACAACACGGCTTTAAGAGAAGAATATCAGTTGATCGAGGAATAGGATCATAACAGTTATAGAAGGGATCAACTGTCCAAAAGGGCAGCTGATCCCTTAATCATTACTTATTTAACATTTGATAAGCGCTTTTCATACGTTACATTCAGCAAACGCATGTGGGAAGCTTCAGACATCACATTGGCGCTGAATGGGAGCGTCGGGACTGAAGTTTCCATTGATTGGATATATAAGGACGACGATCCG
>ERZ779895.1569-NODE-1569-length-23871-cov-7.897002_pt1 | contig 23871 bp, 17 predicted proteins | sample MGYA00511093_ERZ779895 | MGnify/ENA primary metagenome ERZ779895 (study PRJEB29588, sample SAMEA2142970) | human gut metagenome | biome: human gut; feature: human-associated habitat; material: faeces | place: Denmark | collected 2008/2010 ... | reverse complement strand
TCAAAAAAAAATCTGAAGAAGTTGTCGGACCTGACTACGAGAGTAAATTTAGTCCAAAACCTTTCGACGACTAAAGAATTGCCAGTTTCTACCGGTGCAAAGTTGCTTGGAATCAATCGTACCAGCGTATATTATGGCGGCATTCCCGTTTCACAGGAAGAATTGGAATGCAAAGCTGTCATTGACCATCTGCATACGGATAATCCTACTTGGGGAGCCCGTCAGATGTCTGCTCAACTTAAACTGCGCGGATATCAGGTTGGACGCCGTAAAGCAGGCAGATATATGCGTGAAATGGACATTACACCGATTTATCCAAAGATGAATCTGTCTAAGTGCATGAAGCAGGCAAAAGTCTGTCCGTATCTGCTTCGTAACGCAGTCATAGACCGTCCTAATCAGGCATGGTCGATTGACATTACATACCTTCCAATGAAGCATGGATTTCTTTACCTGACAGCCATTATCGACTGGTACAGCCGTTGTATCGTTGGCTGGGATGTTGATGATACTCTGGATACCACTATGGTCATCAACGCCTGTAAAAAAGCATTTAAAGTAGCTAAGCCGTTAATCATCAACTCGGAAATTGATGACTTTGCCTTTCTTTTCGTAATATCCGATTACATAATAGTAATCTCCACTCCACAAAAGTTTGTACGGACTCAGTTTATATACTTCGCCTTTGTTCTTCAAGACTTTTTCTTTAATCCTGAATAATCATAGTACTGAAAAGAAATCTGTTTGCCTTCGTTAATTGCATCATTGATTGCATCGACTATGTAGTAAATCTGCTCGTTATCCGGCTTAATACGGTCAACGACATAATTGTTTCTTTTCATTTTGCCGAGTTGTCCTTGACTGGTCAGAGTATGAATTTTTTCAATCAAGGCTTCGCTTTTCTTTGATGTAATTAACCTTGATGATTCAACCACGTCGACCATTAGTTTCAATCCCGGTAATTCAAACTTACGACCTGCCACAAAGAATTTGTTCTGTGTTAAATGCACAACCACAATATCCACTCCAAATTCCTGCAATGTAGCAATGTCCTTAGGAATAGTTGTCCTATGTGCAGTGATTCCGTATTCATCGTTTAATATTTTCATAATCTGTGCCGTGGTCAACGGATGTTCTTCATCGGTTCGTTCCAGCAATATTTTATACAGATATAAAACTCTTGGTTTTGATTCTTTTACCATTTTTCCGCCTCTAAGGTTGAAAACTATTTTTCTACATTCATTATCTTTTTAAGTTCATCAGCAATATATCGTATATCCTCTTCTGTGTTATCTTTTCCCAAAGAAACTCTTATTGTTCCTTTAGCATATTGTTCATCCAATTTTATGGCTTTCAATACGTGCGAAATGTTTGTGTTTTTACTATCACAAGCAGAACCAGTGGATATACATATTCCTCTTAAGTCAAGACGATGCAACAAGGCTTCACCATCTTGATTTTTTAACGAAAGACTTATATTGCCGGGTAAGGTATTGTTACCACCATTTTTCTTAATATCGTTACTTCCACACACATTAAGCATGGCAAGTAACTTTTCTTCCAGCTTCGTTATTTTTTCTTTATTGACATCAAGATTATCACAATTTTTCTTCAATGCATACGCCATTCCAACAATTGAAGCCACATTCTCAGTACCAGCCCTTAATGCAGATTCCTGTGTACCACCATCAAGATAAGCAGAAATCGCTGTTCCTTGTTTAATATATATATACCCGATTCCTTTGGGACCATTAAACTTATGTGCGGAAGCTGACAACATATCAACATCTAATTCTTTTACATCAATCTTTATATGACCTACAGCTTGTACTGCATCTGTGTGAAATAACGCACCAAATTTATGAGCCATTTCTGCTAAATCTTTTATTGGCTGTATTGTTCCAATTTCATTATTTGCGAGCATTATGGAAACCAAAGTTGTTTTCGGGGTAATAACTTTTTTTAATTCATTAACCGTTATTACGCCTTCGCTTGTTGGCTTGAGGTAATCTACATCAGCACCCATTCTCTTTACAGTTTCTGCACTATTCAAAATAGCATGATGCTCTATTCCCGATGTTATAAGACTTTTCCCTTCGCCAGGCAAACAAATACCTTTAATTGCCCAGTTATCACTTTCGGTACCGCCAGAAGTAAAATAAATTTCTTCTGGTTTTGCATTGATACAGCTCGCAATCATTTCTCTTGCATTTTTCAAAGCCAATTTACTTGCTCTTGAAAATGAATACGGTTGTGAGGCATTGCCATACTCACTAAGTAAGTATGGCTTCATAATTTCAAAAACATCACTATCAAGTTTTGTAGTTGCTGCATTATCAGCATAGATAAATTTTTTCATAACATCCTCACGCAAAAAGTGTACAACCTTCTTCTTTGAATTCTTCTATTTTGTCAAGTAATTCTTCAACTGTACATCCCAAATATTCAGCAAGACAATCCATACAATAAAAATTTGTTATGTTTGTTCCAAGTAATTTCTTATTTATGGCAATCGTGTCTTTTTCCAATTCTTTTTTACTGCAAATAACACATTCAACATTCATTGCTAATATTCCTCACTGTAAAATTTGGTACGCTTTTGCCTTTAAATTCAGGGTCAAGAATTCCAAGCTGAATTTTAATAATCCCTCTCATTTTAGTTGCAGGTCGTAAACAATAACGATTAAACTCTCTTATATTTACATCCTGTTCAGAACGCACATTAGGGAACAGTAACTTCAAATAAGCAGTACAGATTCTCTTTACAGCTTCTGTATCTCTTGTATCTGAATGTTCAGGCACTTCTACCACCTTATCTACGATTGCACGATATGTTGCATCTTCTCTAAGCAGGTGCATTATGGTACAAAAATACTCTGAATTTAATGCCCATCCTGAGATCTTTAAATCATCATGCATTCTTGGAATATCCCATCCTTTAATAAAACCGTGGAATCTGTCCAATAACGCACTCTCGTGAAAAGTAGTCGGCAGCTCCGAAAACATACTCTTGTATTCGTCCATATTGTCCTGACTGATATTTCCCAAAAGAATAATTCCAGAATCAGCAACACTTTCATACGTACCTACTGTGAAAACACCTGATTCCATATATCCTTTCAATGCTGCTCTCATCTCATCAATGTCCGTAAATGAAATTGTCTGCACTTCATCTAAAGCGACATAATCATTGTTACAGACAAGACCTTGTGTTCTTTTGCTTATATCATAGAACATCTTTGCTCTTGACATAACTCCGCCAGATGAGAGCCAACCAAACTTACTAACTCTACCAAACAAATATGATTTTCCTGTTCCCTTTGGAGCAAGTTCTATTAAATTAAGTCTTTTTTCTACAAATGGCAATAAGCGGGTTAACATCGCCAATTTTTGATGTTCATCTTCATATCCGTCTGCATTGTAATCAATAGCTCCAAGAAGAACATCAATCCATTCTGATGTTGTGAATTCATTCCTTACATCTTTATAGTAATCAAGGTCAATTGTGTAAGGACAGAAATTTGTGAACGAAGTAAGTTTAATTTTACCCGGGAGTTTTAATTCTTCGTCTGGCAATCTATAACCCAGTTCAATAACGCCCCAAGTTTCCTTGCCTTTGACAAGTTCATCTTTGCATTCTTCCCAAACATGAGGTTCTATGATAGTTTCTTTGTTTGTTAAGCCAAAATCAGGTAAAGAGAAAGTAATCTCTTGATTTCTTATGTTAATATCAACCGAAATTTTGGTCAAAATTTTCACACGCTCATTTTCTACAATAATGCGATTTTTGATACTTATCCATTCATCTTTTCTCGGCAGATATGTATGAATAAAATCAGTTAATTCCTTAATATCAAAATTACCTTCGTCATCTCCGAATTTCTTTAGTAACCAATCTCGAAGAAATGATGGTAAACTTAATGCTGAAAAGAAATTGCTTTTTTTAAGGTCTTTATAGACGACCATCTCATCAAAGCACTCTCTAAGTTTTTCCTGCATTTTAAGACCTCCTTATAGCAAATCTTTTTCTTGTGAACTTTCTTTCTTAATTTCGAATGTCAATCCGGAAGCAATTAAATTGTTTGATGTATATACATCCACCGTATAACGTTTTGCTTTCTTGAGTAATGGCATATTTACTTGGTAAATATTGTTATCTAATTCCTGTGCTTCATAGAACGTTCCTTCTATGCAAACAGACACATTTTTCAATTTCGTTTTAGAGAACAACCTAATCGCAGCTTTCTTTCGGAAACTTACTGTAATAACGTCATCAAGCAACAACACCTCAATATCATCAGTTGCTTTTGTAATCTCTATAATCGGAACTACGACTTCTTCTAATGTTGCACCACCGTGTACCTCTACATTAGCCTTTCTGCCTCCTCTGAAACGGTCATAATTGGCAAGAACCCAAAAGCCATCTTCTTCTGTTGCAAATGGCGTTTGAACATCGGCATCCGTTTTAGGGCAACATCTTCCTGAGTGTTCGCCTTTAGATTCCATTTCCCACATATTCTCAGTGTCGTGAATAACTGCAAGTCTACTTGCACCGTGGTCAGATACCATAATTGCCTTCTCATATACACCTTGTGACAATTTCAATTTGATTTTTTCAAGAGTTTCGCCAATAATCCTAAGTTCTTCTATCAGATGTACTGGTTGCTTTCTTTGCCTGTAATCGTAATCATCTGTACCATGATGTTTAATCTCATCTAAGCGTTTTTCGGAATTTACGATAATACCTTTTCTCTCAAACTCTGCAACAAATTCTTTATTCTTGCTTGTAATTGAAGGCAGATTTGCTGTGCATATTGTTATATCAACCATTAACTTTCGCTCTTTACACTTTGCAAAAATATAGGAGAGATACTCCACGCCCATAGCATCCATAAAATACAGTTGAGAGTTCTCTTTGTCAATTTCGTCAATTTTTGCTGTTCGTGGTTCCAATAACAAATTATACTCTCGCAATGTTGCTTGTTCATTTACAAGTTTCTCCATTTCCGGTAACACCTTATTGATAACTTTGCTATGTGTATACAATGAAAAATATTTATCGAGTAGTGGCTTATTGTATCTGTAATCCTTGATATACAAATACAAGTCCTTATAGATCGGCTCCAATATTTTTTCTAATGTATTTTTATCTTCACCCTGATAGTATTTTTCAAGCAGTATAATTATCAACTCTTTTTCTTGACGACTATTATCGGTCAAGTAGTATATGGCATCTTTTTCTTTCTGCATAACAACTTTACAGAAATCTATAACTTCGTCAATTGGACTTTCCAATGAAAGAAGTAACTTCTTTCTATCTTGATAAGTTTTTTCAAAGTCTTTGTCCGTATGCGTGAAAGATAAAATTCCTCTATAAATCTCTCTTACCAAAGTTGATTGGTTTACCGCTTTCTTTACAGCAGAATCTAAATACTTATTATTTTGTGAACCAAAAAGTTTCAATGCTATAAAATACAGCCATTTTTTGTTATCCGGATAAGACGAATAATTAGATATTGCAATTTCAAGACTTTGGTAATTTCCAAATTCATCATTACAAATTTCTGTGAACTTCCTGCCTTTGTTAAGTAACTCAAGTAGATACTCCCACTGACTATCCGTTCCAATACTTTCATCAAGAGATTTCAAGATATTGTCTTTTTCAGCAACAATTTCGAAGGCATTGCTCATATCAACGATGTTGTACACGGATTTTTCAAATACTTTTTTGTTTTTTGAAGTAACTACAAATATATCTGAGTAACTGTTCTTCTCAATTTTATCTGCCACCTCGTCAATTCCATCGACAACACATTCGCACGAAGGAACAGGTAATTCTTTCGATACAAATGTTAGTTTTGGAAATGGCACAGCCTCTCCATCATATAAAAATATTCTTCGTGACAGCCTTAGGTCAGAAAAACTCAAAAGTTTTTGGCACTGATATGTCATAACAACAACGTGTCCAGAAATAGACATATTTATGATATTTCTCAAATAATTCCTCAGTTCCTCTTCACCGTAAAACCTCAAAAATGAAGTTAAACCAATAAGGAAACAATTCTTTGTTTCTGAAGAAATATTTTCCAACAATGTTTCCATTCTAGGTAATTCGTCTTTTTTGCAAAACTTTGACGCATCCAATATTAAATTCCCATCGACACCAAAATGTGTTAAAACTTTTTCCAAATCGTCACTGTTTTGAATATCAACAAGTAATGGTTGTGCATCATTTGATGCCAAATATTTGTTAATTTTCTTTATACAAGCATCAAGTTTCATCCCGTACCTCCTTAATTATCTTTGATAATTTCCATACCTACTATCATATTATCTTTGATAAGGTCTTTTAGATAGCGTTTTACATCTTCAATTTCCATTTTATCAATTTTCTCCAATGCTTTGTCACAGCCACCTTGATTATATTTTGCTTCTGCCATTTGTTCTAATTTTTTACTAACTTCCGGCAGACCAAACCAATCATAAGGTTCAGCTGTAATTCTACTATCCAGATATTGTTTAACCTCATCAATGTTTGTAAGCATTACATCATATCCTTTGATAATTGAAGTAATAAATGCTTGATTTCGAGCAGTTTCATCCTCTAATTTAGCGAAAAAGGTTGTGTTAGTAAAATAAGAAATAGCCTTATCAATAGATGCCTCATCAGGATGATGCTGATTTACTGCTCCAAATGCTGCTCTTGCAGTTTGAATATCTTTATCTTCAACCATACAGAGAATTGGCATTTTATACTTCATTGACCACTCTCTTGGAGTTTCTGTATTAGTTCTTTCTTTCCACATTCTTTTTAGTTTTGCAGATTTGCTATTACGCTTATATTCTTCAACCTTGTCATTGACAAGAGTAAAGTATTCCGTCTTTTCCTTTGTTAAAGAACCTGCCGGAATGCTATTGTAGATTTCTCTAATCTCGTCATCGCTGAAACCATCAAGATAAAACTCGCATACTTTCTTGAATACATCAACCTGGTTTACATAAAAAACCTTGAATGCATCTGAGTTTGCAACGAGCAAATCATAAAATTTCTGTTTTTGTGAATCCAGAATGACTCCTGATTTCTTAACATTATAGAGAGTTTCCAAGAATCCACCAAAGTCATCCAAGTAATTTTTTGCTGCCAGATATGAAATTCTAATGTACTGACATTTATCACACCATTCTCTAACTGTGTTTTCAAAACTTGCACATTTAGAAATAACCTTATTGCTTTCACGAATAATCTTGTATTCGAGGATTACCTCTTTTATTTTTTGTTGTGCAGTTTCAATGTTCCATACCCAATTTGCAGTCATTGATTTCCGTAGATAATGATACAAGTTCTCCATTTTCAAATTCCTTGAGGTATTCTTTCATACCTTCTGTGCATTTTTCTTTATTGAGCATAGACTTCAAATCAGTAGCCGCATCTTTATTTTCAATACATAATCTGCCTATTGTGTATGCAATGTCATTATCTGTTTTCTGTTGCGAAGCCATATTATTGTTATTTGCGATTCCACAGTAACACTCAATAATCTGAGCCAGCACAGTGTTATCTGTTTTCGTTTCTTCGTGAGAAAGAATTGATTTAAGAGTCCAAATCGGGAATGTGTATTCTTTCATTTTTCCACGAATACGCTCTCTTGTCTGTTCCACTGAAGTACACTGGTTCTTAGGTATGCCAAATGCTTCGGATGTTGCCTCATTAAAAGCCTTTTCATCTTCAGTCATTGCAACAATATATTTGTCTTTATACCTTGGATTAGGAGTGATTTGAAGTTTAATAACTTCATCAACCATTTCCTGTAACTTGCTTATTGTCAAGACATCATTAGTAAGACCATCAGACCAGCTATATGAGCCATCAACAACATACTCTTTTAAAACAAAGCCAAGCACAAAAGCGGTTAAATTACAAGGCATAAAGCCGAAAGGTTTCTGTCTAAGTTCATCATAAATTATCGCAATCGAAATACGACCACCATCGTTAAAAGCAGTTTGAATCAAATTCTCAACGCTTATCTTAATTTTGGAAATTAAAAGAGTTGGCATATCCTCCCAATATTTTCCTTTATGCTTCCACGCATCTCCAATTGCGTTCTCAAGTTTCGTTGCTTGGTTAGCAGACTTATAGGCTCCCTGCACTTCTTCATTTGCACCACAAGCAACACCTTGCTTCAATGAACTTGGTGTATACATTGTATCAGTAACCGAATATTCGCCCTCTAAACAATTTTTATATTCCTTTCGGTCAATGGCAAAAAGTTCCAAATAAAGCATATCAAGTGTAGTCGCTCTTTTACCATCTTTACAGTCAGATGTATAAACAATAAACTCTCCACCGGATACTCTGTTTTTCCACTTTTTAAGTGCGTCTTTTGCATTTGCTTCAAACTGACGGGCCTGATTATTGTCTTTCCCTTGATAGTACATAGACTGAGCCATATTATCACAATACTGTTCATATCCGTCTTTTCCAAGAGGAGTAGTGGTAGCATCAATAAATATCATATTGTAAGAGCCATCTTGCAATGCATCTCTTATTTTTTTACAAACGACAACACTTTCACTATCATCTTTTGCAAAACATACAACAGATACTATTTTATTAGAATAATTGCTTTCCTGATTTCTCAGCAATTTGATAGTCGAATCAAAGTCAGAAGATGACACATATCTCATTTCATAACGAAGTTTTAATGCACCACCAAGACTTACAGCCTCAGACAATTGTCCTTCGTTAATAAGGGCAGATGTCGTTTTTCTCTTTACCTCTTCCTTGAATTTATCAATAGCAGCCATATCACCAACATTAATCAAAGCTGAATATTGGAACATACCACCGCCAAGAGGCTTTTTGTAAAGAACTTCATCTCTAACAAGTTTTTCTGTACAACGTCCGGCAGCTCCACCATCCATATCAGAGCCTTCAAAAGCATTGTTTATATTCTTTTCGTTAGGAATAAAGAGTTCAACAGAATCTCCAACTTTTTGAGAAATAGCCTGCAATAAAAGGACAGTCTTTAACACACGCTTTTCATTGTTATCTAATTGTTTTGTTGCTGCACGAGAGTAACAATCCAAAACAGAACGAATATCGTGTGAAAGATATTCCTTGCCTTTGTCATAGAAAAATTCCCACAACATATCTATTGTCAACAACGGATTATCATCATCTGGACCATAGTTATCAATAAACCATTGGAATCCCTTAATTTCATCACCTCTGTCATTTTTTATAAAATCAAACATACTTCTTTGGTTTGAGTCAAAAGCAGAGGATATATGCTTCAACAACAAAGCAGTATAAGGATGAATAGGTAGTATATTTTTTAATTCTTTATCCGAAATATTAGCACTGCTTTTAACGATCTTTCTGGAATCGTGTGTTCTGTCATAAAGGTCATCAACAGTCATTTCCCAATCTTCGAAAACTGCCTCATCGCTATTCTTTTCCATTGCTGCACCCATAAGTTGAAATGCCATATTATCTGGAAGTTCTATCCTGCAAGTTGGCTTAACAAAGCGATCCAATATTCTACGTTTATCTTTATCTGTGTCACTAAATAATGCATCACTTTTATGAGTAACAATTATTAAATAAAACGGATCTGTTTCACTAATTTCAGCAATTTCCTGAAAACCCGTAAGATTTCTCATATTTTCAGGATTTTCAAAATAAGATGTAAACTCATCCCAAATAAATACTATGGATTTTAAATTATTTGCCTTAATAATCTCCTTAATCCAATTTGCAAGACTTGTTGTATCTAAAGATAAAACCTTAATTTGTCTTTCATCAGCAACCTTAAAAATCTTATCCATTAATGTAATCAGTGCATCTCCGGAAAGATTATTGAGTTTTTCTACAATATCATCAGCATTGTCTCCACCAAACAGACTTGCATATTCTCCTGTAATAAGAGAATTAAAATAACTTTTATTTGCAGAATCAGAAAGCCATTTAGAAATAGCTCCTTTAAGGGCGCTATTTCCCTTGTTTTCAATGTCTTTTTCTTTTAATGCTTTTTCGATACTTTCCTGAATTGCAAATACAAGGTTATGGTCACCACGGATTGACGATGAACCATAGCGATGTACAGTTAAAATCTGCCCACTATTTTTGGCTCCCTGCAATTTGTTGAAAAGATCATTGTCTATTTGAAACTTCTGAAAATAATTTCTTGTCTCGTCTTCAGAAGCATCAAGTAATTTTTTTAGGGTTAATACTGCATGTGATTTACCAGTACCATAAGCTCCATCAACCCAAATAGAAAGTTTTTGTTCTCTACGAATTACGCTTACTGTATTTTTTAATAATTTAATAAATGTATCATGCGGAAAATATTTTTTCCACATATCAGGATTTTTATTTATAACTGATTCATTAACAGCCGAATAATAATCCGGGTCTATATCAAAATAATGACGATAAACATCAAATGACATACCTTTTCCTCCCTTAGAACAATTCAAGAACATCTTTAGATGTCTTGTCACCACGTAAATTAATATTATCCAAATCTAATGTAAATGAAGCATTAATAAATTCCGGATAATTCACTGAAAGACCGTTCAAAATCTTTTCCATCTGCTCTCGGTCAAGTCCGAAAATTTCTGTAGGACTTACACCATCACTGTCAATCTCATGATTTAACAAGCGAGAAAGGGTAAACTGATAATAATCACCACAGTTCTCCGCAAATTTATAAAGACTGTATAGTATTACCTTAGGGTCTGGATTTTGCCAAGCGGAACGAGTAATAGAGGTTGTTTTGTTTTTCTCCTTTGTTGCAAAGCCAAAACCGACCTGACTAAATGGTAATTCGACTAATCTTGCGAAAGAACTCCAAATATCTTTAACCCAGCTTTCCTTTGCACCATCTGAAACCAACAAGGAAATCGTGTATTCTTTCCCATACGTTTCATTCATATTCATTCTCTTAATCATCCAATTAATTTGCGGTGTATACGCAAGATTAGTCAGCATAATTGCCCAAGCAGAATCAGAATCAAGACCAATCGCTTCATCAATAACCTTTGCCGTCTTACTAAAACCAGTTTCGTCCAAAAGTTCAGCATCTCTTAAAAATCTTTTAAAGAAGCTGTACATTTGCGAACCGAGAGAGTGTTTTTCATCAAATTCGTTCTTATAGTTGAAATACTGAGTAAACCACTCCATTTTTGGAGCATGATGCGAATAACAGTTCAAACTTTTTGTAGCAGACATTTTAAGTCCTCCTTTTGGCATTTCTAATGATTTGTAAACTAAACATCCTTTGTCCACTTTGTGGCATTGCGAACAATGAACACAGCTGTCACTTATCTTAAATATTCCGTCTTTCATTGTGATACAACCGTTGTGACAATCAGCTTCACATTCTCTGCATTGCACACAACACGCAGTTTTCCTAAAAACGTTCTTCAATAACTTTATGAACAATGGGTTTTGTTTTGGTAATGAAGTTGCATATTGAACTTCTATATCTCCATTTTTTTCAATTGCATTAATTTCATACTGCTCATTTCTGAACAATATCTTATATGGTGAAGTATCATTTAGCAAAATACCTATGGTTTTTATCCATTCTTTCCAATCAGTTTTTGCTTTTGTCACCTTTATTAAATGATATTCCTTTCCAGTTGATTCAACATAATTCATTTGAATATCAACATCTCTACCATTTTTGCGGGCTTTCCAGCCACCATTGGCAATGAAATCATCTAGTTGTTGTTCAGAAGTAAAACTTTTTTTATATACACTCTTAATGGAATTGATTAAGGCATCAAACTCATCCGTGTACCATACTCTTGCCATATAATCATTACGCTCAGCAGCTCTTGGGCATACAAGACAACCTGCTCTACGATTACCTTTTTTATATGCTTCGCTCAAAAGAATATTTTCGGCAAAAATATATAAATACAATTCCGCTGAATTCCACTCTAAAATCGGATTACAACTGTACTGTCCTTTGTGTTTTTCTCCTAAACTAACATAATCATATTCACTACGAGATAAACTTTCACTTGCTCTAACTCCAATGAAAGCCATACCAGTAAAATCAACTTTTCCAGTCAGTTCTCTAAGCGAAAGAACCTGTGGTGCTGTTTTATGTACACTACAACACCACCTTGTAACTGTTGCTGGCGGACCAAATTTTTTCCACGATTCATCCGGTAAAAAATGAGATTTTGCTCTAATAAATTCGATACCTTTATAGCGACATTCTTCCTCAATTTTGTCAACAGCCTTATATGTATCCGGAAATTCCATTCCGGTATCGCCAAATAAAACCTTAAATTTATTATGTGGCAAAGCTCTTTGAACAATATCAAGCGTTACAATACTGTCTTTTCCGCCGCTGAACGCAACATAAAAAACGTCAACCTTATCTTTATATTCCACATAGGTATTAAATACTTTTTTTATAGTTTCTTGTGTAAGTTTTTCCAACAAGTCCTTATTTTTATCTACCATACCCGGAATATCAACAAATCTTAAAGGTTCATTGTTTGGCTCCGGTTCGTCTACAATAATTAACTCAGGTGCTGAATACAAGGAACCACCTTTTGTTTTGGCAACAAGTCTGCCTCTGTACCAATAATTGTTTGCTTCTGCCCACATATATGGGTAAGTATCGTTTTTTTCATAATTCCAATACTCATCAAATCCCAAAATATCTAATTCTTTGTAGTAAACCGGTCTTGGCTCTTTGCTAAAAGACAATGGTGAACTATTTAGTAATAGTCCGCCGGTTTCCACATCCCATTCATATGAATACATAATATTAAAATCCCTTCTGGTTTCTTAGTTCTTTTGCTTTGATAAGAAGTTGTTCAATGCCTGAATAACTTCTACGAGCTAAATATCCTTCATCGCACAAATATTGCAATGCAACATCTTTCTGCAAAGGAAGTCCGCTTTTTGCAAGTAAATCTATGATTAATTCATCTAATGTATCTATATCGGAAAGTTTCTTTACAATACCGCCTACGCAAACTCCCTCATTATAATTAGAATGTATCAATTTATAATTTGGACTGTACATTGCCACATAGTGTTCCAGTAGGAAACTATTCCAACTAAAACCTGCATCCGGAAACAATCCAAATTGCTGAATTTTTCCAATAGCAATATAATCACCTTCACAAAAACGGTTTATTACGGCATCCGTTTCTTCTGGTTTAAAAGCTGCGTGAGATTTAGCCACAAATTCATTTTTACTTATCCTCAATGAATTATCGTACACCGCCTCGAAATAAATAACGGTATCTAATTCTTGCTTTAACATTTTCAATTCACCAAGAGTGAAGGATTCCCTATGTTTACAGAAATCAGCAAAAACTTCCATCATTGATAATGCTTGTCCTTGCGAACTTATGATGTTTCCTTTGAAAGAAAATCTCTCTCTTAATTTGTATCCAATAGCATCTCTCAATCCTTTATCAGATAACAATGCATTTCTTTCGATTATGTACGGATATTTTTTCTTTACACTGTCAATCAATTCATTACCACCAATAAATCGCTTTTCATTAATGGAGGACTGAATAATTATTGCAATATCCTCTATCTCTTCATCGCTTAGTGCTGCAATACTGATATGAAAATACTCATTTCGTCCATTACTAATGAACTCGTTGTATTGTGCAAGTATATTTTTTATTTTCTGCTCCGGTATATGAGATAGAATCGAAAAAATCTCATCATATTCCATAGGAGTAGCCTGTTGCACAAGACAGTTTTTAACTTCATCATACGTGCTGACATTAACAGTCGCCTCTGCAGAAATAAAATTCTTGTTAGTATAATAACTGCCATCGTTTATGTAAATCAAATATCCCTTAAGCATATCTGCGTTATACATACAATGGTCTAAAAAATCCTCAGAAAACTCTTTGAATAAAGCTTCATAATAGATGATTTTCTTTCCTAACCTGAAACTGTCATTTATATATGAAAGCAATTTTGTTTTCATTTCTTCGTCAAGCATTTTTTGTGGCATATACACTTTTTCATCGTAAACAATTCCACATTTTGCAATGCATTTTTTGATGCTGTCGTCATCCATTTCGAGTGCATTCCCATAAAGTTCTTCCCAATATCTTTTGAATTTTTTGAATTCTAAATGCGAACCTATCCTGTATCCTTTAGAGAATCTTTCAATCAAAATAGTGCTGAATGGCCCAAGGTTAATCAAATCCGATTGATGCGTAAGACTTTCATCACCATTTTCAATATACATCAAAAGTTTATTTATTCCGGCACGAAATCTATTATGTTGCTGGTTATTGTATTCAACAAAATATTTGTCATTAAATAATTCATTCACCGTTGCTTGTGCCTCATATAAATCATTTGTATACAACTGGCAATGTTGAAAGCCATTTTTGACAGCATAACGTTCTGCTGTATTTACTGCCGAAACATAACTGTTACAGGTAGGAATCGCCATTCCTTGTACCGAATTCAACCATTCAAAAAATGCTTCACTATTAGCATTCTTTGTAGCCCTTGTTCGGCAATTTACTGTTTCTGAGGGCTGATGGTTCGTCTCCTTTTCATACTTGATTAGTATGTTTTCATCATCTACTAAGCAAATTTCAAGAATACGCTTTATTTTTCGAACAATATCTGTAGCACTTAAATTCGTTTCCAAGTATTTTCCATCAACAATTTCTCTTGGTGCAGACATCGATGCATAGTTTTCACGTGTGCAAAAATCACTTCTCCCGTTTACACTATTAAAGGATTGGTTCACGGGAATTCTGTCGGCATAATCCTCATAAATCTTTTTGAACACATTCACATATAATTTTTTCCACGATGAAACATTTTGAATTTCTTCGCCAAAATACGAAACGTATATAGGATGTGTATATGCTAAGTTATCTATGTTGGAAAAAGAAATCATACTCCATTCTCTTGAATTTTCTTGTTTGTTATTTTCTTTATCAACTGCTGTATCATTGATTTCCTTTTCTTCTGTTGCCACCGTTTCCAATGATATGGTATCGTTATCTTTGCATTTGTTTTTATAAATTTCCTTTGCATAGGTAACATAATGTTTCATTGCAGAGGAAATTTTTTTCATTTCTCTTTTATGCAAAAATCTAAACACTTTGTTTTGCTCAACCATTTGCTGTGCTGCTTTTACAATCTCAAGTTCTGTCGTTTGAAGAAGAGGCTTTTTGAGAACCTTTCTCTCAATACAAAACTCATCAATAATCTCATACATCATATATAATTCAGATAATTGAACCGGAGATACTTTTTGAGATAGCCAAGCTACATATTTATCTTGATTGTCTTGTTTTGATTCATCACTCATACTCATAGCCTCCACCAATAAATCATCGAACTGTTTTCTATCATTCTTGTATAATGCAACTATTTCAGTAAACAGTTTAGTTGCTGGTTTCGTTATTGTAAAACCATTATAAGCTGATTCCATACTAAGTAATTGAAATATAATTCCACTTATATTTCTATATGTATCATCAATAATCACATTATTGTTTTTAGCCATTGTCCTTAACCTTTTAGATACCGCCTGAATCGCATCTTTTTTGGATAATGCTCCTTCCAAGTATCGCAAATAGAAATTAAGTAATATAGCCGCTTCATATTTGTCCCATTGTTTCTGAACTGTCATAGTACTCTTTAACCTTATTCATCTAATATAATTTCACAAATATCCCCAATATCGTAGTGGAACACTTTACAAAGTTTCATCAATACTTCCATTGACACTGGTTCATTCATATTTATTTTCGTTGCAACATAAGGTGTAATCTCCGCTGCTCGTATCAAATCTTGCCTTTTCATCTGATTACCTATCATAAGTTTTTGAAGTTTGTTATAACTTATTTTCATCTGCAACGCTCTTCCATAGGGTAATTATAGTTATACTCATATCATTCTACACCCAAAAGACAATTTTTTCAACTTGTTTTCAAAAATTTCGCTCTTAGATACCGTTTAGTGTGGTTTTTTCGCACATATTAATCACCACATATATACCACATATATGGTTAATCTATGTAAGGAGCATCGGACTGCCGTCCTCTGCCCCTCCCCTCATTTTTCCTGTCAACCTCTTTCTCCATCTGCATTTCCATAGTTTTCAAACCTTTCCCATTTCTTTGTACCACCTACACCTTCATAGGTAACAGACTCACCACCGAACTGATTCACACCCATCTTGGGTTTTACATATGCAAGTCTTCTGCCGGAAGGAAGAACGATAAAAAGAAATCCACTCTCATACATAAATCGTATGCCTTGAGTTTCGGTTGTGATTCTCTTCTTGACTGTTTCCTTTACACAGCTATCAATATCCCACCACAGCATTGTGATGGCAGGATTTGAATTTTTCCAGGCATATACAAGAGGCTGGAGTTCTTCTTCAGTAAGTCCCATCTCAATTGCACCCATAGCTTTCAATTCACCAACTGATCCGCCATATCCAAGTGCCAATTCAGCATTTTACCTTTCTGTCTTAAGTGTCCATTCACACCGTGCTTTTCTACTGGAACACCAAACATCTGTGATTGCATGCCCTTTGTGTTCCGCACTATCTCTCTGCAAGCAGTCACCTTTGTTAGTGTTTTCTATCATTTCAGTCATTCCTCCTTTCTACTGTCATACTTAAGATTCCTATTGATTCGATCCTTCACATCTCTGCTACTATGACCTCTGCTGACTTCTGCATGCTCAACAACGCCTCACGATATTGCTTGCTTCTCTCGAGGCTTTCCATGCAGACCTCCTCGGGTACTCACACATTCTTTCACTCCATCTATCTGCCACATCTACCATGTATGATTCCGTGTAGTTACTGGGCTTCATCTTGTACGGCAGACTTACCCTCATACATAGCCTCTTATGTGGTTTCTGTTCGTCAGACCGGAGTTTTGCCCGTGGGTTAGTAGGTTCCCCACATCCAGCTTCCTTCAGATTCCACCTCTCGATGGACACCCTTGCCTTCGGCTATATCCTTCCCACTACCAGGCGGATTCAGACTTTTACCCGTTAGAATGTGCGCTCGCCGAGCGCACCGCACGAACCCCTCCTGACCATGATGTCCGGGAGGGTTCTTTGGTTTACTCTGAACTACGATTTTCTTAATTTAACATTTGGATTATGTAAGAATTCTCCCATTCGAACAAGGATATTTTGATAACACCATCTATAATTTTTCATTTCAAAACCCAAATCTAATGCCTGCTCCAGAATATAATGTTCTAATTCCACTTCTTTTTCAAAATATATCCCACCGGGTTTTTCACTTTTTTGTTTTGTATGAATGCGTAACAAATCGGATATTGAATAACCCGTCAAGTGGCTTAGCAATAAAAATGTTTCAGCTGTATAGTTATTTCTTACACTCTGGTATATCTGCTCATTAATTTCGTCCTGAGACATAGTGTTGAAATAGAAATCTCTATTTAACGATGTGTTTTCCCAAGGTACTTGCTCCCCATTAGACATTGATACAACATCATTTCTTACTGACTTAAACATATCCTCAATTTTAATATTTGGACGTACAATATTATCTAACAATGCCTTTGTATAATAACTGTTTTCATCTTCGCTTTGAGATGCCAATGCAACCTCATTTGGTGCTGTTGCGAACGCAATCAGTGTTCCATTTCCAGCCATCACCTCTGTCAATCCGGTACCTACAATATCTTTTGTAAATCCGGGATTCGACCTGCATGCATCCAATATCATAATATTGGTTTTATTTGGATTAGCAGTCATGAAATCTGAAATAGCATTAATCCCTACTAACTGGGTGTCTTTAAAAATAGCCTTCGAGCTTTTATATTCACAATCAACGGGAACAAAGTAGTTTTCACCATCTATTTGAACGCCATGTCCAGTGTAATAAACTAAAACTGTTGAATACAATTCTGCTGTTTCAAGAAATTTTGATATCAAATCATACATAGATGCTCTGCTTAAATCGTTTCCGAATATCACATCAAAATTCAAATATTCTAATACTTTCTGCATATCACTTCCATCTTTTTTACAGGTAGGAAGTTTGTTTTGTTGCAAATAATCTGCATTCGCTATAACGAGTGCCAGACCCTTTTTAGTCTTCATTTTTTAATTCCTCAAATCTTTTCATCATAATGTTAATCACATTCGCACCGTCTGTATCATATTTATCCGCCAGTCTCCATGCTTCTTTTTGCATTAAAGGAAGTCCTTTGTCAAATGGCACATTTTTTATTGACGGCATAAAAATCTTCAGTTCTTCAATAATCGCATTTTCAATTTCAAATTTATTCATATCCATTTCTCCAATAGTTAACTCTGTTTTTCCTTCTCGGTGTATCTACTAATAGGTATCGGCGTTCCATTTCCAATAAACATTCCTTCTCTGAAAGCTCTCAGCATAGAAATCGAGGCGTCATCTATAAGGCCACTATTTTTATCTTCGAGCAGCAGGTCAATCTGGGTTGTAATATCTTTAGAAGATAACTGTTCTATTCCTCTTTGAATCATCTCAATTCTATCCGGGTCCGTTCCATCATCCATTACAACCGAATTGTTGAGAATACTTAAACTTGCCGCTATCATTAATGCGCTCCGCCTTGCTGTATCTAATAAAAGTTCTACTTCTTCTGGTGAGAGTGCATATTTCTTCTCTTCCTGATCCCCAACCGTGTTAACAACTTCAACCTCACCTGCCTTAAAGGTGTTTTTCTGTTCAGTGACGATTTGAGTGGCTTTTATGGGTTTATCAAAATCCTTTATTGCAGATATGAACAATTTGAGATTTTCCCACCCAGCCTTCACTTTTGATTTTGCCACTGGAACTACTTTCTCTTCTATCCATATCTCCGCTTTTTCAGTTCCATACTCAAGTAGCTGAGTGGTTGCATCTCTAATCACGGGAATAACAACTTCATCAATAAGTCGTTCTCCAAGAGAACGCTCCGCTTGTGGGACAGAAATGTATTCGGTTCTTATTAATTCTTCTTCATCCACTTCCAGCAAATCAACGGGACCATTTAAATCATTATTATCATCGGTGAATTGCAATGCAGATTTCGTACCATCCGGATTCACCTTTGTATTTAAGTGACTGCCATCTTTACGAACTACTCTATAAAGTTTCTCGTCTGTATATTTTTCTGCCATCTCAAAACCCTCCTGTTATCTAATCCACTGCCAAGTCTGCCTCTTAGTATCGAGCGGCTTAAACTGCGGTCGGCTCTGATAACAATCCCAGTGCCACAACCTATGACATCTAATCCGCAGCCTAAACCCTACCGCATTTTTTCGGTCATCCACTTTTTCTCCGGTCAGACCGAAAAGTAAATATATTTCCATGCAAGAAAACCGAGCTTTCCGCAAGGCTTCTCTGATGATGCTAACCTTACAAAAGCCTGGAAATACGCCACTTTTCAGCCATTATTTATCTTTTCTTGACAGCAAACAGACCGTTTCCACATGCCCCCCCTGCGGAAACATATCGCAAGCCCGAACCTTTTTCACCTCATACCCCTTCTCCCCCAGTACCTTCACATCACGGGCAAGTGTCGCCGGGTCGCAGCTGACATAAACAATCTTTTCGGGATTCATCGTAACAATGGTATCCAAAAGTTTCGCATCGCACCCCTTACGCGGCGGGTCGACGACAACGACGTCGGCGAGCGCGCCATTTGTGCCTTCTTTTGACGGCGTGTGGCGCTTAGCGACCATATCTGTTACAACGTCTTCGGCTGCGCCACAGTAAAATGACGTATTGGAGATGCCGTTTAATGCTGCGTTTTTCTTGGCATTTTCGATGGCTTCCGGAACGATTTCGACGCCGGTTACCTGACCGTTTGGTACTGCTTTTGCGAGAAATAGAGAAATGGTTCCGATGCCGCAGTAGAGATCCCAGACACGCTCATCCCCCTGCAAATCAGCAAAATCGAGTGCTGTCTGATACAGTTTTTCGGTTTGAACCGGATTGACCTGATAAAAGGACTGTGGCGAAATCTGGTAGCGGATGCCGCCGATTTTGTCCTCGATGGCAGGGCTGCCCCACAAAAGTTTTGTGGAAGGACCGAGAATTACATTCGTTTTCTTTGTGTTGAGGTTGAGGCAGATACTTGTCATTCCCTCAATCGTGCGAAGATTTGTAATGAGTTCTGCGGCGTGTGGCAACTCATTTCCATTTATAACAAGACACACCATAATCTGTCCGGTGTGATAGCCGCGGCGCACGTAAATATGGCGCACGAGTCCCTTGTGGCTTTCCTCACAGTAAGCGGAAATGCCATACGTCCGCAGAAAATCCATTACGGTTTCGACAACTTCATTGATTACCGGGTGCTGAATGGCACATGACGAAGCAGGGATTAAGCGGTGGCTCCGTCCGGCAAAAAAGCCGGTCTGCGGGATTCCATTTTCATCTTCACGAACCGGAAACTGTGCTTTGTTTCGGTAATGCCACGGAGATTCATTTTCGCCCGTCATTCCTAAAATCGGAAGCCATGTGACAGAAGATAAATCCACACCGCCGAGTCTTTCCAGACAATCTTTTACTTTCTTTTCCTTGAAGGCAAGCTGGCCTTCGTAGGAAAAATGCTGCAGCGTACAGCCGCCACATAACGATGCAGAAGGGCACGACGGCGTCATGCGCTCCTTTGACGGCTCCAAAATTTCAACCAAGCGCGCAAAGCCATAATTTTTATTTAATTTCATTAGGTGCACCAAAACCTTTTCGCCCGGAAGCGCACCCTTTACAAAAAGGGCATAGCCATCTACATGACCGATACCCTCTCCGTCTTTTCCTAAATCTTCAATCGTAATGACAATTTCATCATTTTTCTTAAACTGCAATTTCTTCTTTTCCAAGTCCATTACTCCTCTGAAGTTTTTCTCAAATTGCTCTCAAACATACGGTTGAAACCAAGCCATCCCATGTTGTCGCCTGCCTGAGTAAATACTTCCGTCAAAGTCTGCAATTTCGCGTCGGCGTTATCCGCCATATGTAACGCCATTGCCTCCATAATCGCCGGCACTTTCGGCGAACCAAATTCCATCTTGCCGTGATGCGCAAGAATACAATGAACGAGTTCATTTTTCAATTTTGGCGGGAAATTAGGAATCTGTGCTGCCGCATTTTCCATGCAGCGTGCGCCAATGTAAATGTGACCGAGAAGCTGGCCGTCATCCGTGTAGTCATTCATTGGAAAATCCGAAATTTCCTGAATTTTTCCCATGTCATGGAACAACGCCGCCGTGATGAGCAAATCTCTGTGAATCATTGGATAATGCTCCGCAAAATACTGGCACATATCCGTGACGCTGAGCGTATGCTCCAAAAGTCCGCCCATGAAACCATGATGAACACTCTTCGCAGCCGAATGTTTCTTAAATGCATCGACAAACTCTTTATTCTCCACAAAATACATTTCCAAAATTTTTCGCAGATATTTGTTCTGCACACTTGCCACATATTTCAAAATGCGGCTAAACATTTCTCCGACATCTTTGTTCGTGCAAGGCACATAATCCGCCGGGTCATATTCGCCCTCGTCGCTGATGCGGACGCGGGAAATGTTCATCTGCAAATTTCCCTGAAAACTCGTTACCATTCCTTCGCAGTGAATATAATCCATTGGCTCAAAATTGGCAATGCCGTTGTTCAGCTCCCAGATTTTTCCGTCTGCGGTTCCCGTTTTATCCTGTAAGGTCAGGGAATAATACGTTTTTCCTGCCTTTGTTTTCAAAATCTGTTTCTGTTTACACAAATACGTGCCAACAAACTTTTCGCCCTCGCGGTAATCCTTCAAATAATTCATTTTTTTATCTCCATTTCATATTAGTATCTTTTTTTCACAACCGTAAATGGTCCGTAGATTTTTTTGCCATTTACCTTTTTATAAGCACGCACCATAAAGCCGTATTTCATGCCATGAACAAGCATGCCGCGCTTGTAGCTGCGCCCTTTTTGCGTTTTCGCTCTGCTGTACTTTGTCTTAATGCCTTTTACAAACACTTTCGTATAAACCTGATAACCGGAAACACTTTTGGTCTTCTTCCAGGTTACCAGAATTTTTCTTCCTCTTTTTTTCGCCTTAAGCCCTTTAATTTTCCCCGGCACCAATTTTACCGATGCCGTTTTCGCCCCTGTCAGCACCTGTGTCGTACCATCCGCACGTGTACGGAACACGCAGACCTGATAAATGTAAGTTTTTCCTGCTTTCACCGACTTGTCCACATACGTTTTATTTCCCGGCGTATCATCCGAAATCCGCGCAATTTCTGCAAAATCACTTTTCTCGCTTTTTCTAAAAATGACGGCACCCTGTACCTCTCCGCTCTGCGTCCATGTAATCGTAACCTGTTTTAACGAAGACGCTTTTTTTGCCGCTGTAATAACCGCCGCACCAAGCGGAGTTTCTGCCGGTGTTTCAATTGTCACGCCAGAACCCGAAGCCGCCGTTGGCTCGTCGGCGGACACGTTTACATTTGGTCCTATCATCATTCCAAAAATTCCTACCACTAAAAAAGGCACTCCCACGGATTGCATCCATTTTTTCAAAAATGTTCCCTCCTTAACTTCAGCTCTTTTGACTTTGAGAACTTATAACTTATGTTATCCGGATTGCTAACTTTTCGACCCTGATACCATAATAATAGAAAAGGAGGGAACAAGCAAGGTGTTTTTCACCAAGTTCAGTTAATCAAACAATGAAATTCCAAAACGGATTCGTCTGAAAACCTTGTAAAACAGGACAGCAATCAGCGACAGTACCATGTATAAACAACTAAGTACACCACAAGCGCCTCCGATAAAAATAACTACATTCAAAAAAATTGTTCCCAACATAATCATTTTCCTCCATATTTAATTTTCGACATAACAAGCCCGTCCTTTTGCCAAAAATCAAAGACATGACATGAAAAAATAGCAGATTTACAGCAAAAGAACAAATCATCTTTATTCAATTATCCAATATGGAAGGTGCGTTTTTTTCCGTCCGTCCGAAAGAGCCATCGTAAAATGCGCAGGCGGCTGCCTGTGTCGTGCCCTTTCGCATAGAGATGTAATAAGAGTGCTGTTAATACAGCGAGAAATATAAGAGAACCAAAACCGGCTAAAACAAGCGGTGTTCTTGATAAATATCCGGTATTTCTTGCGGTACTGCGAAGCAGACAGACAATTGGCATCTGCTCTGAAAACCGCTCGCCGCGGATGGCATATTTAATCCCGGAGCCATCAATCCGCGCACCCAAAGAAATCGTATTCGAAAAGCCCTGCGAAATGACTGTGCGGTCAGGCACATGGTCAAAAAGGACGCCGCATACGAGAATGACAAATATGAAACTTGCAATCATTTTTCTTCGTGTTTGTGTATTCATGGCTCTATTGTAAAACAACTGGTGGAATTATTCAAGATGGAGTTTTGGGGTTTATTTGGGTTCCCGTGATTTTTTAAGAGAAGTTTGCGAAAAGTGAGCGCTCCCGCTAAACAAACGCGTAGGGGTATCGGCATGCAAAATACGCATTGCCAGATACCCACGTGTTTGTACTCACTTTTCACAAACTTCTCTTAAAGAATTACTGCAATCCAAATAAAATCCGCGGCAAGCACTTAACCCGAGCCACTGCCCCTCCCCCCATAAACAACCGTTTTCCTCAAAAAGTACAAAAAGAGTTGCATGCTTTTTCAGCAAAAACAACCATAAAAGCAAAAATTAGCGGAAAACGTTGCATTTGCCTCGTAATTTTCCCTGATAAGGTCGAATTTCAGGGAAAAAATGCTTCCAAATGCAACCCTATAACGCAAATTGTACCGACCCCCAAATGTTAGACCAAAAATCTAACGATTGGAGGTCGATAT
>ERZ779895.1564-NODE-1564-length-23932-cov-5.967626_pt1 | contig 23932 bp, 20 predicted proteins | sample MGYA00511093_ERZ779895 | MGnify/ENA primary metagenome ERZ779895 (study PRJEB29588, sample SAMEA2142970) | human gut metagenome | biome: human gut; feature: human-associated habitat; material: faeces | place: Denmark | collected 2008/2010 ... | reverse complement strand
ATCGCAGCCCGGCGCAGCCTGCCGGACGAGGTGCGGCACGAGGCCGAACGCCTGCTGCGCACAAGCATCGAATACGCCTTCACACATCCCGAAGCTTCGCGCACCTATATAAAACAGCACGCACAGGAGCTGGATGACAAGGTGATCGACGCACATATCGCGCTCTTCGTGAACGGATATTCGCTCTCGCTGGGCGACGAAGGCCGCCGTGCCATCGAGGCACTGACGGGGGTGATCCCCTGAGCAACCGCCGGCCACCTCCAACACGTTCCGTCATGAAGTCCGTTTTATTATTGTTTCCGCTCCTGATCGCCGCAATTCGTGCAACGGGCGAGGCGCCCCGGTGGCAGGCCGCCAACGGGAGTCGGGTACGCTTCCTCGGGCTGCGGACATTCGACAATCCCGTCGTCGTAGGGATGGAAAAGAACGGCAACAAAACCACCCTCCGCAGGAAAACAGCCGGCGGGGCGGGCGGTTACGAGCCCGGGAAAATCGCGGCGGACGAGAGCAAAGCCCTCGGCAGGCAGGCATGGCTGGAGTACATGGCCCGGTTGCAAAAGGCCGGCTGCAGGCAGATGGATACGACAGACAAAGGCCTGATGGGTTTCGACGGCTCGCAATGGATCCCGGGAGTAAATCCGAACGGACAATATCTCGTCATCGACCGATGGCGCGGATGCGGTATCCGGGAATTGTGCCTGCCGCTCTTCCGGCTGACCTGAATGGAAATACCCGGCAACGACATATATTAGGAAACGCCCCGGCAACCCGGAACATACAGCCTACGGCGACAACGAACTATTACGAAGCAACCCCAAACCCCGCAATATCCCATGTACCGCACGACAAACCGACCCAACACCCGTATCGAAGTGGCCGACGCACTGCGCGGCATCGCCGTGGCAGGGATCATCCTGTTTCACGCCCGCGAGCATTTCAACCTCTACTGGAGCGCCCTCGACCTGCCCCGCGCCGGATTCGGCAGCTGGGAACAGCCCGTAGCCGATATGCTGGGATTCCTGCTTTCGGGCAAGATGTACGCCATCTTCGCATTGCTGTTCGGGCTGAGCTTCTTCATCCAGAGCGACAACCAGGCACAGCGGGGCAACGACTTTTCGCTGCGCTTCGCATGGCGCATGGTGCTGCTGTTCGGCATCGGGCTGGTCAACGCGGCGATCTACAACGGCGACGTACTGACCTACTACGCCCTTTTCGGGCTGCTGATGATTCCCATCGGCAAGCTCCCCAACCGATGGGTGTGGGTCATCGCGGCCCTGCTTTTCATCCAGCCGCTCGAACTCTGGCAGTATTTCAGCGGACATACGCTCTCGATCCGCGGCATCGAAGGCATGGAGACCCTCTATCCCACCCTCGCCACGGGCACCTTCGCCGAGAGCGCCCGCGTGAGCCTGCTCTACGGCCCGCTCAGTTCGTTCGGCTGGGGACTGGAACACGGACGCGGCACGCAGACGCTGCTGATGTTCGTATTGGGCATGCTGGCCGGCCGCTACCGGCTCTTCTACGACGAAGGGCAGCACAGACGCATCTGGGGCGGGCTGCTGGCCGTGGGCATCGCGGGCACGTGGCTCGTACCGTTCGAGGCGATGCGCAACCTGATGACGGCCACGGCGATCGTTTCGACGGTCGTCCTGCTGTGGTACGGCTGGCCGGGGTTCCGCCGGGCGCTGCACGGCATGACCTTCTTCGGGCGCATGAGCCTGACCAACTACCTGCTGCAATCGCTGCTCGGCACGGCGCTCTTCTACAACTGGGGGCTGGGGCTTTACCGCCACGTGGACGTGATCTACGGCACGCTGGCGGGCGTGGGGATCATCCTGGTACAGTATCTCTTCTGCCGCCTCTGGCTACGGCGCCATACGCACGGCCCCGTCGAATGGGTGTGGAAAAAGCTCACATGGATCGACCTCCCGCTTTTCGACCGTAAAATCGCCTCCTGAGGGCGATTTTTTCGTGTCGCCGTTTGGTTATCCCGATTTTTTTGTATATTTATAGTCGGCTAATCGGAAAATGCTCCGCAGCACGACTTTCCGTTCCGGGAACCCGGCTCCGCGAAGTACTCCCGACGATGCCCCGCACCACCGCAAAACCTTAAAACCATACGGGAATATGAAAAACTATTCAGCAAAAGAAATTAAAAACATCGTACTCATCGGCGCGCCCGGCACGGGAAAAACTACCCTTGCCGAAGCGATGGCCTTTGAGGGTAAGGTCATCGACCGCAGGGGTAGTATCGAGGCGAACAACACGCTCTCGGACAATACGGATATCGAGCACGAATACAAACGCTCGATCTATTCCACGATCCTCTTCACCGAATTCATGGATCGCAAGCTGAACATCATCGACTGCCCGGGCTCGGACGACTTCTGCGGAAGCCTCTTCTCGGCATTCAAGGTAGGCGACGTGGGCGTATTCCTGTTCAACGCACAGAACGGCTGGGAAGTCGGCAGCGAGATCCAGGCCCGCTATGCACGCCTGCTGAAAAAGCCCGTCATCGGCGTGGTGAACCAGCTCGATGCCGAGAAAGCCAATTTCGAAGCCACGATCGAGTCGATCAGGGCCGCATCGCGCGTGAAGCCCGTCATCGTACAGTACCCCGTCAACCAGGGGCCTGAGTTCAACGCCTTCATCGACGTACTGCTGATGAAGATGTACCGTTTCAAGGACAACGACGGCCACCGCGAGGAGCTGGAGATTCCCGCCGACGAGATGGACAAGGCGCAGGAACTGAACAAGGAGCTGGTCGAAATGGCCGCCGAACACGACGAGGCGCTCATGGAGCTCTACTTCGACAAAGGTACACTCACGCAGGACGACATTCGTGCGGGTCTGAAAATCGGCGTTTCGAAACGCGAGGTGATGCCGATCTTCTGCACCAGCGGCAAGCGCGACATCGGCACCAAGCGCCTGATGGAATTCATCATCAACGTGGCACCCGGCCCGCTGAAGGCTCCGTGGTTCCTCTCGACCAAGGGCGAGGAGATCGCCGCCGACGAGACGGCACCCGCCGTGGCGTTCGTATTCAAGAGCCAGGTCGAACAGCATATCGGCGAGATCACCTATTTCCGCGTCATTCGCGGCAGGATCGCCGAGGGCACCGAGCTGGTAAATACCCGCACGGGCAACAAGGAGAAGATTTCGCAGTTGTTCGCCGTGGCGGGCAAGAACCGCATCAAGGTCACGGAGCTGTCGGCCGGCGATATCGGCTGCACGGTGAAGCTCAAGGGCACGCGCACCAACGACACGCTCTCGGCTCCTTCGGCACCGGTCAGCATCGAACCCATCGTCTTCCCCGAACCGCGCTACCGCGCCGCCGTGAAGGCCAAGGAGCAGAGCGACGAAGAGAAACTGGGCAAAGTCTTGAACGACGCCAAGTTCGAAGACCCGACGATTCTGGTCGAATACTCCAAAGAACTGAAACAGACCATCATCCAGGGTCAGGGAGAACACCACCTGAATATTCTGCGCACACGCATCGAGAAGGAGAACAAGCTCTCCTACGACTATATCGCACCGAAAATCCCCTACCGCGAGACCATCACCAAGGTTGCGCAGGCTGATTACCGCCACAAGAAACAATCGGGCGGTGCCGGGCAGTTCGGCGAGGTGCATATGATCATCGAACCCTACTACGACGGCATGCCCGAGCCCAAGAACTACAAGGTTCCCGGCAAGGGCGACATGATCGTGAACCCCAAGACCAAGGAAGAATACGACCTGGCATGGGGCGGCAAATTGCAATTCTACTCGGCGATCGTGGGCGGCGCTATCGACGCACGCTTCATGCCCGCCATCCTGAAGGGTATCATGGAGAAGATGGACGAAGGCCCGCTGACGGGTTCCTACGCCCGCGACATCCGCGTGGTGGTATACGACGGAAAGATGCACCCGGTGGATTCGAACGAAATCTCCTTCAAACTGGCGGCGCGCAACGCCTTCAAGGAGGCTTTCCGCAACGCGGGGCCCAAGATCATGGAGCCGATCTACAATGTCGAGATACTCGTCCCGAGCGACTACATGGGCGCCGTGATGTCCGACTTGCAGAACCGCCGTGCGATGATCGCCGGAATGGAGTCCGACAAGGGCTTCGACCGTCTGAACGCCATGGTTCCGCTGGCTGAACTATACCGCTACTCGACGACACTCTCGTCGCTGACGTCGGGCTCGGCCACCTATACCATGAAATTCTCGTCCTACGAGCAGGTGCCGGCCGACGTGCAGGACAAGCTGCTGAAGGCTTACACCGATACCGACGACGAATAATCCCCGGCAGCGGAGAAATACAGCGGGCGGGCAATCCCCCTTCCGGACAGGGGCGGGCACGATTGCCCGCCCTTTTTCGCCGTCCGGGAACCGGCAGTCCCCGCCTCCGCCCACCGGCGCTCCGCACGCCCTGCGGTATGGCGTATGCCCCAATCCGCCCGGCATCCCGGCATATCCAGCGCGGCCGCAACGAACAGAGCCGCCTCATGTTAAGTTAATGTTAACAATCGGTGCCAAAACCGTTTCATCGGAAAAAATGGCGTAAATTTGTTCACAATTTGCACTAAACCCTAACATGAGCGAAATCTACACCGTAATCGTAGTTATTCTGGGAATCCTCGCCATTTCAGGTCTTTTCGTCGGCGTCACGAACGACGCAGTCAATTTCCTCAACTCTGCCATCGGCTCCAAGGCCGCTTCGATGCGGGTCATCCTCACCGTCGCCTCTGTCGGCATTATCGTCGGCGTAGTCACCTCGAGCGGCATGATGGAAGTGGCCCGAAGCGGCATGTTCAATCCCGGACTGTTCACATTCCACGAGGTCATGATGTTATACCTGGGCGTGATGTTCGCCAACATTATCCTGCTGGATCTCTACAACTCGTGGGGACTGCCCACCTCGACCACCGTCTCGCTGATCTTCTGCCTGCTGGGCTCGGCCATCGCCGTGTCGATCTACAAGATCTCGAACGACCCCGCGCTGGGCGTCGGTTCGCTCGGGCATTTCATCAACACCTCGCGCGCCATGGGTATCGTCTCGGCGATTCTGCTGTCGGTAGTCATCGCCTTCACCTGCGGTACGATCGTCATGTATATTTCGCGTACAATCTTCTCGTTTCGCTATACGGTGATCTTTCGCCGCTTCGGGTCGTTGTGGTGCGGCGCATCGCTTACGGCGATCATCTATTTCGCAGTCTTCAAAGGACTCAAATCGCTGCTTGCGGACAATGCCTTCGTCGGAATGGTCGACCGGCACCTGCTGCTGTCGCTCTTCATCTGCTGGGTGGCATGCTCCGTGCTGCTGTTCTTCATCCAACGGTTCAAGATCAACATCCTGCGCATCACGATCCTGTCGGGTACGTTCGCCCTGGCACTGGCTTTCGCGGGCAACGACCTGGTGAATTTCATCGGCGTACCCGTCGCCGGATTCGACGCCTTCTCGATCGCCAAGCATTCGGGTGACCCGCAGATGATGATGGGGGCACTCTCGGAAAACGTCCCGGCCAATTTCCTGATTCTGCTTGCCGCAGGGGCGATGATGATCCTCACGCTCTGGACTTCGAAAAAGGCCATGCACGTCTCCGAAACCGAGTTGTCGCTCTCCGCAGCGCAGGAAGACGAAGGCCCCGAACAGTACGGCTCGTCGGTCATGTCCCGTACGATTGTCCGCGCAGCGCTCAATATCAACGCCGGCATCGAACGGATCATCCCCGCACGCGTACGGGCAGCCGTCTCACACCGTTTCGAATACGAGGACATCGAACATAGCGGCGCCCCCTACGACATGATACGCGCTACGGTCAACCTCACGACCTCGGCCATGCTGATCGCCATAGCCACCTCGCTCAAACTCCCCCTTTCGACCACCTATGTCTGCTTCATGGTAGCCATGGGTTCGTCGCTCGCAGACCGCGCATGGGGCCGCGAAAGCGCCGTGTACCGCATCTCTGGCGTCATGACCGTCATCGCCGGGTGGTTCATCACGGCGCTGGGCGGATTCCTGATCGCCTTCGTCGTCGGACTTACCCTGATCTATGGCGGCACGATGGCCTTCGTTATCGTCACGGTACTCTGCGGCTACATGCTCATCCACAGCAATTTCCTCAAGAAAGGCAAGACATCCGCCGCCCCAGCCGCAGCCGGGGTGAAATCCCAGAGCACGGAAGACATCATCATCAACCTGCGCGACGAAGTATGCCGTACGATGGAGTCGGCGACAAAGATCTATGACCGTACGCTGATCGCCGTATTCAAGGAGAACCGCAAGGTGCTGCGCGACATGGTCAAAGAGTCGAACGACCTCTTCTACCAGTCGCGCGAGCGCAAATACACGCTGCTCCCCACCCTCAAGAAACTCCAGAGCAGCGATGTCAACACGGCCCACTACTACGTACAGGTGGTCGACTACCTCAACGAAATGACCAAGGCGCTGATGCACATCACGCGTCCGGCGTTCGAGCACATCGACAACAACCACGAAGGGCTTTCGAAGGAGCAGGCCAAAGACCTCATGTCGATCAACGACGACGTGGAGTCGATCTACCGCCATATCAACCAGATGCTGCGCGACGGCGATTTCTCCGAAATCGAGATGGTGCTCACGCTGCGCGACCAGTTGTTCGAGTCGATCGCCGAAGCCATTAAATCGGAGCTCTCGCGCATCAACGAAGCCCGCTCGAATACCAAGGCCAGCATGTTGTACCTGACGATCCTCACCGAAACCAAGAACATGGTGCTGCAATCGCGCAACCTGCTCAAATCACAGCAATACTTTCTCAAGCACCGCACGGGGCCGCAGAAGTGGATTAAATAACGACTACGTATAAATCCCTGCATTCCGTTTGCAGCGGGATAAAAGCAGACGCGGCAACGGGCGCCCGGAGCAGGCGGGCGGAAAGCGCAGCCGTTCGGGAAAAACCGCGAACGCTCCCCCCAAAACAGCTTGCAGATGGTTTTAGCTACCTTTTGTCACCCAAAGGTACTCGAGATTGCTTTTTTGCAGAGAAAACACATAAGCGCATCCTGCACGAAAGCACACGACAGGTTACACAAAAAAACGCATACGACATGGATATAGCACAGGCCAAGCGGCGGGAGAACATCGCCGAATACATTCTTTACCTCTGGCAGTTGGAAGACCTGCTGCGGGCGCTGCAATTCAGTCCCGAGGCGATCTTCTCGACACTGATCGCCCCCCGCAAGGACATCGCCGAGGAGCAGAAGCACGTCTACCTGCTGTGGTACATGGACATCGCCAACCTCCTGCACCAGGAAGGCAAGGACGAGAAAGGGCACCTGGAGCATACGCTCCACCTGATCGGCGACCTGCACGACCTGCACCTGCAATTGATGAAGCTGTCCGTCGGCGAACATTACCGCCAGACCTACGCGAAACTGGAGCCCGAGTTGCCTCGTCTGCGCGCCGTCGTGGGCAATCCCGGCATGAACGACACGGAACTCTGTTTCCGGGCACTCTACGCGGCGATGCTTTACCGCATCAAGGGCGAGGGTGACAAGCAGGCCGTCACCGACACGCTCGAATACATCTCGCCCGTCATCGCCAACCTGGCAGACATGTACGGCAAAGTCGAACGCGGAGAAATCGACCTGTTCAAGACCGACACGGCGAAATAGGCCGTTCCGGAGGCAACGCAGCCAGATAGCGCGCCCCGGCATCAGGGGAGCCGGATGCCGGCATCGGGCAACAGCCCCGCCACCGAAGACTCCGGCAGCCCGGGAGGGGCCAAGAGCCGCGCCAAATCACCTGCGACCGGCCTCCAAGCGAAAAAACGGACACCCACAAAGGCATCCGTTTTTATCTTGCGAACCGCAGCAGCGACGCGCCGGCCCTACTTTATATCCAACCCCATGATATAGTCGTTCATATAATATCCGTCACCGATCGGGAAATCGCCTTCGCGCAGTTTGCGCATCCCCATCCGCTCGTAAAAGTGCAGCGCCCGGTTGTTGCGGTTGACGTTCAGCTCCATGCGGCAAGGCGCAGGATGCACCGAACGGATATATTCCACGGCATGGCGGAACAGGAATTCCCCGGCGCCGATTCCCTGGAAGCGGGGAAGGACATAGATTTTCTGCAAATGGAAAAGGTCTTCGGCCTCGTGCTGCACCGAAAGGTAACCGCACGGTTCGCCGTCGGCCGAGGCGATGAACCAGGCGAACTCCCCGCACATCTCGCGCGCAAGCACCTCCGCCCCGTACATCCACTCCATCATATACTCCATCTGCGACGGAGTGATGATCCCACGGTAGGTCGCAGGGAACACCTCGTCGGCAAGGCGGCGTATCAGGGCGCAATCGGCCTCACAGGCCCATCGTATCGTCAGCATCATCTGAACCAATAAAAAAGGCCGGCACGAAAGCCGACCTCTTAGTCATTTTCCCGCAGGAATTAAGCGTACTTGAACGTCGACTCGTCCGATACGGTCAGCTTCTTGCGACCTTTTGCGCGACGTGCAGCCAGCACCTTGCGGCCGTTCGCCGTAGCCATACGGCTGCGGAAACCGTGCTTGTTGATTCTCTTCCGGCGCGAGGGCTGGTAAGTTCTCTTCATTGCCATAGCTATATAATTTTTGTTGTTTCAGACATTTTTACGGATTGCAAAAGTACAACAAAAAAGTTATCCGCAAAAGTTTTTCGCGAAAATATTTTCCAAAACCCCGAAAAAAGCCCCGAATCCCACTATCTTTGGCGACGTTAGGGCACTTTCAGGGGTCGGAAATTTTGTCGGACGGCATGCAATTCAGTTTTGTTTCCGTCCGTTCTTTTTTCTACCTTTGTAAAGTAAAGGAGGCTCCGGAAGCCGGCATGAGCGCCGACCGGTCCGGAGCGGTTTGTTTTTCAGACGGATAACACACGACAGCACATATGGCAGTTTTCAAAGTCGAAGGTGGCCACCGACTGCGGGGCGAAATCACGCCCCAGGGAGCCAAAAACGAAGCGTTGCAGATACTCTGCGCCACGCTGCTGACCCCCGAACGGGTCACGGTGCACAACATTCCCCAGATCCTCGACGTCATGCAGCTCATCGAACTGCTGCGGCGCATGGGCGTCGAGGTCGAACAACTCGCGGAGGATACATACAGTTTTTGCGCCCGCGAAATAGATTTCGACTACCTCCGCACGGAGGACTACCGGCAACGCTGCACGCGCCTGCGCGGCTCGGTGATGCTCATCGGCCCCATGCTGGCGCGCTTCGGCGTGGGTTACATACCCAAACCCGGCGGCGACAAAATCGGCCGGAGGAGGCTGGACACCCATTTCCTCGGGTTCCAGAAGCTGGGTGCGAAGTTCGATTTCGACATCGCCGACGAATTTTTCATGGTCGAAGGCCGCGAGTTGAAAGGAACCTACATGCTGCTGGACGAAGCATCGGTGACCGGTACGGCCAACATCGTGATGGCCGCCGTGATGGCCAAGGGCTTCACGACGATCTACAACGCCGCCTGCGAGCCCTACCTGCAACAGCTGTGCAAGATGCTCAACCGCATGGGCGCACGCATCTCGGGCATCGCCTCGAACCTGCTGACCATCGAGGGCGTCGAGTCGCTCGGCGGCACGGAGCACACGCTGCTGCCCGACATGATCGAGGTGGGCAGCTTCATCGGCATGGCCGCCATGAACCAGTCGGAACTGACGATCCGCAACGTATCGTTCGAGAACCTGGGCATCATCCCGGCGCAGTTCGCCCGCATGGGCATCCGTTTCGAGCAGCGTGACGACGACATCTATATCCCGCAGCAGGAACATTACAGCATCGACACCTTCCTCGACGGGTCGATCATGACGATCGCCGACGCCCCGTGGCCGGGGCTTACCCCCGACCTGCTGTCGATCTTCCTCGTGGTGGCGACGCAGGCCAAGGGTGCCGTGCTTATCCACCAGAAGATGTTCGAAAGCCGCTTGTTCTTCGTCGACAAGCTGATCGACATGGGGGCGCAGATCATCCTCTGCGACCCGCACCGCGCCACGGTCATCGGCCACGACCACCGCATCCGCCTGCGCGCTACGCGCATGACCTCACCCGACATACGTGCGGGTGTGGCGCTGCTGATCGCTGCCATGTCGGCCGAAGGGGTTTCGACGATCCAGAATATCGACCAGATCGACCGCGGCTACAAAGACATCGACGGGCGTCTGAACGCCCTCGGCGCACGGATTACCCGCATCGACGACTGCGAATAAGAGGGAAGGGCAAACGGCAGCGCCGCAGCGGGGAACAAGACTGAAACAAGATTAAGAAACACGATTGGGAACTTATGTTTTTGGAAAATGCCAGCCGCAAGGGCTGGATCGAAGTGATCTGCGGCTCGATGTTCTCGGGTAAGACCGAGGAGCTGATACGCCGCCTCAAACGCGCCAGGTACGCAAACCAGAAAGTCGAGATATTCAAACCCCGCATCGACGTGCGCTACTCGGAGGAGGAGGTCGTTTCGCACGACGCCAACGCCATCCGCTCCACGCCGGTCGACTCGCCGCGCAACATCCTGCTGATGACCTCGGAGGTCGACGTCGTGGGCATCGACGAAGCGCAATTCTTCGACGACAGCATCGTCGAGGTCTGCCGCGAACTGGCCGACAGCGGCGTGCGGGTCATCGTCGCAGGGCTGGACATGGACTACACCGGCAAACCCTTCGGGCCGATGCCAGCGCTGATGGCCACGGCCGAATATGTCACCAAGGTGCACGCCATCTGCGTCCGCTGCGGCAACCTCGCCCATCACTCGCACCGCCTCACACAGGACGAAAAGCTGGTCGTACTGGGCGAAACGGACTCCTACGAAGCCATCTGCCGACACTGCTTCAAAGAGCTGGTACGCGACAAGAAAGAGAAATAAGCGCAACGGGCTCGCACGGGGAACCGGGCACCTGCCAGCCTACACCAAGAAAAGCACACCGAGGGCTACAAACGCGCCACCGAAGGACATTTCAAACGTCGCATGGCCTATGCGGATCGCAGCCGGCAACAAGCCCGCCCTGCCGAAGCCTGCGAAGAATAGCGGACACACCTGCGGCCTACTGCGCAGCCTGCAGCGCAGCGATAAACCCGGGCCACAATACCCACAGGTTCTCGGTCTGCAACCAAAGTTCGCGCGCCTGCGCCTGCACGGAGGGACGTTCGCCCTCGATATCCCGCAGGTAAGCATCGTCGGCAGGGTGCTCGGCGGCCGTAAATTCCCGGAAGAAAGGCGCAAACCGCGTCTTGAAATGCAGCAACTCCCCTTCGGGAAGCGTCCCTTCACGACGGAATGCCGACCAGAGCAGCAATATCCCGCGGCTGGCACATTTGTCCGAAACGTCGTTTATCACTTCGTCGAACAGTTCCTGCTCGTCCATCGCCAGGTAATCGAACGCCAAGAGTTCGCTCCCCTCGAGGTGGTCTTCGGGATCCAGCTCCAGGAGCATCTCCAGCAGCGCCGCAGACATCTCGAAATCGTTGATCAGAAAGTGGTCGATGGCCGAGGCACGGATCAGTTCGAGCGCAGACTGCGAATTGCGGTGGCTCCATTCGAGGTTGATCTCTTCGTCTTCGGGCAGCAACCCCGCAAGCCGCTGGAATGCCTGGTAACGTTCATTGCAGGCATCTTCGACATTCCCCGCGGCCTCCAGCTCACGGGTGTGTGCCAAAACCCTGGTGAAATTATACGGCCCGTCGCCGACGATTTCGAAAGTCTGGTCGGGCGTGGGGTTAAGATATGCTTTTTGCATCGCGGCGCATTTTAAAAATCATGGTTATCAGTATAGCGAGTGTCAGCGCGCCGCCCAGCAGGTAGGCCGCTGCCCGGTCGCGCATGCCGCACATAAGCGGCGATATAAAGACATAGGACATGCAGACGTAGGTCATGACCAGCGCCGGCAGGAGCCCCACCCAGCGGTTGCGGCCCCGTTTGTTCAGGTAGGCCGTAATCATCCACAGCGTGACCATCGCCAGTGTCTGGTTCATCCATGCGAAATAGCTCCACATGGCCTCGAACGGCAGGCAGAAAATAATGACCAGCCCCGCAGCGAAGAGCGGGATGCTGATATAGATTCGCTTGCGCAGGCTGCGCTGTTCGAGCCCCATGAAATCGGCCACGATCAGCCGTGCCGAACGGAACGCCGTATCGCCCGAGGTGATGGCGCAGGCCACAACCCCGAAGATCACCAGTCCGGCCAGCACTTCGCCCAGCGTAGTGCGGGCGATGACATCGACCATCACGGCCGCCTGCCCGCCATACTCCGCAATCGCGGCATTCAGCCCGGAGGCACCGTTCCAGAAGGCCATGGCGATGGCCGCCCATATCAGCGCGATGATGCTCTCGGAGATCATGGCGCCGTAAAACACGGGGCGGGCCTGCCGTTCGGAACGCAGGCAGCGTGCCATCAGCGGCGACTGGGTCGCATGGAAGCCCGAAATAGCGCCGCAGGCGATGGTCGTAAAGAGCATCGGCAGGATCGGGAACCGCTCCGGGTCGGCAATGCAATTTTCCAGGGAGGTAAACTCGGGGATCGTATATTTGCCGCTGAAAAGCAATACGGCGAGGATTCCCAGCGCCATGAAAAGCAGTGCGCAGCCGAAAACCGGATAGATACGGCCGATGATCTTGTCCACGGGCAGCAACGTCGCCACGATATAATAGATCAGGATAACGCCCAGAATGATGAGCAGCAACCACGAGAAACTGCCGAAGGCAATACCCGACAGCGCCGGGGCCTCGATGCGGTTGGCGATCAGCGAAGCGGGCTGCGACAGGAAGACAGCGCCGACGAGCACCATCAGCCCCACGGAAAAGATGCGCATAAGTTGTTTTATCCCCGGCCCGAGGTAGGTGCCGACGGTCTCGGGCAAACTCGCACCGTTGCTGCGCAGCGAGACGATCCCGGCGATGAAGTCGTGCGCCGCCCCCATGAAGATACCGCCGAAGGTAATCCACAGGAATGCCACGGGGCCGTATGCCGCCCCCAGCACGGCACCGAAAATCGGCCCCAGCCCCGCGATATTGAGCAGCTGTATGAGGAAAGTCCTCCACATCGGCATCGGGATATAATCCACTCCGTCGAACGACGTGGCCGAAGGCACAGGCCGCGCAGCATCCACGCCGCACAGGCGTTCGAGATAGCGTCCGTAGGTGAAATATGCTGCCACGAGGAGCCCCAGGCACCCCAGGAAAGTAATCATAACCCGGTCTGTTTTCGGTTAGTTTTGACGCGAATATAGCAAGAAATGCGAGAATTTTCCGAAAATTGTTGCGAGAAAAATATTTTTTTCAGATATTTGCAATCCCAAAGAGAGCTTAATGTTCTCGGCAAGCCGAAATAGCTCAGTTGGTAGAGCGTTTCACTCGTAATGAAGAGGTCCCGGGTTCAAGTCCCGGTTTCGGCTCGGAAAGGTCGCCATACGGCGACCTTTTTTCGTTATAAGGCCTTGCGAACCCGAATTTTTTATACTTTTGTTGCGCAATGGTTCGCAAAGGGGTTCCGCAACCCCCTGACCGATTAAAAGGGAATGCCGTGAAAATCGGCAACAGTTCCCTCTGCTGTGAGTTCCTGCCACCCGAAATGGCACAACAAGTCCTGACAATCTTTTGCCACTGGCCCCAGTCCGGCCGGGAAGGCGTCTCGACGGGAACGAGTCAGAAGACCTGCCGTTGCAATGATTTTACAATCCAGGGGAATGGATCGTGATCGGCATGAAGAGCCTGCCGGCAAGGCATATTCCCGGATGTAAAATCAGTTTGACAAATACGAAGGCCGCACCGGACGTCCGATGCAGCCGGCCGTAGCCCCGCACCAGGGAAGAGGAGGGGCCGGTCGTTTCTTTAATTTTCGACGCATGAAACGGATTTTACGACATATCCTGCCCGTGATCCTGTGCCTGCCGGCACTGGGCGGCTGCATGAAGTGGGACTACGCAGACATGGAAGAGTTCGCCGCGACGGGGCCGGGGTTGTTCATCACCAACGAGGGAAATTTCCAGTACGGTAACGCCACGCTCTCCTATTACGACCCGGCAACGAAAAAGGTCGAGAACGAGGTTTTCTACCGTGCCAACGCCATGAAGCTGGGCGACGTGGCACAGTCGATGACCATCCACAACGATCTGGGATGGATCGTCGTGAACAATTCTCATGTCGTCTTCGCAATCGACCTCCGTACATTCAAGGAGGTGGGCCGCATCACGAACCTCACCTCGCCGCGGTACATCCACTTCGTCTCCGACGAAAAGGCCTATGTGACCCAGCTTTGGGACAACCGCATTTTCATCGTCAACCCCAGGCGGTACGAGATCACGGGCTACATCGAGTGTCCTGGCATGACGCCCGGATCGGGATCGACCGAGCAGATGGTACAGTACGGTCAATACGTCTACGTGAACTGCTGGTCGTACCAGAACCGGCTGCTGAAGATCGACACCCGAACCGACAGGGTGGTGGACGAACTGGTTGTCGGCGTACAACCCACATCGCTGGTACTGGATGCCAACGACAAGCTGTGGACGATCACCGACGGCGGTTACGAAGGCAGCCCCTACGGATATGATGTTCCGGCACTGTACCGCATCGACGCCGCCTCGTTCCGCCTGGAAAAGCAGTTCCGTTTCAGAGAGGGGGATGCACCCTCAGAAGTGCAGCTCAACGGCACGCGCGACACGCTGTACTGGATCAACAAGGATGTCTGGCGCATGCCCGTGGCTGCCGAGCAGCTCCCGGCGCGCCCGTTCCTCGAATACCGGGAGACGAAATATTACGGGCTGACGGTCGACCCGGACAACGGCGACGTTTACGTGGCCGACGCCATCGACTACCAGCAGCAGGGGATCGTCTACCGCTATACGGCCGACGGCGACGCGGTAGACGAATTTTACGCGGGCGTTACCCCGGGCGCCTTCTGCTGGAAACGATAACCCGACAAACACGCGAAGCAATGAAGAGACTCCTAATCCCGCTGTTCAGCATCGCCCTCTGGTGGAGCGCCGCCGCCCAGGACAAGGCGCAGTCGGACGGAGGGTGGTGGAATGAGAATCCGTCGCTGGTGTTGCCCATCCGCGCAGTCGGGGTGACGGGCGTGAAGCCCATGAAAGAAATAGGCGTTCAGAAAACGCAGCTCGACACGCTCGTCCTGCACGAGAACATTGCCCTGTCGATGGCCGACGTGCTGACATTCAATTCGTCGATCTTCATCAAGCAATACGGACGGGCGACGCTTTCGACGGTCGCATTCCGCGGCACGGGCCCTTCGCATACGCAGGTGGTGTGGAACGGCATGCGCATCAACTCGCCGATGCTGGGCATGACCGATTTCTCGATGATTCCCTCCTACTTCGTCGACGACGCACAACTGCTGCACGGCACCTCGTCGGTCAACGTCACGGGCGGCGGCCTGGGCGGTGCGGTCATGCTGGCGACCAAACCCGCCGGTACGCAGGGCTTCGGGCTGCAATACACCCAGGGCATCGGGTCATTCTGGACGACGGACGAATTCCTGCGTCTCACCTACGGCAACGACCGCTGGCAGACCTCCACGCGCGTGGTATATTCGTCGTCCCCCAACGAATATTCCTACCGGAACCACGACAAGAAGGAAAACATCTACGACGACGAGCACAACATCATCGGTTCGTACTATCCCCGCGAAAAGCACGACGACGGAGCTTTCCGCGACTTCCACCTGTTGCAGGAGGCCTATTACAACACGGGCAACGGAGACCGGTTCGGCCTGAACGCCTGGCTGATCGCCTCGAAGCGCGGGCTGGGGCGCATGACGACCGATTACGGCGATCCGAAGAAATTCATCAACGAACAGCGCGAACGTACGCTGCGCAGCGTGCTGTCGTGGGATCACCTGCGCCGGAACTGGAAAGTCGCGGCCAAGGCCGGATACATTTACAGTTGGTTCGCCTACGACTACGCCAACGACGTGGGCAACGGGAAACTGGAATACATGACCAACTCCCGGAACTGGTACCACACGCTCTTCGTCTCGGGCGAAGGGGAGTACTACATAGGCCACAAATGGCTCTTCACGGCACAGGCCGACCTGCACCAGCATTTCGTCACGAACAACGACCGCAGGATCATCTCGCAGGACATGAACCGAAAGACCATCGGATACAACCACGCGCGCACGGAGCTTTCGACCAGCATCACGGCCAAATGGATGCCCACCGAACGGCTGGGGCTGTCCGTCACGCTGCGCGAAGAGATGTACGGCGCGCAGTGGACGCCGCTCATCCCGGCGTTCTATGCGGACTACCTGATCTCGAAACGCGGGACGATCCGGGCAAAAGCCTCCGTATCGCGCAACTACCGTTATCCCACGCTCAACGACCTCTACTTCCAGCCGGGCGGGAACACCGACCTCGTGCCGGAATCGGGGTTCTCGTACGACGGCGGGATATCGTTTGCCATAGGGAAGGAAGGAGTATATTCGCTGCACGGCGAGGCGACATGGTTCGATTCCTACATTGATGACTGGATTCTCTGGCTGCCGCTGGGCGGCAACACCAACTACTGGACGCCGCTCAACATGAAGGACGTACACGCTTACGGCGTGGAACTGAAAGCCGGGTACGACCGTATGCTCTCCAAGGAGTGGCAGCTGGGGCTGGACGGCAACTTCTCGTGGACGCCCTCGGTCAACCGGGGCGAAGCGTTCAGCAAGGGCGACCGGTCATTGGGCAGGCAACTCCCCTACGTGCCCGTATATTCGGCCGCGGTGACGGGGCGTCTGGCCTACAAAAGCTGGCGCCTGCTATACAAGTGGTGCTATTACAGCGAGCGGTTCACCATGACGAGCAACGCCTTCACCTACACGGGCAACGTCCCCTACTACCTGATGAACGACGTGACACTCGAAAAGCTGTTTTCCGCGCGCTGGGCCGATCTTTCGGTCAAGGCCGCCGTCAAAAACCTCTTCGACGAAGAGTATGTTTCCGTGCTGGGACGCCCCATGCCGGGGATAAATTTCGAAATATTCCTCGACATCCGCCCCAAATGGGGGAAGAAAAAAGCCAGGGATTGATCTGACCCACACAAGGGCGTCGGCAGGCCGGCACTATTCCGATTCCCTGACTCCGAATCACGGCCCGGCGGTAAGAACTTTCCCGGGAAAGGACGTTTCGTAGGAGCTTGGCAAAAAGAGTTTTCGTGACATCTTTCCCGAAACGGCGTCCCGGAAATAAAAAGCCCGGATCCGGCGGGTGCGGGATTAAAGTAATGTAACGACTTGATTTATATGGTAGTTACATTTTTGTATAGGAGAGTAGGTAACGAGAAGGCAACGGTTTGTTTTCAGCTTCTTGCGCTCAAATACCGCATTTCAAATAACCTATCGCAAGATACGAAAAATTTTCGAGATGGGCAAATTAGGCAGGGTCAACCGGCGAGTGCAATTTTAAGAAATTAGTTTAAAGAACTTTTTTAGACGAAGAAAATTTTAATTTTCCCGATGTCTTCTGTTCATTGTATTGCACTTGTTTAATAAACTCTTCCGTTAACACAAAGAAATCTGCCCCATTCAGTATATATTGCCTGATGGTTTATTCTGATTTTCAATTGCCCCTTTTCTGTCAGGGGAAGCATATGAATCGACAAAACATACTTTTGTACCGATAGTTTTTGCAATTTTCTTATGACAAAAGAATTCGCTGCCATGGTCGCTGTGTCGCAATGGTCGGGGATGGCATCAACGACAGTGCGGTGCTGGCGCAGGCCGATCTGGGCATTGCCATGGGGCAGGGGAGCGACATTGCGATCGACGTGGAGAAGGTCACGATTCTTTCGTCCGACCTGACGAAGATCGCCGCGGCGGTCCGCCTTTCGGCCGCGACCGTGCGCACCGTTCGGCAGAACCTTTTCTGGGCGTTTATCTACAACCTGATCGGCGTGCCTGTCGCCGCTGGCGTGCTCTATCCGCTGACCAGGTTTCTGCTCAATTCGATGCTCGTCGGGGCCGCCATGGCCCTGAGTAGTGTGAGCGTTGTGGCCAATAGCCTGCAGCTGAGTACAAAACGGCTCGGCACGAAAGCCGTCCATAAAATAAATACAGAATTTATAACCAAAAAACAAACAGCCATGAAAAAAGAGTATCGTATCGAAGGAATGATGTGCAACCACTGCCGGATGCATGTCGAAAAGGCCCTGAACGGCATCGAAGGTCTCCGTGCCGTTGTTACTCTCGATCCTCCTGCCGCGACGGTCGAATTCACTGGGCGGGAGCCGGAGCTGGCCGAATTGCAGCGGGTGCTGGGCGAAGATTATAAGATCACGGAGCGTTGAAACCCCGGTCTCGGAGCGGCCGCTATCCATCTATAAAGGTATTGCGGCTCCTGAAAACCCCTAAAATTAGGTATTGCCGTTCCCGGCGTAATGTCGTTTCTTTGTATTACTAAAATCTGCCGAGACGCTGCGGGACGGCCCGTTGCGCCGAATGCGGAAAACGAAGAAAAAATTCAAACCGATTATGAGACATTTCGTTTATTGTGCGGCGCTTGCAGCCGCCGTATTTTTCCTTGCTGGGTGCGGCGGGAACCCGAATAAAAAGAACGCTTCGGAGACTCAAACCTCAGAAACGCAGAGTTCCGTCATGGAGGTCGATAACCTGCTCGCCGATGCTGAGAAGTTGACCGGCGGCAAGGTGACGGTCGAGGGCGTCTGCACGCATATCTGCCGCCACGGGGGCCGCAAGATTTTCCTAATGGGAACCGACGATACGCAGGTGATCCGCATTGAAGCCGGAGAGAAGATCGGCAGCTTCAAGCCCGAATGCGTGAACAACGTCGTGCGGGTGACGGGCACGCTGGTCGAAGACCGGATCGACGAGGCTTACCTTGCCGAGTGGGAGCTGCGGCTCAAGGACCAGATCGCCCGGCAGCACGGCGAGGGCGAAGCCGGATGCAGCGCCGAACATCAGGCCCGCGGCGAATCGGTTGCCAGCAGCACCGAAAAGCGTATCGCCGACTTCCGTGCCCGTATCGCCGACCGCAAAGCCAAAGAAGGCAAGGAATACCTTTCGTTCTACCATGTGGACGGCGGGAGTTATGAAGTTTTGAAATAAGAAGTTTTGCACGTCATGGGGACACGGTCGTTTATGTCCGCCGTGAGGAAATGGAGCAGGCCCGTTCACCGCGACCTCTCCTTTTTCTTTTCGGGCGTACTGCTGATTTATGCGGTTTCGGGCTTCATGCTCAACCACAAACGCGATTTCAATTCCGATTATTCGGTGCGCCGGACCGAGCTGGTCTTCGCACAGGAGATACCGCGCGCCGAGCAGGAGTGGACCCGTGCGCGGGCCGAGGAACTGCTCCTGCGCGTCGGCGAGGAGGGCAATTACTTGAAACATTACTTTCCCGAACCGGACCGGTTGAAAGTCTTTATCCGGGGCGGCAGTTCGCTGACGGTCGATCTGGCGTCGGGACACGCCGTCTACGAGTCGATCCGCAAGCGGCCCGTGCTGAGCAGTCTGAACCGGCTGCATTACAATCCGTCGCGCTGGTGGACGGTCTTTTCGGATGTCTTTTTAGCGGGATTGATCGTAATCGTGCTTTCCGGGCTGGTGATGATGCGCGGCCCGAAAGGATTGCGGGGCCGCGGAGGCGTCGAGCTGATCGCGGGGATTCTGATTCCGCTGCTGTTTATTTTCCTGACCTGATCCGGGAAACTGCGTGTGATAAAAGGGCGGACGTCGAAAACGTCCGCCCTTCTCTTGCGTATGGGTTTGTTGTCATCGTTTTGCCGTGCCGAATACCAGCAGCGGGACGAAGAGGAAGAGTCCGAACAAGACGACGCCGACGGTCTGCCAGAGCCGTCCGCCGGGCGATCTGCGGCGGATGAGCGCATAGAACGCGCCGAGCACGAGTCCCAGCCAGAGGGCCTGAAACGACACCTCCGCAATCCGGGGCTTTACGTAGCCGTCCAGCGGCGAGGTGAACGACAGTTCGAAGGGAAACAGGTATTTTGCGTACTCGGCCCATGCCTGCGGTTTCTCTTCGGGGCGGTATTCGTCCGCCAGTGAATAGTCGCGGGCGTTCACGGCGACATAGCGTTTCGATTCGGCGCCTTGGATGGTGACCGTCCAGTAGAACATGTCGCCGATGATCATCATGTTCTCCCGTGTGGGGCCGAATTTCCCGACGGGAATCTCGTGCAGTTTGTAATCCTCCGCACCGAGCGTATAGAAACGCTTTTCGCTGTCCACCAGAAAACCGAGACTTTTGCGGTCGGCGAACTCCGTGACGAAAATCTGGCCGATTTGCAGCGAGTCCGCAACGTCGGTACGGCGCACGAACGGGCGGCCGCGGACCTGCTTCATGTGGTAGACGCGCAGCGCGTCGTCCACCAGCAGGTAGCCGTTGTCGTACCGCTTGCGCGTCGAGGGGTTGCCGGAGACGACGCGGGCCGGGAACGAAAATCCCTTGTCCCGCAGGACTTTGGTGAATGCCGCGCTCTTCTTTTGGTCGATGGTGTTGGTCTCCATATCGACGAACTCGATTCCCTCGCCGGTGATGCGGAACACGTCCGTCGCCGGTTCTAAATCGATGCGGTCGGGCATCGATTCCAGCAGTTGATAGACCGTCGGTCTGCGGCGGTTGATTTCGCCGGGCGACGTGCGGAACATGAAGTTCGTGCGCTCCACGTCGCGCGATTCGACCGCCACGCCCTCGATTTCGGACGGAAACCTCCCTTCGGCGGCGAGTTGGCGGTAATAGAACGTCGGCAGGATACTGTCGAACTGCTGCTGGGTGTAGGTGTTGCCCTGCAGATCGCGTCCGGCGACGTTGTTTTCGCGGTCGAAATCCACCGATGCGAATCCGTGCGTCACGCAGCTGTAGAGCGTGAACGGCGACCACGAAGGCGATGCGAACACGAACGCGTAGCACCACGGCAGCAGCCATGCCAGCAGAAGCGCCGCAAGGAGGATTATTCCGGTTTTGATACTCTTTATCATAGATTTGTCGTTTTGCGGGTTAATCCTGACATCCCTGCTTGAAACGGTATACCGAAAGCAGCGGGAAGAACAGCGAACATACCAGCAGCAGCGCCAGCCACGACAGCATGCCGTCGTAGGCCTGCGGGGTGTCGGAGAGGAAGAAGATCCGGCAGACGCCCACGGCGATCAGCAGATTCGCCAGCCGCCGTTTCCATGTGGGTTCGAGACAGATCCATGCCGTCAGCAGGTAGAGCGTCAGCCCGGCCAGATACCACGGCAGCGCCGTCAGCAGAATCCGCGCGACCAGTTCGGGCGCCAGCAGGGCGTGGAAGTACCCCCACAGCACGGCGGTTTGCACGATGAACAGCAATGCCAGCGCTCCCAGCCCGATGCCTGACATCAGCAGAATCATCTTCCACTGTGGAAAGGGCAGGTGAAGCGTCAGCTTCAGCCGTTTCTGGGCCATTTCGGGGACGAACTGAACCACTGCGAGCAATACGCCCAGCAGGGCCGGCAGGTATTGGAGAATGTCGATGAAGACAACTTCCTTTTCGAGCATCACCTCCCAGACGTGCGCCGCACCCTTGAAGGTTATCACCCGTTGGACGCGCAGCAGCGCATAGGCGGTGGCTCCGAAGAGGAACAATGCGCTCAGCGGATAGAAGCAGCGCATTTTGATCCACTCTTTGTAGAATATGGCTTTGATCATAATTCGGGTTTAGTATTTTCCGGTCAGTCCGATGAAAGCGTCTTCGAGGTTCAGCGTTTCGCCGCGCAGGTCGCTGCAGACAATGCCCGCGCGCTCCAGCACGCCCTGTACCGTCGCAGGGGAGTCGAACGAATAGAGTTCGGCGCGCCCGTTCACGACGCTCGGGTGGTAGAGGCCGTCGCCGGCGGGGATCGTGACGTCGGCGCCCGGCGTGAAGGTGTATCGCCGGAACGTGCCGAGCAGTTCGCCGACGGGCATCTGTACCAGAATGCTTCCGTAATCCATGATGATACAGTCGTCCACGAGCTTTTCCATGTCCTGAATGATGTGCGAGGTAAGGAAAACGGTCTTCTCCTCGCTCTGCGCATAGTCGCGCAGGTATTCTACGAACAGGCGGCGGTAACCGGGGTCCAGTCCCATCGAGAAGTCGTCAAGCACGAGCAGATCGGCGTTCTGGGCGAGAATCAGCCCTAAGGCCACCTGCGAACGCTGTCCGCACGACATGCGCGAGATGCGCTGCCGGGGCGCCACCTTCAGCATTTCCATCAGTCCGTAATAGGCGTCGCGGTTCCAGCGGGGATAAAACCGCGCATAGAACCGTTCGATCTGCTCGATGGTCATGAAGGCGTACTGCACGTGTCCCTCGATCAGCAGGGCGATCCGGGCGCGGGTTTCGGGCCGCATCGTGCGGATATCCTCGCCGAAGATCAGACACTGTCCGGCGCGCGGTTGGAGATAGCCGCTCAGAATGTTGATGGTCGTGGTTTTTCCGGTGCCGTTTTTACCCAAAAGTCCGAGGATCCGCCCGCGCGGAACCTCGAAACTCAGGTCTTTGTATATCAGCCGCTCCCCGTAACAATGGGTGAGGTTGCGGCATTCGATGACAGAATCGGTCATAAAGAATGGTCGTTCTTCCGGCTTACTTGATCAGCGACGCCTTCGTATTGGACTCGAAGTCGTTGGTCGAGTTGTTCGAGTCGATGAGTTTGCCGTCGGAACCGGTCTTGCGGATCACCGACTTGCCGAAGCGGTAGGCATCTCCGTCGGCCGTACCGCACCATGCGTAACCTGCGTCGAGCGAAGCGTCCCACGGGGCGATGTAGTATTCGTCGCGGCAGCCCGTGTTCACGGCGTCGAGCACCCATTCGTTAGGCACGCGGTAGCAGTTGCGCAGCGGCATCGTGTAGTCCGAGCCGTTCGGGGAGTGGAAGATATACTGGGCGTCTTCGAGCGGGTATTCGGCGAGGAACTGCTTTGCAGTCAGGCCGACGGGCGGCATGGCGATAGCCACGGCGTTGAAGCCGCGGTTGTGGAGCACTTGGACCGTCAATGTCGAAGCGTACCATTTGTCGAGGTTGGGCACGTCGGGGTTGTCGATATCCAGATAGTTCTCGTTCGACGAAACGTCGTACCACTCGAAATCGGCTTTCGTGGCGTCCCACGAGTTCGGGTTGCCGATGGTGTGGTTCTGGGCGTTGTTGACGACGATCAGCGACTCGCCGGCTTTGACCAGCACATCCTGTCCGTTGCCGGGAATGCAGTAGAACGCATTGCCCGCACAACACTCCTTGCGGAAGTCCTTGCCTTCGATCATCTCGCTGTTCATGCCCGAATTGAGTCCGCTCGAAAGGATCAGCATCATGCCGTCGGCATAGAGGTCTTCGTCGGAGTTGTTACGGATCTTGATGTACTGGTCGCCCAGCCACCTGTCAGGCTTTCCCGTTTCGGGAAGCGCCGTGCCTGTGAAGTAGATCTCCTCGATCACGAATTCGCCGGCTTGCAGCGTGATGTCGCTCTGTTTGATGGTTACGGTCGCCAGAACGGTGCTCTTGCCGCTCCGCGTCACGTTCACGACGGTCGAACGTTCCGTCCCCGTTTCGTTCTCATCGACGGACAGCACCAGCGCTTTGCCCGAAGATTCGGCTTCATTGATCTGAACCCACGACGCAGCATCGGCGGGAATATTCACGTCGAAATTTTCCTCGGGCACGTTTACCAGCACATTGCCGCCGAGCGCGCGCAAGATTTCGGATACGACGACGGGATTGACCGTTTCTTCGGGATCGTCGGTGCAGGATGCGAAGCCCGCTGCGAAGAGGGCCGTGGTGAGAATTAAGAAAAGCTTTTTCATAATTGGTTTTTATTATTGGTTTGACAAATATTGGTTCGATCGTTTAGAACAGGATGCCGAACGTCGCCGTCAGAACGTGTTCGGACAATCCTCCGCTGTAAAACCGGGGCGTCCACCCCGCCTCGGCGAAGCAGGCCAGATTCCGGCTCAGGCGGCGTTCGGCC
>ERZ779895.1549-NODE-1549-length-24050-cov-22.853803_pt1 | contig 24050 bp, 15 predicted proteins | sample MGYA00511093_ERZ779895 | MGnify/ENA primary metagenome ERZ779895 (study PRJEB29588, sample SAMEA2142970) | human gut metagenome | biome: human gut; feature: human-associated habitat; material: faeces | place: Denmark | collected 2008/2010 ... | reverse complement strand
GAAAACTGTGGCTGACTTTGATTAGCCACTAAACTCGGACTTATCGGTGTAAAACATCATTGACTCTCCCGGCAACCAATCTGGGAGAGTTTTTTATTGAGCAATCTGCAGTAGGAAAGACTTCTGCTGGTACTGGCTTCGGTAGCCGGTGACGTTGTCAAGCAGGATGAAACGTCCGTGTACCTGGCACGTATTTGAGCCGTTGCCGAAGATGGAGGCATAGTCCGGTACGCGAATATAGACCACAGAGGAATCACACGATGCGTCCGCGAGATAATTCCGCAGCATACCCGGGTGACAACCCTTGCCAGGCGTGGTCAATTGGAGTTTGGCCAGCAACCGATACCGCCCAGGATTCTCTTCACCGCCGAGAACAACGACCGCCGGGATGACCAGCGTTCCTGATTCGACGTGGGCGTTACGGAGATTGATTGAGTAGGGAGGGAAATTATCGAATGTCATGGGCACCGGAAGATGCCCGTTTCCGAGCGTATAGAAGCCGTGATAAGCGCTTATAAAGAGATTCTGGCCCGAGTGGTCGAAGGGAAGGGCGGTCTGTGAGGCTCTACGTCCTCTGCAAGGGTATTCCACACCAACTGCGTCTGATGGGAGATGGACCGCCACGCCGCCAATGCCCGCCGGTGGACATCCAGATGCTCCAACTAGCCAGCAGTACCGCTATATGCAGGGTGAGACCGCTTACGGGTATAGCACTTGCCGTTCCTGTGATACCATGTCACGTCACCTGCGGAACCGTAGGCGTCAGCAATCAGTATGGAAGACCTGAATTGGGGCATAGTCTAAGTTTACAAGTTTTGGGTTGGAAGTTACCTTCTAAGACCTCGGAGCCAGTACAAAGACACCAATAATCAGCGACTTATTCAAGAATAAGAGCAGCCGCTGTCTGCTTACCGAGTGCTATATTCTTATACCCTTTTTCTTCTGTCCGGGCGGGGTAGGGCGCTCGAATCCGCACTGACTATCGGGCGTGAGATGCTGGTTGGCCTATGGTGCTATCCAGCCTCGTACCGGCAGGATTGGTGCGGCGGGGTCTGTGCGGGACGGCTACGAGTCTGGCAGTGCCATAGGGCGCGGAACGAAGTTGGGCGTGGGCGGTGAGGTGGTCTGGAAGTGCGGGGACGGCGGGCTCTGGAGCAGCGGAAGAGACCGACGTGTAGGGGAGGCAGACGGCCTCACCGCCCAGAGCCGGGACGGCTCACTTGCCCGAACAGCGGTACTCCGTTGAAGGCGAAGCCCGGCACTGTCCCGCTGGCGCAGGGTGTACTTACGGGAGAACCTACGCATCTTGATAACGGTGGGTACACGCTGCGCCAGCAGGCGGAACGCCTGTCTCCTGGCAGCCCGGAACACTTCCGGCGGGGTTTACCCCAGCGGAGGTGCGGAGGAACCGACGCAGCGAGCGAGAGCATAGCAAGCAAGCAAGCTATGCCGAGCCGCAAGGAGGAAAGGCCCGTCAGGGCCTAATAGCGGCCAGGTATAAACAAGCCGAAGGCTTACCGAGGAGTTAAGGGGCGCGACTCTTCTGACGGAGCCTGCGGAGGAAGAGGAGTCACGGTCTGGAACGACCCAGCAGCGGATGCTGCGCAAGGTGGCAGGATGCTCGCATACCACCAACGTTGAAGGCGAGAGATGCCGGTCGCACAGCTCTGACGGTCTTCGGGGCGGCACTTCCCGTCCAAGCATACCTCCATACCTTCCTTGCGGGCCGCATGGCGGAGGCAGTGGTCACGAGCGCCCTCGCGAAGAGACGACTGCCGGAGCGGGACTCGAACCTTGACGACGCTGATTCGGAGATTGCGAGAAGTGCGGAGTGGGCGACAGAGGAGAGGGGTGGTCCCCTCCCTGAGCGAACTCCTCTCCTGCCGCTGCCTCGACCGGGAGTTCGGAGGTAGGATACTCGCAACTCACTGACGGAGCGTACTTAACATAATCCGGATTGTGTGCGAAGCGGAAACAAGCGCCGCTCGCGGCGACTTGTGTTATACAATCCCGATGGGATTATGTTAATGTACGCGGATTCGAGGCGCTGACGCTCACGCCGGCACTGCGGCTCCCGGGCGATTATGGCCCCTGGGGCGGTGGGGGATAAACCAGCACGGTGAGCCGGCAGTTGTGGAGCAAGCGCAGCGAGCGGAGCAACTGACTGCTGACCGTGACCGCTTTTCCTTATATCTGCGGGGAGGGCGTCAGCAAGTTTGTGGGCGGCTTGTCCGGCCACAATCTTGCCGCGAAGGGTGGCATTAAAGGTTGCCTTTCCGGGCGGCACGTCCGTCCCGGAAGGGCAAGTACCGCTTCCAATTTAGAATTCATCGAAATCTCGGTATCCCCAATAGTCCTTACGTTCTTGGTACTCTTCGGACACGGTACCATCGGCATTCTTAAACCAGATGTATCGGTTGATGTTGGCGTATTGGGCTTTGAGGCGATTCAGTGGCCAGTCCTTCAATTTGAACTGCTCACAATTCATTGCTTCTTCCGGCTTACATTCAATGAGTCCCAGAGCATCAATATCGCGCCGACATCCAACCGGACGATCTGGATTGAATGGGACATCATCGTCATATTCCTTTTCCCGTTTATCCGGGCCGAAGAGTTGGCACAGGTAGCATGACCGGATGTTGTAGCCACGGTCAATGGCAATGGCATTGCAGTAGTTCCTGAATTGCTGGGTTGTATGGACTTCATCCTGCGAGCAGACCACCTCGAATATAGATTTAGCGTGATGCTTGGTTTTGTAGTTGCCGCAGAAAACGGACTTGTCATCCACATAGGATTTGAGGGTGCCGGCATACAGTGTGTAGCGCATCAAACGTGGCCCATCGTCCTTTGCCGGCGTCTTTTTGAGGACCTTGAAATGGCTGAAGGTAACTGTCTCGGATTCCGTGATGGAATGCTTGGGCAGTTCTTCCAGTTCCTCAGTTGTCTTAAGACGGATTTCGATAATCATGTGGTCGGACTGCGCCTTCTTCTCTGAATTCTTGTGCTTGCTCCAGATTTCAATGAAAATCGGCTCGTGATGGCCAGTATCGTCGATGAGGCATAAATCCGGCACGAACTCGCCATATTTCTTCTCTACAATGCACTGGGAGTACTGCTTCTTGAGGTCAAAGGTCTTCATCTCCTCGGTCACACAGTCATAACCAAAATCCTTACAGAAGAAGCAGTTGTCCATCTCCTTACATTCCGTTCGAACCTTCATCGTAATTTCGAACGGTTCGTCTTGATCCCATTTCTCTTTCAGCAGCCGCTCTGCCGTGGTGTGGATGTATCGATCCAGTTCACAACTCTCTCCTGGTTTATGAGCGTAGCAATGAGCTTTCTTGGTGCCCAGGCGTGGACGCAGCCCCTTCTTGCAGAATGGACAGGTATAGGTGTAGGAACGGCGATTTTCCTGCGTGATTCCGCTGATATGCATCAAATTCGGCTCTCCAACATCGGCAAATGGATATTGGACATCTCCTTCGAAGAATTCGTGTATGCCGTCAACGGTTTGCATCTTAAGCAGGATGTGTGTATTTGCACTGAGGGTAGTTGGAGCAGCCGTAGAACTGTCCATACTTCCCGGAACGGAGAACCAGGGTGCCACCGCAGCGTGGGCATCGGCCTGAAGCAATCGCGTCGTTTTTCTGCTCCACGGCACTACGGATGTCCTTCAGATGCTGCTTATCGGCCTCCTTGCCAGGCTCTAACTGCGCCGCTTGGATGGCATCGCATATCTCATTGACCTGGGACCAGGTGAGCCGCTTCTCCTCGAATTGATTGATAACCTTGCGTACCTGGCTCCAATAGACCACGCAGGCCTCTTCTACCTTGACCTTTATATCGGCCTTGCCGGAGAAGGCGACTATGGGCAGTATTGGCAGCGGCTCATAATCCTTCAGGACACGTCGCAGCGCTCGGACGTGGCCTGCAGTCTGCAGGATTGGGTTGTAGAGTTGGTATTTGTTGCCGTAGATGTTCTGCGTCCAGTACTCGGCGTGCTCACCGCCATAGATCCAACCGTTGTAGTTCTTGGTCTCGATGACGAAGATTCCATATATCGACACGACTAGGTGGTCTATCTGGGAACTGCCTTTGGGTGTCGGTATCGTCACATTATTCAGCTCCCGGTACTGGTCTTTCGGCAGGTGGTCCAGTTTCCCCGCGACTACTTTCTCTCCAACTTTACCCTTCGACGGAATCAGCCACCGGAGCAGGAAGAATAGCCCGATGATTATAACGATTCCGATTATGAGGGAGGTGGATTCCATAATGATGTATTGGAGTTGTCACATAGAACCACTAAAGAAGAGCCTGGCCGAATTCCTTTATGGTTTCTTCGCTATCACGGCCGGAGATTGACTTACCAGTGGCTTTCTCAATACGGTTTAGCAGTTTGATGGCGCGGTCTACGAAATAGGCGTCAAAGTCGTCAGCAGCAAGAAGATCATAGTTCACCTTGTGAGAAGTAATTGCACTGACGACTTGTTCGTCTGACAAGCCTTTGTTCCTCATCGCCTTGATGTATTCGCTGGGCGCACGACCACCAATAGAACGGTTCGTCGAAGCGTAGATAGGCGTTTTGTTAACTACGGAATTCCATTTGCGCATCGGCAGACCTTCGCCTTCGCAATAGGCCTGCGGGAAGATATGATGAATGTCGGTATCTTCGTCCAGATACGAGGCAATATCCATTTTGCTGCCGCTCATAAAGTCGAGCGGGGAGTCTTGCATAATCATCGCCATAACGCCCTTGTAAGCGGCGCTATTTCGTGTTTGCATTGACAGCAGACGTGTGGGCTGGAAGTTGGAACGAGTGACAGTATCGGGCTGTGAGCCGTTATAGATCCAATCGAAGATATTAGCTATATCGAGAGCAAAACGAGCTTCATTGGCACTGCCGTAGAGTTCTCCGAAAACACCACACCAGTACCATTTGGCCAATAACTCAAGGTTTTGGCCGAGTATAAGTGGCCGATTTTCCTTCAACTCGCTATCGTATGCAAAGATTGCGGCAAGCGGAATCAACTGCGTGGTGTAGGGGAGGTCACGCTCACTATAAATACCCTGGTGGGAAAGGAATGCTGCTGCAGATTCGAAACCGGCGACAAGAGCGTCGTGATTGGCTTTATAGTCATCTAAACATAGGCGAAGGATGTCTCTTTTCTTACAGGATACGACACCTTCCCCAACAAGACTCTTCTTGTATGTTACAAGCAGAGTCATAGCCGCCAGAAAGTTGGCACCAGTGATGTCTTTAAGAATGGTTAGTTTCTTATCGCTATACTGCTTACGAGCAGAACTCCAATCGGCTCGGAGGTCATATTCGTCTGCCGCAAAAGTTGCCGTCACGAGTTCAAACACGGTCAGAGGAACACCGCCAGTGTTGACGTTCTCAAAGATTTGGCAGACGGCTTCTTTAGGCGTGTCCTTCGTCAACTGAATAACGGGCATCTGGTAGTCCTGGATTGGGCGCAGAATCTTCTGGGAGAAGTCTCTGAAAAGCAAGCGATACTCGGAGCCATTCTGGAAATATTCCTCCATACCGAAACGCCAGTCGTCGATTTCATTAGGTGAGAAGACCAAATTAAGAGGGAACATCAGGTGCTCAAACTCATTCTCCTGCGTCGAGAGATCCAGAACAACGGTACGGCCGATGTCGGACAGGATCTGTTTCTTGTCGGATATGGACACGATAGCATCAAGTCTGTCGGCCTCAGGGTCAAGGCATTTCTGAATGTCGAGGTAGTAATACCTGAATATGGTCTTGCCTCGATTTGTATCTAGGCGAGTCTCGACGGCCTTCTTGCACATAAACACCTGATAGAGCGTGGTAAGGCGCTGTTGTCCATCGAGGACGAGCCAGTCCGGGGAAACATCATCCTGGCATTTGACACCGGTGAAACGGCGGCACTTGAAGCGCACGGAATCGCCATGCCCTTCAAGAAACATCGCAGCGCCCATTGGAAATCCAGATGTAATGCTCTCAATGAGTTTGCATATCTTGGTGTCGTCCCAAACCCAGCTGCGTTGGAATTCGGGGAGTTGTGCTTTACCCTGGCCAACCCATGTCAGGAGTTCACTGAGTTTCTTATCGTGTGATTCTACTGCCATAAAACAAAAACAAAAGCCATGGAATTATATCCACTCAGGCTTCTTCAAAAATGTCAAATGTCGTTTTGCTACATTGATGAGAGGAAGTATCCTCTAGCATCTCAAAAACATCCTCCCCAAATAAGCCGGGAGAAGTTTGAGCCTTAGACTTCTTCTTTACGTAGTCTCCAATCGGCTTACTACCATTCTTGAAGCGGTTTTGAATCGTAGAAATAGCCTCTTCACCAATATCAACACCTATCCACTGTCGTCCAAGTTCTTCTGCAGCAATGAGAGTGGTTCCAGAACCCGCAAAGCAGTCAAGAACCAAATCGCTAGGGCGAGAAGAGGTTTCAATTATGCGCTTCAGCATATCAAGGTTCTTTTCTGTAGGATAGCCCGTAATAAGTGTGTTCTGGTTGTTTACGTCAAGATAATCAAGCCAGATGTCTTGCACAGGAACGCCATTGCTATTATCAAGGTATACCTTTCTACGAGGGTTGCCATTTGATGACCAATATATCTCCCCCTTTGCGTCCATTTCCTCGAGCTTATCCGGTGTAAACTGCCAATGCTTACCCTCCGGCGGCATCATTCCTCGCCAAGGGCTACCGGTGGCGCCATTGCGGGTGCCAGGGGCATGGATGGGGACTCTCTTGTATCTACGGCCCGTACCCTCCTCTATAAATGGATACTCTTTTAGAATCTTTTCATCGCTCCATTCTTCATAAGGTCGATTCCAGACTGTATCATCAGTCTTGCTATAGAAGAGGATATAATCGGAAATGTTGCCATACGTCTTGCGCGTAAAGTTCTTCGACTTACACTTTTTTCGCGTAATCATTCCTTTGAAGTTCTGGATACCGAAGATTTCATCCATCATCACCTTGACATGAAAAACCATATTGCTGTCAAGATGAACATAAATAGAACCCTCGCGAGAAAGCAATTGGTGCATCAGCTCGAGTCGCTTACGCATGAATGAAAGGTAACTCTGAATCGTAAAGCGATCATCGTAGGCATGCTTAAAGTCGCGTGTTTCAAATGCGCCGCCAGTATTATAAGGAGGGTCTATATAGATAAGCGTTACCTTCCCGCAAACTTCTTTATCCTCAATTAATGCATTAAGGACATCTATGTTATCGGCATGATATAACCGTTTTATACCACCGTCCTCATTCCAAGCAATTTGACGAAAACGGATATCATTATTGGGAATAAAGCACAGTGGATGTGCTTCCCGACGAATTGGTCCTACACCTACTGCCATTGTGAATCATTTCTTTGTGAGCCACTTTGCTGTAAGTCGCTCATTAAACATTCGAAGCGTAAGCACCATCACCTTATCAGGATCAATATGCTCTATAGTAGAATAGTCATTCCACATTGAACCAAGCAGCAGTCCTGGTCCGTCATTAACAAAGATAACCTTGGTGGGGAGATTATGGCTCTTTGTATATTGAAGAATCTCTTTGGCACAATTCGAGTATCCTCCAGTCCTGTCATCTTCTTGTGCGCCACCTCGGTCTCCATCGTATCGAGCAAGTCCGATAGCAAGGACAGTACCTTTTTTATCTTTAATCACAAAATCAACAGGACGTGTTGGATTTGGGTAGTCCTGGAAAACGCTCTGTAATTGAATATCAGCACCAGCCCGAACAGGCCCTTCAATCGTGAAATTCGGTAGGGCACTCTGGAACATCGAGAAAAACCGTTCAGTTAAATCGTATCCTTTTTGTCCTCTATCTTTATACTCCCACAAAATGGCACAAAGAGCCTCATCGGGTAAAGGGCGGCTATTGAAAGCAGCTTGCACCCGATCGATAGTTCTGAAGTTCTTCCCATATTGTTCGCACACCATTGGAATCATCGATTTCTTCTTGAGCATCTCCACGGGAGTTTGAGGGGAAACGTACTTACGAAACACCCTGTAGAGTTGTACCCTCATCCAAACTTCTTTAACATCTGTTATCTCTTGTAGAAGCCTAATTGATGACTCTGACCCTCTTAACAACTGCCCGAATAGCACCAAGACGGGTTTATATAACTCGCAAGCATCAGCAAGAATATCAGGATAAAACTCGCCATTCGCCATCGTAATCCAATTCGGCGCATCTTGTTTATAGTCAGCAAAAGATTTCATTTCGTTTCTTTCTTTTATTAAACAAGCAAATTTAACGAATTTCTCCGAAACTTCGGGCATCAAAGTGAGTAAGGTCTGAAAAAACAGCCCCGGCTCATCACCGGGGCTGCGAAGTAGTTACCGCTTTCGGTATCGTCCTCGCGAGACTTTGTCAAGGCGGGTGTCCACCCATTGCCGGATGTATCGTTCGGCAGTTGGTATGGACAGGCCCACCTCCTGGGCAGTAGCCTTGAAGTCCTTCACCTCGAATTCATCCGGGAGTGCATCCCAGAATGCCTTCAACAGCAGAGGCTCCTTGGCCTGACCGGTGGCGACCTTCGAGGTTGAGGAGGGGAGTTCCTTGATGACACGCAGCATGTGCTGCTGGAGCACTTCGCTGATGGCCATCGCGGTCTGGTAATCCTCGTCACTGCAGATGCGCGGACTGTCGGTGTCGCCATCCTCCCATATCCGCAGCGCTGAGAGAATCATCGCTATGCGGTATGTGCTGGTGGCGAGGCGTCGTACAGAGGCCACGGTGTCATCGCCGAACAAGCCCACGTAGTCTGCCAGGAGTAGGGCGAAGTGCTTGTTGAAGGCAACTCCCTGCTCGGGCGTCATCTGGAACTTGATTTCGGGCAATTCCTGCAGCGTGTGGAAGAATGCCAGATACTCCTTGCCTAAGTTCTCAAAGAAGTCGTCCAGAGGCTCTCCGTCGCCTTCGTCGAGCACGTCGATCCATTCCGTCTTCTTGTCCAGGTAATAGAACAGGAAGCGGCTGAAAAGGCCGTTCCCGACGCTTGACATCAGGTTCACGACCTGCTGGGGAGTGCCGGAAAGGACGGTGGACAGGCGTGGCTTCTTGATGTTGACGTACTCGCGCTGGGTGCGTCTCAGGTGCGAGATGGACTCGTGGTGAAACGCTTTGCGCAGGCCGTCAGAGAAGTCGCCGAAGTCCTGACCGAAGGTGGAGGAGAGGGTATCTCCTTCCGTTTCGAACATCAGTCCCTGCTCGCCGTTCTCGTTGAGGGCCTGGTATATGGCCGTCGAACTGCTGTTGGCGGGCAGGAAGAGAAGCCGGATAGGCGGGGGAGTCGGCTCCGGTATGCCGTCGCCTCTCTTCTGCCGTTTGTAGGCCTTCTTGTCCTGGCGGTACTTCTCCTCTTCGATTTCTGCCTGGGCGCGTAATTCGTCGTGGATGGGCTCCACAAGGGACTTGCACAGGTAGAGTCGGCCCTTTCCGGCGCCGGCACGAGCCGTGATGAAAAGGTACATGTTGGGGAAGATGTGCCGCTTGGCATAGATGCCGGATATGTTCGGCAGGCAGGCGGAAATCACCGCCAGGGAGCCGAGGATAAGCATATCGGCATCGGCATCCGAGTCGCTGACATCCGAAATCCGCCCAAGGAAGTGGGGAAGCGTGCCTTTGACGGCAGAGTAGAAGGTGGGCATCAAGAGCCTGTCGTTACCATCACTTCCATCGTTTCCATCAGCCTTGCCTTGCGAGAAGTCCGGCATATCCTCTACGGATTCGGGCTGTGATGGTATTGATGGTTGTGATGGTAATGATGGAATGGAGACGCTGATTCCGTGGTCCTTTGCCAACTGGTAGAAGGAACGGATGGTGACGTCGGTGCCGTGAGGCCGCAGGCACTTGTCGTACAGGCGGTCACATTCGGCCTCGTCGTAGCCTGGGTAGAAGCGGCTGAGACGGTGGAAGTAGTCCCGGCCATTCTCTCCGTATTCTTCCGAGAGGGCAAAGCCCAGTTTGACCCAGACACCGTAATCGGCTGTGATGTCGATGCCGGCGGCTTCAATCCGCTGCGTGACCTCCTCGACATCATCCGAGGGGGTGATGCCGGGCTGCTGCGCCTTTCGCTGACGTGGTGTTGGCTTGGGTTCTTGCTCAAGCCACTTGTCGTAGAAATTATCGCTGGGCATTGAAGGGCACGTATTTAGGGTTGATGTACGCCTGCGGGTCGTGGGGCAGGAAACAAGCTCTGGAGATGTCCTTGCATTTCTGGTCGGGAACCAAGCCGTAGGTCGCCTTCACATAGTTAGTGACGGCGGCAAAGACTTGCTGGTAGGTGTGGCAGCAGGTCCGGATGGGGACAATCCATTTGATGCCTTGTCCAGAGGGGCTGGTGAACATCAGCGCGGTCTCGAATTCAGGGTCTGCAAGGAACTGATTGCGGTACATCTGAACGTTCGGCACGTGGTCGAAGTCCAGGCATAGTAGATCGGTGGGGAAGATGAGCTGAGCATCGTCCCTGACGGTGAAGATGCCTCCGAAGGTTACGTAGTCGAAGTTCTTGGCCTTGTAGGCATCGGCAACCTTCTTGTCTGGAATGGAGCGCAGGCGCTTGCCGTCCTTGTGATACGGGACACGCCGGAGCGTGACCCAGTCGTAAACCGTCTTCTTGGCGGGACGGTCTGGGTGATAGGAGCAAAGTCCGTCTACGTCCATCCACTGGTCCTGGACGGACTCTGCAACAGTGAGTTTTTCGACAAGGGCAACCAGACGGTTGATCTTGTCTTCGAGGATGTCCAGTTTGGAGGGCATCGTCTCGAGCGTTGTTGGCGTATTTGCCATAAAAATTACCCTTCGCAGGCTTCTCCTTGCTACTCGGTGGTCCTCGTAGGGAATTAAGTTACCAAAGGTGGAGCAGCAATGGTTAAATCACCTCTGCAACTTACGCTACAAAGATGATTGAAATACAAGGGTTTGTTGCCGTGAACCGGTTACGTGACCCCCCTTGCAACCGGTTGCAACCTGTTATTTCTGGTATTTTAGCTCGATGTCGATGTTCAGATTCTGGAACAATTCATTGACCTTTTCGATCTCCGTTGCCTGTCGACTATTGAACGTGTCGGAACCGCTGATGTCAGTCCGAAGTCGGTTGGTGGAGTAGTTGGTAAAGTAGGCTATAAGTTTGGCCTCATCAAGGAAGGTGTAGTCTTTTTGACCGGGCATTGCTTTCTTGAGGAGAGCGTGGAGAGCAGCCGCTGTTACCCGGCGTGTTCTTACGCCGTTTTCGTCATTCTTCGCATCAGCATCATCCTCCTTATCGAGTTTCTCCGCGCTCAATTGCTCGACCTGTTTCACAAGCTCCGCCATCTTCTTCTCATTATCATCAGCAATGCCTTTGATTTTATCCAACTCAGCATCTGTTTTAGCGATGTGAGCCTTCATGCGCTGGTTCTCCTCCTTTAAGGTCTTGTTTTCTTCCTTGAGTTTCTCGGCCGCAGCTGATTTATCTTGTTTAGCGGTCGCATTCGCACTCTTTACCCGGATATCAACGATCTTCTTAAGATTGGCGAAGAATGTTTTCATATCGCGCATATCAAAGTCTGCCAGGGCCGATGAGGCTCTGTCCATATGAAACCGGGCCTCAATAGCAGAAAGAATCTCCATCTGTTTTTGCGGTGTCTCTCCTTGATTGACTTGCTTCTCGACCTCGTCTTCTTGGAAGCCTTTGGTTATTATTTTCCAATCAACAGTCGTGACATCCTGGACGGTCGTGTGTTCAAGTGTCAGGTCATCTATGAGGTAGAAATAATGCTTTTCGCGGAGTTCTTGAACGAGTTTGCGGAAAGTCTCACTGTAGCCAGGATCGTCCGACCAGCCATTACTGAGGAGGTAACCAACGGAATCCATAAAGCGCTCCAAATTCTTAGGCAAAGCCGTACACATTCGTAGCATTACGGACGTAGCCATAAATGTGTCTGTTTCATCCAGAGGCGAATGAGAAGGGCCTAAAACACGGTTGACATATTCTATGTATTCCTTTTGGAATTGCCCTTCCGGGTGCTTGTCCTCGGAAGCACGTACAATCAGTATTCGAGCCAACTTAAGGATTGCCTCAATCCCTTCATTACGGTAATACCACTTTCTCATCCCATTGATTGTAATGAACCGTTCATAAATTCCTTCGGCAATGGGGTCATTGTCAATAATGTCATCGAGCGTCAGCCGCTTAATCTTGTCAATCTTATCTTCCATATATCCTTTGTATTTAACTATTTATCGCTCTTTATCTTGATTCTCTCCACTGCATCTCTCTTGCTCTTGTCCACGATGTCGGCGTAAATCTGCGTCGTTCCGATGTTGGCGTGGGTGAGCAGGTGGGAGACGGTGTATATGTCGGTGCCTTCGTTGACCTGGAGGGTGGCGAAGGTGTGGCGGAAGCAGTGGAAAGTGATGTGCTTGGTGATGCCGGCGTCTTCCAGCCATTCCTGGAGCGGCTTCTGGGTGTAGTGGCGCTTGAGGTCCTTGAAGACGAGTCCGGTGCCGGGCTTGCCGCATAGTTCGTAGGCTTCTTGGGAGAAGGGAAGCGTGGCCTCGGTGTCGGTCTTTTCGGTCTTGATTCGCAGGCACCAGCCGCCATTGGTGGCTTTTACAATGTTGCTCCAATTGAGTGCGAGGATGTCGCTGATACGTAGACCGGTGAGGCAGCTGAACAGAGAGGCATTCTTGAGATCGGGCGTGTCGCAGGGCGTGGCGGCCAGTTGGCGTACTTCTTCCAGCGTGAGGAACTCCCGGCGGCCATCCACGGCATCGATGGTCTCCAGGTAGTCGTTGACGTTCTCCTGCAGCAGTTTCTCCTGATAAGCGATTTTGAGGAAGCCGCGGAAGGTGGACCAGTATCCGGCTGCAGAGTTCTGGGCGAGTTGTTTGTCTGGGTGCTTGAGCTGCTTGGCGTTGAGCAGGTATTCACGGAAGCCTTCGCAGAAGGGGACGGTGATGTCGCCCATCTTGCATACACCGCCGCAGTAGTTGCTGAAGTGGTCGTAGACGCGAATCCATTTCTGGTCCTTCGTGTCCAGCTTGGTTTTGAAGTAGGCGAGGAAGTCCATCTTCAGCTTGGTCTTGTCCAGGAAGTCGTACTGGCCGCGGATGATGGCCAGTTCGCGCTCGGACCGGATGGCTTCGGCCTGGGCTATCTTTTCTTTGTTGGCGTCCTTGTCGCTCTGGAAACGGGGCTTGTTTACGAGGTATATGCCCAGGTATTCGTGCCGGACGTACTTGCGTGAGTGCGGGTCTCTCAGGGGCGGGTAGAAGTCCAGATAGAGGGTAATCTTGCCGCTTGGCAGCAGCCGCTTTCGAAGTGTTACTTTAGTTACTCCCATTGTCGCTTATCTTTTTGAAGAGTTTGTCCAATTCGTCTTTCTTGTACCAGACGTAGTTGCCTTCCGTCCGAACTTTGGTCACGCCTGCGGCCTGCGTTTCTTCGCTGAAGCGTTTCTGGCCGAGGTGATAGTATTTGAGTGCGTCGCCGCTGCGCATATAGTTCTTGCGTATCTCAGCGGGGATTTTCGGGGTTTTGTCTTTGAAGAGGCGGTCGAGGTCGGTTTTCTTGTAATAGACGTAGATACCGGTGCGGGTGCCTTCGATGCTGGCGGCCTTTACTTTGTCGTAGAAGGTTTGCTGGCCCAGGTGATAGTGTTTCTTGGCCTGGTCCACGGTGAGGTAGTTCTTTTCTATGTCGCCCTGGAAGAGGCGGCTGCGGTCCCAGTCCTTCTTGGAAATCAGGAGCAGGCGGCCGTCGCGCTGGACAGGAATCTTCTTTTCGCGGACGTAGGCGGAGATGTATTTGCGCGTGATTCCTTCGCTCTGCATCAGATCATCAGCGTTGTACCAGTCTTCTTTATTATATACGGGCGTGGGCTTGAACAGGCGGTCCACTTCTTTCTTGGGGTAGAAGGCTTTGCCTTTGATGATGCGCGGACGGAAGCCTTCTTCTTTCATGCGGCGCATCAGCCGGGATTCGGAGATGTTGTACTTCTGCAGGACCTCCGCCTTGGTAATGAGTATGGACCAGTCGCCTTTGATGGGTTGAGGCTGGATCTGGCTGTCGGCCGTGAGCTGCTCGATGGGGATGCGGACGGTGCGGGATGAGACTTTGAGCGGCGTGAGTTCTCCGGCATTGATGCGGGCGTACAGGGTAGGGCGGCTTACACCGAGGAAACGGGCGGCTTCGGTTATCGAGAGATGCGACTTGCCTCCGAAGGTCTCACGGGCAGCCATCGTTTCTATCTCGGCCTTGCGTGCCTGCTTGCGCTGGCGTTTAAGGCGCATGTTGTATGTGTTGCGGCAGGTTTCATTGCGGTACCTCTGCCTCGGATTTTCCGGGGTAAAGGGGTTTCCGCAGCCTGGGCAGGTTTTCATTGCAATGTGCATACTTTTTACAACGATAAGGCGGTTATGAGGTGCGAGACCTCCAATCTTCTATTCTTGACCGCTGATTGGGTACAAGTTTGTAAATCTACGTAAATCTATGTCAAGGTACGGTATTCGGCCGGAGCCCTCATATAGCTTGAACCACGCGTGGTTCAAATATAGCAAAAATATCCCGAATTAGACCAAACTATTCGGGAAATGTTTTCAACATATTTCAGTTGATTATGTGAGAGTTACGCCCTTTTGTACGGAGTGTGTGGATGGTGTTTCGGTGTACTTATTTCCCGATGCAAAAATGCTCGAAAATATTCCCCAGCACCTCGTCCGTGGTGACTTCGCCGAGGATGGTGCCGAGGTGGTGGAGGGCTTGGCGGAGGTCTTCGGAGAGGAGGTCGGGAGTCTGGCCGGCGGCGAGGGAACGTTTGACGTTTTCGAGGGATTCGGACGCTTTCATCAGGGCTTGGTAGTGCCTTAGGTTGGTGACGATTGTCTGGTCAGAATCCAAAGTTGCGGACTTTTGGGAGTCGGACAACAGTTTGCGCAATTCATCAAGACCGAAACCAGTCTTGGCGGAAATATATAACTTAACTACTTTTTCATTAGGATTAGAAACAGAATTGTTGATTAGGCTAACATTAATGTTATTACCCAAAACATCCACTTTATTCAGCAGAACGATCAACTTTTGTGACTTTACATCCAGATTTGAGACTATGTCAGAAATCGAATACTCGTTTTCTTCTTCGGAGGCGGTGACATCAAGCAGGGCAAGGACGATCGAGGCCTCGTTCATCTTCTTATACGAGCGGGAAATGCCGATCTTTTCGACCTCATCTGAGGTTTCGCGGAGACCGGCGGTGTCGATAAAACGGAACAATGTGCCATCGATGGTCATTGTCTCCTCGATGGTGTCACGGGTGGTGCCGGCGATGTCGGAGACGATGGCACGGTCGTCACAAAGGAGAGCGTTCAGGAGGGTACTCTTGCCGGCGTTGACGGCACCGACTATGGCGACCGGGACTCCATTGCGAAGTGCGTTGCCGTAGCGGAAGGAATCGGTCAGCGAATGAATATGTGCAAGTGTTCCATCAAGCAGGGAGGACAGTTCGGATCTGCTGGCGAACTCAACATCCTCCTCGCTGAAATCCAACTCTAATTCAAGCAGGGAAGTCATTTTCAGAAGCTCCTCCCTGAGGGTTTTCAACTCTTTGGAGAAGCCGCCTTTCAACTGACTGAATGCTACTTTGTGCGCTGCTTCGCTCTGCGCGGAAATCACATCGGCAACGGCTTCGGCCTGAGCAAGATCCATCTTGCCATTTACAAAAGCCCTTTGGGTAAATTCTCCAGGACCGGCGACGCGGGCACCACAATCGACCAAGCGTTGCAGGAGCCTTTCCACAATGTACTTTGAGGAGTGGCTGGATATATCAACGGAGTCCTCTCCGGTGTAGGAATGCGGGGCACGGAACACGCTTACCAAGACGGTGTCCAGATCGGTTCCATCGGCTTCAAGCGCGACTCCATATTTAAGCCTGTAACCTTCAGTGTCTGAAATATTACCACCCTTGCATCTTATCACTTTATCAGCTATGGAGAAGGAATCTCTTCCACTCATCCTGATGATGGCTATGGCACCGGTTCCGGGGACGGTGGCGGGGGCGCAGATCGTGTCTTCTATGTTGAGCATATCTGTTCTTTTACGTCCCTTCGACGGGCTCAGGGACCAATCTCCCAACTTACTTAACAATGGACCCCAAAGCCCTCCACCGAAGCGACAACAAAAGACAAATTTATCAACATTCCCCAACATATTCAAGGAATAACCGACAAACTCGTGAAAACTCACACCAAACTCGCTATCTTTGCACCGCAAAATCTACTCTATGGCTCAGAATGACCTCACCCAAGGCAGCATTCTCGGCAACATCCGGAAGTTTTCGCTGCCATATATGATGTCATATTTCCTGCAGATCCTCTACGGATTGGCGGATTTGTTCGTCATAGGGCAATACTGCGATGTCGCCAGCACGACGGCGGTGTCCAACGGCGCGCAGATAATGCATATGTTCACCGTCGTCATCATCGGCCTTGCGATGGGCACGACGGTACGGATAGCAAGGGCGATCGGCGCGGGCGACAGGGAAAACGCGGCAAGAACCATCGGCAACACATTCACGCTGTTCACCATCGTCGCAATCATCACAACAGCCATACTATTAGCAGCTAACAAAGGCATTGTCAACCTAATAGACACTCCGCAAGAAGCTGTCAAAGGCACAATAGACTATCTAAGAACATGCTTCATCGGCATCCCGTTCATCATAGCCTACAACATCATCGCATCCATATTCAGAGGTCTCGGCGACTCGAAAAGTCCGATGTATTTCGTGATTGTGGCTTGCGTGGTAAACATCGCGCTCGACTACATATTCATAGGTCATTTCAAAATGGGAGCGACGGGCGCGGCACTCGGCACGACCTTGTCACAGGCTGTCAGCGTCATCGTCGCGGCGATAATGATCAAAAAGAAGTCCCTGATGAGCATAACACGCCAAGACCTAAGGCCTGAACGGCGCACGATGGCTGGCATCCTCAAAACCGGCGTGCCAATCTCGCTCCAGGACGGCTTCATCCAAATCGCGTTCATCGCCATCACGGTGATCGCGAACGGCAGGGGATTGAACGATGCGGCGGCGGTCGGAATAGTGGAAAAATTCATCGGACTGCTATTCATCGTCCCTTCAGCGATGCTGGCGACCGTCTCGGCGATGGCGGCGCAGAACATCGGGGCGAAAAAGCCTGAAAGGGCTAGAAAGACAATGAAATATTCAATAGCGATCGCGGTGGGATTCGGCACCGTGGCCTCAGTGATTCTCCAATTCATTCCTGAATATGCCGTAAGAATATTCACGAGCGACAGCAGTGTCATCACCCTTGGAGGCCAGTACCTAAAAGGTTACGTGTGGGACTGCATATTCGCCGGCATACATTTCTGCTTCAGCGGCTTCTTCACCGCCTGCGGCTATTCCATCATCTCGTTCATACACAACGTCATATCAATCACGTGCGCCCGCATCCCTTTGTCCTATCTGACTTCCATTGAATATCCCGGCACGCTCTTCCCGATGGGCCTTGCATCTCCGGCCGGCTCGCTTCTCTCCGTCATCATCTGCGTCACTGTTTACATAGTGATGCGCCGGAAAGGGAAACTATAACGCCCACTTATTCCCGAACTTCACAAAAATTCTTTATCTGAATATATTTGGCCTATCTTTGCAGCCCGATTAGGAAATGTAATAAACTTAAAGATGAAAAGAGACGCCATCGATTTCGGTTCCGACAGCATTCCGGGACTCTTCAGAAAAATATTCATTCCTACATTGATAGGGATGGCCTGTATGGCAGTGATGACGACCATCGACGGGGCGTTTGTCGGCCACGGAGTGGGGAGCGACGCGCTCGCCGCCGTCAATATATTCGCACCTTTCTGGATGATTATGACCGGGTTAGGGATGCTGTTCGGCATCGGCTGCTCGGTCGTTTCTTCCGTCCATCTATCCCAAGGCAACGAGAAGGCGGCACGCATCAATATGACACAGACGTTGATTTTCGGTGTGCTTGTCACTGTGGCCCTGACGATTTTGGTCCAGAGCCACAGCACCAAGAGTGCCTATCTTCTCGGCTCATCGGACAGACTTCTGCCGTACGTCCTTGACTATCAGAAATGGCTTTCCTACGCATTCTGCGCATTGTTCCTCCAGTCGGTCGGACTATTGATCATCCGTCTGGACGGCTCGCCGAAGTACGCTTCCGCAGCTGCGGCGATTCCATCCATCGTGAATGTCGTGCTGGACTATGTGTTCCTGTTCATCCTTGACAAAGGACTTGAAGGAGTCGCCGTCGCCACCTCGATCGGATGCTGGACCGGAGGCCTTATGGTGCTGTTTTACATACTGTTCCTGTCCAAGACAATGAGGCTCTACCCATTGAAGATGTCGTGGAAAAGCCTTTGCCTGTCGTTGCGCAACCTGTGGTACCAGTTTCGTCTCGGACTATCTGCTTTCCTTGGCGAGATCAGCATCTCGATACTTATATTCGTGGGAAACTATGTGTTTATGAAATATTTAGGAGAAGACGGTGTGGCGGCGTTTTCCATCGCCTGCTACATTATGCCGTTCATCTTTATGACCGGAAACGCGATCTCGCAGTCCGCACAGCCGATTATCAGTTTCAACCACGGCGCCGGTAACCGTAAACGTGTGCAGGAAGCTCGCAAATTCTCTCTGCTAACTGCCTTTGCGCTTGGAATTGTGGTCTCTCTGGCCTTGGCGTTCGGTATCAGTTATGTGGCTGCACTGTTCCTCAGCAAAGACGCTCCTGCATATTCAATAGCGGCTCACGGTGTGCCTCTGATGGCCATCGGATTCACATTGTCGATTGTGAACGTCGCTGCCATAGGCTATTACCAAAGTGTGGAACGCGCGCTTCCGGCGACCATTTTCTCGCTTTCGCGCGGGGTAATATTCCTTGTGCCTTGCTTTCTTGTCATCCCACTATTTGCCGGTGTGAACGGAATTTGGCTCGCTCTGCCGGCGACAGAGGCGCTGACATTCCTTTCGATTGTCTCTTTCAGTCTTTTCAGGAAGCGCCAGACCGCAAAGCGGTGAATTTATATTCATTGAATATTTTGCCGCTTATTCCCATTTTTTGCGTACATTTGCAAAACAAACGGACTTCCTTATGCTTGACGTGACTTTAATACCTTTGAGCGGCAGTGCGTCCCAGGATGCACAGTGGGAATGTTCTTCCATTGACTTTCACCGACCATTTCATCACTGTTTGAGATGGTCGTTTTTTTTGAATGCCCCCTGTTATTCTTCACGACCACCTGAATAAGAAAAGGAGGCACGCAGTGCCGACAGGGCCTCCCAGCGAGGGAGGCGGTGGAGGGTGGCGCTCCCACCGGGAGCTGGCGCGAAGCGACTGAGGGGTGGAATAAGTTGAAAAGTCTGTTTTAGGAAAAAGTTGGATTTAGTTATAAGTCAAAAATTATTGACAAGGAAATGAAAGAAAAAAAAGGCGCGACATTAAAGTTGGAGAACGGGGCGGAGTTCCGTGGATTCTCCTTCGGCTACGACGGCCCGGCTGACGGGGAAGTCGTCTTCTCGACCGCGATGGTAGGCTATCCGGAAAGTCTTACGGACCCTTCCTATTCAGGGCAGATACTCTGTGTTACCTACCCATTGATAGGTAATTACGGCGTACCACAGGAAGGAGCGGATGAACTGGGAATCTCAAAGAATTTCGAATCGGAACAGATCTGGGTGAGGGGAGTCGTCATAAGCGACTATTCCTTCGACTACAGCCACTGGGATGCGGTCAAGAGCCTCGACGAGTGGCTGAAAGAGCAGAAGATTCCTGGAATATTCGGAATCGACACCCGTGCCGTGACGCAGCTTCTCCGCGAGAAGGGCTCGATGCTTGGAATGATTGTTCCGGACGGCGTCGAGAAGGATTTTCCGATCGATGACCCTAACCTCGCCAACCAGATCGCCATCGTCAGCTGCAAGGATGTCATTGAATATGGCAGCGGCTCCAAGACTGTCGTGATGGTTGACTGCGGAGTCAAGCACAACATCCTCAGATGCTTTATGGAGAGGGGAGTGAAAGTAGTCAGAGTGCCTTGGGACTACGATTTCAACAAACTTGACTACGACGGCCTCTTCATCTCGAACGGCCCTGGCAACCCGCAGTTCTGCAATGTCACCGTAGCTAACCTGCGCAAGGCGATGGAAGGCGACAAGCCAATTTTCGGAATATGTATGGGCAACCAGCTGCTCGCCAGAGCCGGCGGGGCCAACACCTATAAATTGAAGTACGGGCACCGCAGTCATAACCAGCCTGTACGTATGGTCGGCACGAACCGCTGCTTCATCACCTCGCAGAACCACGGATTCGCGGTTGACGACAAGACCCTCGGAGCCGACTGGGAACCTTGGTTTGTGAATATGAACGACGGCACCAACGAAGGCATCCGCCACAAGACCAAGCCTTTCTGCTCGGTACAGTTCCACCCGGAAGCCTCCAGCGGCCCGACCGACACGAACTTCCTGTTTGACGAGTTTATCAGCAAATTGTAACTTTCGGATAAAGAAGAATTTATGAAAAACACGAATATAAAGAAGGTTTTGATCCTCGGATCAGGCGCACTCAAGATCGGTCAGGCGGGAGAGTTTGACTATTCCGGCTCACAGGCCCTCAAGGCCCTACGTGAGGAAGGCATCGAGACCGTCCTCATCAACCCGAACATCGCCACCGTGCAGACTTCGGAAGGCGTGGCCGACAAGATCTACTTCCTGCCGGTAACCCCGTTCTTTGTCGAGAAGGTCATCGCCAAGGAGCAACCTCAGGGCATTCTCCTCTCGTTCGGTGGCCAGACAGCACTGAACTGCGGCGTGGAACTGTACGAGAACGGAATACTTGACAAGTACAATGTCCAGGTTCTCGGAACTCCGGTCCAGGCGATTATGGACACAGAGGACCGTGACCTCTTCATAAAAAAACTGGACGAGATCGGTGTGAAGACCATCAAGTCACACCCTGCCTCCAACATAGAGGAGGCCCGCAAAGCCGCCCACGAGCTCGGATTCCCACTCATAGTGCGCGCCGCCTACGCCCTCGGCGGACTCGGCTCAGGCTTCTGCGACAACGATGAGCAGCTCGACGAACTCTGCGAAAAAGCCTTCTCTTTCTCCCCGCAAGTACTTGTCGAAAAGTCACTTAAAGGCTGGAAGGAGATTGAATATGAAGTTGTCCGCGACCGTTATGACAACTGTATCACGGTCTGCAATATGGAAAACTTCGACCCGCTCGGAATCCACACCGGAGAGAGCATCGTCGTGGCTCCGTCCCAGACCCTGTCCAACAACGACTACTATTTCCTGCGCGAACTTTCCATCAAGATCGTCCGCCACATCGGAATAGTTGGCGAGTGCAACGTGCAGTACGCCTACGACCCTGACGCTATGGACTACCGCGTCATCGAGGTGAACGCCCGCCTGAGCCGCTCATCGGCCCTGGCCTCCAAAGCAACTGGCTATCCACTCGCATTCGTGGCCGCCAAACTCGGTCTCGGCTACGGCCTGTTCGACCTTAAGAACTCTGTCACAAAGACAACTCCGGCATTCTTCGAGCCGGCGCTTGACTACATTGTCTGCAAGATTCCTCGTTGGGACCTTAGCAAATTCCACGGCGTTTCACGCAAAATCGGCTCCTCGATGAAATCCGTCGGCGAGGTTATGGCCATCGGGCGCAGTTTCGAGGAGGCCATCCAGAAAGGACTCCGAATGATCGGTCAGGGAGCGCACGGATTCGTCGGCAACAAGGAATTCCAGGTCGCTGACGTGGACGAAGCCCTCCGCGAGCCGACCGACAAGCGTATATTCGTGATCTCCAAGGCTATGCGCGCCGGCTACACGGTAGATCAGATCCACGACCTCACCAAGATCGACAAATGGTTCCTGAACAAGTTGGAGAACATCGTCAAGACCTACGAGGATATGAACTCCTACGACAAGATCGAGGATATGCCTAAGGAACTTCTCCGTCTTGCCAAGCAGGAAGGCTTCTCCGATTTCCAGATCCAGAGAGCGGTTTGGAAAGACAGCGGAGTTGTCACCGCCAATATGGACAAGGTTCGTGAATATAGAAAGTCTCTCGGCATTGTCCCTGTCGTCAAGCAAATAGACACCCTCGCCGCCGAATTCCCGGCACAGACGAACTACCTCTACCTGACCTACAACGGCACGAAGAGTGACATTGAATATGAGCGTGACGGCAAGTCGGTGATTGTCCTCGGCTCGGGAGCCTACAGGATCGGTTCGTCCGTGGAATTCGACTGGTGTTCCGTGACCTGTCTCCAGACCATCCAGAAGCAGGGCTACAGGGGAGTGCTGATCAACTACAACCCGGAGACGGTCTCCACCGACTACGACATGTGCGACAGGCTCTATTTCGATGAGCTTACCTTCGAGAGGGTTATGGACATCATCGACCTTGAAACCCCGCACGGAGTCGTTGTCTCCGTGGGCGGCCAGATCCCTAACAATCTCGCCCTCAAGCTTCACAAGCACAACGTTCCGATTCTCGGCACCTCCGCCGAGGACATCGACAAGGCCGAGGACCGTCACAAGTTCTCCAGCATTGTTGACAGCCTTGGTGTCGATCAGCCTGAATGGAGTGAGCTTACTACCGTTGACGAGGTTGACAACTTTATCAAGAAAGTCGGATTCCCGGTTCTCGTCAGACCGTCCTACGTGCTTTCCGGAGCCGCTATGAATGTCTGCCACGATGAGGAGAAGCTCCGTCACTTCCTGAGCCTCGCCGCGGAAGTATCTCAGGAGCACCCGGTTGTCATCAGCAAGTTCTATATGCGTAGCAAGGAGATCGAGTTCGACGCTGTCGCCGACAATGGCGAAATCCTCGCCTACGCTATCTCGGAGCACATTGAATATGCCGGTGTTCATTCCGGTGACGCCACCATCCAGTTCCCGCCTCAGAAACTCTATGTCGAGACCGTTCGCAGGATCAAGAAGATCGCCCGTGCCATCGCCGGCGCGCTCAGCATCTCCGGTCCGTTCAATATCCAGTTCCTCGCTCGTGAGAACGCCATCAAGGTCATAGAGTGTAACCTGCGGGCATCCAGGAGTTTCCCGTTCGTCTCCAAGGTGCTTAAGATTGACTTCATTGAATTGGCCACCAAGGTAATGCTCGGTCTCCATCCTGCGGCTCCTCAAAAGAGTGCGTTTGACCTTGACTATGTAGGTGTCAAGTCCTCACAGTTCTCCTTCGCGAGACTTGAGGAGGCGGATCCGATGCTTGGTGTGGATATGTCTTCGACCGGTGAGGTCGGCTGTCTGGGCGATGACCTTAATGAGGCTTTGCTGAAATCAGTGCTTTCAGTCGGCCAAAGGATTCCGGAGAAGAGGGTTCTGCTCTCGACCGGTGATCCGCTCCAGAAGGCTGATATGCTGAGGGCCTGCCGACTTCTCGTCGAGAAGGGTTATGAGCTTTACGCCACAGGTGGCACGTATAAGTATCTTGTAGAGAACAGTGTTCCGGCGACGAAGGTGCTCTGGCCAAGCGAGTGTGACAATCCTAATTTCAAGGGACGATTCAAACCAGCTTTGGAAATGATTCAGAACAAAGAGGTTGATATGGTGATCAATATCCCGAAAAACTTCTCGGCTCTGGAACTTTCCAACGGCTACCAGATCAGAAGGGCAGCCATAGACTTCAACGTCACCCTCTTCACGAATGCCCGCCTCGCCACCGCCTTCATCCGCGCTTTCTGCTCCACCAGCATAAACGACATCCAAATCAAGTCCTGGGATCAGTATTGATCTCTGGATTTGATTCCATAGCCGAATATTTGGTGCTGCAGACTTCCGCGCTACGCGCTCCATCCCGTCCCGCCTACGGCGGTCCACCCGTTCATATGGCCACGGGCGGCCATAGTATGCCACACCAAATATTCGGCTATAAAAACATCTCGGATTGTTATACCATAATCAACTGCCTTTCAGTTGATTCAAAATTAGAATCGAGTAGGAGGAAAACGAAGTAGTTTTCTTCCTACTTTCGTTTTCCGACCTC
>ERZ779895.1541-NODE-1541-length-24139-cov-6.598904_pt1 | contig 24139 bp, 19 predicted proteins | sample MGYA00511093_ERZ779895 | MGnify/ENA primary metagenome ERZ779895 (study PRJEB29588, sample SAMEA2142970) | human gut metagenome | biome: human gut; feature: human-associated habitat; material: faeces | place: Denmark | collected 2008/2010 ... | reverse complement strand
CCAGCTCGGGCTTGTCCTGCATCAGGATGCGGTACTTGGTCTCCTTCAGACCGCCAATCCAACCGGAGTGAGTCCGGTAAATCTTCTGCTCGGGCTTCTTGCCGGTCAGGACAGCCTGGCCAGCGTTGATGATGATGACGTTGTCACCGCAGTCAGCGTTGGGAGTGTAGGTAACCTTGGTCTTGCCGCGCAGCAGGTCAGCAGCCCGAACGGCGGTCTTGCCCAGGGGCTTACCGGCAGCGTCCAGGATGTACCACTTGCGCTCGATGTTGGCCTTGTTCGCCATAAAAGTGGACATGGATCGTTTCCTCCGTATATAAATTTGATTTCTTTACAAATCAAGAGCTCCGGGGTAAAATCGGAGCATGGATAGTTATACCATGATTCCTCCCTCATGTCAACACGATTTTTATTTAACTCATGTAAATCTCTTAAAATCTCTGTTTTTCTCTCATTATCTCTCGAAATCTAAAATTGCATTTTCAAAAATGCCGCAGGGGCATGACATCCCCTGCGGCAGGACAAGCTATGTACCCTTACAGCACCCACTGCGCCAACAACAGCAGCACGAAACCCGGCAGCCCCAAAACGCCGACGGTCAGGGCGTTCAGCAGGTTCAGTCCCAGCGCAACACCGGTAACGGCAGCGGTGGCGTTCACCGCCCACAGAGCCAGAAACCCCAGTGCCGTATTCATCAGCAGCTTCAGGGCAAGGCGCAGGGGCGTCCGGAAGATCCGCAGCAGTGTGATGAGAAAAAAAGCCAGCAGCAAGCCGGCAATGATTTTCTGATTCAGGTCCATACAGCCCCTCCCTTGGCGGATCCCGCCGCCACAGGCTCCCGCGCCTTCAGCACCCGGAGGTAGTAATCACACCGGGCCTTGGCAGCGCTGATGCGGTAAATACAGGACTCCACCAGCTCCGGGGCTGTTGCCTGATCGAATTGCCGGTAAGCCAGAGCCAGCTCACTCTGGGCCGCTTGCAGTTCCGCCCGCAGGGCCAGCGTTTCCGGGTCCGGGGCGTATTTTCTGGATTGTTTCATCATAATCTCCCTCCCACCGCCGGGGCAGTTCCTGTCTCGGCACTATCAGTTTACGGAAAGTCTTGACAAATATACCATTTTTCATACAGGAGGACTCACATGACAAAGCCGCATGAATACTATATGTCTCAAGCCCTGGAATTGGCACAGGAAGCCGCCGATGCCGGTGAGGTCCCGGTGGGGTGCGTCATCGTCCGGGACGGGGCCGTGATCGGCCGGGGGCGGAACCGCCGGGAGGAAAAGCAGGCAGTCTGCTCCCACGCGGAAATGGAAGCCATGGCCCAGGCCAACGCCGCGCTGGGCAGCTGGAGGCTGGATGGCTGCGCGTTATATGTGACGCTGGAGCCGTGCCCCATGTGCGCCGGGGCCATTCTCAACGCCCGGATCCCCAAGGTGTTCTACGGCGCACGGGACAGCGCCTTCGGCGCCTGCGGCGGCGTGACCAACCTGTTTATGGAGCAGTTCCCTCACCGGCCCGCTCTGGTGGGCGGAATTTTGGCAGAGGACTGTCAAGCGGTACTGGCGGAATTTTTCGAGAAACTCCGTCAGGGAAAGCCGTCGACGCAAAGTTTTTAAGAAACGCGGAGAGATTTAAAACTTTTGTAACAACTCCTGCTGGTTTGCTTAATAATTCTCCTGTATCTTAATACTTGCAAGAGACAAAACTTCTTTTCATCCAATCTTCCCAATCATATACAAAGAGACCGTCGAAAGACGGTCTTTTTGTATGTCTGCCGCAAAAAATCATGGCCCTGACGGCTTCCGTCAGGGCCATGCACTTTTTTATTCTTCCGTTTTCTTCTCCGCAATGTCGGACATCCTCATGGCTCTTTGGAAGCCCTCCAGAGCGGCGGCGCCGCCCAGTGGCAGCAATGCGGCGCTGTGTCCGTCTGCCAGCAGCGTCACGGCCAGGATAGCCGTCAGGTCGGCATAGAACCCGAACATCCGGGGTCCGCCCGCCTGAACGGCAAAGCCGGAGAGCCGGTAGGAGGCCAGGATCAGCAGCATCAGCCCCAGCAGCTCCAGATAGTAATTCGTCAGCACCGGGTCAACGGAATACAGCCGGTAGGCGAAGATCAGCCGGGCCAGCAGCAGCACCGGCACCGCCAGCAGGATCTGGGGTTCCGTATCCGGCGTTTTGCGGCAGATGGCCACGCCTGCCAGCAGGCAGATCCCGGCGACAACGGCCAGCAGGCCCATCACCACACCGGAGCGGCCGGTCCCAGCGCTGACCGTAACGATCTCCATGCCGTCCGCAGAAACCGCCGTGACCGTCCGTCCAAACGCATTGGCGATCTCCAGCACACCGGAAAATGCCATGACGCAGCCGCCGGCCAAAATCCCAAACAGCCCCTCCTTGTCATTCCAGTTCAGGAGCCGTGACAGCGGGACCTCCACCGGCCCCTTGGGCAGCTTGCTGTTCATCCGGAACAATATCACCGCCGACAGCGCCAGCAGCACCGGCAGCAAAATTCCCGGAATACTGCCGGGAATGGGCAGTCCGGTGCCCGGTTCAAACCCGGTCATGTTTTGCAGCAGCCGCAAGGACATACCCGCGGCGCCGAGACAGAGAGTCAGGAGGGACTTTTTATCGCACTGCTTCATCGCTATGATCCTTTCAAAAACAGCCGTCATTCCTTAAATAGAGAAAGCGGCCAAACGTATTTTTTTATTATAGCATGGCTTGTTTCGCTTGTCCACGGCAGTGCGATTTTTATCTCTTATTTAAGTTGATTGCTGCTTGGTCAACCAACCTTTCTTTATCAGGGGTGCAAAACAGGAGCAAGGCATCTTTCGACCTTGCACCGATCTGTTCAGTATGTGCTATTCAGTCCGCCAAAGCAAACGCTTACTCAACACTGTTGTAAACTTCCATCCCAAGAATTCTTACGATCATCCCTTCAAGGTATTCATCCCCGGCCGTATCAACTGCACCCAGCCTATGTACGTCTTCAACCTGATACAAGACAGCTCGATAGACAACTGTGCCGCCGTCTTTCAGACGCATGGGGATCGGTACCAGAAGAACGATCGCCAGCAAGACGCAAATGCCGATCATTGCTTTCTTTTTCATGCAGCCATCCCCCCTCTTTTCAAATTTGTCATTTGCCTTATACCAATATAGACGCTAAAAATCGCAAAATGTTCCTGTATGTATAGCATACAATACTTTTTTCTGCTTTCTCAAGCCCTCCATCCGCTCACGAGGACAAGCTTACCTGTATGCAGATGGTACAGAAAAGCCCGGGAGGATCTTTCCTCCCGGGCTTCTAATACATGCGGTTATATACAGTAATTCAGGGCATGGCCCGGACCAGACCGCGGGCGCAGTCCACCGTGACCATCGTGCCATCCGTCAGCCGCTGAACAGCGCCGGCGGCTCCCACGATCACCGGCTTGTCCAGAGCCAGTCCGATGGTGGCGGTGTGGCACTCCACGCTGGCCTCCTCAGTGATGACCGCCGCCGCCTGTCGGATATAGGGCAGCAGCTCATTGGTGGTATAGGGCACCACCAGAACATCGCCGGGTTGGAATTTCTCCGCCACCTCGTCAGTGCTGCGGCAGATGCAAAGCGGACCGGAGGCTTTTTTCTCCCCGATGCCCACGGCGTTCACCAACGCGCCGCCCACCTGCTGAATTCGGATCATGTTGGTGGTACCGGCTACACCCACCGGCACACCGGCGGTGACTACCACCAGATCGCCTTCGTGGACCACACCCGCCTGAGCCGCCGCCTGAACAGCAAAGTCCACCAGCTCGTCAGTGCTGCTGGCGTAGGGCATCATAATAGGCTCCACACCCCAGTACAGGGCCATCTGCCGCCGGACCTGCTGATCCAGCAGGCAGGCGATGATGGGGGTGCCGGGATGGAAGCGGCTCACCAACCGGGCGGTAGTGCCCCGCTGGCTGACGGTGAGAATGGCATCCGCTCCGATCTCCTGCGCCGTGGTGCAGGCGGCGTGGGCGGTAGCCGCCGCCACGGAAAGCCGGTTTCGTCCGCCGGCCATCTGGGCCATGCGCTTGACATGGTTGATGTCGCTCTCCGTCCGCCGGGCGATGGCATCCATGGTTTTCACGGATTCCACCGGATAGCGGCCCGCTGCCGTCTCACCGGAGAGCATGATGGCCGAGGTGCCGTCATAGATGGCGTTGGCCACATCGGTGATCTCCGCACGGGTGGGCCGGGGATTTTCCATCATGGAATCCAGCATCTGTGTGGCGGTGATGACCGGCTTGCCGCAGGCCACACACCGGGCGATCATATTCTTTTGGATCAGGGGGATCTCCGCAAAGTCGATCTCCACACCCATATCGCCGCGAGCCACCATGATGCCGTCCGCCGCGTCCAGGATCTCCGGAAGATTGCTGACGCCCTCCTGATTTTCGATCTTGGCGATGATCCGCATCCGAGAACCGGCCTTGTCCAGCACGTGCCGCAGTTCCCGCACATCTGCGGCAGAACGGACAAAGCTAGCTGCCACATAGTCGAACCCCTGCTCCGCGCCGAAGAGGAGATCGTCCCGGTCCTGCTGGCTCATGTAGGGCATATTCAGCCGCACACCGGGGACATTGACCCCCTTGTGATTCTTCATATTACCGTCATTTTCCACTCGGCAGCGGATCTCCGTCTCGCTGGTCTCCAGAACAGTCAGCCGCACCAGACCATCGTCCAGCAGGATGGTATCTCCCGCTTTGACGTCACCGGGCAGTTCTCCGTAGGTAATGGAACAGCGGTGCGCATCGCCCTCCACCTGAACGGTGGTCAGGGTGAATTCCTGACCGGCGGTCAGATGGACCCGTCCACCGGCAAAGTCCTTCAGACGAACCTCAGGGCCCTTGGTATCCAGCATGGCCGCCACCGGGGCGTCCAGTTCTTCCCGCAGCGCCTTCAGCGCGTCCAGCCGCGCCTTATGCTCCGCGTGGGTCCCGTGGGAAAAGTTGAAGCGGGCCACGTTCATTCCCGCCCGGATCATCTCCCGCAGGACGCCTTCCCTGTCCGTGGAGGGGCCAAGGGTACATACAATCTTTGTCTTTCGCATCTCACGCACTCCTTCCGCCATTTCAAAAGAAACGCCGATTCTCTCCCATTATGAAGTAATCGTTTTTCTCAGCCATTTTATCACAAACCTGTTCTTATGAAAAGACAGCAATCTGTAAAATTTTCATTTCATCTTTTGAAGCTCTGCACAAAAAAATCCCCCATCAAATCCCGGTACAGATGCCGTCCGCCAATTTTTCCGTACTTCCCGCCGGAACCGTTTGCTTCTTTCCGGCTTCTGCTATATAATTGCATATAAGTTAAATTTCTCACCGCCCTGCGGGGAACGCATCAAGGAGGTAACATATGCACTACATCGGTATTGATCTCGGCGGCACCAGCATCAAAGGGGCCGTTGTCACAGAAGGCGGCACGATCCTGAAGGAAACCTCCTGCCCCACCCAGAGGGAATTGGGACCTGAGCACGTGGCCCGCGAGATCGCAGATCTGATCACAGCTCTGGCGGAAGGATACGATCCCCAGGCTATCGGCGGCGTGGGCGTGGGCTGTCCCGGCATTGTGGAGGATCACAGCGGTATCGTCCGCTACTCCGCCAACCTCCATTGGGAAAATTTTGATCTCCGGGCCGCCGTTCAGAAATACAGCGGTTATACCGTCCGTCTGGCTAATGACGCCAATGCCGCCGCGCTGGGCGAGGTGGTAGCGGGCTGCGCTCAGAATGTGGACAGCGCCGTGATCCTGACGCTTGGCACCGGCGTAGGCAGCGGTGTGGTGCTGAACGGTAAGATCCTGACGGGCTGCACCGGCGGTGCAGCAGAGCTGGGACACATGGTGGTGGAGGACGGCGGCGCGCTCTGCGCCTGCGGAAGAAAAGGCTGCTTTGAAGCCTACGCTTCCGCCACCGGTTTGATCCGCATGGCGAAGGAGGCCATGGCCCAGCATCCGGAAAGCCTGCTCCACGCCACCGCCGCAGAGGTGGGAGAGGTGAATGGCCGGACCATCTTTCAGGCCAAGGAGCAGGGGGACCCTACCGCCGCCGCCGTGGTGGATCGGTACATCCACTACCTCTCCGTAGGTATCGCCAATGTCATCAACTGCTTCTTCCCCGAGGTAGTGGCGCTCTCCGGCGGCATCGCCAATCAGGGAGAGGCGCTGCTGGCTCCCCTGCGGGAAGCCGTTGCGCCCCAGGTCTATGGCAATCAGTATTTGCAGACTCACACCCGCATCCTCGGCTGTACGCTGGGCTACCACGCCGGGATCATCGGCGCGGCCATGCTGCCCACTGCCCTATGACCGCATAATCATCTGCCAAAAACCGCCCCGGGCTTGCCGTGAAGCAAGGCCGGGGCGGTTCTTCGTATGTTTCTATTACAGATTTAAAATTGAATGGGCCTTCTTTGGCAGCCGTGTTACTTGTTCTTCCGCATCATGGCCGCGTCAGCATCCAAAAGCTGCTGAGAGGCATCCTCCAACTGCGCCGTCTTCTCGTAGCGGTCCGCCAAGCTGCTCTCCACCAGCTTTTCCTGCGGTTCGCCCCGGAAAACCAGCTTCAGCAGGATCGGCGTCAGAATCGTGCCGCCTACCACGGTGATGACCACCGGCGTCATCATCGCGCTGCTGAGGACGCCCATGGACAGGCCCCGGTTGGCTACGATCAATGCCACCTCGCCGCGGCAGACCATGCCCACACCCACCTGAATGCTCTCCCGCTCCGTAAAGCCGCAGAGTTTTGCGCCCAAGCCGCAGCCCGCCAGCTTGGAAATAACGGAGATCACCAGCAGCAGGACGGAAAATGCCAGCATCCCGCCGCTGACGCCGTCCAGCTTGACGTTGATACCGATGGCGGCGAAGAACACCGGCGTCAGCAGCAGGAAGCTCAACGGCTCGAACTTGGATTGGATATAGGAGGACTTGGGGGTGCAGGAGATCACCAGGCCTGCGATGTAGGCGCCGGTGATGTCCGCCACGCCAAAAAACTCCTCCGCGCAGTAGGCCATCACCAGGCAGAGCACAAAGGCCAGAACAGAGTTGCGGTGAGTGGCCCAGCCTCCCTGCCGCTTCAGCATCCAGCAAAACAGGCGGTTGGCCCCCACACCGGCCACAGCCGCGAAGATAAAGAAGCCCAGGATCTTCAGCAGGACCAGTCCAACGCTCTCCCCGCCGCCGGCCAGACTGCTGACCAGAGTCAGCGCCACAAGACCCAGCACATCGTCGATCAGGGCTGCTGCCAGAATGGTGTTGCCCACCTTCGTTTCCAGCTTACCCATCTCCTTCAGGGTCTCCACCGTGATGCTGACGGAGGTTGCCGTAAGGATCGTACCCACAAATACATTTTCCAGCATACCGTTGCTCTCGATCAAGCCTGCGGCGGCAGCGCCCCATGCCAGAGCCGTACCCATGAGCAGGGGCACGATCACACCCAGCAGAGCCACCCAAAAGCCAGCCTTGCCGCTGTTTTTCAACTCGTTGATGTCCGTTCCCATACCGGCGGAGAACATCAGCACGATGACGCCCAATTCGCTGAGCTGGGAAATAAATTCAGTTTCTGTCAGAACATTCAGTCCCGCAGGGCCAAGGATCAGGCCCGCCAGCAAAGCGCCCACTACCTGAGGCATCTGAAACCGCTGTGTCAGAAGGCCCAGCAGCTTCGTACTTAACAAAATCAACGCCAGATCCAGTAAATAATGGTATGACACAAAAAACTCCTCTCCATGCGGTTCCACCGCATACACACATTTTTTCACAAGGCCCTTATTCTATCGCTTTCCCCGATTTTTGCAATGGTCGTTTTGCACAAAACAGCCGTTAATTTTTGTTAAGATTTCCTAAGCAAGCTTTTGCAGAGGTGCCTGCCGTTTTTTCCGGCCAGCGGCGCTATGTTCTGTTCTCTGCAAGTGTTTAATATTTGTTAAAAATTTTTTCACACTTTTTCTCGCAGAACCGCCTATAATCTCCAAAATGTGATTTTTATTTTACTGACACGCCGCGTTTTTTCCGCGGCTGAGAGGATCCTGATTATGAAGCTGCCTCTAATCGATTACCGTCAGTTCCGTCTGAGCCGGCTGAATACCCCGCAGTTCCGGCATCTGAAGCTGTTGCTGTTCTGGCCGATTTTCAGTCTGGTATTCTGTTATCTGGAAAACTACCGCCCTACCGTCTACTACGCCCCCATGCGCTGTGCGCTGGATCATTGGATCCCCTTCTGCAAGTGGTTCGTCATCCCCTACGCGTTCTGGTTTCTCTTTGTAGGAGGGATGCTGCTCTACACCTTATTTTATAACATTCCCGCTTTCCGGCGGATGATGTGGTTCATCATCCTGACGTACTCCTTTGCTCTGGTGACCTACCTTCTCTTCCCCAACTGCCAGCATCTGCGGCCCACACTGCTGGGCGGCGACCTGCTGACGCGGTTCACCGCAAAGCTGTACGCCGCAGACACCAACACCAACGTCTGCCCCTCTATTCACGTCATCGGCTCCTTCGCGGTGTACTTCGCTGCCCGGGACATCCGGCGCTTCCGCGCCAAGGGCTGGCGGCTTGGATTTCTGACCATGGCCGTGCTCATCAGCCTGTCTACCGTATTCCTCAAGCAGCACTCCGTTCTGGATGTGCTGGCGGGGCTGGCTGTCTGCGCCGCAGCCTATCCCCTGATCTATCGAGTACCTGCCGGAGCCGCTTCTCTGATCCCCGCCGGAGGTCTTGGCCGTAAGCGGTTCCCGGAGCTGTAACACCTCTTGCCTTTCCCACTCTGTCCCTTTATAATAGAGGGACAGAGTTTTTTTGTCGCATCGCCCCATTTTCAAACGATACCGCGTAGGAGGAAGCCGCCATGCCCACGATCATCCCCATCACCGATTTTGCCGCCCCGGAACTGGATATTTATGCCCGGCTGACGGAAAATCAGCTTTTGAACCGGGCAGACCCGGCCAACGCCCTGTTCGTGGCGGAAAGTCCTCTGGTCATTGGCCGGGCGCTGGACGCCGGGTGTACGCCGGTATCCTTCCTGATGGAGACGAAGCACGTCAACGGCAAGGGTGCGGAGATCCTGGCCCGCTGTCCGGCAGATATTCCCGTCTATGCGGCGGAGCTGGAGGTCCTGACCCAACTCACCGGCTTTCACCTGACCCGTGGGATGCTCTGCGCCATGCGGCGGCCGCTGCTGCCCACGGTGGAGGAGATCTGCGCCAAGTCCCGGCGGATCGCCGTACTGGAAAACGTGATGAACCCTACCAACATTGGCGCCATCTTCCGTTCTGCTGCGGCGTTGGGGATGGACGCGGTGCTGCTGACTGCCGCCGGCAGTGATCCCCTTTACCGCCGGGCCAGCCGGGTCAGCATGGGCAATGTGTTTCTGGTGCCTTGGACCTATCTGCCGGAGGGTGTGGATTGGACGGAGACTTTGCGGCAACACGGTTTCAAAACCGCTGCTATGGCCTTGCGGGAGGACTCCATCCGTCTGAATGACCCTCAGCTTGCCCGGGAACCCAAGCTGGCTGTGGTCATGGGCACGGAGGGAGACGGGCTCGCCTCCAACACCATTGCTCACTGCGACTATACGGTGATGATTCCCATGACTCACGGGGTGGACTCCCTGAATGTGGCGGCAGCCAGCGCCGTGGCCTTTTACCAGTTGGGGCTGATGAGCTGTCTGGAATGAATATTCTATAAAATATTCATTCTATTATTCAAGCATTTGCCAATTTGTGAATGAATTATCTATTTTCCATGCAAATACGGCGTTTTTTAGCTATATCGCAATTTTTTTGCAGCAATTCCGTCCTGTGGCTAAAGGACTTCCTCTCTAAGGTTCTGTAAACGCAATTTTTTCGATCAACGGTAAAAAGCAGACGCAGGATAAAACCTGCGTCTGCTTGAGACTGTCGATAAAGTAGTAAATTCTCCGCGACGGTAAGGAAGGGTGTGCGCGGGAAACCCAAGAGGGGTGTCCCGCGCCATTAAAATCCTAAGTTTTCAGAACTTTTATGAAGTTCTGAAAACTTGCTCAGCGGGGAGAAAAGACTTTTTCGACACGCTGAAGCAGGCGCAGGATAAAACCTGCGTCTGCTTTTTTGTTCTCAATTCACATATACCGGATATTCATAGGGCCTCAGCGCCTGAAGCTGGGCCCACCCCTGATCGCTGGCGATGATCCGGCCATCCTCCAAGGACAGGGCAAACCAGTTCAGTTTCCGGTCACAGTACAAGAAATATTCGATTCCCGCCTGAGCGCCAAAAAATCCCGGCTCAGCAAATGTGATATTGGCGCAGTTGCTTTTCTTCTCCCAACGGATCATTGCCTGCATGCGTTCCCGACAGGTTTTCTCCACGGCATCTATGGCAAACCGCCCAACGTAGCTCCGTCCCCAGATGCTTCGCTCCCCGGAAATCGTAACGGCTGTTTCGCCGATTTTCTTCCCATCCTGCCAGAGCCCAACTGTATAGGACCGCTCTACCTTTTGAAGAAACGCGCCGCTGCGATCCAAAATTCCAAAGATCACAAAGCCCGCTATCAGCAGACAGCAGAGTATCCCAAACCGGCGGCTCCAGTCCCGCCGCAGAGCGGACCGACTTTCCCGTATCAGCACCGCCAAAGCCGACCGGACGTCGATCTCCGCCGGTTCCTCCACCAGCCGTCCCTCCAGCAGACTTACCACCGAGCAGTGCAGCGCATCTGCCAGCGGTTCCAGCAGAGATACATCGGGAAACCCGGCCCCCCGCTCCCATTTACTGATCGTACGGTCTGAAATATGAAGCTGCTCCGCCAGCTGCTTTTGAGTCAATCCCTGTTCCTTTCGGAGCTGTGTGATCAGCGCACCGGTATCCGTCTGCCGCATAACGTATCCCCCTTCGGTTTTTGCTGGGTTGATTGTATCAAAAAACCGGCACTCCCGCAACAAACGCTGCGTGGAGTGCCGGTTTTTTTGCTTATTTCAGCATCCGCTTCAGATACTGTCCCGTGAAGCTGGCGGGGCAGGCCGCCACCTCCTCCGGCGTACCGGTGCACACGATGGTACCGCCGCCGTCGCCCCCCTCGGGGCCAAGGTCGATGAGGTGGTCGGCGCACTTGATGACGTCCAGGTTGTGCTCGATGACCACCACTGTGTTCCCTGCGTCCACCAGCCGCTGCAAAACCTCCAGCAGCTTGCGCACATCGTCGGAGTGCAGACCGGTGGTGGGCTCGTCCAGAATATAGATAGTCTTGCCGGTGGCCTGCTTAGAAAGCTCTGTGGCCAGCTTCACCCGCTGGGCCTCGCCGCCGGAAAGCTCCGTGGAGGGCTGGCCCAGCTTCACGTAGCCCAGGCCCACATCCTGCAAGGTTTGCAGCCGCTTTTTCAGCTTGGGCAGGGCAGAGAAGAAGTCCAGCGCCTCGTCCACCGTCATGTCCAGCACATCGGCAATGTTCTTGCCCTTGTAGCGGACCTCTAAGGTCTCCCGGTTGTAGCGTCTGCCCTTACAGACCTCGCAGGGGACGAAAATATCCGGCAGGAAGTGCATTTCGATTTTCAGCAGGCCATCGCCGGAGCAGGCCTCGCACCGGCCGCCACGGACGTTGAAGCTGAACCGCCCCTGTCCGTAGCCCCGGCTCTTGGCCTCCTGTGTGGAGGCGAACAGATCCCGGATGTCGTTGAACAGGCCGGTGTAGGTGGCTGGGTTGGAGCGGGGCGTCCGCCCAATGGGACTCTGGTCGATGTTCACCACCTTGTCCAGATACTCCATGCCCTCAATCCGGTCGCACTTGCCGGGGCGGACCTTCATCCGCATCAGCTCCGCGCCCAAGCGCTTGAACAGCACCTCGTTCACCAGAGAGCTTTTACCGCTGCCGGACACGCCGGTGACCACGGTGAAGGTCCCCAGTGGGAATTCCACGTCGATGTGGCGGAGGTTGTTCTCCGCCGCGCCGATGACCTTCAAAACCTTGCCGTTTCCGGGACGGCGGACAGCAGGCACCTCAATTTTCTTCTTTCCGGACAGATACTGCCCTGTCAGACTGTCGGGGTTAGCCATCACCTCCGCCGGAGTGCCTGCTGCCACCACCTGACCGCCGTGAACACCGGCGCCGGGGCCGATGTCGATGAGGTAATCGGCGGCCCGCATGGTGTCCTCGTCATGCTCCACCACGATGAGACTGTTGCCCAGATCCCGGAGGTTTTTCAGCGTCGCCAGCAGCTTATCGTTGTCCCGCTGGTGCAGCCCGATGGACGGCTCGTCTAAAATATACAGCACGCCCATCAGGCTGCTGCCGATCTGGGTAGCCAGCCGGATCCGCTGGCTCTCGCCGCCGGAGAGGGTCCCGGCGCTGCGGGCCAGCGTCAGATAGCCCAGGCCCACGGACTTCAAAAAGCCCAGCCGGGAGCGAATTTCTTTCAGGATTCGATCCGCGATCAGCATTTGCTGCTCCGTCAGTGTCAGGCCGTCCATCCAGATAAGTGCATCCTCCACGGAGAGGGTGGTGAACTCGTAGATGTTCTTCTCCCCCACCGTGACCGCCAGGGATTCCTTCCGCAGACGGCGACCCTGACAGTCCGGACAGGGGCACTCGCTCATCAGCTCCTCCAGCTCCTTCCGGCTGGCGTCGGACTGGGTCTCCTTATAGCGGCGCTCGATGTTATTGCAGATGCCCTCAAAGGCCTGCTTCAAAACACCCTTGCCCCGGGGCTGGTCATAGTGCAGCTCCAGTGTCTCCCCCTTGGTGCCGTAGAGGATGATGTTTTTCGCCTCATCGCTGAGACTGTTCCACGGCTCCGTCAGGGAAAACTTGTACTTTTTGCTCAAAGCGTCGAAGTACATCCGGGAAATACCGTCCCCCCGGATGTTGTTCCAGCCGCTTGCCTGAATCGCCCCGTCTAAAATGGACTTTCCCCCGTCTTGGATCATGAGGGCGGGGTCGGCTTTCAACTGGTTCCCCAGACCGGTACAGGTAGGGCAGGCGCCGAAGGGATTGTTGAAGGAGAACATCCGGGGGGTCAGCTCCTCCATGGAGATGCCGCAATCCTCACAGGCGTAATTCTGGGAGAAGGAGAGGTCCTTTTCCTCCCGCAGAAGGTTGACGATCACCAGTCCGCCGGAGAGCTTGGCGGCGGTCTCCACGCTGTCCGTCAGCCGTTGGCGGATGTCGGGCCGGATGATGAGCCGGTCCACGATGATCTCGATGGAGTGCTTTTTGTTCTTCTCCAGCTTGATCTCCTCGTCCAGCTCGTAGAGGTTTCCGTCCACCCGGACACGGACATAGCCGGAGCGCTTGGCGTCCTCAAACACCTTGGCGTGCTCGCCCTTTTTGCCCCGGATCACCGGAGCCATCACCTGAATTCGCGTTCCCTCCGGCAACGCCAGCACCTGATCGATGATCTGGTCGATGGTCTGCTGGCGGATCTCCTTGCCGCAGTTGGGGCAGTGGGGCGTACCCGCTCTGGCCCACAGCAGACGGAGATAATCGTAGATCTCCGTCACGGTGCCCACGGTGGACCGGGGGTTTTTGCTGGTGGTTTTCTGGTCGATGGAGATAGCGGGGCTGAGGCCCTCGATATAGTCCACGTCCGGTTTGTCCATCTGGCCCAGAAACATCCGGGCGTAGGACGAAAGGCTCTCCACATACCGTCGCTGGCCCTCGGCGTAGATCGTGTCGAAGGCCAGAGAGGATTTTCCGCTGCCGGACACGCCGGTCATCACCACCAGCTTGTCCCGGGGGATGGTGACGTCGATATTTTTCAGGTTATTGGCCCGGGCACCTTTTACAATGATATTTTCCTGCATGATCTGCTTTTCCGCTCCTGTTTCCTGTAGTCAAAACCGGTTTTCGGTCATAGCATACACAAACCATTTTTAATGTCAACTATGCGTTTAAATCTGCAAAAATGACATTTTTTCAAACTTTTATATTCATTCCGCAGTAATGTCCGCCGTCTGCGCCCCCAGCAGGGCAATGAGGTCCGCCGGGGCCACCTCCACCTGCGCGCCGATCTTTCCGGCGGAGACGCAGATGGTGTCGAACAGCTCCACCGTCTCGTGGAACACCGTGGGGAACTGCTTTTTCATGCCCACCGGGGAACAGCCGCCGTGGACATAGCCCGTCAGGGGCAGCAGCTCCTTTTGAGGCAGCATGGCGATGGATTTCTCCCCCACCGCCTTGGCTGCCTTTTTCAGATCCAGATTTTCCGCCACTGGAATGTCGAACACATAGTATCCGCCGCCGGCGCCCTTTGTCACCAGGGTCTTGAACACCTGCTCCGGGTCCTGATTCAGATACGCCGCCACGGAGACACCGTCCACCGGGCCGTCCGCCGGGTACTCATGGGGCGTGTAGGCGATCTTCTTCTGCTCCAGCGTCCGCATGACGTTGGTTTTTTCTTCCTTGTGCTTGGACACAGATCTCACCTCTTACAAATACATCCGCAGCAATGCCAGGATCAGCATGTGGGCGGGATAAAAAGCGTAGCAGGCATACTGGATGGCCTTATTGTGAGCGCCCTGTCTGCCGTTATACAGCCAAATGGGGATCAGGGCCAGCAGCGCCAAGCCCTGCTCCGGGAATTCCAAGGTCCAGCTCCCCAGCGTCAGGGGGATGGTCATGCCCCCCAGCAGTTTGCAGTTCAGGAAGGCCAGTCCCGCCACCTCGCCGATCCAGCCGTGAGGGATCTGGCGGCAGAGGTAGAAGATCAGCACCGTGACCACGCCGCTGCCGTAGTAATCCACCATGCCGAGCGTTCCCAGGAAATATCCCACGGGCAGGCTCAAAACGGCGGCGAGGATATACATCTCCGTCCCCTTGCTCCGGACCTTTTCCAGCCCCAGCATCAGCAGAAGGGCGATGAAAAAGGTGAACATCACGTTCTGATGGAAGGGGAACACCGGGGAGGAGTAGTACAGGTAGTTAAAGGGGATCTCGGAGATCAGGGCAAAGACCAGCATCCGCAGCAGGTATTTTTTCCGGTCATGGGTGCGCTGAAAGCCCTCCGCCACCTGAAAGGCGAAAATGGGGAAGGCGATGCGGCCCACCGCCGTCAGCCACATGACGCCGGGCAGCACCGTGGCCCACAGGTGGTCGCAGAGCATGAGGGCCATGGCCAGCAGTTTTAAGGTCAGGCTGTCCAGACACCCCTTGGTTTTTGTGTGTTCCATAGTATGTTTTCCTTTGCAATGTTTTTTGTGTTTTTCTGTATGTAAAATGCCCGTTCGGACATATATTGGCTTGCTTTTGGTCAATTCCCCGTTTTCAGTCGGCTACGGCAGCACCCACAGGGCGATGTTGTACCCGATGAGCAGCAAGATCGGATAAATGCACCAGCCCGCCCGCTGCATTCCCAGATAGAAGTCCGACGGCTCCGGGTCCTTCACGGCGCACATATGCTGGCAGCGGAACAGGGCCAATGGGTATGCGGCGTCCAGCGCCAGCAGGCCGGAAAACAGCAGCATGGTGAAATACAGCATCCAGCTGCCCCGGCTCACCAGCTGCGGCCCACGGGCAAAGCTGAGAATCGTCCCTCTATCCGTTTCATAATGCTCCCAGTAATCGTCTCCAGCAGTGCTGCTATAGGAAACGGACATGGTAAAGGGATCCCAGTTTCCCTCCAGATCGTACCATCCCATGTCGTGCTCCGCCGTATAGCCGCCCTCAAAAAGGAGCTGACCGTTCCGGGTGATTCGGATGTGCTCCACCGGTCCCAGCTGGTCCGCCTGAATGGGCGGCAGGCCGGTCTCCACCACGCACTCGTCACGGACGCGGTCCCCGACCTGAACCTCCACCGCCGTCCGCTGTTCATCGGGGCAGTCCGTCACGGTGATCTTCACCCGCTCACCCTGAATCTTCCCGGCGTAGACCGTCGCGGCGGGGTCATCGGCCTGTGCCGACACCCGCAGGAAACCCTCTTCAAATTTCACGCCCTCAAGTCTGTGAAATACAAACGTCAGAATGGCGAAGGCCACCGCCATAGCCGCAACGGAGATCAGGACGACCTTTTGCAAAACAGAGCGTTTTTCCATATATACCTCCTGTATTTTTCTGATTGTTTTATACGGCTCGTTTTCGGTCTTGGCGCATTTTCTCTTGAAATCTGTCCGCTATTTACCGCCCCGCAGCTCGATGATGCGGTCACGCAGCACGGCGGCATACTCGAATTCCAGCAGCTTGCTGGCCTCCTTCATCTCCTGCTCCAGCTTGGCGATCTCCGCCGTCCGCTCCGCGTCCGTCAGCTTTTTGGGCTTGCCCTTGGCCTTATGTCCGGTGTCCTCGCTCTTGGAGATCTCCAGAATTTCCCGGACATCTTTGATGATGGTCTTCGGCACGATGCCGTGGGCCTTGTTGTAAGCGTCCTGTATTTTCCGGCGGCGCTCCGTTTCGTCCATAGCCGCCCGCATGGAGGGCGTGACGGTATCGGCGTAGAGGATCACCAAACCCTCCGCGTTCCGGGCCGCCCGGCCGATGGTCTGGATGAGGGACGTCTCGCTGCGGAGGAAGCCCTCCTTGTCGGCGTCCAATACCGCTACCAGAGAGACCTCCGGCAGATCCAGACCCTCCCGCAGGAGGTTGATACCCACCAGCACGTCGAACTCGCCCAGCCGCAGATCCCGGATGATCTCCATCCGCTCGATGGTGGCTACGTCGGCGTGCATATACCGTACCCGGATATTGGCTGCCCGGAAAAACTCCGTCAGATCCTCTGCCATCTTCTTGGTAAGGGTAGTGACCAGCACCCGTTCGTTCCGCTGGGCCCGAGCCCGGATTTCCTCCATAAGGTCGTCGATCTGCCCTTCCACCGGGCGAACCTCCACCCGGGGGTCCAGCAGTCCGGTGGGGCGGATGACCTGCTCCACGATGTTGTCCGCCCGCTCCCGCTCGTAAGGCCCCGGCGTGGCGGAGACGAACACCGCCTGACCGATGCGGCTCTCAAATTCCTCGAATTTCAGAGGCCGGTTGTCGAAGGCGCAGGGCAGGCGGAAGCCGTACCGCACCAGCGATTCCTTTCTGGCCCGGTCGCCGTTGTACATGGCCCGGACCTGAGGCAGCGTCACATGGCTCTCGTCCACAAACAGCAGGAAATCATCGGGAAAGAAGTCCAGCAGGGTCATAGGGGCGCTGCCTGCCGGACGGTCGGAAATGATCCGGGAATAGTTCTCGATGCCGGAGCAATATCCCAGTTCCCGCATCATTTCCATGTCGTATTCCGTCCGCTGGCGGATGCGCTGGGCTTCTACCAACATCTCATTGTCATTGAAATATTTTACCTGATCTTCCAACTCCGTTCGGATCTGGCCCAAGGCCCTGTCCATCTTCTCCTTGGTGGTGACATAGTGGCTGGCGGGGTAGATGGCCACATGGTTCAGCACCCGGTTCACCGTGCCGGTGAGGGGGTGAAAGTCGGAGATCCGGTCGATCTCGTCCCCAAAGAACTCCACCCGGATGGCGTGGTCCTTATAGTAGGCGGGGTAGATCTCCACCGTGTCCCCCCGCACCCGGAAGCGGTTCCGCTCAAAGGCCACGTCGTTCCGCTCGTAGCGGTTCTCCACCAGACGGCGCAGCAGCTCGTCCCGGTCCCACTCCGCCCCCTGACGCAGAGAAATCACCATCTGGGCAAAGTCGTCCGGCTCGCCCAAGCCGTAAATGCAGGACACGGAGGACACCACGATCACGTCCCGCCGCTCCAACAGGGCGCAGGTAGCGGACAGCCGCAGGCGGTCGATCTCATCATTGGTAGATGCGTCCTTGGCAATATAGGTATCCGTGTGGGGGATATAGGCCTCCGGCTGGTAGTAATCGTAGTAGGAGACAAAATACTCCACGGCGTTGTTAGGGAAAAACTCCTTGAATTCCGCACAAAGCTGGGCCGCCAGAGTTTTATTGTGGGCCAGCACCAGCGTAGGCCGCTGGACCTTCTCAATGACCTTGGCCATGGTGTAGGTCTTGCCGGAGCCGGTGACGCCTAACAAGACCTGCTCCTTCAAACCATTTTCGATGCCCGCCGCCAGTGCGTCGATGGCCTCCGGCTGGTCGCCGGATGGCTGATAAGGGGATACTACTTCAAATTTCGGCATAGCCGTCTCTCCATCACATTCAAATCTGCCCGCGGTCGCGGCTGCTCCAAAACGCCTCACGGGTCAGGCGCACGGGGGTTACCGTGCCCCGGTAAAAGGAAAAGGGCGCGCCGGTGGTCTCCGCGCCGAACTTTTTCAGGATATGCACCGTGATATCCCGGGCCTCCATGGTGACCTCCCGGATGTCCTGCGCAAAAATGTCCGTCAGGGCCGTTTCCAGCAGTACGGTCCCAATATGACGCCCCCGCAGTTCCGGGGAGATGACGAAGCGGCCCATGTGCCATGCGTTGTCCTCCCAATACAGGGCCACGCCGCCCAGAAGCGCCCCGTCCTCCTCCACGCACCACCACTGGGGGCGGTTTTCCGGCGGCAGCGGGGTCAGCGCCCGGGGGATCTCCTGTTCCGTTTCAAAAATCTGGCCCGCCAGAGCCACCAGCCGCTCCGTGTCGGCCTCCCGTCCACGCCGGATCTGCATGGTTCTCTCCCCCTTCGCAAAGACAGTCTGTGGCTCTCCCCGTTTCCCGGTTATTCTACCACAGCTTTTCTAAAATTTCAAACGCTTGTTCTATTGTGTTGTCTACAGGGAGCCGCCCGGTCACAGGTGCTCCCATGAGGTCAGGTAGCCGCTCTGGGCCATGGATACAAAATCGTCATCCGCCACGATGATGTGGTCCGCCAATGCAACGCCGATGGTCTGCAAGGCTTGCGCCGCGCGGGTGGTGGCGGCGCAGTCATCGTCCGAGGGCAGCGCAATGCCGCTGGGATGATTATGAGCCAGGATCACCGTACTGGCAGAGGTGAGGATGGCATTCTCCACCACCTTCCGGATGTCCAGCGCGGCGGAGGACGCCCCGCCGTCATTGAGCCGCTTACAGGCTAACAGCTTGCCCTTTCGATCCAGGCACAATTCGTAAACGATCTCGTGGGTCTCCCCGGCGTACCGTTCCAGCAAGTAGGCGCCCGCAGTTTCCACATCTGTCATGGGACAGCTCTGAACAGCGTCCGCCAGGCGGGCCTTGCGGCCGATCTGCCCCGCCACCTTCAGCAGCACCGCTGCGCTCTCGCCGATGCCCTCCACTTTTTTCAGATCCTCCGCCGGGGCTGACAGCACGGCGGTCAGGGAGCCGTAGCGATCCATGAGCCGGTGGGCGATGGGGTTGGTGTCCTGCCGGGGGATGGCGTAATACAGCAAAAGCTCCAACGCCTCGTGATCCGCGAAGCCCTCCAGCCCGCTTTTCAGAAAACGCTGCCGCATTTTTTCACGATGTCCCTGATGGATATTTTCCATACGAATCCCTCCCCCGGACCGTTTCTTTTGCCGAAAATCAGAACAAGTAAGTAACGTGGTATTATAGCATATCCAGCGAAAAAAAGGAAGAGCGGACAGCCGTCCGCTCTTCCTTTTTCCAGAGAAGTTCCTTCTGCGCAGACGCTTACAGGTTCTTCTCGTAGGACTCGATCATCTTCTTGACCATCTGGCCGCCCACGGAACCGGCCTCGCGGCTGGTCAGGTCGCCGTTGTAGCCCTGCTTCAGATTGACGCCCATCTCCTTTGGTGTGTATTCACCACAAAAATTGTGATTTTTTTGAGGTCAATACACACCAAGGTATGCTATTTCTGACCTCTTAAAGATTTGCCACCCTTGTTACGTCGCGTACAGGGTTTTCCGCGATTTCTCCGATGAAGCGGTAGAAAATGCGGATGCTCTGCCGATAGGGTGTTCTCGGCCCCGCAATCGTCAGGCCCTCCGGTAAAATTTTTTCGCCAATTTCGATACGCTCAATGAGGGCATGAAGAATATCCCGGTCTAATGTCTCAATATGGGAATATCGCTGGGCCAGCGCAAAGAACAGGTCATACGCGTCCCGGATGCTCTTTTCTTCCGAAGTATCCGTAACCAGCCTGTCGCGCTGGTTTTCAAGGGCCTGTCGCTCCTTCCCGAAACGGTTCATCATTTCATCCAGCAGCGCATCGCTCAGATTTCCTGCAGCGTTATCACGGTAGGCTCGTTCGATCATCTTCACAATACGCTTTAGCTGTGTGTCGATATTGGCCAAAGACTTCTCCCGATCCTCACCGCCGCCGAAAGCAGCGTTGGATTGCCGAATGGCGGCCTGCGTAATGGCCTCCATATCATCCTCGTCAAAGGACAGCAGCTCGTTCAGATCACGGCGAACGATCTCCATGAGGTCATCGTAGCGAATACGGGCCCCATGCTCACAGCGATTTCGCGTCCGGCTCGTCAGGTTGTTGCAAACAAGATACCAATACTTCGCGCGTTCACCCTTATAGACCGATCCGCCGGAGCACATCGCCGCGCCGCAATGAGCGCAGTACGCGATCCCGCCGAAAATACTGTGGCGGAACGCCGGGTTCGCCGCGTGAGACTTTGTATTCTCTCCGAGAAAATGTTCCGCACGGTCAAACTGCTCCTGCGTGACCAACGGCTCATGGGTATTTTCCGTAAAGCACCAGTCCTCCTGCGGAACAGGGAGCTTCTTTTTGGATTTCACATTGACCTTGCGGGTCTTTCCAAGTATGGTATGCCCCAGATAGACACGGTTTCGCAGGATGCGCTTGACCGTGGTGTAATTCCAGTAATCCGAGGCTCTGGACGCCCCCTGCGGGGTGAAGTTATCCCGGCATTCAACACGATACTTCAGCGGCGGAATGACGCACTGCTCATTCAGCTTATTGGCGATCGTCCGCGTTGAAAGCCCCGATGATGCCCACTCAAAAATCTGTTGAACGATCGGCGCTGTGTTTTCATCCGGAACAAGCTGATCTGTGGTACGCTCCGCTTTTTTGTAGCCGTAGGGCGGGCATGCCGCGTACTTGCCCTTTCTCCGCTTCATGTCTAAGGTCTGCCTGACTTTTCTGGAGGTATCACGCAGATACACATCATTCATGGCAAACTGAAACGGCGCCATCAGGTTGTCTCCCATGGAGTCAAAGTCATTGCCGGGAGCCAGATAATGAATTCCATGCTCGGGAAAGAAACGCTCCGCGTAATAGCTTGATTCCGTCATATCACGGCCAAGGCGGGAAAGATCTTTTGTGATGACCATATTGACCTTTCCACCTGAAAGATGATTCAGCATAGCCTGAAAGCCGGGGCGCTCAAAATTGCCGCCGGAATAGCCATCGTCTACAAATTCTTTTACAATAATAATATCGTGCTTTTCGCAATAGTCTCTTATAATAGCCCGTTGATTTGTGATACTCTCCGACTCATTCCCGTGCTTCTTTTCTTCGTCCGACAAGCGGCAGTAAATGTCAGCGAGCTTGATGTGGTCCCACATAATATCCTCCCTTCCGGAACCACTCATTTACATGGACATTATATCACTTTATTGCCTGAGTGGTCAAAAAAATCGCCTTTTTTAGCGGTGGTAATAATTTCCTCCGCCACGGCCTCCTGCGGTGTCCTGCCGCCGGCAAACACCCGCTCGATCACATAGGTCGCGGCTCCGATCCGTTGCAAGTTTTCCTTTTTTTCCAAGGTCACACCTCCATAGGGGAATTATTTCCGTTTGAACGCAAATTAACCGGGCCTTCATGCAGGCTCGGTCATATTTTTGCGACTTGAAATTGGCAAAAGCCGCGCCTTTATCCTCCTTGTTGGCGTATCGCACACTATTTGTCCTCGACGCCCCGTGTGCAGGCCGAAGCCTGGGAAATCATCAAGCGGCGGTTTGCTGCACCGCCTCACGGGAGTTTCACCCCAGCTGCCGTTCTGACAGAGCCGTCCCTATTGCTTGAGACTGTGACTGGACGGGAGTACCATTGTCATTCCGACTGTCATCGCCATACCGGGGGCAACCCGATACTCGCAGAGGGGTTTCTCGCTCGGCCCGGTAAACCTAAACCGGGGGGCATGGCGTACCCTGCTGCTATGGCTCGTGCTTTCGCGCATCGGAACTGATGTACTTGATGAATGGGTATTTGGTTTTCAAGGTGCATGGAGGGGCGGGTGACCCTCTCACACCCCTACTACAACATTCAAGGCCCGAAAGCGAACTTATTTTTTTGAAAACTTTGAAAAAATTTTTTATAGGCCAAAACAGGGCGCAAAAAACAGGGCATCAAGCTGATACCCTGTTGCAAAAATCACCGTATTCAATTACCGCGTGCACCGCTGCTGTTCCTTTTCCCGCTCCAACAGCTTCTCCATTGAAAAGTCGAGGATGCGCTCCTTTCTCGACTGTAGGGAGATTCGTAAAATCAATCAAATCAGCTCTCTCTTTTCGTGTAAAGATACTTTTCACTCAGATACCACGCCTATTCCGAAGATGTGACCTTCTCCACTTTATACAAGTTTGATTGCATCCATAATGGTGTAGGACTGATCGCCAAAGGTTTGCGACGTGGTCAGCAATTCCATGTGCTTACCTTTTCCTGTATTAGCGGCGAAAATCGATGTGCCGGTAAAGCCAAACAGGTGATAATTCTTGAACGCCCTGATAATCGAGGGTCTATTAAATTCTAATCATCGCGTTCTAAAGCTATCTTTTTGCTCTCAAAACAACATGGCAGCGTTGCTTGGCCAATCTTAAAAAATCGGTGGATAATTATCGCGGTGAATGGTGCTAAAGTAGCACCACAGCCTTTTTTAGAGAATCCGCCGATCTTGGACATAGCGGCAATCAATTCACACCCACCTCATAGTGTTGCGATTTCCTTCAATATAAAACCATTGTATTGAACACAAGAAGAAACATCTAATTTATAGACCGGTGTGTTTGTCATCATTTTTTTGCGTGGCTTTCTTCATGAACTCCAGATAGAGGCTGAACAGCACGGCGCAGACGGGTACGCTGAACAGCATCCCTAAGACGCCGAATGCTTCGCCGCCGATTGTAACAACCATCAGCACAAGCAGTCCGGGAAGCCCAACGGACTTGCCGACCACCTTGGGATAAATCAGATTGCCCTCCACCTGCTGTAAAACGAGCAAAAAGAGAATGAACCACAGAGCCTTGCCGGGTTCTGCCAGCAGGATCAAAAACGCACCAAGACCGCCGCCGATCCATGCGCCGAAAATCGGCACCAGCGCAGTAACAGCCACAAACGCCGAGACCGCACCGGCATACGGGATCCCAAGGATCAGCATTCCAAAGAAGCACAGAACGCCGATGATGACCGCTTCGGTAAGCTGCCCGCTGACAAAGTTTGTGAAGGTCTGGTTGGTCAGAGAGGCAATACTCAGAAGCCGCTGCGCCTTCTTTTGCGGAAGGACTGTCACAATGAGTTTTTTCAAATGTGCCGCGACGACTTCCTTCTTTGCAAGCAGATACAGCGCAAAGACAAGTCCCAAGAGAACGTCCACCAAAACCGACAGGACAGAGGTTGCCGCGCCCCACGTCACGGTGAGGATGCCGCTTCCCTCGTCGCTGATCAAGGCGGTGAGCTTCTCGATCAACAGGTCAGAGTCTATGGTGTATTCGGGCAGGACAATGTTATATTTTGCGGCAAACCGGACAATGCCTGCCCACCACCGCCCGATTTCCTCCACATAGAGCGGAATGTTTTGGACAAACTCTTCGCCGGATTCCCGCAGGCTGGGGATCATCATAAACACCACGGCAAACAGAATTCCAAGGACAAGTACGGTGCTTGCTGTCAGGCACACAGGGCGGGCCAGCTTTTCAGGAGCCCTTCGGCACACCTTGTTCCAGCAGCATTCCAACGGTCGAAGGACTACGTTGATCAAAAAAGCAATCGCGCCGCCGATCAAAAACGGAGTGAACAGCGCAAGCACCTTGCCGAGAAACCGCAAAACAACGTCAAGATTTACCAGTGCCCATGCGAATATGATCAGCAGCACCAGTGCGCGGGTAATATAGCGAATGATCGTCTTGCCCGGCCACTTGCTTCCCTGCGGCGCGGAATCCTCATTTCTGTTACCGGCTGTGTTTTGCGGTTTCTTCGCCATGTTTCTTCCTTTCCACTATTGTGCACAGGCCCATTCAAATCCGAAAGCACTTTTGCAGGGCTTTATACTCACCCAATGCCAGGATCGTAATGTCATCGGACAATATGGTGTCCGGCGTAACGGAAACATCCGTTTTCC
>ERZ779895.1531-NODE-1531-length-24247-cov-6.398024_pt1 | contig 24247 bp, 14 predicted proteins | sample MGYA00511093_ERZ779895 | MGnify/ENA primary metagenome ERZ779895 (study PRJEB29588, sample SAMEA2142970) | human gut metagenome | biome: human gut; feature: human-associated habitat; material: faeces | place: Denmark | collected 2008/2010 ... | reverse complement strand
GTGCCGGATTTGAGGTACGTGACGTTCACTACACTCACTATGGTCGTCTTTGTCCGATTGAGACTCCTGAAGGTCCGAACATCGGTTTGATCTCTTCATTGTGTGTATTTGCTAAGATTAATGATCTGGGATTCATTGAAACTCCGTACCGTAAGGTGGAAAACGGAAAAGTGGATCTTTCTGATAACGGTCTGATTTATCTGACTGCTGAAGAAGAGGAAGAAAAGGTTATTGCACAGGGAAATGCTCCGTTGAATGATGACGGTACATTTGTGCGTAACAAAGTTAAATCTCGTCAGGATGCCGACTTCCCGGTTGTTGAACCGACAGAGGTTGATTTGATGGACGTTTCTCCTCAGCAGATTGCATCAATCGCGGCTTCATTGATTCCGTTCCTGGAACATGATGATGCTAACCGTGCATTGATGGGATCAAACATGATGCGCCAGGCGGTTCCTTTGTTGAGGAGTGAAGCGCCGATCGTAGGTACAGGTATCGAACGTCAGTTGGTAAGAGACTCTCGTACGCAGATTACTGCGGAAGGAGATGGTGTTGTTGACTACGTTGATGCTACTACTATCCGTATTTTGTATGACCGTACAGAAGACGAAGAGTTCGTGAGTTTTGAACCTGCTTTGAAAGAATATAGAATACCTAAGTTCCGTAAGACTAACCAGAACATGACGATTGACTTGCGTCCGATTTGCGACAGAGGCCAGCGTGTGAAGAAAGGTGACATCTTGACTGAAGGTTATTCTACTGAAAAGGGTGAATTGGCATTGGGTAAGAACCTGTTGGTAGCTTATATGCCTTGGAAAGGTTACAACTATGAGGATGCTATCGTATTGAACGAACGTGTGGTACGCGAAGACTTATTGACTTCGGTTCACGTAGAGGAATATTCTCTGGAAGTTCGTGAAACAAAACGTGGTATGGAAGAGTTGACTTCTGATATCCCGAATGTAAGTGAAGAAGCTACTAAAGACCTGGATGAAAATGGTATCGTAAGAATCGGTGCTCGTATCGAGCCGGGTGATATCATGATCGGTAAGATTACACCGAAGGGTGAATCTGATCCTTCTCCAGAAGAAAAATTGCTTCGTGCCATCTTTGGTGATAAGGCAGGTGATGTGAAAGATGCTTCATTGAAAGCTTCTCCTTCTTTGAAAGGTGTTGTGATCGATAAGAAACTTTTCTCACGTGTGATTAAGAATCGTAGCTCTAAACTGGCCGATAAAGCATTGTTGCCTAAGATCGATGATGAATTTGAATCTAAGGTAGCTGATCTGAAACGTATCCTGGTTAAGAAACTGATGACTTTGACTGAAGGTAAGGTTTCTCAAGGTGTGAAGGATTATCTGGGTGCGGAAGTAATTGCGAAAGGTTCTAAGTTCAGTGCTTCTGATTTTGATTCACTTGACTTTACTTCTATTCAGTTAAGCAACTGGACTAGTGATGACCATATTAATGGTATGATTCGTGATCTGGTGATGAATTTCATTAAGAAATACAAAGAGCTGGATGCTGAATTGAAACGTAAGAAGTTTGCTATTACAATTGGTGATGAACTTCCAGCTGGTATTATCCAGATGGCAAAAGTATATATTGCTAAGAAGCGTAAGATTGGTGTGGGTGATAAGATGGCAGGTCGCCACGGTAACAAGGGTATTGTATCCCGCGTTGTTCGTCAGGAAGATATGCCGTTCTTGGCTGATGGTACTCCGGTTGACATTGTGTTGAATCCGTTGGGTGTGCCTTCTCGTATGAACATTGGTCAGATTTTTGAAGCTGTACTCGGACGTGCCGGAAAAACGTTGGGCGTGAAATTCGCGACTCCTATTTTCGACGGTGCTACCATGGAAGATCTGGATCAGTGGACAGACAAGGCAGGATTGCCTCGCTACTGTAAGACTTATCTTTGTGATGGTGGCACAGGTGAGCAATTTGACCAGGCAGCTACTGTGGGTGTGACTTACATGTTGAAGTTGGGTCACATGGTTGAAGACAAGATGCATGCCCGTTCTATCGGTCCGTACTCATTGATTACTCAGCAACCTCTTGGTGGTAAAGCACAGTTCGGTGGTCAGCGTTTCGGAGAAATGGAGGTTTGGGCACTCGAAGGTTTTGGTGCTGCTCATATCCTGCAGGAAATCCTTACTATCAAGTCTGATGACGTGGTAGGACGTTCGAAAGCTTATGAAGCAATTGTGAAAGGTGAACCGATGCCGCAACCAGGTATTCCGGAATCCTTGAACGTATTGTTACACGAGTTGAGAGGATTAGGTTTGAGTATCAACCTAGAATAAAATAATAAAGAATACGTGGTGTCAACAAGCCGATGACGGTCTGTTGACATCCGTGTCTTTTCAATTTCCAATGATTCAATTATCAAATCTCAATTATATAGAGTATGGCTTTTAGAAAAGAAAATAAGACGAAAAGTAATTTCTCGAAGATCTCAATTGGTCTGGCTTCTCCGGAAGAAATCCTTGAGAATTCGAGTGGTGAAGTTTTGAAGCCTGAAACCATTAATTACCGTACGTACAAACCCGAACGTGATGGTTTGTTCTGCGAGCGCATTTTTGGTCCTATCAAGGATTATGAATGTCATTGCGGTAAATACAAGCGTATCCGTTATAAAGGTATCGTCTGCGACCGTTGTGGTGTGGAAGTTACTGAAAAGAAAGTACGCCGTGAACGTATGGGACATATCCAGCTGGTTGTGCCGGTGGCTCACATCTGGTATTTCCGTTCGCTCCCTAATAAAATCGGTTATTTGCTCGGACTGCCGACGAAGAAACTGGATTCGATTATATACTACGAACGTTATGTTGTTATTCAGCCGGGTGTAAAAGCTGAAGACGGTGTAGCTGAATATGATTTGCTTTCGGAAGAAGAATATCTGGATATCCTGGATACGCTTCCAAAAGATAATCAATATCTTGAAGATAATGATCCGAACAAGTTTGTTGCAAAGATGGGTGCTGAAGCTATCTATGATTTGCTGGCTCGTCTGGATCTGGATGCTTTGTCTTACGAATTGCGTCACCGTGCAGGTAACGATGCTTCACAGCAACGTAAGAATGAGGCTTTGAAACGTCTTCAGGTAGTAGAATCGTTCCGTGCATCACGTGGACGCAACAAACCGGAATGGATGATTGTACGTATCGTACCGGTTATCCCACCCGAACTTCGTCCGTTGGTTCCGTTGGATGGTGGTCGTTTTGCTACATCTGACTTGAACGACCTTTATCGTCGTGTGATTATCCGTAATAACCGTCTGAAACGACTGATTGAAATCAAGGCTCCGGAAGTGATTTTGCGTAATGAAAAACGTATGCTTCAGGAAGCTGTCGATTCATTGTTCGACAACTCTCGTAAGTCGAGTGCAGTGAAGACAGATGCCAACCGTCCGTTGAAATCTTTGTCAGACAGCTTGAAAGGTAAGCAAGGACGTTTTCGTCAGAACTTGTTGGGTAAACGTGTTGACTACTCTGCTCGTTCTGTAATCGTTGTAGGTCCGGAACTGAAGATGGGTGAATGTGGTATTCCTAAGCTGATGGCTGCAGAATTGTACAAACCGTTCATCATTCGTAAGCTGATAGAACGTGGTATTGTGAAGACAGTAAAATCAGCGAAGAAGATTGTAGACCGCAAGGAATCTGTTATCTGGGATATCTTGGAACATGTAATGAAGGGACACCCGGTATTGCTGAACCGTGCTCCGACACTTCACCGTTTGGGTATCCAGGCCTTCCAGCCGAAGATGATCGAAGGAAAAGCTATCCAGCTGCACCCGTTGGCTTGTACCGCGTTCAACGCCGACTTCGATGGTGACCAGATGGCCGTACACTTGCCTTTGAGTAACGAAGCTGTACTGGAAGCTCAGATGTTGATGCTTCAGTCACACAATATTTTGAACCCTGCCAATGGTGCGCCTATCACTGTGCCTGCACAGGATATGGTATTGGGATTGTATTACATTACCAAATTACGTAAGGGTGCCAAAGGTGAAGGTTTGATTTTCTATGGACCGGAAGAAGCAATGATTGCTTACAATGAAGGTAAGGTAGACATTCACGCTATTATCAGCGTAGTGGCTAATGACCTTGATGAAAACGGCAATATTGTGAAGAAGTTGATTAAGGAAACTTCTGTAGGTCGTGTCATTGTAAATGAACTGGTTCCAGATGAATGTGGTTATTTGAATACCGTTATTTCTAAGAAGTCTCTGCGTGATATCATCAGCGACGTTATTAAGGCTGTCGGTGTGGCTCGTGCTTGCGAATTCTTGGATGGTATCAAGAACTTAGGTTATAAGAAAGCATTCGAAGGTGGTCTGTCATTCAACTTGGGTGATATCATTATCCCGAAGGAGAAGGAAGAACTGGTAAAACGTGGTAACGAAGAAATCGAACAGATTATGATGAACTATAACATGGGATTCATCACCGATAACGAACGTTACAACCAGGTAATTGATACTTGGACTCACGTAAACAGTGACTTGTCAGACATTCTATATAAGACTATTAAGAACGACGACCAAGGATTTAACTCTGTATTTATGATGTTGGATTCTGGTGCCCGTGGTTCTAAGGAACAGATCCGTCAGTTGTCTGGTATGCGTGGTTTGATGGCTAAACCGCAGAAAGCTGGTGCTGAGGGTGCACAGATTATTGAAAACCCGATTCTTTCTAACTTTAAGGAAGGTCTTTCGGTGTTGGAATACTTTATCTCTACCCACGGTGCTCGTAAGGGTCTTGCCGATACCGCGTTGAAGACTGCCGATGCCGGATACTTGACTCGTCGTTTGGTTGACGTTTCACATGACGTGATTATCAACGAAGAAGATTGTGGTACATTGCGTGGTTTGGTTTGTACAGCGTTGAAGAACAACGATGAAGTTATCGCTACTTTGTACGAACGTATTCTGGGGCGTGTATCTGTTCATGATATTATCCACCCGACAACTGGTAAGCTGATTGTGGCTGCTGGTGAAGAGATTACAGAAGACATTGCGGAAGAAATCGAAAAATCTCCGATTGAAAGCGTAGAAATCCGCTCTGTATTGACTTGTGAATCTAAGAAGGGTGTATGTGCGAAATGTTACGGACGTAACCTGGCTACCAGCCGTATGGTACAGAAGGGTGAAGCTGTCGGCGTAATCGCTGCTCAGTCAATCGGTGAACCGGGTACTCAGTTGACTCTGCGTACATTCCACGCCGGAGGTATCGCAGGTAACATGGCTGCCAATGCAAGTATCGTAGCTAAGAATGATGCTCGTCTGGAATTCGAAGAATTGCGTACGGTTGATGCTGTAGAAGAAACTGGTGAACCAGTGAAGATTGTTGTAGGTCGTCTGGCCGAAGTTCGCTTTGTGGATGTACATACAGGTATCATCCTTTCTACTCACAACGTTCCTTACGGTTCTAAGCTGTATGCTTCAGACGGTGAGGTGGTAGAAAAGGGTAAGCTGATTGCTAAGTGGGACCCGTTCAATGCTGTTATCGTAACAGAAGCTGCTGGTAAGATTGACTTTGAATCAGTAATTGAAAACGTAACCTATAAGGTAGAATCTGATGAAGCTACAGGTTTGCGTGAAATCATTATTACTGAATCTAAGGATAAGACGAAAATTCCGTCATTGCACATCTTGGATGAGAACGGTGGAATTATCCGTACATACAACTTGCCGGTAGGTGGTCACGTAGTAGTAGAAGACAAACAAACCGTGAAGTCGGGTGATATTCTGGTGAAGATTCCGCGTGCCGTAGGTAAGGCGGGTGATATCACCGGTGGTCTTCCACGTGTAACTGAGTTGTTCGAAGCTCGTAACCCGTCTAATCCGGCTGTCGTTTCTGAAATCGATGGTGAAATTACGATGGGTAAGATTAAACGTGGTAACCGTGAAATCATCGTTACATCGAAGACTGGTGACGTTCGTAAGTACTTGGTTGCTTTGTCTAAGCAGATTCTGGTTCAGGAAAACGACTATGTACGTGCCGGAACTCCGTTGTCTGACGGTGCTATTACTCCTGCCGACATCTTGGCCATCAAAGGTCCTACAGCCGTTCAGGAATATATCGTAAATGAAATTCAGGACGTTTACCGTCTGCAGGGTGTGAAGATTAACGATAAGCACTTCGAAATTATCGTTCGTCAGATGATGCGTAAGGTACAGATTGACGAACCGGGTGATACTCGCTTCTTGGAACAGCAGGTTGTAGACCGCATTGAATTCAATGAGGAAAACGACCGTATCTGGGGTAAGAAAGTGGTTGTAGACGCTGGTGATTCTCAGAACTTGCAGCCGGGACAGATTGTTACAGCTCGTAAGCTCCGTGATGAAAACAGTATGCTGAAACGTCGTGACTTGAAACTGGTTGAAGTACGTGATGCAGTTCCTGCTACTTCTACTCAGATTCTGCAGGGTATTACACGTGCTGCATTGCAGACATCAAGCTTCATGTCAGCTGCATCATTCCAGGAAACTACCAAGGTATTGAACGAAGCTGCTATCAACGGTAAGGTTGATAAACTGGAAGGTATGAAAGAGAACGTAATCTGCGGTCACTTGATTCCTGCTGGTACTGGTCAGCGTGAGTTTGAAAAGATTGTGGTAGGTTCTAAAGAAGAATACGATCGCATCTTGGCTAACAAGAAGAATGTATTAGATTACAGTGGAGTTGAATAATCTCAACTACTATCATAAAAAGAGCCGTCTCATTTGAGGCGGCTTTTTTTATGTGCTGATTCGATGTAAGCAGGCATCGTATATTTAAAGTTTTCGTTACTCTGATAATTGACTATTGTAATTGTGTAGTACCTGTCATTTCCGCATTATAGGAGGGGAGACTGTATTCCGCTGACGCGTATTGCCCGGCTTTATTTTCTTTCCAATATAGCAGGATGAAACGTCCTCCTGTAGCCATCAGCGCGAGGGAAAGTCCGGTATAAAAGACTGCAATAAAGCTTTCCGGCAGCAGGCGTGCGGTACGGATCGTTATACCCAGTGCAATCATGAAAGCCATCACCAGCCAGCCCTTCACGTCAAAAAACGAGAATGGACAGCGTTTGTTGGGGTTACCGGCTGTGATACGCTGTGCATGCTTGCGGTAGAGCTTGTGGAAAATCATGCAGAAAAACAGCAGGAATATCAGACTGGCTTCGCAGACCTTGAGCAGCCAGTAGTGCGCGTCCGTTATCCAGCAGGAAATGCCGATACGGAGAATGTTGATACCAGCAACCAGCCATACGATTCCGGCCGTAAGCAGCAGCGTATTGGAAGATACTCCGTATTTCATATACCCTCAGCTTAGAACCACTTTATTTTCCGGAAAATAACAAAGGCCGTTGCCGAGAGGAAGATGGAGAAACATACAATCAAGGCAAAGGCATGCGGCAGTCCTTCGATGTGAATATCCACGTTCATACCATAGAAACTGGCAATCAGCGTCGGTACCATCAGCACGATGGAAAGACTGGTCATGCGTTTCATGATGGTGTTCACATTGTTGGAGATGATGGAAGCAAAAGCATCCATGGTACCCGTAAGAATGTCGCTGTAGATGTTTACCTGATTGTGTGCCTGTTTCAGTTCGATGAGCACATCTTCTGTCAGTTCCGCATTCTGATAGTCCTTCTCATTAAAGATATTCTGCAATTTGCCTATCATGACCTCGTTGCCACGGATAGACGTATTGAAATATACCAGACTCTTCTGCAGATTCATCAGTCGGAGCAAGTCCTCGTTACGGATACTGCGTTCCAGCTCCTTTTCTGCATTGTTCACTTCGTTGTTGATTTGTTTCAGGTATTTCAGGAACCACACAGCCGACGAGTAAATCAGTCGCAGAATCAGTTCATATTTATTGGGCACGTTGATACCTTTACGCTGCGTATGTTCGATGAAATCCGGCAGCATCTCCGTAGAGTGATAGCACACCGAAATCACCAGTTCATTGTTCGTAATGATACCGATAGGCACCGTGGCATACGGCACTTTTGAATCAGGAGTCTGTACGGGAATACGCAGAATGGTCAGCAGCCAGTTACCTTCCGTATCCGTACGCGGACGTTCGTCGGTATCGGCAATGTCATTCAAAAAAGACTGGGGAACTTTTAATTGTTCTTGCAGGAAGTGGAAGTCCGCGGCATCCGGACATTCAATGTTAATCCAGCAGTTAGGTTGCCAGTTGGCTTTCTCTACAAAGCCAGCTTCACAAAAAAGATACTTTCTCATCTGTCTGCTCCTTTCCTTCATTTTAAGCCCGGAGGAGCATCTTCAGAGTAAAAGACAGGATTACTCACGACACCCCTTCAGGAAGTGGTTAAAATAATTGTAATACGTTCGCGAGTAATAATCGTCCATATTAGTTCGTTTTAGGGTATAAAAAAAGTTCGTTTATTCAAACGAACTCTCAAGCTCTTCAGGTTGGACTTGAACCAACGACCCTCTGATTAACAGTCAGATGCTCTAACCGACTGAGCTACTGAAGAAGATTTAAACATGTTTCAAAAAGAGCTCTTCAGGTTGGACTTGAACCAACGACCCTCTGATTAACAGTCAGATGCTCTAACCGACTGAGCTACTGAAGAAGATTTAAACATGTTTCAAAAAGAGCTCTTCAGGTTGGACTTGAACCAACGACCCTCTGATTAACAGTCAGATGCTCTAACCGACTGAGCTACTGAAGAAGGTTTTCCTTTAATTGCGATGCAAAGGTAGTAGGATATTTTGAATTATGCAATATCTTTGCAAAAAAAATGAAGTAAAATGGATAAAATTATAGGAATGGGCAATGCATTGGTCGATGTACTGGTAAGAATTGATGACGATTCCTTGCTGGAAAAGCTACATTTGCCCAAAGGAAGCATGCAGTTGATACAAGAAGACACCTTGTCTGAAATACGTAAATATACCTCGGGGATGAAAATTCATCGCTCTACTGGTGGTTCGGCCGGCAATACGGTCTGTGCACTGGCCGCATTGGGAGCCAATCCCGGATTTATCGGAAAGGTAGGTCAGGACGAGACAGGAGTTTTCTTTGGCGATACCCTTCGTCAGCGCGGGGTAAATGCCTTGCTGGCCACCTGCGATTTGCCGTCGGGCATTGCGTCGACTTTCATTTCTACCGATGGAGAGCGTACGTTCGGTACTTATCTGGGAGCAGCTGCCACACTGAGAGCAGAAGACTTGTCGCGTAAAATGTTTGCCGGATACAATTATCTCTATATTGAAGGCTATCTTTTGCAAGACCATGACCTGATGCTGCGCGCCGTACAGCTGGCCAAGGAAGAAGGACTTCAGGTTTGTCTCGATATGGCAAGCTACAATGTGGTGGAAGCCGAACGCGACTTCTTCGATCAGTTGATTGTGAAATATGTGGACATCGTGTTTGCCAATGAGAGCGAAGCACTAGCCTATACGGGAAAAGCTCCTCATGAAGCTTTGGAAGAAATTGCGTCCAAATGCAGCATTGCCGTGGTGAAAACCGGAAAAGAAGGCTCCCTCGTGAAGAAAGGAACAGAAGTCATTCAACTGCTTTCTTGTCCGGTAGATAATGTGCTGGACACCACAGGTGCAGGCGATTTCTATGCCGCCGGTTTCATGTACGGCCTGACGTGCGGTTATTCGCTGGAGAAATGCGTGCAAATCAGCACCATTCTGGCTACAGCCGTCATTCAGGAAGTCGGCACCACCTTACTTGCCAAGAAATGGGACGAAATTAAGTTAAATATTGAATCACTTCTGCAAGTCTAACCGGAATAATGTGTTTATTTGCAAGGAAGAACAATTTTGTAAACAGACTATATATGAATGCAAGAAAAATGCTGGCCGGAGCCTTTATCGTGATGTTGGGGATGGGCATGACCAGCTTCAAGGAAGATGACCGTAATTTTCAGATATCAAAGAATCTGGACATATTCAATTCCATTTTCAAGGAACTGGATATGTTTTATGTAGATACCGTGAATGCCGAAAAAATGATTCAGACCGGAGTGGAAGGTATGCTTTCACTGACCGACCCTTATACGGAGTACTATCCGGAAGAAGAGGTGAGCAGTCTCAAGGAAATGACTACCGGAAAATACGGCGGTATCGGTGCGGCCATCCGTTACTATGAGGCCAAAGACCGTATTGCGGTGGTAGAACCTACCGAAGGCATGCCGGCAGCCGAAGCCGGAGTCAAGGCAGGCGACATCATTCTTTCGGTAGGAGGAAAGGAAATGGTACGTGGCGACATGAAACCCCAGGAATTTTCTTCCAAGGTCAGCGAAGCGCTGCGTGGAGAACCGGGCACGTCGTTCGTACTGAAAGTGCTGCGTCCGCTCAAGAATGACAGTACGGTGATGGAATTTAAAATCACCCGTAAGAACATCCGTACCAACCCGGTGCCCTATTACGGCATGGTGAAAGACAGTATCGGCTATTTGGCTTTGTCCAGCTTTACGGAAAATTCTGCCAAGGATTTCAAAAAAGCTTTCATCGAACTGAAACAGAAAGGTGCCAAGTCGCTGATTATCGACTTGCGTGACAACGGAGGAGGTTCCTTGTCGGAAGCGGTAGACATTGTCAATCTTTATGTGCCGAAGGGACAGGAGATTGTGGTGACAAAAGGAAAGGTACGTCAGGCGCAAGGTTCTTATAAAACCCAGAATGAACCGGTCGATACACAGATTCCGTTGGCAGTACTCGTGAACGGTGCCACGGCTTCGGCTTCTGAAATCGTGAGCGGTTCGTTGCAGGACTTGGATCGTGCGGTAGTCATTGGTTCGCGCACCTTTGGAAAAGGACTGGTGCAGACCATCCGTCCGTTGCCTTACAACGGTACACTGAAAGTGACCACTTCCAAATACTATATTCCCAGTGGACGTTGTATCCAGGCTATCGACTATGCCAAGAAGAATGCCGACGGTTCAGTAGCCCGTACACCCGACAGTCTGACCACCGTATTCCATACTGCTGCCGGACGTGAAGTGCGCGATGGAGGAGGTATTCGTCCGGACATCGAAGTGAAGGGAGACAAGATTCCGAACATCGTGTTCTACCTGATGAACGACGACCTGATTTTCGATTATGCTACCCAATATTGCTGGGATCATCCCACACTGGCTTCGGTAGACGATTTCAAACTGACCGATGCCGATTATGAGGCTTTCAAGAAACTGGTGAAATCACGTAACTTCACTTACGACCGCCAGAGTGAGAAGATGCTGAAAAGCCTGAAGGAGATAGCCGAGTTTGAGGGTTACATGACCGAGGCGGCAGAGGAATTCAAGGCGCTGGAAAAGAAGCTTAACCATAACTTGGACCGCGACCTGGACTATTTTGCCAAACCGATTAAGGAATATATCTCACAGGAAATCGTGACCCGCTATTTCTATCAGCGTGGTGCTGCGATGGAACGGTTGAAAGATGATACTGATTTGGAAGAAGCCATCAAGGTATTGCAGAATCCTGTCCGTTACCGGGAGATTCTTTCGGCACCGGTAAAGAAAGACGAACCTGTCAAGAAAGAGAAGGAAGAATCGAAAAAATAAGGCCTTAGAGAGACTTCTGGAGAGCTTTCAAGTAAGGCTCGGAAAACGCAAGTACGTTTTGTTTCAAACGCAAGTGCATTTGAAGTGAAACGTACTTGCGTTTTTAGTAAAATGTACTTGCGTTTTGGGGAAAACGCAAAGGCGTTTGATTTGAACGCTTCGGTGTTTTGACGTGGGTGAAATCCGACTACAACATTTATTTTGAAACGGAACAAACAATCAAATTATTGAAGAAGCTATGGCAATGATGAGTAATTATGATAGCTTCTTTCGGACTGATACTGTCGTACACATGCTGTGTAACCCGAATTGATTTTGTGAATTATTAAAATGTTATTCTTGCGATAAATGTAGAAATAAGTTTTATTCTGCATGTTTATTTATCCGTTATTTGTATAAATAAATAGAAGTATGTATTTTTGTAATACTTAAAATACATAATAGTATGAATATAGCAAATTCTTTCATTGAAGAGCAGATCCAGAAACGTATGGTGCTTGATAATCCTTGGTGGGAATCAGGAAAGGTAGATGATGATTTTACTCAATTCCCTCGCAGGGCATATTTGGATGATTTTTATGAGTTGGTGACAGATTTGTCTGTAAAGCGTGCTGTTATATTGATGGGGCCACGGCGTGTTGGAAAAACGGTTATGATTTATCATTCCATTGATAGATTAATTTCCTCTGGTATCGATCCTAAAAAAATTATTTATATATCTGTGGATACTCCCATATATAATAATATTTCTTTGGAAGATTTCTTTTTGCTTGCCAGAAAAGCATTGAAAAATGAAGAAAGTTATGAGGGGTATTATGTGTTTTTTGATGAAATACAATATCTTAAGAATTGGGAAGTACATTTGAAATCTATGGTTGACACATTTCGCTCATCACGTTTTGTTGCATCTGGTTCGGCTGCCGCTGCTTTGAAAATGAAAAGCATAGAGAGTGGGGCTGGTCGATTTAGTGATTTTTTATTGCCTCCACTTACATTTTATGAGTATATACAATTCAAAAAACTAGATTCGCTGGTAGTGAAAAGTAATAATGGAATATCTCCTTATGATACCATTAATATTGATGCGCTTAATCGTCATTTTGTTGAGTACATTAATTTTGGAGGTTATCCGGAAGTCGTTTTTTCTGAAGCTATTCGTCGTAATCCTGGGCAGTACATAAAAAATGATATTATAGATAAAGTTCTGTTACGTGATTTGCCAAGTCTTTATGGTATATCTGACATACAAGAACTTAATAAATTATTTGTGCATATAGCTTTTCGTTCAGGGAATGAGTTCTCATACGAGTCACTCTCTACGGAAGCAGGAATTAAAAAAGAAACAATCAAGAGATATCTTGAATATCTTGAGGCAGCATTTTTAATCAAGGTCGTAAATCGTATAGATCAGAATGCAAAGCGTATGCAGCGTGTTACATCTTTCAAAATATATCTTACTAATCCTTCGTTACGTTGTGCTTTGTTTACTCCGATAAACGAAGATGATGAATTTATGGGAAGCATGGTAGAAACTGCAGTGTTTTCTCAGTGGATTCAAGGAGGGAAAACTGATTTCTTTTATGCAAACTGGGCAAAAGGTCGTAGTAAGGGGGAGGTTGATATTGTATGGCTAGATATGGCAACGCAGAAAGCTATATCTCTTGCAGAGATTAAGTGGACTGACCGTTTTGCTGAAAATCCTACGGAATTAAAATCTCTTTATTCATTCTTGTCATTAAATCCGAGTGTAAAAAAGATTTTTGTGACATCTAAGACACGTTTTGGAACATACGATATACCTGAAGGGAAAATAATGTTTATACCTGTTGCTATTTACTCCTATTGGATTTCTAATTTTCTCTATCATTCAAAGCGAATGCAGAGTGAACAAAAAAATTATATGTAAGAATAAGCTTTTTTTTTTAGCTTATTCTTACATATCGTCGTAATCATTTGATTATTAGTGTGAAGCAAGTGTAAAATAAGATTGGAATAAGGACTTTATAGCATATTTTGCTCTTATTCTGCATAAAACAAGAACCGTCTGCATGCCTTGAAAAAATCAAGATTCATGCAGACGGTTTTTATATCTGAGCCGGAGAATCAGTCTTTATAATCTCCGTTTGCCTTAATCAGCTCAATCAGTTTTTCTACAGCCTGTTCTTCCGGAATGTTCTTTTCAATGCATTCTTTCTTCTTGTACAGACTGATTTTACCTCTTCCGGCACCTACATAGCCATAGTCGGCATCGGCCATTTCACCCGGACCGTTGACGATACAGCCCATGATACCGATTTTCAGTCCCTTAAGGTGAGCCGTAGCAGCCTTGATGCGGGCGATGGTCGATTCCAGGTCGTACAATGTACGTCCACAACCCGGACAAGAGATGTATTCAGTCTTGGAAGTACGGATACGTCCTGCCTGCAGGATACCGAAGGCGGTTTCGTCCACTTTCAGGTTACTGATTTGGTTGCCGTGGTTATAGAGCAGGATACCGTCGCACAGACCGTCGATAATCAGGGCACCCATATCGGCTGCCGACTTGATTTGCAAATCCTCTGTTTCGGTTTCCTGATACAGCTGGAAGAATACCAATGGGTTTTTCAGTCCCTGGTTCATCAGCTGGTGTGCCAATGCACGGAACTCACCTAAGCGGTTGTAGTGGTTGCTTTGAGCCACGATAACCACTTCCGGATGCAGACGCAGGCAAGCCATTACCTCTTCATTCAGTCCTAAATAGGAAGTAAAGAGGAACTTCATTTTTGCCGGATGGTGATGCAGCTCAATCAACTGCTGGTAGTTGAAAGCCGGATAGGTGTGCTCGCTGCCGTCCCAGGCACAGGCATCCACGATGTAACCGATGTCTGCTCTGCGGTTTTCGGGCAAGCGTTGGCCGCAGTACAGGTAGTCGGGCTTGAACTGTTCGCTTACTTCCAGGTCGTTGTTCAGACGGGCTGAGATGACTACCGGAAGCTGGTCGCCTCCGATGTTACCTACGGCTACGGTTTCTCTTCGGCTGGGGTGCGTGTAGTTGAATTCCGGAGCTTCGGTAGCTGGAATATAGGGATGTCCTTCGCGTTTCAATACATAATCTACCAGTTTGCGGGCTACGGGAATTTCGGCTTCGGGCGCTTCACTCAGCGATACGCGGATGGTGTCACCCAGTCCGTCGCACAGCAGAGCACCGATACCCAAGGCTGATTTGATACGGCCGTCTTCTCCGTCACCAGCTTCTGTCACTCCTAAGTGGAGCGGGAAAGCCATGTTTTCTTTTTCCATCTGTTCTACCAGCAGGCGGACGGTGCGTACCATGATAACCGTATTGGAAGCCTTGATAGAGATGACCACGTTCATGAAATTCTGTTCCACACAGATGCGCAGGAACTCCATGCACGATTCTACCATGCCTTCCGGAGTATCTCCGTAGCGTGACATGATACGGTCGGACAGCGAACCGTGGTTCACTCCGATGCGGATGGCTGTGTGGTTTTCCTTACAGATGTTCAGGAAGGGGATGAAACGGTCGCGTATCTTCTGAATTTCTTTTGCATACTCTTCATCCGTATACTCCAGTTGCTTGAAGGTACGGGCAGCATCTACGTAGTTACCCGGGTTGATACGTACCTTTTCAGCGTACAAGGCCGCAACCTCAGCTACTTTCGGATTGAAATGTACATCGGCCACTAAAGGAGTCTGGTATCCCTGGGCACGCAGAGATGCATTGATATGCTGCAGGTTCTCTGCTTCACGTACTCCTTGTGTGGTGAGACGTACGTATTCTCCTCCCGCCTCAATGATACGCTTGGCCTGTTCCACACAAGCTTCAGTGTCCATGGTGACGGTATTCGTCATACTCTGTATACGGATAGGATAAGCGCCACCCATAGGAGTGGCGCCTACATATACCTCGTTCGCCTGTCGGCGAGAATAGTTGAAGTAATTCATTCAGTTAGTTTGTCTTATAAGCGTATTTGACTTCTTTCAGCTCTTCGTTGGCTTTTACGATTTTGTTTTTCAAACCTTCCTTGTAAGCTGCAAACTTTTGAGCCAGTTCTGCATCGCTCAGGGCCAGCATCTGTACGGCCAGGATAGCGGCATTCATGGCACCGTTGATGGCTACTGTAGCCACAGGTATTCCGGGAGGCATCTGGATGATAGAGTAGAGTGCGTCTACACCGTCGAGTACAGAACCTTTTACAGGTACTCCGATAACCGGAAGGGTGGTGTTGGCTGCAATTACTCCCGGCAGTGCAGCAGCCATTCCGGCAGCTGCGATGATTACCTTGATGCCACGTCCGGCAGCTTCTTTCGCAAACTTCTCTACTTCAGCAGGAGTGCGGTGAGCCGACAGGGCATTCATTTCAAACGGGACTTGCATTTCATCGAGCAGCTTGGCGGCCTTTTCCATTACTGGAAGGTCAGAAGTACTGCCCATAATGATACTTACAATTGGTTTCATTCGTTGTTTTTATTTTAGTTATTCGTTAATAATCTCTTTGTAGCCTGCAGCGTCCAGCAGATCGTCCAGTTCGCTGGCGTCCGTAGGTTTCAGCTTGATAATCCAGCCTTCGCCGTAAGGATCCTGGTTTACCAGTTCCGGATGTTCTTCCAGTTGCGGGTTGACTTCCAGAATCTCGCCTCCGATGGGGAGGAACAGGTCTGAAACTGTTTTCACTACCTCGATGGTACCGAATACTTCGCCTTTATCCAGCGTTTCACCTTCTGTGGTTACGTCGATAAAAACGATGTCGCCCAGCTGTTGCTGTGCATAGTCTGTGATACCTACATAGGCAGTGTCGCCTTCCAAACGAATCCATTCGTGTTCGTTGGTGTACTTGATGTTAGTTGGGAATTCCATATTGAATAAATTTAAAGTTTAAGATAATCAGTTTTCAAATAAACAAAATTCCCGTGATACCACAAAATAAACCGACGAAAAACCCGCCTGTCACTTCATTTAAAGTATGTTGCTTGACGATGATACGGGCTGAACCTAACATGCCGGCAAGCAGGATGAAGAAGCAGAGCCATTCTACCGGATTGAACTGGAAGATAAAGCTGTAGGACAGCAGTCCGCCCACCATCATGCCGCTGCTGGCCATGTGGGTGCTGATTTTCCAGCGTGTGTTGATAGCTGTGCAGATGACCATGCAAATCAGGGTGGCTACGATGATGCCGCTCATATAGCGTGGCAGGTGTATGCGATACATCGTCAGCAGGCAGGCCATGTAGCTCAGTATGGTCATTCCGTAAGGGATAAAACGCTTTTCGCGGTGTCCCAGTTCGTGGAGTGTCCAGCCGTTGATTTTCTGAAACAGATAGATGCCCAGCATCGGTAGCAGGATGGTGAAGCAATACACCAGCCCTAAGACCGTCAGTTTGTACTGCAGGGGCATGATGTTCAGATAAGTAAAGAAAAAAAGCAGGCAGAATGCCACAAACGGTACCATGAACGGCGTAAAGATGAGCGATACGATGCGGGCAGTCATAAACAGGGCATCGCGGGGTTCCCCAGCATGGCGGGGAGCGGGTTCATGATAAGTCAGTTCATCGGGGATACTGGTTTCTTCCATATCGATATGTTATCTTCTTAATCTTGCTACGGGGATATTCAACTGCTGGCGGTACTTGGCCACAGTGCGGCGGGCAATGGGGTATCCTTTTTCCTTCAGCATATCGGCCAGTTCATCGTCAGTGTAAGGCTTTTCCTTGTTCTCGCTGGCTACGCATTCTTTCAGGATGCGCTTGATTTCGCGGACGGACAGTTCTTCACCGTTTTCGGTCGTGTAGCCGTCGCTGAAGAAGAATTTCAACGGATAAATGCCGTAATTAGTCTGTACATATTTGCTGTTGCTCACACGGGAAATGGTAGAAATGTCCAGCTTTGTACGTTCAGCCACATCTTTCAGAATCATCGGACGAAGCAGAGATTCGTCCCCTTCTTCGAAGAACGGGCGTTGCAAGTCAATGATGGCCTGCATGGTGCTGAGCAGCGTTTGCTGGCGTTGTTTCACGGCATTGATGAACCCTTGTGCCGCATCTACCTTCTGCTTGAGGAACATCAGGGCATCTTTTGATTCTTTGCTCTGGTTCTGCTTGTTGCGGGTGTGTTCGTCCAGCAGCTCGGTAAATTCCCGGCTCAGCCGCAGTTCCGGCACGTTCCGGTTGTTGAGGCTGAGGTTAATCGTGCCGTCGTCTTCCGTCTCTACCAGAAAATCAGGGATAATCTGTTGCAGGTTTTTCCCGATGGCTTCTCCCATGGAACTTCCCGGACGCGGATTCAGCTTGGTCAGTTCGGCCGCAGCCGCATTATATTGTTCTTCTGTAATATTCAGTTTCTGAATAATCTTGTCTTTATTTTTGCGGGTGAAGTCCTCACAGCACTTTCCGATGATGTCCAGCTCAATCTGCTTGAGCGGAGAATCTTCTTTCCGGCGAATCTGGATGAGCAGACACTCTTGCAGACTTCTGGCACCGATGCCGGCAGGGTCAAAGTCCTGAATCACTGAGAGCACATGCTCCAGCTCTTCAGCGGAAGTGTAGACTCCCTGGTAAATAGCCAGTTCATCAAGAATCGTTTCTGTGGATTTACGCAGCAGTCCGTCGTCATCAAGTGAGCCGATAAGATATTCACCTAATTGCTTCTGTTCGGGAGTGAGGTGTTGCATGTCGAGCTGTTCTTTCAACGTTTCGTAGAAAGATACGTTGTCCGAAAAAGGAATGTCTTCCGCCCGGTCTTCTTTGGAGCGGTTGTTTTCCTGTAATTTGTAATCCGGAATATCGTCTTCCGTGCGGTAATCGCCCAGTTCGATGTCTTCACCTGAATCGGTATTAGGTTCTCCGTCTTGGTCAGTCGTATTGTACTCATCGTTGAGGGCATCGGAAGCGTCGGAAGTTTCTTTTCCTTCTTCGAGTGCCGGATTATCCAGCAATTCAGCGTGAATCCGTTCTTCCAACTCCAGAGTCGGAAGTTCCAGCAACTTGACAGCCAGTATCTGTTGGGGAGACAGGGTCTGTACTTGTTGTTGCGCCTGTGTCTGTACCTGACGTGAACCTTGTACCATTTTTATTGTTGTCTTGAGTTAACAGCGTGCAAAAATAATAATTAAAATGAACTTCAAAGAAAAAGGCAAAATTTTTAATATTGGAAACTGCTGCCTCCTAAGAACTCCCGTAGCAGGGAAGTAGGGGGCAATTCCTTGTCCTGTACGGAAACAAAATAGTTCAGGAAGCGGAGCAGACGGTGTGCTTCGGAGTATTCCGGACAACGGTTGGGTACCTTGCGCAAAACGGGTTCCACGTAGTCTTTTAATACAGCCAGTTCGAACAGCAGGGCCGAGTTGAACATGGCATCGGCATTTTCCTGATAGGGGAAAATCCATTTTTCTTCTCCGGCGCGGACACTTGGCCAGCGCGCAATGGTTTCCTCGGCCGAGTAGTTGCGGTACTTGTAATCGCGGATGATGCGTCTCAGCAGACGGTTGTCGGTTGTCGGGATGTAGTTGTGGTTGTCCAGCAGGATGGTGGTCAGTGCCGACACATACACTTTGTATTTGTTTTCGTTGGGGATGTGCGGAGTCAGTGCCGGATTCAGTGCATGGATACCTTCAATAATCAGTATCATGTGTTCATCTATCCGGAGTTTCTTTCCGCTCATTTCTCTTTTTCCGGTGGTAAAGTTATAGCGTGGCAGTTCCACCTCTCCTCCGTTGAGCAAGGTAGTCAACTGTTCTTCGAAGAAGGGGAGGTCTACGGCATACAAGGATTCGAAGTCGTGTTTGCCGTTCTCGTCCAGCGGGGTATCGTTCCGGTTGACGAAATAGTCATCTAGTGAAATGGGGTAAGGCTTCAGGCCGTTGGTCATGAGCTGGATGCTCAGCCGCTTGCTGAAGGTGGTTTTTCCGGAAGAAGACGGACCGGATATAAGCACGAGCTTTACCCGTTTCCCGTCTTGGTCGCGGTGGGTAATCTCATCGGCTATCTGGGCAATCTTTTTTTCTTGCAAGGCCTCCGACACATTTATCAGGTCGGTGGCATGACCTTCGTTGCAGGCCACGTTCAGGTCGCCTACCGTGCTGATGCCCAGAATCTGGTTCCAGCGATGGTATTCCTGAAACACTTCCAGCATTTTTTCCTGTTTCACTACCTCTTCCAGCTTGGTCGGATTCTCCCGGTTGGGTATGCGCAGCAACAGTCCGTCGTAGTATTTCACGATGTCGAACAAGTGGATGTATCCCGTGCTCGGTACCAGGCTGCTGTAGTAACAGTCCACCGTATCGCCCAGCTGGTAATAGTAAGAGTAGAGCTGCCCGTAAGTATCCAGCAACCGTGCCTTGTCCGGCATCCCCCGTTCTTCAAACAGGCGGACTACTTTTTCCGTGTGGCATTCCGTACGTGTATAGGGAATGTCGGCCGCGATGATTTCCTGCATTTTCTGTTTGATGCGCTGCACGTCATCCAGTCCGATGGTACGGTCGATATGCAGTTTGCAGAAATATCCCTTTGAGATGGGATGTTCCAGTGAAATACTGCCTTGCGGATAGAGCTCTTCTACCGCTTTGACCAGGATGAAAAAGAGCGAACGGACATAAGTGCGCATGCCGGAAGAGCTGGTAATGTCAAGGAATTCAATGTCTTTATTGTAGTACACCCGGAAGTCGAGACTCTCTACCTTATTGTTGACTTTGGCGCTAACCGGACCGTAGGGCATGGCCAGATTAAAACCGTTATAAATATCCAAAAGTGAGCTTCCCTCCGGGAATTCTCTTGTCGAATTATTATTTTTGCAATATATTTGTAGCATAAATGTAATATGTGTTACTAACCTTGTGAATAGGCAGTTAATTTACTCATTAAACAATTAAAAGCCTCTTTCCAACTTAACTAATTACAAATGGAATATTCTTTTTATGATTTTTTAGCGCTTCTTGGATCACTGGCGCTGTTCCTTTATGGAATGAAAATCATGAGTGAGGGACTTCAGAAGTTTGCGGGCGACCGCCTTCGTAGTATTTTAACCGCAATGACCACAAACCGTGTCACGGGGGTGCTGACAGGTATGTTGATTACCGCTCTGATTCAGTCCTCTTCTGCTACAACCGTAATGGTGGTCAGCTTTGTAAACGCCGGCTTGCTGACGCTTTCCCAATCTATCGGGGTGATTATGGGAGCGAACATCGGAACTACGGTGACGGCGTGGATTATCTCGGCTCTCGGTTTTAAGGTAGACATATCTGCATTTTCTCTGCCGCTTCTGGCAATTGGTATTCCACTGCTTTTCTCTCAAAAAAGTACACGTAAATCTGTCGGTGAGTTCATCTTCGGGTTTGCTTTTCTGTTCATGGGATTGAATCTGCTGAAAAGCAATGCACCCGATTTGAGTCATAATCCTGATATGCTGGCCTTTGTCCAGAATTATACGGACATGGGCTTTTTCTCTGTCCTGCTGTTCGTATTGATTGGTACTGTACTGACCATGATTGTACAGGCTTCGGCGGCTACCATGGCCATTACGTTGATTATGTGTGCCAACGGATGGATTAGTTTTGAACTGGGAGCCGCTTTGGTGCTGGGAGAAAATATAGGAACCACGATTACGGCCAACCTGGTGGCCTTGACTGCCAATACGCAGGCACGCCGGGCGGCAATGGCTCATCTGATGTTTAATGTGTTCGGTGTAATCTGGGTACTGATGTTGTTTGAGCCTTTCTTGTCGATGGTAGACTGGATTATTTCCGATTTTATGAAGGTAAGTGAGGCCGACGGGGTGGCTGTCTCTTTCAAATTGTCTGCGTTCCACACTTGCTTCAACGTCTGCAATGTGCTGATTCTGATATGGTTCGTACATCTTATCGAGAAAACGGTCTGCAAGATTGTTCCCCAGAAAGAGCAGGAGGAAGAATACCGCTTGCAGTTCATTACGGGGGGCATGCTTTCTACGGCAGAGTTGTCTATCCTTCAGGCACGGAAGGAAATCAATCTGTTTGCCGAACGCATACAGCGTATGTTCCGCATGGTGCGTGACTTGTTGCATACGGAGAACGAAAATGATTTCAACAAGCTGTTCAGCCGGATTGAGAAGTATGAGAACATTAGTGACAATATGGAAGTGGAGATTGCCAATTACCTTACGCAGGTGTCGGAGGGCAGGTTAAGTTCCGAAAGCAAGCTGCAGATACGGGGGATGCTCCGCGAGGTGACGGAGATAGAAAGCATTGGCGACAGCTGCTATAATCTGGCTCGTACCATCAACCGGAAGCGTCGCGGAAATGAGGACTTCACGAGTGCGCAATATGAACACATCACACAAATGTTCCAGTTGACAGACGATGCCCTGACACAGATGATTGCGCTGGTGAAGGACGTGCATCAGCAGGTGGATGTCAACAAGTCGTTCAATATCGAGACGGAAATCAACAACTATCGTAATCAGTTGAAGAACCAGAATGTGATTGACGTCAATGAAAAGAAATATGATTATCAGATGGGTGTACACTACATGGACATTATCGCCGAATGTGAGAAGTTAGGCGATTATGCAGTGAATGTGGTAGAGGCCCACCGGGATGTAAAGGAAAAGAAAGCTTGAAAATAAGTGGATATCACCATACAAATAAAGCTGTTCAAATCTTATTTTGAACAGCTTTATTTGTATGGTATAAGTTGAGTGCAAAAGGCTTTGAGTAGTCCTTGAAGCAATGTCACTCAGTGATTTCTACTCGGTTTACTTTCTCCAGTAAGAATCGGCTTTGATTCCAGTGGAAAGGCTTGTATGCATTGTTCGTTTTAATCTTGTTTTGTTTGAAGATTAATCCGTCCACCGATTTGGCATATAGAATAGGTGCATCGAATGTATCAAATTCATTGTCTGTAATCTGTATAGCACCGGGTTTTCCTCCATGGAAGTATTTTACCTGATGCTCCAAATCGGGAATTTCTGGATAAATGGAAATCACAGCGTTGGTAAACTGGAACATGTTGGTCAGGGCATTGATGAACCGATTGTGACGGATAATTACTTCCCGGCAGGCACCGGTTTCATACCAGCCGTTGCAGTCACCACACAACAAAATAGCTGTTCCTGAAGTATGGTCAAACAGGTTGTTTTCTACGATTGTTTTTTTAGGTGTACTGAACAGAGAACCTCTGGCGCGGTTGTTGCGGATGGTATTACCGGCAAAATAAACCTCTGGTGTCCATGTCAGGTTTTCAATGCCGAAGTCAGTCTGTTCGTTTAAAGCTTCAGGAAGTGGCTGACTGAAACGGATGATAAACTCACGGGCACCGTCTGCTGTCGGTTTGTCTGAGGCTGTAATGCGTTCAATACAATTCTTCCCATCCAGCAGTTCCATGGTTTGTGAACGAATGAACTGTACGCTGTCGCCGGGAAATCCCCAGTCAAATCCCCATGACTGGTCGTGCATATAGCGGGCTTTGAGAGTATGAGTGTCAATTTGTTGGAGCACTTTCAAGTAGGTCCCGTGCACATTGATGGCATCGTCCATCATACCTTCATACAATCCGTTGACAGAGGTGATTTTTCCTTTACATTGAGAAAAATGGGTTGCATCGGCCTGAGTAGTGAAATAACGGGAGTCGTTTTCTCCTTTCAAACATACACCAAAACCATCCATCGTGATGTCATCACATAGTTGGGCTAACAGTCCCATGCCTTGTGCATAGTGTACCTTGACATTCTTTATTGTGGTTCGGGTATTATGTGACAGGAAGATACCGGGAGTCGGACGGTCCCATGAGCGCATGGCGACAATAGTCCCTGCCGGAAGTCGTTTGTCTTTCCATTTAGGAACATATATCAAATCACTACTGTCCACTAAAAAAGGACAAGGTTAAAAATTAAATAAATTCAGTTCACTAGAATCATATCGGTCTTTGACATTTTTGAAATTCGATTTGTCAAACAAGTCACAGAGATGTGTTTTGTCGGTCAGAGAGATTCCAAGAATTTGGAGAACTTCATAGACGCTGCGTTCTAATCTCATATCGTGTTGGACTATTGCTACCAAACAGTAAGTGATTATCGCACAATAGATTTGTATGCGTACTGCATTTTCCGATGTTCCCCAGAACTTCTTAATCCTGAGGTGTTGTTTTATCCATTTGAAGAACAGTTCAACACTCCATCTGTTTCGATAAAGCGATGATATCAACTCCGCAGATGCGTCAAGATTGTTTGTCAGGAAGATATATCGTGTACCGTCTTCAGGATTCTCAACGATGAGTTTTCTAAGTTCCTCGGGATAATCCTTAGAACTTTTATAAACCGTAAAGCACCCGATTACATCCGAAACTACACCTTCCGGCAATCTTCGTTTCCAGGTTTTAGGCTTGATCCGTACGTTTGTTTTGGCTCGTACAACGAAGAAAGCACCTATACGATTTATCGTATTAAGGTTGCTGAAATCGTTATATCCGCGGTCGAATATGTAGTGCGCTCCAGATTCGTATGGTATCTCAGGCATAGCCTTTGAGTCGTGAATATTGGCAGGTGTAATATGCACAAATGCAGGTACTTCCGCTTCAACATCATAGAGCGTATGCAACTTTATTCCGCCTTTGTGTTTGCGAAATCTGGCCCATTCAAACACCGACAGGCACAAATCAACCGTTGTAGAGTCAAATGCGTAAACATGACCGTCAAGTTCGAATATTTTATTGATTCTACGCTTGCGGGCCTCGG
>ERZ779895.1528-NODE-1528-length-24276-cov-10.965278_pt1 | contig 24276 bp, 16 predicted proteins | sample MGYA00511093_ERZ779895 | MGnify/ENA primary metagenome ERZ779895 (study PRJEB29588, sample SAMEA2142970) | human gut metagenome | biome: human gut; feature: human-associated habitat; material: faeces | place: Denmark | collected 2008/2010 ... | reverse complement strand
GCCGAAGGTTTCCAAAGGGCGATCGCAAACTTCGTTTGTTTTCATGCCCTTTGGTCGCGCCCGCAGGCGCGATTCCCCCTGCGACACCCCATCAGCATGGAAATGAGAACACCAGAGGGCAGCTGAATGCCCTCTGGCATTCTTTGCATTCCCCATTCCCAAAAAAGAGCAAGAAACTTCCCAACAACAAGAACCCAGTTCCCCATTTTGTTGCGGACGCAGCACCTACCGCTGTGCCCTGAAAGGCAGGAAATAGCGTGGAACAGCTTCAACTTGATGATTTTCTTATGTATAATTTCCTCTCGCAGGTGCAAATCAGCCCCGACGGGAAGAAGGTCGCCTATGTCGCGACGACGCCTGATCTCGCAAAGAATGGCTACAACGCCAACCTCTACCGCATCGATGCGGAAAGCGGCGAAAATGCCTGTCTGACGAACTCCGGACGAGTGAAGGGCTTCTGCTGGCAGGGCGCGGAAACGCTGCTGTACACCGTGCCGGTCGAAGCGGATGACGCTTTCCCGGACGGGCAGACCGTGCTGTACCGCCAGAATGCGGGCAGTGCGGCGGAAGAAGTATGCCGCGGCGAAGGCTCCCTGTCGCTCGAAGGCGTACTGACGGATGGAAGCATTGTGTTCTCCCGCGTTGATAACCTGACGACCGAAGCCGCGCTGGAAGGGCTGGCAGGGCATGAGCGGCTCGCGGCGCGTCTGGCGGAGAAGGAGCGCAATGAGGTCTGCACCGTGTTCGATGAATATCCCTTCTGGTTCAACGGCAAGGGCGTCATCAACAAGACCCGCAAGACGCTGTATCTCTGGGACGGAAAAGAACTCAAGCGCATCACCCCGCCGCGCTTCCGCGTGATGGAAGTGTGCGTAGAGGGCATGAAGATTGCCTACGCGGGCTGCATGGTGGAGCCGATTGAAAAAGAGCTTGTCGGCGTTTACTGCTACGACGCGGAGAAGAGCAAAATCACTTGCCTGCTGCCGGAGGATGAATATTACATCGAAGGCATGACGTTCTGGGGCGATTCGCTTGCCTACTGCGGGTCGAAGATGGATCGGTACAGCTGCGCACAGTGTCCCGACCTGCTGCTGCTGAACCTCGAAACGGGCGCGCGCACCCTCCTGTGCGACACGGACGACGAAATCAACGTCGGCAACCCCGTCGGCAGCGACTGCCGCATGGGCGGCGGCTATGTGATGCGCGCGGACGGGGAGTACCTGTACTTCCTGACTGGCGTATATGATGCGACGCACCTGTGGCGCATTGACCGCACGGGTAAGATGGAGAAGCTGCTGGAGAAGGACGGCTCGATTGACTGCTTCGATGTGCAGAACGGCGCAGTGTACTGCGTGGCGATGTACGACATGCGCTTGCAGGAGCTGTATCGCTTTGCGGAGGGCAAGCTGACCCGCCTGAGCAGCTGGAACGACGACTTCTTCCTCACCAAGCCGCCCGTTATCCCGCAGCCGCTGCAATTCATCAACAGCGACGGCGTACAGATTGACGGCTTCGTGATGACGCCGACCGACCATGTGCCGGGCAAGAAGACGCCTGTCATCCTTGACATTCACGGCGGCCCGCACCTGACCTATGGCGCGGTGTACTACCACGAGATGCAGTACTGGGCGAATCACGGCTACTACGTCATCTACTGCAATCCGCGCGGCGGCGAAAGCCGGGGCAACGAATTCGGCTACATCTGCGGCCGCTTCGGCACGATTGACTATGACGACATCATGGCGTTCTGTGACGAGGCGCTGAAAGCCTATCCCGACATGGACGAGAAACATATGGGCGTGACGGGCGGCAGCTACGGCGGCTTCATGACCAACTGGATTATCGGCCACACGAACCGTTTCGCGGCGGCGGCATCCCAGCGCGGCATTGCGAACTTCGTCAGCATGGAGGGCACGAGCGACATCGGCACGCTGTTCGCCGAGCGGCAGATTCTCGCCACAACCCACACGAATCTGGACAAGATGTGGAAGCAGTCGCCGCTGAAATACGCCGACTGCTGCACCACGCCGACGCTGTTCATCCATTCGGAGGAGGATTACCGCTGCTGGATGGTGGAGGCGCTGCAAATGTATTCAACGCTGATTCACCACGGCGTCCCGACGCGCCTGTGCCTGTTCCACGGTGAAAACCACGAGCTGAGCCGCGGCGGCAAGCCCAAGGGCCGCATCCGCCGTTTGCAGGAAATCACCGCGTGGATGGACAAGTATTTGAAGGAAGAGTAACGCCGCGCTCGTTGCGATAAAGACCAGTAGCATGGGTGCGAGCCGAAGGTTTCCAAAGGGCGATCGCAGGCTTCGTCTGTTTTCATTGCCCTTTGGTCGCCTCCGCAGAGGCGAACCCCCTGCATAATCAGCGAAAAGTTCAAGGGCGCAAGTCCCTTGTTCAACATAAGGAGGTTGACCCCTATGATTCTCATTAAGGGTGGAAAAATCAAGCCTATTACGGGTGCGGAAATCGAAAACGGCGAACTGCTCATCGGCGACGACGGCAAAATCGCCGCCATCGGCAAGACCGTCGATGCACCCGCGGACGCCAAGGTCATCGACGCCACGGGCTGCCTCGTGACTCCCGGCTTCATTGACGCGCACTGCCATATCGGTATCGACGAAGAGGGGATGCGCTGGGAGGGCAATGACTGCAACGAATACTCCAGCCCCGTGACCCCTGAAATGCGCTCTATCGACGGCATCAATCCCCGCGACGAAGCGTTCCACCTCGCACTCGAAGGCGGCGTGACCACCGCGACCACCGGCCCCGGCTCGGCGAATGTCCTTGGCGGCACGTTCGTTGCCCTTAAACTCGACGGCAACTGCATCGACGATATGATTGTCAAGTACCCCGTCGCCATGAAGATTGCTTTCGGCGAGAACCCCAAGGGCTGCTATGGTCAGAACGGCCATAAGGAACCCGTCACCCGCATGGCGGTCGCGGCGCTCCTGCGCGAACAGCTCTTCAAGGCGAAGCGCTATGCTGCTGAAATCGATGCGGCGGAAAAAGACCCCACCAAGACCCGCCCGTTTGACATGCAGCTGGAAGCGCTGCTGCCCGTCATTCGCAAGCAGATTCCGCTCAAGGCTCACGCGCACCGTGCGGACGACATTCTGACCGCCCTGCGCATCGCCCGTGAGTTCGATTTGGACATCACGCTCGACCACTGCACCGAAGGTCACCTGATTGTGGATCAGCTGGTGAAGGCGGGCAAGCCCGTGCTGGTCGGCCCGTCGCTCGGCTCAAAGAGCAAGGCGGAGCTGCGCGAAAAGACATTCGAGACTGCTGGCATCCTTGACCGCGCGGGTCTGGAAGTCTGCATCATCACCGACGCGCCGGTGATTCCGCTGTACTACCTGCCGCTGTGCGCGGGTCTGGCGGTTAAGGCGGGCATGAAGGAAGAATCCGCATGGCGCGCCATCACCATCAACCCGGCGCACGTCGTGGGCATTGCTGACCGCGTGGGTTCACTGGAAGTCGGCAAGGATGCGGACATCGCCATCTTTGAAGGCAACCCGCTGCGCGACATTCAGTGCCGCACCAAGGCTGTGTTTGTGGGCGGCAAGCAGGTTGTGGGAGAGTAATTTATCAGCGGCTGATAAAGAGCCGGCAGCGTAGAGAGGCGCTGTCGGCTCTTTTTAGCCTATTTCCGTATTGTTGTGCAGGGATTTCGCCTCTGCGGAGGCGACGAGGGGGCTTTCCGATCGCCCCTTCGACCCCTTCGGTACCGCCACTTTTGGGGCTATCTGCGGCTTTGCTTTTCTTGTTGCATGGGGAATCGCCTCTGCGGAGGCGAAACCCCCATCCCTGCTGAGGAGGAACAGCATGAAAAAGTATGTGCTCAAGCGACTGCTGTCGCTCATCCCGACCATCTTCATTGTGTCGGTGGTCATTTTCCTGCTGGTGCATCTCACCCCCGGCGACCCGGCGGCCGCTATGCTGGGCGAGGACGCAACGGCGGCGGAAATTGCGGCGCTCCATACGCAGCTGGGTCTGGATGACCCGCTCGTTGTGCAGTATTTCCGCTGGGTGGGCAATTGTCTGCGGCTCGACTTCGGCACGTCAACCGCCGTCGTCAATAAGCCTGTCAGCGAAATGATTGCCAACCACTTCCAGCCGACCATCCTGCTTGCCATCTATTCGCAGCTCATCACCATTCTGATTGCGATTCCGTGCGGGATGCTGGCGGCGAAGAAGCGCGGCACGATTGCCGACTATTTCGTGTCGGTGCTGTCGATGCTGGGCATTTCGCTGCCGAGCTTCCTGATGGGTCTGGGCATGGTGCTGCTCTTTGCGGTGAATCTTCGCGTGCTGCCCGCGGCGGGCTATAAGAACCCGTTCACGGACGGATTTTTGCCCTTCCTGCGCTATATGACGCTGCCGGCGGTGTCACTGGGCTTCATCCACGCGGGGTACATGATGCGCATGACGAAGGCATCCATGCTGGAGGTCTTGGGCAGCGATTACATCAAGATGGCGCGCTCCAAGGGCGTCCGCGAATGGAAGATTGTTACGAAGCACACCTTCCGCAACGCGCTGCTGACCGTCATCACCGTCGTCGGGCAGGGCTTCATCAGTGCGCTGGCGGGCGCGGCGGTTGTCGAGCGCCTGTTCAACATTCCCGGCATGGGCTCGCTGATGGTGGATTCCATCGAGAAGCGCGACTATCAGGTGATTCAGGCAATTACGCTGCTGATTGCCATGCTCAACGTGTTCATCAACCTGATTATCGACCTGATTTACGGCTTGGCTGACCCGCGCATCCGGCTGGACTGACGAAAGGAGCGAACTGCATGATGAAAACCGAATCCATCTCCGCGCAGAATCGCGAATCCCTGCGCCAGCTTCGCCGCCGCCTCGTCCGTGAGCAGCGCGCTGTTTCCATCCGCAAATTTTTCCGCAACAAACTCTCCGTCGTCGGCATGGTGCTGGTGCTGCTGATGCTGATTTGTGCTGTCTTCGCCCCGCTGATTACGGGCTTGCTGGGCGTTGACCCGTACACCGCGACGATGCAGGAGCGCTTTCAGGCGCCGTCTGCCGCGCACCTCTTCGGCACGGACAATCTGGGGCGCGATATCTTCGCCCGTGTCCTTTACGGCGCGCAGATTTCCATGACGGTCGGCTTTACCGTCGGGCTTCTGTCCGCGCTGATTGGCACGGCGCTGGGGCTGTACGCCTCCGTCAACAAGGTGCTGGACAATGTGCTGATGCGCCTGTGCGACGGCTTGAAGGCGATTCCGAACATTCTGCTGGCGATTACGCTGATGGCGGTCTTGGGCGCGAACATGAAGAATGTCATCATTTCCTTGACCATCGTTAGTATTCCCGGTGTGGCGCGCATTGCCCGTTCACAGGCGCTGCTGGCGCGCGAACAGACGTATGCCGAGGCGATGACGGCGGTGGGCGCAAGCCGCACGCGCATTCTCTGGCGGCACATCCTGCCCAACATCCTTTCGCCCATCATCGTGCAGATGACGTTCACCTTCGCTACGGCGATTATCTCCGAAGCGTCCCTGAGCTTCCTTGGCGCGGGTATTCCGTCGCCCTATCCGAGCTGGGGTGGGATGCTCAACGAGGCGCGCGGCTATGTCTACATGGGCTGGTGGATGATTGTATTTCCGGCGATTTTTACGGCGCTGTCCGTGCTGGGCTTCAACTTGTTCGGTGACGGTCTGCGCGACCTGATTGACCCGTTGAGCGGACGATGAGGGAAAAAAAGATGAGCGAAAAAATTCTGGAAGTCCGTCAGCTGGCGACCAGCTTCCACACCGAGCGCGGCTGGCAGCAGGCGATTGATGGCGTTTCTTTTGACGTGTATCAGGGCGAAATCCTGGGCATCGTGGGCGAAAGCGGCTGCGGCAAGAGCGTCACGAGCCAGTCCATCATGCGCCTGTATGACGAACGGCGGCTGGTGCGTTACAGCGGCACGGTCAAGCTGGAAGGGCAGTCGCTGCTGGACATTCCGTTCCACAAGATGCAGGACATCCGCGGTTCGCGCGTGTCGATGATTTTTCAGGACGCATTGAGTTCCCTGAATCCTGTGCTGACGATTTGCGACCAAATCAGTGAGCCGCTGCGCATTCATCAGCATTTGTCCAAGAAGGCGGCGCGTGAGAAGGCGCTGGAGATGCTGCGGCTGGTGGGGATTCCCGCGCCGGAAAAGCGCCTCGACCAGTACCCGCACGAGCTGTCCGGCGGTATGCGGCAGCGTGTGATGATTGCCATTGCGCTGGCGTGCCGTCCGCACCTGCTGATTGCAGATGAACCTACGACCGCGCTGGACGTGACGATTCAGGCGCAGATTATGGAGCTGATTGTCCGCCTGAATGAGCAGCTAAACATGGGCGTGATGCTGATTACGCACGACCTCGCCGTCGTCGCGCAGACGTGCAGCCGCGTTATCGTCATGTATCTGGGGCAAATTGTCGAGGAAGCGGATGTGCTGACGCTGTTTGACCATCCGTGCCACCCCTACACCGAGGGGCTGATGCGTTCCATCCCCCGCATGGAAGGCGACCGCACGAAACCGCTGTACATGATTCCCGGCACGGTGCCGCTGCTCAGCCAGATTCCGACGGGCTGCCGGTTCGCGCCGCGCTGCGCGTACGCGACGGAGCGCTGCCGTCAGGAAACGCCGCAACTGACGCCCGTCAGCGACAAGCAGAGCGTCCGCTGCTTCCGGGCAGCGGAATTGGCGCAGAAGGAGGCGACCGCGCAGTGAGCGAGGAGAAAATCATCCTGAAAGCGGAGGACGTTCGCACCTACTTCCCGGTCAAAGGGGCGCTGGGGCAGACGGTCAAGGAAGTCAAGGCGGTAGACGGCGTGAGCCTTGCGCTGCGGCAGGGCGAAACGTACGGCCTGGTGGGTGAAAGCGGCTGCGGCAAAAGCACGCTGGGGCGCACGCTCATCCGCCTGCTGGAGCCGACGAGCGGGAAAATCACACTATTCGATCAGGACATCACCCACCTGAGCAAGAAGGAAATGCTGCCGTTCCGCCGGGATGTGCAGATTGTGTTCCAAGATCCGTACACGTCGCTGAACCCGCGGCAGCGCGTTGGCGACATGCTGATGGAAGTGCTGGCGATTCACCATATCGGCGACAAGAACGAGCGGATGGCGCGGGCGTTGGACATCATGGCGCAGGTCGGCTTGCGGCCGGAGCATTTCTATCGCTATCCGCACGAGTTCTCCGGTGGTCAGCGGCAGCGCATCGGCTTGGCGCGCGCGCTGATCCTTGACCCGAAAATTGTTGTGTGTGACGAGCCGGTGTCGGCGCTGGATGTGTCGATTCAGTCGCAGATTATCAACCTGCTGAAGGAGTTGCAGCGCAAGCGCGGGCTGACGTACCTGTTTGTGGCGCACGACATGAGCGTCATTCGGTACATTTCCGACCGCGTGGGCGTGATGTATCTGGGTCACTTGGTGGAAGAGGGCGACACGGACGAGGTGTTCGACCATCCGCAGCACCCGTATACGCGGACGCTGATGTCTGCTGTGCCGTCGATTGACCCGCGTGACAATCGCCAGCGCATTCTGCTGGAAGGCGATTTGCCCTCGCCGATTGACCCGCCGAGCGGGTGCGTATTCCACACGCGTTGTCCGTGGGCGACGGAGGCGTGCAAAACGGCGAGCTGCGAATTGCGCGAGGTGCGCAAAGGGCACTATGCGGCGTGCTCGCGGGGGGAGCAGGAATAAGCGGATCCCTGCTGACTTCTGTTGCTTGTTTGCATTGCGGCTTCGGGGGATTCTCTGCTGCTTGATTTTTCTTGTTGCGGAGGCGATACCCACTGCAACAAAACAGCCCATTTCCGTTAGAAAAATCAAAAAATCGCATAAAAAAAATCACCGACCAGTACACGCGGTTCTGGTCGGTGATTTTGCTTTTTAGGCGCGATGATGTTTGCACTTGGGGGCTTTTTCCGCCAGCAGGGCCAGCAGATGCTCCTTTTCGCTTTCGGTCAGCTGACTCGTGAACACCGGAATCAGGGCGTTCGCGCGGGTCAGCAGCGCCATTGAGTCCTCGCCCTCAATCACGTCGGTCAGGTTGTCGTAGGGGAGAACGGTCAGGTCACCCGTGGTCTGGTTCAGCTGATGAAGACCGTCGCTGCCAAAGGCGATGGACATTTCCGCCATGCCTTCGGGGTACTGCTCTTCCAGCGCGCGGCTGAGGGCGTTCAGCATCCGCGTACGGTTGCGCATCATCATCATGTATAGCACGGCGATGAACACAACGCCCGCGGGGATGACGTACCAGCTGCGGGAGAAGATGGAAATCAGCGCGACGGCGATTGCCATGACGAGCATCGCGACGTAAAGGTTGAGGTCTTGGGTGCGATAGAGCAGCCATTTCTTGTAGGTGGCATAAAACGTGGTATCCAGCACACCGCTGGTCATGAATTGTAAAGAAGGGTCTGTGGCCTGCAAATCAGTATCCATGATGAATTACCTGTCTTCGTTTCCTTTCCCATTGTCGGTCTGCGCGTCGTTATCGTCGCGGCTGCGCAGGCGGTCAAGCAGCGTTTCCGGGTGGTCGTCGGCGTGGTCGTCCTCGGTCGCCAGCTTCGTGACGAGCGCGGTCTCCACACGGTGATCCTCCAGCTTCTCCACATGAATGTGCAGGCCGAAGCAGTCCAAATCGGGGGTGCTGCCGTCCTGCGGGATGGTGGTGAACTGGCTGAAAATCAAGCCGCCCAGCGTATCGTAATCCTCGTCTTCGGGGAGCGAGAGGTCGAGCGCGTCGTTGACGTCTTTGAGCGGCGTACTGCCGCTGATGCGCCAAGTGTTGTCGCCCGCACGGACGATTTCCGCTTCGGTCTGCTTGTCAAACTCGTCGTAGATATTGCCGACGATTTCTTCCAGCAAGTCCTCCATCGTGACGATGCCGCTCATGCCGCCGTACTCATCCACGACAATTGCCATGTGGATTTTTTTCACCTGCATGTTGCGGAAGAGCTGATCTGCCTGCACTGTTTCCGGCACGAAGTATGCCTCGCGTAGCAGCGCGCGCAGGGATTTCGGGTTGTCGGACTGGGCATTGAGCAGGAAGTCGCGCGTGTTGAGGATGCCGATGATGTCGTCCATGTTTTCGTTGTAGACGGGGAAACGGCTCAGACCGGAATCGCAGATGGTGCGGAGGATTTCGTCCTCTGTATCATCCACCCAGATGCTGGTAACGTCAGTGCGGTGGGTCATGACCTCTTCGGCAGTGGAATTGTTGAACTCGAAGATGTTTTCGATCATTTCCTTTTCCGCTTCCTCAATCGCGCCGTTTTCGCCGCCGATGTCCACCATCATGCGGATGTCGTCCTCGGTCACTTCGTCCTCGGTGGCGTTGGGGTCAATGCCGCAAAGGCGGAGGATGCCGTGCGTGGCGGCGTTCAGCAGCATCACGAACGGGCGGAAAATCACCGCGCTGACCTCCAGCAGGAGCAGCGAACGGCGCGCAATCGCTTCGGGATTCTTCATCGCGAGGCGCTTGGGCACGAGTGTTCCCAGACAGAGCGTCAGGTAGGAAAGAAGGAGCGTAATCAGGATGACGCAGAGGACGTTCAGCACGTCCGCGTCGATGCCAGCCCCGGCAGAAAGAATCGCTCCAGCCAGTCGCGGTGCAAACTGCGTCGCCGCCAGCGCTGATCCCAGAAAACCAAACAGCGTTATGCAGACCTGAATGGTGGAGAGCGTGCGCGCAGGGGCATCCGTGATGCGGAGCAGCTTGGCGGCTGTGGGGTCGCCTTCCTCCGCGTCGTGGTGCAGTTTTGTCGCGTTGAGCGAGAGCAGCGCCACCTCAGCGGCGGCATAGCAGGCGCTCAGAAAAATCAGGACCAGCTGAAGCAGCAAAGGGCCAGCCCATGGGTCACCGGACACAAAAAAACCTCCTCATTTTCGGAACAAGTTCCGTCCGCATATCAGGCAGTCGCCGCGTATTCTGCCGGACGGCGCAGGATACGCATCATGCAACATACCATCTTACAGTATACCATACATTCCCTGAAAATGCAAGGAACATGCGATTCTGCACGCAAAAAATCGGCTGCCAGCCCCGGAAAAGTCGGGGGACAGCCGGTCTTGTCAGGCTTTCAGCTTCTTCTGCAATTCCGCCACAACATCCCGCAGGCGCAGTCCGTCACAGTCCTGCACAATGTCGGCGTACTGCTCATACAGCGGGCAGCGCTCGTTGTACAAATCCCGGAGCGTCCAGCCGGGCTTAATCGTCACGCCGCGGGCATGAAGGTCGCCCAGCCGCTCGGTGATGTTCTCGCACGTCAGACGGAGGTAGACGACCGTGCCGATGCTTTTGAGGTGCGCCATGGCTTCCGCACCGTAGACGACGCTGCCGCCCGTGGCGATGATGCTGTTCTGCACGTCGATGCTGGCGTTGACGCGGTTCTCGATGTCGCGGAAGCCGTCGTCGCCGTGCTGCTCGATGAGCTGGGCGAGGGTGGCGTGCATGGTGGACTGGATGACGAGGTCAGAATCGACGAAATCCATGCCGAGGGACTTGGCGAGAACGACCCCGACGGTGGATTTGCCGCAGCCGGGCATACCAATGAGGACGATGTTGCGCATGAAGGAACGCTCCTTTCTGGAAAGGGGTAAAAAGCTCTTCGATTCATCTCAATCAGTGCGGAGCCGAAGGAGTCCAGAGGGCGATCGGAAAGCCCTCTGGAAGCTGCTCTTTTTACCAGTATGATTAAAGAAATCAACTTTGGCAGGCTGAAAAAAACAGACAATCTATTTATTGCAGGGGGATTTCGCCTCTGCGGAGGCGACCAAAGGGCAATGAAAACAGACGAAGTCTGCGATCGCCCTTTGGAAACCTTCGGATACAAAAACGCCGGGGCAGGGGCGAACCCCGTACCCCGGCTGATGAATCATCAGAAACCGTAGTTTTCGCGAATGTCGATATCCTTGTAGCGGTGCATCCCCGTACCGGCGGGAATCATCTTGCCCAGAATGACGTTCTCCTTGAGGCCAATCAGCGGGTCGATCTTGCCCTTGATGGCGGCTTCGGTCAGCACGCGGTTCGTCTCCTGGAAGGACGCGGCGGACAGGAAGGAGTCGGTCGCCAGAGAAGCGCGGGTGATGCCCAGCAGAACGCGCTTGACGCTCGCGGGCTTGAGGTCGCGGGCAATCGCGGGAGAGCCGCCGGAAACGCGGATGCGCTGGTTGATTTCTTCCAGCTCGTCCGCCTCGACAAGGCTGCCAATCGCCAGCCCCGTGTCGCCGCCGTCTTCCACGCGCAGCTTGGTGGATTCCAGCACCTTCATGTTGGCTTCCTCCAAGTGGCTGCGGTCAACCAGCGAGCCGGGCAGCAGCTCGGTGTCGCCGTTGTCCTCGACGCGCACCTTGCGCAGCATCTGGCGGACGATGATTTCGATGTGCTTGTCCGCCACGGCTACGCCTTGCAGACGGTACACGGACAGAACTTCCTTCAGCAGGTAGTCCTGCACCGCGCTCTGACCCAGAATGCGCAGCAGGTCGTGCGGGTTGATGGAGCCTTCGATGAGGATGTCGCCCGCTTCCACATGGTCGCCCTCCTGCACGCGCAGGCGGCTGCCGTAGGTGACGGGGTAGGTCTTCTGCTCGAACTCCGCAACGCTGGAGGTGACTTCGACCTCGACGACGCCCACGCCCTTGGTGTTAATCATCGTGACCGTACCTGCCAGTGTGGACTTGATGTCCGTTGTCTTGGTGGACTTGGTGCCGTCCTTGGCGACCTTCGCCTTCGTCGCGCCGGAAATCAGCACATCGCCCTGACGCACCACCTGACCGACCTGCACGGCAACCGTGCCGGAAGCAGCCTTGTGGGTGTGACGCGCGTAGTTGCCCGCGTCGGCGGTGATGACCAGCTCGTTCTTGTTGCGGTTGGTCTGGTGGATGGACACCGTGCCGCTGATGTCGGACAGAACCGCTTCACGCTTGGGCTTGCGCGCCTCGAACAGCTCTTCGACGCGGGGAAGACCCTGCGTAATATCCTCGCCCGATGCGATACCGCCCGTATGGAAGGTACGCATGGTCAGCTGTGTGCCGGGTTCGCCGATGGCCTGCGCCGCGATAACGCCGACCGCCTCGCCGACATCGACCTTGCCGCCGTGCGCCATGTTCTGACCATAGCAGCGGGCGCAGACGCCGTTGCGCGTGCAGCAGGTCAGCACGGAGCGCACAAACACGCTCTTGATGCCCGCGTCGCAAATTGTCTTCGCCTTGGCGTGGTCAATCAGCTCATTCTGGTGGACAAGCACTTCGCCGGTCGCCGGATCGGTGATGTCGGCAGCAGCAGTGCGGCCGCGCAGACGCTCCTCCAGCGATTCGATGGACTGCTTGCCGCTGAGCAGTTCGGTAACATGCACGCCGCGAATCGGCAGACCGCGCTGCAGGAAGCAGTCTTCCTCGCGGACGATAACTTCCTGCGAAATATCGACCAGACGGCGGGTCAGATAGCCAGAGTCAGCGGTTTTCATAGCCGTGTCGGACAGAGCCTTACGGGAACCGTGAGAAGACAGGAAGAACTCCTGCACGTTCAGACCCTCGCGGAAGTTTGCACGAATGGGCAATTCCACGGTCTTGCCGGTCGGAGACGCCATCAGGCCGCGCATACCAGCCAGCTGCGACACCTGCGCGGCAGAACCGCGGGCGCCGGAGTCGGTGAACATGCGAATCGGGTTGAAAGGATCGAGGTTCGGCAGAATCTGGTCACGCAGGGTGTTCGTGCAGGTGTTCCACAGATTGATGACGCGGCTGTAACGCTCGTCCTCGCTCAGCAGACCTTCCGCGAACATCTCGTTCACATGGGCGACCTTCTTGTCCGTTTCGTCCAGCAGCTGCTGCTTCATCGGCGGAATCTTAATGTCCGCAACGGAAACGGTCAGCGAACCGACAGTAGCGTACTTGTAGCCAAGCGCCTTAATCGCGTCCAGCACCAGTGCGCACTTGTGCTCGCCCTGAGAGCGGAAGCACATATCGACGATGTTGGACAGCTGCTTCTTGCCGACCAGCTGATCGACTTCCAGCGCGAACATGTCATCAAGGCATTCACGCTTCTTGAAGCCAAGGTTCTGCGGCAGCGCATCGTTGAAAATCAGGCGGCCAAGCGTGGTATCGATGATTTTGCTGCCCTTTTCGCCGTTGAATTCGCGCTCAATGCGCACCTTAATCGGGCTTTGCAGGGTAATCTGCTCCAAGGCATACGCCATATGCGCTTCGTCCGGATTGCGGAAGACGCGGCCGGCGCCCTTGCCGTTGGGGTTTTCAATCGTCAGGTAGTAGCAGCCGATAACCATGTCCTGAGAAGGAGAAATAACCGGCTTGCCGTCCTGCGGCTTCAGGATGTTGTTGTGCGCCAGCATCAGGAAACGGGCTTCCGCCTGTGCTTCCAGAGACAGCGGGACGTGAACAGCCATCTGGTCGCCGTCGAAGTCGGCGTTGAAAGCGGTACAAGCCAGCGGGTGCAGTTTAATCGCCTTGCCGTCAACCAGAATCGGCTCGAACGCCTGAATGCCCAGACGGTGCAGCGTCGGCGCGCGGTTGAGCAGCACGGGGTGATCCTTGATGACATCTTCGAGGATGTCCCACACCTCCGGCTTCATCTTTTCCACGGCGCGCTTGGCGCTCTTGACGTTCATGCCCTTGTTGCGCAGCTGCAGCTGCTGCATGACGAAGGGCTTGAACAGCTCCAGCGCCATTTCCTTGGGCAGACCGCACTGATGCAGCTTCATTTCCGGGCCGACGACGATAACGGAACGGCCGGAATAGTCAACGCGCTTGCCCAGCAGGTTCTGACGGAAACGGCCCTGCTTGCCGCTCAGCGTGTGAGACAGGCTGCGCAGCGCGCGTCCGCCGGGGCCAGTGACCGCACGACCGCGGCGACCGTTGTCAATCAGCGCGTCCACGGATTCCTGCAGCATACGCTTCTCGTTGCGGACGATGATTTCCGGCGCGCCCAGTTCCAGCAGGCGCTTCAGGCGGTTGTTGCGGTTGATAACGCGGCGGTAGAGGTCATTCAGGTCAGACGCGGCGAAGCGGCCGCCGTCCAGCTGCACCATCGGGCGCAGATCCGGCGGGATAACCGGCAGGACGGTCAGCACCATCCATTCGGGCTTGTTGCCGCTGGCGCGGAATGATTCGACAACTTCCAGACGCTTCACGGCGTGCGCACGCTTCTGCCCTTCGGTATCGCGGTTGCGCTCCTTGCTCGTCAGGGTTTCGATTTCCGCCTTCAGTTCGGCGCTCAGCTTGTCCAAATCCAGCTCGCGCAGCATCGTCTGCACGGCTTCGGCGCCCATCATCGCCTTGAAGCTGCCGCGGTCGGGCTTCTCCATGATGGCGCGGTACTGGTCGTCGTTAATCAGGTCATGCAGGGCGACGTTGGTCACGGCGGTGTTGCCGGGATCAAGGACGATAAAATTCGCGAAATACAGCACCTTGTCCAGCACACGGGGGGACAGCTCCAGCAGCATACCCATACGGCTGGGGATTCCCTTGTAGTACCAGATATGGCTCACGGGCGCAGCAAGTTCGATATGACCCATGCGCTCGCGGCGAACCTTGGCGCGCGTGACGGACACGCCGCACTTGTCGCACACGAGGTTCTTGTCCTTCGGACGGATGCGCTTGTGCTTGCCGCAGGCGCACTCCCAGTCCTTCGTCGGGCCGAAGATGCGCTCGCAGTACAGACCGTCTTTTTCGGGCTTCAGGGTACGATAGTTGATGGTTTCGGGCTTGGTGACTTCACCATGAGACCACTGCCGAATCTGCTCAGGAGAGGCCATGCCGATCTGGATGGCGTCAAGATTGGTCAGCTCAAACAAAAGGGTTCACACTCCCTTCATTGTAACACCGGTGTATGTCCTGTACGGGAAAGCCATCAGCCGGAAGGGGATTCCTGTCCGGCTGATAGGCTCATGTGTCAATTACTGATCGTCGTCATCCAGATTCATGTCGTCAAAGCCCAAATCGTCCAGACGCATGGTGTCCAGATCGTCGTTTTCCTCGTCGTCATCGAAGGAGAGCGGAATCGACAAATCGTCGTCCTCGCTGTCGGAATCCAAATCATTCAGCGGGAAGTCATTGTCCGGGAAGTCGTTGCTGATGGCATCGGCGTCCTCGTCCTCCGGCAGCAGCGTCGTGAGCGATTCCTGCTTGTCCTGTTCGGGCGCATTGTTCTTGCTCGGCGGCGCCATGTCCTCCGGGTCAAGTTCGGGAATCTCAATCACGTTGCGGTCGCGGTCAAGCACCTTGATATCAAGGCACAGCGCCTGCAGTTCTTTAATCAGCACCTTGAAGGATTCCGGCACGCCCGGCGCGGGGATGTTCTCGCCCTTGATGATGGCTTCGTAGGTCTTGACGCGGCCCACGGTATCGTCGGACTTCACGGTCAGAATTTCCTGCAGGGTGTTCGCCGCGCCGTAGGCTTCCAGCGCCCAGACTTCCATTTCGCCGAAGCGCTGACCGCCGAACTGCGCCTTGCCGCCCAGCGGCTGCTGCGTGACCAAGGAGTACGGACCGACGGAGCGGGCGTGCATCTTGTCGTCAACCAGGTGGTGCAGCTTCAGGAAGTACATGACACCGACAGTAACGGGGTTCTCGAACCAGTTGCCGGTACGGCCGTCGCGCAGGCGAATCTTGCCGTCCAGGAACAGGCGGCGACCTTCTTCATCCAGATTCAGGCGGAGCGGACGACCGTTGTGGAAGTAGCTCTGCATCATCCGCGGGTTGCTCTCATCCACCGGCTTGGCCATCGTGTCGGCAGCCATTTCGAGGCATTCGCGGATTTCCGGGTAGGTTGCACCGTCGAAAACCGGCGTGGCAATGTGCCAGCCCAGCGCGCGGCAAGCCAGGCCCAAGTGCACTTCCAGAACCTGACCGATGTTCATACGAGACGGAACACCCAGCGGGTTCAGCACGATTTGCAGCGGCGTGCCATCGGGCAGGAAGGGCATGTCCTCCTCGCGCAGGACGCGGGAAACGACACCCTTGTTGCCGTGACGGCCGGACATCTTGTCACCGACGGAAATCTTACGCTTCTGGGCGATATAGACGCGAACCATCTGCTGCACGGACGGGGACAGCTCATCGGAATGCGCACGGTCGAAAATCTTCACATCGACCACAACGCCCCATTCGCCGTGCGGCACGCGCAGGGAGGTATCGCGCACCTCGCGCGCCTTTTCGCCGAAGATGGCGCGCATCAGGCGCTCCTCGCTCGTCAGCTCGGTTTCACCCTTGGGCGTGACCTTGCCGACCAGAATGTCGCCTGCGCGAACCTCCGCACCGATGCGGATGATGCCGCGCTCATCGAGATCCTTCACCGCGTCCTCGCCGACGTTCGGGATGTCGCGGGTGATTTCGTCCGGCCCCAGCTTGCTTTCGCGGGCTTCGCATTCAAATTCCTCCATGTGAATGGAGGTGTAAATGTCTTCCTTAACAAGCTTCTCGGACAGCAGGACGGCGTCCTCGTAGTTATAGCCTTCCCAGTTCATGAAGCCGATGAGGGCATTGCGGCCCAGCGCGATTTCGCCCTTTTCGGTGGACGGGCCGTCCGCCAGCAGGTCATCCTTGCAGATGCGCTGACCCGCGGAAACGACCGGGCGCTGGTTGGCGCAGTTGGACTGGTTCGTGCGGGCAAACTTGGTCAGGTGGTAGACGTGGCGTTCGCCCAAATCATCACGGATGACGATGGTGTTGCCGTCCACCTTCTCGACCACGCCGTCTTCGCGTGCCAGAATTTCCACGCCGGAGTCGTGACCGGCTTTGAATTCCAGACCCGTGCCGACATACGGCGCTTCCGGAACGAGCAGCGGCACAGCCTGACGCTGCATGTTCGAACCCATCAGGGCGCGGGTGGCGTCGTCGTTTTCCAGGAAGGGAATCATGCCCGTCGCGATGGAAACGACCTGACGCGGCGACACGTCGATGAAGTCAACCTGATCGCCCGGAACCTGCACATATTCGGTCACTTCGCGGACGGTAATCATGTCGTTGACGAAGCAGTTGTTCTCATCCAGCGGCTCGGTGGCCGTCGCAATGCGGTACAGGTCTTCTTCGTCAGCCGTCATGTAGACGTGCTCGTTGGTGACACGGCGATGCTCCTTGTCCACGCGGCGGTACGGCGCTTCAATAAAGCCGTACTCGTTGATGCGGGCATAGGTCGCCAGAGAGCCGATCAGACCGATGTTCGGGCCTTCAGGCGTTTCAATCGGGCAGATACGGGAATAGTGGGAATAGTGTACGTCGCGAACCTCGAAGGAGGCGCGGTCGCGGTTCAGACCGCCGGGGCCCAGAGCGGACAAACGGCGCTTGTGGGTCAATTCAGCCAGCGGGTTGTTCTGGTCCATGAACTGCGACAGCTGGGAGGAACCGAAGAATTCCTTAATCGCCGCCGTCACGGGACGGATGGAAATCAGGGAATCGGGCTGATAGTCAGTCGAGCCGTCCTGCGCGCTCATGCGCTCGCGAACGTTGCGCTCCATGCGGCTCAGACCGGTGCGGAACTGGTTCTGCAGCAGTTCGCCGACACTGCGCAGGCGGCGGTTGCCGAGGTGGTCAATGTCGTCCGTCGTGCCGATGCCGTAGGGCAGACCCAGCAGATAGCTGATGGAGGCCACCATGTCGTCATCGGTGATGTGCTTGGGCACGAGGTGCTGCACGTTGTCCGCAATCACCTGCTTGAGCTGCTCTTCTTCCACATCCTCGCCCAAGCCGTCGATAATCGCCTTCAAAGTGGGCAGGTGCACCATTTCGAGGATGCCGACTTCCTTGGGGTCAAAGGGCAGATACTCCGCTGCATCCACGAAGTTGTTGCCGATGACGATGCGCTTTTCGCCTTCGCAGTCCACCACAACGCGGTTGACGCCGGCGTTCTGCACACGGCGCGCGGTTTCAAGGTCAATCACCTGACCCGCGCGGAACATCACTTCGCCCGTACGGGGGTCAATGATGTCCTCAGCGATGATATGCTTGTTGATGCGGGTGGCAATGGAAAGCTTCTTATTGAACTTGTAGCGGCCTACGCGCATGACGTCGTAGCGCTTGGGATCGTAGAACAGCGACTTGAACATGTTCGTCGCGCTCTCGACGGATTCGGGCTCGTCCGGCTTCTGCTTCTTGTAGATGATCAGCAGCGCCTGTTCACGCAGGGTGCGCACCGCGCCGCCGCGATCCTTGCTTGCTTCCGCCACGGTGGTGTCCTTTGCCATCGTCGCTTCCAGCCGCTTGTCGTTGCCCAGCAGATTGCGGATGTCGTCGTCCGTTTCGTAGCCCAGCGCGCGCAGGAGCGTGGTCAGGCAGAGCTTGCGGGCGCGGTCAAGGCGAACCCAGATGATGTCATTGGAGTCCGTCTCGTATTCCAGCCACGCGCCGCGGTTGGGGATAATCTGGCTGGAGTAGAGCGGCACACCCGCTTTGTCCAGCGTGCGGGTATAATAGCAGCCCGGCGAACGAACCAGCTGGGAGACGATGACACGGTCAGCACCGTTGATGACGAACGTACCGTTTTCCGTCATCAGGGGGAAATCGCCCATGTAGACATCGGTTTCCTTGATTTCGGAAGTCTCGCTGTCGTACAGGTGGACGTGAATGTTCAGCGGCGCGGCGTAGGTCATATCCCGCTCGCGGCAGCGCTCCACGGAGTTCTTCGGCTCACCCAGAGAATAATCCGTGAAGGTCAATTCCAGATTGCCGTTGTAGTTGGTGATGGGCGAGGCGTCTGCCAGAACCTCTTTCAGGTCGGTTTCGAGGAACCGCTGATACGACCTCTTCTGCACCTCGATCAGATCCGGCATTTCCAGACCTTCGTTGATGCGGGAGAAGCTCATGCGTTTCCGGAGCTTACCCATTGCAACCTCATGCGCCATGATGTATGATCACCCCTTCATCAGTCAAAACCAGCATCCTCTGCTTGGTGAAAACGTGCGTTTTTTCGCCGCTTTGCAGGAATTTTGGCGAAAAAGCGCGAAAATGTATGGCAGTCGAAAATTCCCGCTTGCATTTTTCCGCGTTTCCGTGTACAATACAAGCGCAGGAAAAATCAACAGTATGCAAAGATACTGATGCAATTTAAAATTCTAACATACATATCCCGGAATGTCAAGGGGGAAGTGCACTCTTTTTTGCTGGTAATGTATGGAAATACGACACTGGAGGTATGAAATGATGGCATGGTGGAAACGATTCGGCAGGTGTGCGGTGACACTTCTGCTGGCAGTGCTGATGCTGCTGGGGACGGCGGCGGGCGAGGGCGCGGACAAGACGGTCATCAACCGTATCAACGCGCCGGATGTATCGGCGGATTTTAGCTTTGCGGAGGACGCTGACCTGCTGGAAATCATCTTCCCGCAGATTCTGGACTGCGACGCGGCGTTTCTGCGCTGCGGCGGCGAGACGATGCTCATCGACTGCGCGACATCTGGACAGGCGCGGCGCATCCTGAACATGTTCAAGCAGCTGGGCATCACCCATGTGGACAAAATCGTCAACACCCACCCGCACGCCGACCACATCGGCGGATTCGCGGAGTTAATTAAGGAAATTACTGTGGATGAACTGTGGCTCTGCTTCCCAGCGGAGGAGACGGTACACTGCGCAAACGCGATAAAGGCGGCGGAGCGTGCGGGTGTGACGGTGCGGATGTTCGGCGACGGCGACACACTGACGCTTGGCACGGCGACGATGCAGGTGTGGATGCTGGACAGGCCGGAGTACACCCGCCTCAACGACCGCTCGGCGCAAATCATGCTGACGTTTGGGCAGCGGAAGATCCTCTTTTCCGCCGATTTGGAGCAGAAGGGGCAGAACGGGCTGATTGAGAAGGTCGGCGCGGAGATGCTCAAGGCGGATGTGCTGAAGTACCCGCACCATGGCCTGCAGGCGCTGACACCGGAGTACCGCGCGGCGGTTTCGCCGGAGCTGGCGATTGTGACCTGCAATCAGCGCGAGACGGATGGCAAGAAGTACATCCGGCGGACGGCGCTTGATACGGTCTGGACAGTGCCGGGATTCGTCCATCTGATGACGGACGGCGAGATGTGGGTGTGCGACCGCATTGTGTCGGATGTGAAATATTGACGCATATTATAATGGAAGCGATTCAGCGAGACAGTCGGCATTTTTTGACGGAATCAGCCGAGTCGGCGGAAAAACGACTCTCCCAAAAGGCGGCGCGGGCTGCCTTTTTTCTTTTGGGAAGCGTGTTCTGCGGGAGAAAGCCGCCGCGTGCCGCTTACTTGGGCAATGAGCAGGAAAGCGCTTTCATGGTGAACCGAGGAAAGAAAAATCAGCGGATGCTGTGCGCTTGTCCCCTCCCGAAAACGTGTTCATAAATATGGAACTCAAAATCGCAAAAAACGTTGCAAAAAACAGGGTTTGAGGCGCGAAAACCAGTTGACAAGCCGAGGTGAAAATGCTACAATGTACGAGTTGAGCGCTTGCTGCGGCAAAGTGTGTCTTTTCGGTGCGCTTTTCTGCCGGCGTTGAGCGGTCAGCCGAGAACAGCAACAGGAGGGATTTCAGCGTGGAAGACCTGAAAAATTCCGTCTCAAAAGCAGTTGGAACCAAGGCGGTCATGCGCGCGCTGAAAGCCGGTTCTGCCCAGCGGGTGTACGTCGCCCGCGACATCGACACCTTCCTTTACCAGAAGGTGACCCGCGCCTGCGAAGATGCGGGCGTGCCGATTCGCCGCGTGGATGAAACGAAGGCGCTCGGTGCGGCGTGCGGGCTGGACATTCCCTGTGCCGCTGCGGCGATCCTCAAGTAAGCCTCATTCTATTCCATTCGCCAAACAGTTTCCGAGGGTTGCGGAACTTTTGGACATAAATTTGGAGGTGCTCTCATGCCCACGATCAATCAGCTGGTTCGCAAGGGCCGCGAGAAGACGACGAACAAGTCTACCGCGCCCATTCTTCAGGGCTGCCCTCAGAAGCGCGGCGTTTGCCTGAGCGTCAAGACGATGACGCCCAAGAAGCCGAACTCCGCTCTTCGTAAGATTGCCCGTATTCGTCTGACGAACTCCATCGAAGGTACCTGCTACATCCCCGGCATCGGCCACAACCTGCAGGAGCATAGCGTTGTGCTGATCCGTGGCGGCCGCGTTCGTGACCTGCCTGGCGTTCGTTATCACATCATCCGTGGCGCGCTGGATACCGCCGGTGTGGCCAAGCGGATGCAGGCTCGTTCCCTCTATGGCGCAAAGCGCCCGAAGAAGTAAGCATCCGCCTGCTTCACAACATCCCTTTTGCAGCCTTCGGTCAGCCGGAGAACCGCTTTTGACGCACCAGCGTCTGCCTGTGGAACAGGGAAGACGCCCGCGCAGAAGCCGGATGCGGCTGGGTCGGCCTGAATCGTGACCGATGACGCGCGATGCTGACGCGCATTCCGACTGGGAGAGGATGACCCACATCCGGGGATGCTTCCGCAATCCACACTTTACGACTGACTATCACGTCTAATTGGAGGTATTTACTATGCCCCGTCGCGGTTTTGTACCCAAGCGCGAGGTGCTGCCGGATCCTGTTCATGGGACCACGGTTGTGACCAAGCTCATCAATCAGATCATGCTCGACGGCAAGCGTGGCGTCGCTCAGAACGTGTGCTACGAAGCCTTCGATACCATCAAGGAAAAGACCGGCAAGGATGCCAACGAAGTGTTCCAGGCTGCTCTGGCCAACGTTGCGCCCTCTCTGGAGGTCAAGGCTCGCCGTGTTGGCGGCGCGACCTATCAGGTCCCGATTGAGATCCGTCCGGAACGCCGTCAGACGCTGGCCCTGCGCTGGCTGGTCATGTTCTCCCGCAAGCGCGGCGAGAAGACCATGGCGGAACGTCTTGCCGCTGAAATCATGGACGCTGCCAACAACACCGGCGCGGCTGTGAAGCGCAAGGAAGAAATGCACCGCATGGCCGAAGCGAACAAGGCTTTCGCCCACTATCGCTGGTAATGCGCCAACCTGCTGCCGCCGCATGAGCGCTTGATACGCCCGATGCCGCTGCAGCGCTGCTGAAAGGAGCAAACCATATGCCTCGCAGTCATCCCCTTGAGCGGGTGCGCAACATTGGTATCATGGCGCACATCGACGCCGGCAAGACGACCACCACGGAACGTATTCTGTTCTACACCGGTCGTGTGCACCGCATCGGTGAAACCCATGAGGGCTCTGCCACCATGGACTGGATGGTGCAGGAGCAGGAGCGTGGTATCACCATCACCTCCGCCGCCACCACCTGCCGCTGGCGCGACCCCCGCGACCCCAACAACAAGGATCGCACCTATCGTATTAACATTATCGACACCCCCGGTCACGTTGACTTCACCGTTGAGGTTGAACGTTCCCTGCGCGTGCTGGACGGCGCTGTGTGCGTCTTCTGCGCCAAGGGCGGCGTTGAGCCCCAGTCCGAAACCGTGTGGAAGCAGGCCGAAACCTATCATGTTCCGCGCATGGCGTATGTGAACAAGATGGACATCACCGGCGCGAACTTCTTCCGCGTGGTGGACATGATGAAGGAGCGTCTGCACTCCAACGCAGTTCCGATTCAGCTGCCCATCGGCGCTGAAAATGATTTCCGCGGCATCATCGACCTTGTGAAGATGAAGGCGGAGGTCTACTACGACGATGAAGGCAAGGACGTCCGTGAGGAAGAAATTCCTGCCGACATGATGGAACTGGCGGAGAAGTATCACGCCGAAATGGTCGAGAAGGTCGCTGAGACCGACGAAGTGCTGATGGAAAAGTTCTTCGAGGGCGAGGAACTCACCCAGGAAGAAATCAAGGACGCCATCCGCAAGGCCACCATCAACTGCACCATGAACCCCGTCTGCTGCGGCACTTCTTACCGCAACAAGGGCGTGCAGCCGCTGCTGGACAACATCGTCGAGTACATGCCTAGCCCGCTGGACATCCCCGCCATCAAGGGTACTGACCCCCATGACCCTGAAAAGGAAATGGTTCGTCACCCCTCTGACAGCGAGCCGTTCTCCGCGCTGGCGTTCAAGATCATGGTTGACCCGTTCGTCGGCAAGCTGGCGTTCTTCCGTGTCTACTCCGGCACGCTGACCGCTGGCAGCTACGTCATGAACTCCACCAAGCAGAAGCGCGAGCGTATGAGCCGCATCATGATGATGCACGCGAATCACCGCGAAGAAGTGGACTGCATCTACACCGGCGAAATCGGCGGCGCTGTGGGTCTGAAGGACACCACCACCGGCGACACCCTGTGCGATGAAAACAACCAGATTATTCTGGAGTCCATGGAGTTCCCTGACCCGGTTATTGAAGTCGCCATCGAGCCCAAGACCAAGGCTGGTCAGGACAAGATGACCATGGCGCTGCTGCGTCTGGCGGAAGAAGACCCGACCTTCAAGACCTACACCAATCAGGAAACGGGCCAGACCATCATCGCCGGCATGGGCGAGTTGCATCTGGAAATCATCGTTGACCGTCTGCTGCGCGAATTCAAGGTCGAGGCGACGGTTGGCAAGCCCCAGGTTACCTACAAGGCGACCATCCGCAAGACGGTCAAGGCTGAAGGCCGTTTCGTCCGTCAGACCGGTGGTCACGGCCAGTATGGTCACTGCTGGGTGGAGATTTCTCCGAACGAACCCGGCAAGGGCTACGAATTTGAATCCCGCATCGTCGGCGGCGTGATTCCGAAGGAATTCATCGCGCCTATCGACGCTGGTATTCAGGGCGCGGCCAAGAGCGGCTACGAAGGCTTCGAGCTTGTTGACTTCAAGGCGGCTGTTGTCGATGGTTCTTACCACGACGTTGACTCCTCCGCGCAGGCGTACGAAATCGCTGGCTCCATGGCTTTCAAGGCAGCACTGGAGAAGGCGAACCCCGTGCTGATGGAGCCGATGATGAAGGTCGAGATTATCGTGCCGGAACAGTACATGGGCGACGTCATGGGCAACGTGTCCAGCCGCCGCGGTCGTGTGGACGGCATGGAATCCCGCGGCCCCGACCAGATTATCCACGCCTATGTCCCGCTGAGCGAAATGTTCGGCTACACCACTGACCTTCGTTCCCGTACGCAGGGCCGCGGCATGTTCACCATGCAGTTCGACCACTACGAGGAAGTGCCGAAGTCCGTGGCGGAAAAGGTCATCGGCGAACGCGCGAAGAAGTAATTTTTCGCCTATCACCTTTTGAAACAGGATTTTCCCTGCGGCGCCCAAGCGGATTCCGCCGCGCCGCAGGGTACGAAACGAATAAATTGGAGGGAATTTCCCAATGGCTAAGGAACGTTACGAGCGCAAAAAGCCCCACGTTAACATCGGCACCA
>ERZ779895.1520-NODE-1520-length-24381-cov-5.901176_pt1 | contig 24381 bp, 21 predicted proteins | sample MGYA00511093_ERZ779895 | MGnify/ENA primary metagenome ERZ779895 (study PRJEB29588, sample SAMEA2142970) | human gut metagenome | biome: human gut; feature: human-associated habitat; material: faeces | place: Denmark | collected 2008/2010 ... | reverse complement strand
TGATGGTGAAGGTTCAAAGGTTATTTGCAAAGACTAATTTGAAAATTCCAGTTTGTAAAACAGAATAACCGATACATAGCCGCCGAGGTTTCAAAAAACTTCGGCGGCTGTTTTTATATCCAGGAGGTGATGAAAAATATGATTGCAAAGCGCAGAAACATGAAATTCAGAGAAAGGAAAGGTCAATATGGATAAAAACAAAATACGGCAGCTTGCCGATTACGCTATCAACGAATGCTGCGACCATTCGGAGGATTGCTATTGGACGATCTCCTATGACGAGCTGTATTATCACTTCGGCGCGGAGGTCACCGACACCAACGAAAACGGCAGACTGCTCGAAGAAGAATTACGGCAGAGAGAAGAAATCAACGAACTCATCATGACCGAGGACTGTATCGAGATGACCTGCCACCTGCAATATTGCCACAACTGCCAGACCGATCCGGTGAGTCTGCTCTCCGTTCTCGGCTGTAACATTTACGATGACCACGAGCCTGTGCGCGACGCCTCCGACGAGGATCAGACGCGGGAGATGTCCATGTAACAAAAAGTTTGCACTTTATTGCTCCGCTGCGCAAGATAACCTATTGCTATTTGTGAGAATATAGGTTATAATATATTCAAAGACAAAAGCTCTCGAAACGGCGGTGGGAATATGAGCGATACGGCAAAGCGGATAGCGGAGCTGGAAAAGGAGCTTGCGGAAAGCATAAACGGATATATCTCCCGCAAGGTGATCAAGGGAAAAGAACGCTTCTATCTGCAGTGGACGGAAAACGGCAAGCTCAAAAGCCGGTATATCAAGGCCGGAGAATTGGAGCAGACCAGAGCCTTGGTGGAGCGCCGCAAAAGCCTCCAAGCGGAGCTGAAAAAACTCAATGCAACACCCGACGGTGTCAAAAGCTATAATCTCAAACGAAAGGCGGTGCGGAATATGCAAAATATAACGGGAACCTTAATGTCGGAAGACCGTGTAATCGCGACCGTGAAAAACGGCGTCATAACGGATGCGGACGAAAGGCTCCTGCCCCTCTATCTGAAACGGACGGGAAACATCGAAGGCTGGCTTGCCTCCCGCGCCATCGATTCCCACAGAACCAACTCGCGCCTTCTCAAAAGAGCCTTGCGCCTGCGCACAGCGGACGACATCGCCACGGCGCTTGCGGTAAATGCGGCGACCGTGACCGACCGCTACTGGTTTAAGCCCAATGGCTCGTCCGCCGTATATGAGGATATCCGCTTCAAGGAAAACTACTTTGCCGAGCTTGCCCTGCGCGGCGACCCCGACAGCTTCTCCCGCAAGCCCTCAAGAACACCGGAGCTGACCAACACCGGCAGCTTCGAAAAGTGCTGGAAGCTCATTGACGGCGAGTGGTGGATGTACAAAAGCGGAAACAAAGAAGAATATTTCTCGGAGCTGTTCATCTGCAAGCTCTGCGAAAAGCTGGGACTGCCCACGGCGCACTATGAGCTTGACGGACGGTATATCCGCTCAAAGGATTTCACAAACGGCGCGGCGGTGAACTTCGAGCCGATACGCGCGCTCGTGGACGACGATGAGGATTATGAAAACTGCTTCCATGTGCTGTACGGCATATCCCCGGAGATCGCAAAGCAGTATCTGCTGCTTCTGTGGACGGACTCGGTCTGCTACAACATGGACAGGCACACCGAAAACTTCGGACTGCTGCGGGATGTGAAAACCGGGAAAATCCTCTCCCTTGCGCCCAACTACGATAACAACATCGCACTGATCGCCAAGGGTTATCCGTCCGATGTCCGCCGCACTCATGACGGGCTGATCGGTTTCCTCAAAGCCTTCCTGCAGGACTGCGAAGAAGCACGTGAGCTGTACCGGGAAATGCGTCTGCCGGAGATCACAGAGGATATCATCGACGAATGCCTTGACGAAATTCCTATCGAGGTCGACCGGGAATATATCCGCACCTTTATCCTCTGCGGGCAGGATAGGGTTCGTGAGATCATCGAGATGGACGGGGATCTGTCCGAGGGCGAAGAACCCGATATGGGACTTACGCTGTAGAAAGGCGGTGCAAACGATGAGAATTTTTGCAGAGCTTTTGTGGCTGTGGAAGGGACTCGGAATATCTCTTCTTTCCTCTGCTGTGGGCGTAGGTCTTGTATGGGCAGTGTGCAGAGCTCGGAAAAAGCCGATAAACAAACCTGCCGCCGTCATCACCGGGGCAGCGGCTTTTGCGGCTTCGATTATCGTGCTGCTGTTGCTCTCGCAAACGCCCAAAACTATCTAAAAATATATATCCGACAATGCGGCGCCGAAAAAACGGCGTCGCTTTTTTGTATCTGAAAGGAGATCACCCACATGAAAAAGACAACCTTCAATATCTCATTTGACGAGGACAAGGCATCTGCCCTTGTCCTTTATCTTTCACAGAAAGGTGCAACCGTTGAAACGGAGCTGGAAAAAGCACTCGATACGCTCTATACCAAGACCGTCCCGGCAGGTGTGCGGGAATATATCGAGCTGCGCTCCGGCAACACACCGGCTCCGACTGCACCGAAACCGAGAAAGCCGAAGCCGCCCAAAACGGAGTATACCGAGATCAGCGAGGTGAGCGCCGATGAGCGACATTGATATTACCCTGTATCTGAACGCAGACCGTGTGCGCGCCTTGGCAGACGCCCTCGGTGATCAGACCGCCGAAACGGTCGAGGATAAATTGACTGAGGCGTTCGACACACTCTATCAGGATTATGTTCCGGACGAACTGCGTGCGACCATTGAAGCAAAAATCGAACGGGAGGATGCAGCCGTGCAAGCAAGACTTGAAGCAGATCGCCGCTTTGCGGTCTACCACATCCGTGAAAACGGTGAAGACTGTCACTTCACAAGCGACTATTTCCGCACACCGCTGCAGGCTGCGTATCGATACCGTCTCTATGAGCGCGGTGAGTTGTCTTCCAACCCCGAAACCTTCGCCGACGCTTTTATTGAAACGAACCCCGTCAGCCTTGAATACTTCGGCAAGGTCTGTGCGGATATCCATGCAGACGACCGAGTCACTGCACTGCTCGAATTTGATTTGGACGAAGGTCGGGTCAGTGTTTACGACGGCACGGATAATGAATGGCAGACCTACTCCTTGCGTGATTTTTCCGTTGCGGCCTACAAAGCGTTCCGCTCGGATTATCGCAGTGAGGAATGCCGCCGTGAGATATTCAACAGCAGCCTTGCAGGAAAAGAACTTAATTTTTCGGAAGAACCATCAAATGATATCACAGTATATGATATGAATATGTAACCGCCGTGTACGCCCCTGTGCCGCCCCTTGTGGCGAGATGCAGCCCCATAGCGGGTAAACACAAGCCCTGCAAAGGCAAAGCGCCGTTTGGGACGGTTTTCGCACCCTTTTGCGGAAATCGGCAGGCGGTACGAAAATAAGCAGGTGAAAGCCGAGGGGTTGCGCTGCTTCCCCTCGGCGGTTTACAGCGGACGGCAACGCCGACCGCATAAGGCTTTGCGGGGCTTTTGAGAACAGCAACAAAAACTGCGATTTAGGGGTTGCACGGATAAAAACCTCGCAAGTTTAGGGGTTGCGGTTTTTGAGCGAAAAATACGGCAGGAAAAGGAGATGATTTGAGTGCCGACACCGAAAAACAAACGCAAATTCGCACTATGGCTTTATCCCGAAACACTGGATAAAGTAAAGCAGCTCTACACCGAGGACGACTGCCGCAGTAAGTCAGAGTTCATCGAAAAGGCGGTGCAGTTCTATATCGACCACCTCACTGCCGAGGATCAGCGCTCCATGCTGCCGAACGCAATGCTGTCCTCTATGAAAAGTATTGTTGCCGAGAGTGACAATCGCATCTGTAGATTGCTTTTCAAAATGGCGGTGCAGCTTGCGGTAACGATGAATGTGGTGGCGGCGAACAGCGAGATTGACGATGTCTCTCTCGAACGGCTCAAGGGTGAATGTGTAAAGGAAGTGAAACGGCTGAACGGCAATTTTACTTTCAAGGACGCAAACGATTGGCAAAAGGGATAATGTATGGCGCGCTTAATAACTAAATTTAAATATCTGAAGCCGGAGGACAGAAAAAATCTCGGCGGCTATGCGGAGTACATTGCTACCCGTGAAGGTGTAGAAAAGATAGACGAGTCGAAAAGAAATGCTCCTGCAACGAACAAGCAAAAGCAACTGATAAAGAAAATCCTCTCGGACTTTCCCGACAGCAAATCATCATTGGAGTATGAGGACTACCTCAAAGAGAAAACAGTCGGTGCGGCTTCGGAATTCATTACCCGTGCGCTTGAGGAAAACGCCGATGAAATGATGCACACCAAAACCTATGCCGACTACATCGCCACCCGTCCCCGTGCAGAACGCTTCGGATCTCACGGACTCTTTACCGATGACGGCGTGGCGGTGGATCTGCAAAAGGTGTCGGACGAACTCAACGCTCACACGGGAAATGTGTGGACGGCAATCGTGTCGCTGCGCCGAGAGGATGCCGAGCGACTCGGCTTTGATAACGGCAGCCGATGGCGAGATATGCTCCGGTCGCAAGCACAAACGCTCTCCGAAAACCTGCGAATACCCATGAGCAACCTCCGTTGGTTTGCCGCATTCCACAACGAAAGCCACCATCCCCATATTCACTTGATCGCCTACTCGGCAAATCCGTCAGAGGGCTACCTCTCGGAAAAAGGCGTGATGGCTTTGCGCTCGTCCTTCGCCAAGGATATTTTTGCACAAGACCTGCTCTGCGAATACAAAAAGCAGACCGAACACCGTGACGCACTCAAGATGCAGAGCCGTGAGGTGCTTGCTGAAATCATGGCAAAAATAAACGGCGGCACATACGACAACCCGCAGGTGGAGGAACTGTTGCAGACCCTTGCCAAACGGTTGGCTGTGACCAACGGCAAAAAACAATACGGCTATCTGCGCAAGGACATCAAGGAAATCATCAACAGCATTGTTGACGAACTCGGCAAGGATGAACGCATCGCAGCTCTCTATGACTTATGGTACGAGTCAAAGGAAACGGCGCTGAAGGTCTACACCGAGAGCCGACCGGAACGGCTGCCGCTGTCGCAAAACAAGGAATTCAAATCTGTGAAAAATATGGTGATAGCCGAGGCGATGAAACTCAATCTGCCGACAGATGAGGTTGAGGAAACGGACGAGCCGACAGAGCCGGCCCGTGAGCCGACCGCCGAGGAAACCGAAAGCCCCGATCCGCCGCCTCCGCCTATGGACGAATATGAAAGAACCGTGGCAGACGCCGACAAGGGCAACAAATGGTCGCAGTACCGAGCGGCAAAATTCATGCTCGACCGTGACGGCGACCACTACGATCCGAAAAAGGCTGTGGAGTATCTCACCAAATCCGCCAAGCAGGGCTACACCGTAGCGAAATATATGCTCGGAAAATTGTATTTGCGTGGCGAGGACGTGCCGAAACAAATGCTCCACGCTCTGCATTGGTTGGAAAGCGCCGTCAAAGACGATAACCCATACGCAGAATATCTGCTCGGCAAGACCTTTCTCAAGGGCGAGGATATAGAAAGAGATACCGAACGAGCCGAGAGCCTGCTCCGCCGGTCCTCAGAGCAAGGCAACAAATATGCGGCGTACACCCTCGGCAAGGCATATCTTGACGGAGATATCCTTACTCAAAACATTGCCGAAGCCGTGCGCCTGCTGAATCTGTCGGCATCTAAGAACTTTGCTCCGGCACAGTTTATCCTCGGAAGGCTGTTATACAAAGGCGAGGTTATACCGAAAGATATAAAGAAAGCTGTAGAATGGCTTGACCGTGCCGCCGCGCAGAAAAATCCCTATGCGGCGTACCTTGCAGGCAAGACATATCTGACCGAGGACGAGGTCAAAGACATTCAAAAAGCCATCCGCAGTTTTAAGATAGCCGCCGAGAACGGAAATGACTATGCCGAATACCAACTCGGAAAAATCTATCTCTACGGAAAAGACATACCGAGAGATACAGATAAGGCGATGTACTATCTTCATCTTGCCGCCGAGCATGACAATCAATATGCCGCACAGCTCATCCACAGCATTCGTGTCAACGGAAACTGGACGGCAGCGCTTGCCTCACTTCGCCTGCTCGGTCACATGGCTCGTATCATCCAAAACCGCTTGGAGGATGAACGCAAAAACAGAGAACACAGTATCGACCGCAAGCTGCGGAAAAAGATCGAGGAAAAGAAACAGGCTCACGGTCTCAAGCAATAAAGAAAGGAGAAACTCATGTCAACCGAATACATTCACTTTACAACCGCACAAAAGGAAGCTGCCCGGCAGACGGACTTGGTCGCTCTCCTGCAAAGCCAGGGCGAACACTTAAAACGCTCCGGCAAGGAATATGTGTGGCGTGACGGCTCGGAAAAGGTTACGGTCAGAGGAAACTTGTGGTTCCACCAGTACGAGCGCATCGGCGGCGACGCCGTGGACTTCGTCCGTAGATTTTATAACATGGACTTCCCGCAGGCCGTCAATTTCCTGCTCGGCAATAACGACGACGCGCTTCCGCAAGCCGAGCCTGTAAAGCAGGAACCGAAGAAGCCGTTTGAATTGCCGCCTCAAAATGATAATATGCGGCGTGTGTATGCCTATCTGCTTAACCACCGAGGAATAGACCGGGAGGTGCTTTCTGCCTTTGTGCATAAAGGAATGATCTACGAATCCGCCGATTACCACAACGCCGTCTTCGTCGGCTACGATGAACATGGCATTGCCCGACACGCACACAAAAGAGGAACAGGCAGTGAGAGCACCTACAAAGGCAATGCGGAAAGCTGCGATCCCCGTTACAGCTTCCACTGGACCGGAACGGACAATATACTCTATCTCTTTGAGGCTCCTATAGATATGCTGTCCTTTATTTCTCTGCACAAGGAGAATTGGCGAAGTCACAGCTATGCCGCCGCTTGCTGTGTCGGGGATCAAGTGCTGTTCCAAATGCTGAAAGCTGATCCCAATATCGACACCGTCTGCCTCTGTATGGATAACGATGCCGCAGGTCAGGCGGCGAACAAGAGAATATCCGACAAGCTCTTTATACAGGGCATAAAACACGAAATCCTCGTTCCCGAATTCAAAGATTGGAACGAGGACTTATTATATGACGAACAGGAGGAAACCGAATGCCAAACATTGCAGCTTTAGTAACCGTCGCCGCAATTATGTTTGCCGTCCTCGGTGCGATAACGCTGATTGCTCATATCTACAATCTCAATAACATCAAGAGCAAAACCGTCGGTGACGGTCAGCACGGAACGGCTCGGTGGGCAAACAAAGCGGAGATACGAAAGACCTACCGCCATGTTCCGTTCACGCCGAAAAAGTGGCGCAAGCAGGCAAAGCAAAATCAAACGCCTACCATGACGGTGATAGCACCGAGAAAATTGCTTCGGAAAAAGACAGAGCCGACCGAGGAATCTCTGCCGCAGGGCATTGTGGTCGGGTGCAAGGGCGGCAAGCACAGCACCACCGCCATGATAGACACGGGAGATGTCCATGTGCTGATGATCGGTGCGGCAGGTGTCGGCAAGACTGCCTTTTGGCTGTACCCGTGCATCGAGTATGCCTGTGCTTCGGGAATGTCCTTCCTCTCCACTGACACCAAAGGTGATGTTATGCGTAACTACGGAAACATCGCCAAGGACTACGGCTACAAAGTTTCGGTTATCGACCTGCGAAATCCTACCCGATCAAACGGAAATAATATATTGTACCTTGTCAATAAGTACACCGACCTATACGCAAAGCATCCCGAACAAATCGTCTACAAGGCCAAGGCCGAGAAATATGCAAAAATCATATCCAAGACCATTATCCTCTCAGGTATGGACGCCGCTTCCTTCGGACAGAACGCATACTTCTATGACGCCGCCGAGGGCTTGCTGACGGCAACCATTCTGTTGGTAGCGGAGTTCTGTGCGCCGGAAAAGCGGCACATTGTATCGGTGTTCAAAGTCATTCAGGAACTACTCGCCCCGTCCAAAAAGAAAGGCAAGAATCAGTTTCAGCAGCTTATGGAACTGCTCCCGAACGAGCATAAGGCAAAATGGTTTGCAGGTGCAGCTCTGAACACCGCCGAACAGAGTATGGCAAGCGTTATGAGTACGGCGCTGTCCCGTCTCAACGCATTCCTCGACACCGAATTAGAGCAGCTCTTGTGCTTTGATACCGAGATAGACGCCGAAACCTTCTGCAATGAGAAATCGGCTATCTTCGTCATCATGCCGGAGGAGAATCCAAATACCTTTTTTATGATTTCACTGATTATCCAACAGCTCTACCGTGAGATACTCGCCGTTGCCGATGAAAACGGCGGTAAGCTCAAGAACCGCTGTGTATTCTTCTGTGATGAGTTCGGAACGCTGCCAAAGATAGAGTCAGCAGAGATGATGTTCAGTGCCTCCCGTTCGAGGCGCTTGCAGATCGTTCCCATCATCCAATCCTTCGCCCAGCTCGAAAAGAACTACGGCAAGGAAGGCGCGGAGATCATCGTGGACAATACGCAAGATACCATCTTCGGCGGCTTTGCACCAAACAGCAGCTCTGCCGAAACGCTTTCCAAAGCACTCGGCAGCCGCACGGTCATGAGCGGCTCGGTCAGCAGGAGTAAAAACGATCCGTCACAATCGCTCCAAATGATAGAGCGACCGCTGCTGACACCGGATGAACTCAAATCCTTGCCCAAGGGCGATTTTATCGTCATGAAAACCGGTGTACATCCGATGCGGGTACACCTCAAGCTGTTCTTCAAATGGGGCATTGAGTTTGACGAGGACAACCCCTACGCCGTTCCCGACCAAGGCAACCGAGAGGTTAAATACGCCGACAAAAAGGAAATACAGGACGGCATCCTCGAAAAATATCCGCCGGAGTGGAAAGAGGAAACGCCTGCACCGAACAGCTCGGACGGCGGCGGTCAGGCTCAGCAGGACAGCCAAAAGAACGAGCCGCAAAAAACGCCGCCGCACGGCAACCGCAGAAACGGCAGTCCTCCTATCCGTACCTCGCCGCCGAAAAAAGAAACTGCTCCCGACTTAACGGAAGCGGAGATCATAAAAGACTTAACCGAAACGGAGGTGCATAGCAATGAGCCGTCTTGATTTTCTCTACCGCACCGAGCTGCCGCACAGAGCCGTGGCGGTGTATATCTACCTTTCCGACCGGACGAACGAGAACAACGAGTGCTGGCCTGCCATACCGACCATAGCCGCCGATCTCAAGTATTCGCCCTCCACCGTCCGCCGCGGAATCCGAGATCTTAAAAAAGCAGGGCTTATTGAAACCGAGCAGCGCTACCGCAAAAAAGGCGGCAAAAGCAGTTTGCTGTTCAAAATACGCAGCGGATAAATGAAAAAATGTATTCTTTCCGCCAAGGGGCAACTGCGCCTAATTGGTGACAGGTGCCACCTGTCATGGTGGAAGGAGAAAGTGAACTACCCAACTGAAGAATAACTACAGCAGAAAGAAAAGACAGAGGATATATGCGGTTTGTAAGAGTCTGTTATCCGGCAGATATTCGGCAAGACAAATCGAACCTAAACCGACTGCGCTTTTTCTTTCTGCTGTAGTGAAGGCGTGAAAAACCACAAAAAATAAATCTATCGCTTTATAACCCGTTGTGTTTTTCACAGAAATATGCTATTATATTCTTGACAGTCACTTCTGCTGTTTTCGGATTTTGTTCGGTGGAAGCAAACCCTAATTGAATCGAGGCTGACGATATGAATATTAGCTATAAAAAGCTCTGGAAATTGCTGATTGACAGGGATATGAAAAAAAAGGACCTGGAAAAGGCTGCGGGCATCAGCAACTATGTCATTTCCAAAATGACACGGAATGAAAATATCACGGTTGAAACCGTGGGAAAGATCTGCAAAGCACTGAATTGTACGCCGAATGACATGTTGGAATTCGTGTCCGACAGCGAGTAAGAGGTTTGATTATGAACAGCATTTTGAAAAAAATCAGGCAAAGCGATGCCTTTAATGAGGAAAATCGAATCCCCTACACAAAGGCGATCGTGTTGATGAGCTTATTTACTTTTGTGTTTCTGGGCGCGGAATTTCTGTTTGTCAATATGATCTCCCGCACGGTTTCGGGGAATCAATCGGTAAATGCCCAAAACTATGCGCTTGGTATCAGCGTCATCGGTTTCGTTCTGTATCCTGTTTTCTCTCGATTTTGTAAAGGAAAATGGCAAACCGCACTTGCAATGTGCGCAGCGATTTTGTCGGTTATTTGTCTGTTTTTGATATGCCGCCATGCCTCTTATGCACTTACACTCGGCATGGGACTCTTGCTGTTTCTGATTCTCGGCGCGTTTGGAAGTGCCGTATTCTACAAAACACTATGTCTGATAGAGGACAACACCTATATTGCGCGACTGACAGGCGTTTCCTATATGCTTGGAATCTTGCTTCAAATCGCAAACAACAATTTGGTTCATATAGATTACATAGAAGCCGGCATACTTTCTGCATTTATACTATTGCTGGCATTTATGCTGATAAAAGCAGAAAAAAACAGCGTTGTCCCTGCCTTCTCCAAAAGCAAAACCGAAGAGGAAAACGACGAAAGCGGAAAGGATAGCCTGAAAATCATTTTGCTCCTCGTCCTTTTCGTCGCACTGATGACCTGTATTTTCGGCACCATGGACAATGCGGTCACCGTATACCACGCAAACGGAACGATGAATATTGGTCAGTGGCCGAGAATACTTCTCGCACTCAGCGGTCTTATGGCAGGTTTTTTATTTGATATTGCAGGCAGAAAATATATGAGTGTGATCATGTACTGCGTAATGCTTCTGTCTACGACCTGCCTTGTCATTATTCAGTTTGCCGGGCCGTTCACGGTGGGTCTGGTCATATTCTATCTGTCCGCCGGCTTCTTTGCTGTTTTCTTTACCTCTTCCTTTATGGAGATCGCCCGATACACGGATACCCCCGAGTTGTGGTCAGGGTTTGGCAGATCCGTCAATAATCTTGTTGCCGCTGCAATCTCGGGAGGCTCCCTTGCACTTTTGCATTCCGAAAACAATATTGTCATGATCACCATAGAGCTGATTTTATTCGTGGCCACCAGCATTGTCGCGCTTTTCTATACCAACAAAAGAAAAGCATTTTTTGACAGGCTTGCCGAAGCGGACAGCAGCGAACGAAGCGACGGTGAAAAACTGCAAAGGCTGGCAGAGCAGTTTTCGCTGACGCAGAGAGAAACCGAGGTTTTCGGACTGCTGGTCAATACCGAAGACGGATTGCAGACGATAGCCGATGGTTTGTATGTCTCCAGACGAACCTTAGAGAGATATGTCTCCGCCATATATGAAAAAACAGGTGCAAAATCACGGATCGGGCTTGTTACTCTTTACAACAACGTATAATTAAACATAACAAAAAGCATTTTATCCTCCTGCCTATGTGGGAGGATATTTTTTTGCGGTTTTTTCAAAGGAAACCGATATTTTTGCCTTGATTTTAAGAATGGCGGAGTTCCGCCACCCCATTTTCGGCAGATTGGCGGACTTCCCTTATATACAAAACAGCTCTTTACCAATACAATTATAAGCAAAGGCAGTGAATATAAGCCGATATACTCAGCCTTTAAGAAGGAGAGGAACGCATATGAAACACAAAAACCACAAAAAGCATCGGGCGCGGCTGCTGACCGCTGTCTTTGCGGCGGTTATGCTTCTGTCGCTTATGCCGCTGACGGCTTCGGCGAGGGAAACGGGTCATACCGTGCTTGATGAGGATTATTACGGGCTGACTGACGGCAATGCCGCCAAGGTGCCGGGGCTTAATTATCGTTGCTCAGGTCACGGCGACAAAATGATTGAATACTATGCGGAGGTTGAGGACGACGGGCGTTACACCGTCCCCGGTATTATTGAAAAGGTCGGGAACAAACTACGTTATGTATATACATATTATTGCCCTACCTGCTACTCCACATGGAAAGAAGGCGCCAAATGGAATGGTGAGGGCGAAGTATATGACGATGGCTCGTCCATGGGAAAGAGCCTTAAAGATTATATGGAGTTTGTAGCAAACAACACGGTTGCAGGTATGGCAGCATATGGTTACTACTATCCGCCGAAGGACGATTCGGATAATGCGCCGCAAAGAAATTATACTGTCGGCACTTCAACAATTACAGAACAGCCGTATCTGTTTCGGGTTGACGAAAATGGGTGTCTAATCGGAACTTCCGGAAAGGCGCTGACGACTGTTTCCGGAAAGAAGCCTGACGAAAAAGATCCCCTTGCACATTGGGATATGCCGGGCGCTTTTGCGTTTTATCAATTTTTCTACACCGGTATGTCTGAGATGATAAACAAGCCTGCAAGCACTGATGACCCAGCGTGGGACACTGTCCGGGATATGACCCGTATCTATTACATGAAACGTCAGCAGGAGGGGCAGCTTGTAGGGCCGAGGGTAAACTATTCGTCTCACTGGTACAGCTATGACTATTCCATGCTCGGCGAGTGGGTCGTGACCGATCTAATGGCGGAATATAAGACCGGCGAGATATGCGGATATGTTTCCTATGTGGGGCAGAAAACCGAGATTGCCGTGCCGGAAACGGTGACGATTCCGCTGTACGGAAAAATAAAGGTCATTGGCGTGGATATCGAGGATCACAACCTCAAAAAGGTATATATCAATGATAACGTTACCTGTATACGCCGTTTAAGCTCGGTAAACCTTGAAGAAATTTCGGGCTGCAAAAACCTTGAATACATAGAGAAATATGCTTTCCAAAATGACGTGTCTCTGAAAACCATTCCTGAAATGCCGAAGCTCGATTGGATCGCCATGGGCGCCTTTGAGGGCTGTATATCATTGCGCGATGTTAAGCTACCGGACAATATGACATTCATCGACTTCACGGCGTTCGGTTGGTATGACACCGTTCTCGGAAATTACGATATCGGTATGACGGATCAGAGCTGGGAGGATTTTCAGTATCTGAGCGACCTCTCCGACAACGACAAAATCCTCGGACTGACCCTGTATGCCAAAAAAGGCAGCACAACCTATAAGCTGCTGGATACCCTGATCAACAAAAACGACGCGCTGACGCCGGCACTTGACGATAGCGGCAAGCCGTATTTCAAATCCTACGGCGATGCGGTCGCCATGATGAGCGGCGAGGTGAAAGAATTCACCTCTCATTGGAATCTCAAAAGCAGCGGTGATTATAAGGGAAACCTTGCTTCCACCGACAAGGATGTGGACGATTCCACCGGCGGCAGGCTCGGCGAATACGGCGAGGGCGAGCCGTCGTGGAGTCCGAAGAAAATTCTTGAAAAAGGTGCACTTACCGCAAGTCTCCTGCTGTTCTTCGGCATCACCGCCGGCGTTGCGCATTACACCGGCAAGAAACCGGATAAGAAAAAGCCTGTTCCGAAGATTCCGAAAACCTATTGGGGAATGACCGCCGAGCAGTGGTCTAAAATGGGCATTGACAGTATCGACCTGCTTTCCAACTCATTTGAGAAAATGGGAGGCGTCGGCAAGGTGATGAAGGGCGTAGTCGCCGCAGGCAAGGCATTCCAGAAGTATCTGGATGTATATAACGAGACCGGGAATGCCGATGAAGCGTGGAACAAAGCCTTTGTAAGCTCGCTGTCTGTGGGAACGGCGTTCGGCATGGCTACCGACAGTGTTCCCGCCGTCGGAATATGGGATGCCGTTTCCGGGCTGGCAATGGGCACCTCTACGGCGGCGGACGCCGTCAGCGCGGGCGGCACTGTCGAGCATTTGGCGGATCTGTTTACGGATTATATGTACTCCCGCAATAAAGAACTGCATCTGGATACAAGCTTTGACCCGAGTGTTGTATATACCCGTGAGGAGCTGGCGCAACGGATCGCCGACGGCGCCTACGGCGAGAATATCAAGAACATTTCCGGTGCATTGGATCTGGTCAGCAGTTGGCAAAGCGTCAAAGATACGGCGACCGGCATTTTCGGCGAAGACGGCCTCGGATGGGGCATTTTCGGCAATATGGGTGATACGGCAAATGAGATGATTAAGGGCAGCCGCGTGGCTGAGCAATATGTCGAATGGTTCAATTCGGCAGTGAAAGACTTCTACACGACCGGAACGAAGGGAGGCATGTAAGATGCAGGTAAGAAAACTGTCCTATTTGGCTATTGACCGTCTCGGCGAGCTGCTTGGGCTGACGGCGGATGCTCTTTCTCCGATTCACGACCTGCAGTCCGCCATTCTGGGATTGAAGAAGGCTATGCCTTCCGAACTGAAAGAGGGACTGGACGCACAGCTGCTTGCGCAGGGCTTGCTTACCGAGGAAGCGGAAGACTTGCAGCCGAGCGCCTCGATGAAGCTCTTTATAGCGGCACTGTATTGTCCGAAGAAATGCTATCGGGTGCGCATGCAGGAAAAGGACGGCGCGGGCGACACCTATCTTCTATTCATGGACGGTGTCTGGTTGCGCATAGATGCATTCCGAGGTCAGTTGACGGTTTCCGGACCGTTTGACCTTGCGGCAGCGGAGCTGTATCTGCGTGCGTGCGTGGATACGGCTTTGAGGAATCCGGATATTCAGCTGCAAATCGAGCGAAGAGAAAAGGGACGTGTTCACGGAGCCGTGATCGAATTTGACGGTAACGGATATTCCTTTGCCGGCACGGTTTTTGCACCTTCCGACACCTCCCCACAAATGTTTATTCATGCGTTTGCGGCTACCGATGAAAACCGACAGTGGATCGCCGATATGCTTATAGGCAAGCGTGAGTTTGTCCTTCCCGAAAGCGAGCAGAAAGAAACGCCCGCCGAAAAACGTTCTTACAAAAAAGCGTTAAAGGGTTTTCTGATAGCGCTTGCCGTGAATGTGTGCGCCGCAGTGATTATTGCCGTGCTGAAAGCGGTACTGTGAGGTGAGGCGTATGAAACTGAAAAACATAATATCCAATGCATTTGACGCAATCATACAATCCTACGAGGGCAAGAAGTTCTGGCCGAGCCTGATACTGCGGCTTGTAATGGCTCTTCCCTCGGCGGTCATTACAGCGGTGTTTGCAAACACGCTGTTTTCAAAAAACAATATTGTCAATCAGATTTTTGCCGCCCTGTTCTTCTATTTTCTGATGGTGTCGGTCAGCAAGCTGATTACCGAAATAAAGCGCGGCGGCTTTGGAAAGCGGCTGAAAGCAACCGTTTGTAATATGGTGCGCTTAAAACTGCCGGCACTGTGGTTCTTTATTGCCGCGGTTGTTATAGCATTGTTTCTGCCGTATGCCTTTGTGCTGTCGCTGGCATTGCTGCTGTTCTGCTCGGCGGTATCGGAGAATAACTCCCTGCTGCTCGGCATCAAGAACGCCGTAACAAAGGGCAAAAATCCCGAGAAAAACGGCAAAGGACTTGCGGCATTTACAAGCGGACTGATCGCCTGCGGGCTGATCATCTGCATACTGACAAACTTAGGAGTTCCCACTCTTTACGGCGTGATAGACGGCAGCAACCCGAAATCCGATATGGCGCAGACCGAACCGGCGGGAAAAGACGACGGTTCACAAATTCCGTCGGATACGGATAAAACGCCCGACAGCACGACAAAGCCGAACGGCGGAGATACTAAGGAAAACGATGATTCATCTATTGAGGAAACGGCAAAGCAGCTCACGGATAAGCTGATCGAGTATGCCGGCAAGGACAAAAAGGCGTTCAAAAAGCTGTTCCGCAACACGGACGACGCGGTCATCGATCAGTATTACAGCACCTCCTATGATAAATTCCGTGAGTACGGCAAGAGCCAGATCGCCATTGCGGCACAGGACGGCGATTCCGTTTGGTTCACGGCGCTGTATTATCAGATACCCGAAAACTATCCGACGGAAAAAGAAAAATCTGTCTATCTGTCAACGATCATGACGCACGCGGACGACGGCTGGAAATTGGAATGGAACGACGATGTGCGGACTCGGCTGCAGTCGAAATATGATAATGCCGGATTTACTCCCGAGGGGCTTTGGGCAAAGGAAAGCGGCTATGCGTGGGCAAAGTTCTTTATTCCGTTTGATCCGGACAACACGGCGATATTCTATGAGGACACCGTCATGTGCAAGGTTACGGAAATGTATATGGACGAAAACGACAACCTGAATCTTACGGTATATGCGTCAAACGGCACGGACAAGGATGTTAAACTCACCGGAATGGATATTTCGGTATCAGACGGCGACAGAATGCTGTTTGAAAAGCACTTTGATGTCGAGATTGAGCTTAATAAGGACGGTGTGTCCCTATGCGCACTGAAGCTGTTCTCACCGCAAGACATCGACTTTACGACATGGAGCAGCCCGAAGATCACCGACTTTACATTCAGTTATGAGAATCAATAAGGGGGAGCGGCCGATGCGGAACGAACACTTATATTCAAATGGAAAGTATAACAATCATTTTCTGTCCCGGATATTGGCAGTCTTTCTGCTTGTGAGTATAGTGCTGTGCGGATGTGCAAAAAAGCCGTCGGGAACGGAAAATCCCGATCCGGACAACTCGATGAATGCTTCAACACAGGCGGATCCGATAAATCTTGAGCAGCTGCTCTTAAAGGAGCGCGGCATACCGTATGACCAATCGGACTACAAGACCTTTGTCGGCGGTGAGGGGCTTCTGAACCTCGATACAGTTTTTACCGACACGGATCCGGCTGTCGCGAAGGGTGAGCTTTCAAGCGTTTTCCTTTCCGGCGGAAAGCTGTATAAATTCGGTACGGATTCCGCACTGCCGAACGGAAAAAACTGCATGGAGATATACAGTCTGCCGGATAAAGCAAAGCCGATCTATCTTCATTCCGGCGACTTTAACGGCGCCGATTTGGATGTAATCTTTTCCGACGGCAAACGATTTTCTCTTGACGCGCCGTCAAATAACGGGCCATATACTGCGAAGGAATCAAAGTTCGGCATGATATTTTTCGAGCATACCTATCAGTATTCCGCTGACGGAAAGACCCTTTCCGAAATACCCGATTTCAGGAGCAGAATAACGCGGTTTGATCTTGGCAGCGGAACGGTAATCGCCGACGGCAGGCTTTACATCTACGCCGCAAAGCAGGACAAGGATGTAACAGCGGGAATTACCTCTTATTTCGACGATAAAAACCGCGGCGTTATCATATGGGAGGCAAACTGCTCGGCAATGTCGGACGGCGAAAAAATAATCACCCTGTTTAACGGCAATATCTTAGTGACCGACAAAGCCTTTTATAAGTTGGTTTACGATGCCGTTCCCGATAACAGCACAGATTATACCGATAAGACCACAAACAGCGACGGTACTGCAGCTGATTATCTGCCCAAATTCGGAGGCGGCAACAGATACCGGCTCAAGAAAATCGAGAAGCTGACCGCGTATTATAACGAGATCGCAACCATAACCCATTCGGCGGTTATAACATATGATAATAAAATTTTGCCGCTTACCGAAATCATTCCGGCAGAAAACGAATACAGCAAATACAGCGCAAACAATATTGAAATACCGCCTGATATAACCGAACTGATGCACTGAACGGAGGAAAAACTATGAGAAAATTTATCAAGGCAAGCGCCTTTCTTGCCGTTATTCTTGCCGCTGCAATCTCCCTTGCCGCCTGCGGCGCTAAAACAACCATCAATGACGACGGAACAAAGACCAAAACCGAGGGCGGGGTCAAGATCACCGAAACGGCTGCAAAAGCCGTGCAGACCGAAAAATACGAAACCGCCGATTTCAGCATGACCATCCCCAAGGGCTGGACGGTAACGACCGGCGGAACAAATATCTACCACAGTATTCGGGTAAGCGACCCGAACGAACCGCTCAATCAGATGTTTGTGCTGCTCAAAGCCGATGTGTTGCTGCACAGTCAGGCAGGTAAAGATGCATGGCAGCAGAACTACAATATGGGCGATACACAGGCGGCGCTTTTTGCTAAGGCCGCTGTGCTTGATAACCCGTCTACAGAGGGCTTTTTCAAAATATTCTCACAGTATACTGCATTTGCATCGGAGGTGGAGCCTGCTTATTCGGGATATGCCTTCCCCCGGTTTGATAATTTTACGGTAACCGACCGCTATCCCTCTGCCAGCCCGATGAAGTCCTCCGCTCTCGGCGACGAGCAGCTTCGCGCGACATTCACGGATAACGGCAAAGAGGGCGAGGGCCTGTTTGCTGCCAGTGTGGTGGACTTTGGCAGCTTTGCCATCTCCAACGGCAATGTGGTAGGCTATCAGCTCCAGGCGGTGGACGGCGGCTACTATATGGCTTACAACATCGTTGCTGTTACCGCCGCAAAGGACACCTTTATCGAGTGGGAAGATGTGCTGACCGATTGCTTCAAAACCCTGCAGTATTCCGACAGCTTTGTCAGTACCACCAATCAGGCAAGCAATGAAAAGGTTGCCCTTGCAAAACAGATCAGTCAGAACTTCAATGCGACTATGGACGGCTTTATGTCCTCCTGGGAAAGCCGCAACAGAAGTCAGGACATTATGAGCCAGAAGCAGAGCGACGCCACCCTCGGCTACGAGCGCGTTTACGATACCGAGACCGGCGAAATTTACAAGGCTACGAACGGTTTTACCGATGTGTATGACGGCAAGCGGTACAAGGCAGTAACCGACGACAATATGTATGCCGAGCCTATCAGCGGGTATATTGAAAAGCAATAACACCATAACAAAAACGGCTTACCGTAGAATCGTGATGAAAAGGAGGTGCCGGACGATGAACAGGCAACTTTCCGCTTTGCCGGACAGTAAAACAACAAGAATAATACTGCCGTATAACCGGCAATATGTGATCTTCGCCGTTTATGAAGTGCTGGATAAAAACGGTTCCGAATATGAAAAAACAGACGCATCCACCATTTTAGCAGAGATGTCGTTGTACGGTAATTTAAGCCGGTTCTCCGTCTCCGTAAATGAACAGGAAACGGGAACGGAACTGACCGTAACAATGATACATCCATGCGAGGGACTGTCCGATGTCGGTATCCGAAGGGCAACGACCGCCTTAGCCGACAGTATATCGCAGCATTTGGAAAACGAGCTTGTGATAAACAAGTTGAAGGCTTGATTTGTAATTATAAATAACAGAAAAATGGAGGCAACCAAATGAATGAGTCACGAGTATTTATGTTAAACGGCACGGATGTGCAAAAGATCGTTACCCGTTTAGAGGGGTTCTTTCGCACCGAGAAGGGTATGGAGGTGCAAAGCTCCGAGACTACGGAGGGCTATGTTATGCAGGCGAGCCAGCCGAAGGACGGATGGAAAACGCTGACCGGAATGCGACTGGCAATCACCGTGCAAATGGCAGTGATGGGCGACAAGCTAAATGTCAGCATCGGCGAAGGTCAGTGGTCGGATAAGATTGGAGCAGGAGCCATCGGTTTGTTTATCGCGTGGCCGTTGGCGATCACCGCCGGCATGGGCGTGTTCAAACAGAAAAAGCTCCCCGGCGAGGTGTTTCAGGTGATTGAAAACACCATTATGACCGGCGGAAAGCCCGTAGTCGTGACCGGCGCCGGACAGACCGTAGCGGCAGGCATGACCGTATGCCCGAACTGCAAGGCGCAGCTCACTGCCGGCTCTAAGTTCTGCAATCATTGCGGAACAAAGCTCAACACAAAATGCCCGAATTGCGGTGCAGATATTACACAGGGAAGCGCATTCTGCTCCGAATGCGGAGAAAAACTGTAAGAAAGGAAATTAAGACTATGAAGAATAAAGCGTTTAAGACAAAGCTGCTGACAGTCCTGCTCACGCTGTGTATGTTGCTGTCGCTGGTGCCGCTGTCGGTATTTGCGGCAACTCCGGCAACAGAAACAGCAGACTTCACCGTCGGGCAAGGCCGAGAGGCCATAACGCTGCTCAATCAGTACAAGACCGGCACGGCGGAGTCCCTCTGGGATAATACCGCCAAGACTCTGACTTTGTGGGGCGTTGACTTCACCACTACCGCCCAAACGGCGGTGAAGCTGCCCGCCGGGTCCACCATCGTCCTCAAGGACGGAACAACCAATACCATTCAAAGCGGCGAGGTTACTTTGAGGGTAAGCGGCGACTACTCGAATAAAGCCTATGTCAACGCTCTGGACGCTGTGGGCAGCCTCACCATTCAGGGCGGTACCGCAGGCTCGGGCACACTGAGCGTCTTCGCCGGCAAGCTTAAAAACAGCGGCGATGGCTGGGTTTATTCGTCCGGTATCAGCGTAGACGGTGACTTCACCGTGAAGGGCGGCCGGGTCACGGCCCGTGGCGGCTGTGCGGAGTCCGACGGCAGCTGCTTCTCCTTCGGCGTCAAGATGGATAGCGATACCAAGAATAAGGCTCTGCTGGTCACCGGCGGCACCCTCACGGCCATCGCCGACGAGGCGTATGAGCTGGAGGAGGGCGGCACCAAGAGAGCGTCGTTCTCCCGTGGCGTGGAGATGTTCCGGGGCAATGTCATCGTGTCCGGCAGCGGCAAGCTGCGCGCCGAGAGTGTGGAGGAGATGGCAGAAGCAACCGTCATGTCCAACGGCCTGTATATTTCCGCGGGCAACCTGACCGTGGCGAATTCCGCTGAGGTGGCTGTGGCCGGTGCCTATGCCGCATACATTTCCGGCGGCAGCCTCCGGCTGGACGGCGGCAGCCTCACCGCAGTAAGCACCCAAACGGCCGATGACAATGGCAATCTCGGCTGTGCCATTGATATGGATTTGAATAAACAAGTCGCCGATTCCGGCAGCATCACCGTCAGCGGCGGCACTCTGGAAACCGTGAATGGCTATATCAGCATGCCCACAATCGGTGCCACCGGAAATCAGAGCCTGTTCACCGTTACCGGCGGCACCGTTGTGAACAGAGGCCAGTTGTACGGTCCCAAGAAACTGGATATTTCAGGCGGCACCATACAGACCCAGGGCATTGACGCTGATGCACTGACCCTGTCCGCAGGCTCACTGACCATTCGGGAACCGTTGCGCAAGAACCCGAATTATGACAATCTGCTGGTCCGCCCCGCTTTGGATGTGAATACGCTCACTGTCAGCGGCGGCACCTTGGATGCAGCCTGGGATTGGGGTGAGTTCACGCCCATTGTGTTCCCTGTAAATACCTACTACGGCTACGCCGACTCCCTGGTGGAGATGACGGGAAGCGGCAGTACGGCCACCTTCACCGGCGGCACTACCACCCTGGATACCGGCAAGGCCGGGAACACCGCCCTGCTGATCAAGGGCACACTTACCATCGGTGATGGCATGGCAGAGACCGGCGCCGACAGCAGCCACCACCAGTTGGGAACCGCTCCCGTAAAAATTGCGGCTGCGGCAGCAAGCACCGCTATTACGACCGTCGATGTTGCGAATGTGAAACTCGACTATCAGCCGGGCAGCACCCCCAAGGCATCGGCCAAGCGAACAGGCACTAATCAGGATAAATATGATATTCTCTTTGAGTGCTGGGAAAAGCGTGAGAAGGATGCCAACGACACCGTGAGCACGGTTGCTTACTGGTATTCCGATGAAAACTGCTATTCGGACGGCAATGTTCAATTCAATACATTTGAGAAGGGCGGAAGATACCGATATTCCGTGAAACTTCAGGCGAAAGACGGCTATACCTTCGACAGTAATTTGACAAACAGAGAAAATGTTACATTGAACGGAGCAAGTCTGCCGTCCGGTTCGTGGGTCATGGTGATGGATGACGGAAAAACCTGCCTCATTCAATATGGAACAGAGTTGCGTCCCGGTCAGGCTGTAGAGAAAATCGACTTTAACGCTCGAATCAACTTTAATGCCGGCGACAAACCGAGCTTTATGACCAGTGCCGTGAATCCGTTTATTGATCTCGACCATGAGCGTTGGGATGCCAATGACGGCAGCGGCTATGGCATTACCTCCAGCGACTACTGGAACGAGCGTTACAACGGCAAGCTCATTACGGAATTTGAAGCTGGAAAGAGTTACACCTATGGCGTATATTTCAAGATTTCCGACTTGGGCATGGAAGAGGGCTACCGCTTTGATAAGAACACAAAGCTCTATATCAACGGTAAGGAGATTGCCCTGACATCTGACCAGATCAGCATAGACGATAACGGCGAGACCATTTGGTTCAGCAATGTATTGACCATGACGCCGACCACCGTGAAAGTTATTGATGTGGTGGAGATCAACGGTGTCACCGTCAGCTTCAAGGACGGCGACAAGCCCGTTTTTACTGGCAAGAGTCCCGAAGGCGTGAAGTATGCATACAATTGCGAGTGGTGGGAACTGGACAGCAAAACCGGTGCGATTTCCGCAGATTTCTTCAGCGGCGCTTTTGAAAACAAAATCACCGCTTTTGAAGCCGGGAAGACCTATCATTACGGTGTGTATGTGAAAGCTGTGGGCTATGTTGAAAGCGAAAATACCACTTATGTATTCGGACCCAACACCAAGCTGAAGATCAACGGCGAATTTGTGAATTATAAGCGCTATGAAGGCGATGCCAGCGATGGTTCTGACGGTACTATGTGGGTTCTCACTGATCTGACAATGACGCCGCAGGAATCCGGCACAACGCCTGAATATAAAATCACCGATGGTGCAAACGGTGCTTGGACGCAAAACAGCGATGGTACGCTGAAGTTTGTGGCGAACGGAGATTTTTCCAAGTTCACCGGCGTTAAGGTCGACGGCAAGCTCATCGACACGGATAAATACACTGCCGTGTCCGGCTCTACTGTCATCACGCTGAAAAAAGATTACCTTGGCACGATTTCGGTCGGCAAGCATACCTTGACCGTTGTTTATAGCGACGGCGAGTGCAGCACGGAGTTTGAGATCAAAGCGGCTCAGGGCGGCGGCAGTACCACGCCGGATAAACCGAATCGGGACGATCCGAAGTCTCCTCAGACCGGCGATACCAGCAATATTGTTCTGTGGGCTGCGCTGCTGTTCGTCAGCGGCGGTGTTTTGACCGTATTCAGCGTTGCAAGCAAGAAGAAAAGAGTCGGCATAAACAAATAGCACTGAAAACCCGAAGTACCCCCATAGCAAACGGGCAGTGACTGAAAATCCGTCACTGCCCGTTTATAAAAATAAAGAGCATAACTTGAATTTTCGGCAAAAATTAAAGGTTTCTCGCTTTTAAAAAACTTGCCGCTCAAGATTCTAATCAAATAAGAGCTTATAGGTAAGGACGGTGACGGCGATATGCCGCCTGAAAAGAGAATAGCCGACCGGACGGCAATCTCCGGCACAGTTTCAAGAGCGCTCAGCAAGTAAAATATTTGCTGGGCGCTCTTTCTTTATGTCTTCGACAAAAATCAGCCGTTTACAGCAGTAAAACAAACGGTTCGGCAAAATATTCCAGCGAGGAGGTGATACCGATGTACAGTGCAGTGCTTTCAGAGGACATACCATACGGATCTTTGCCGTAAAGGGCGGCCGCCCTGCCGTCCTTCGGCGACAAGGTGAGAACATGAAAAAGAACATAGGAAAGATAAAGGTGTTGAAATAGCAAAGACTGTCTTTGCGCAGACACACAGACACCTATATTTTTTTGACCTTCCCGGTCGACAAAATTCAAAACAATATCCGAGAAGCGCCAATAAAAGCACCGAAAAAACGGGAATTTTACTTGGCTTGACTTTTTGCGGCCTTTGCGCCCTAAAACAGTGGCAATCCGGCAGCATCGGCTGTCGAAGCCCTCCGTATCAATCGTTTTTGAAACCAACCAAAAACGATTGAACGGAGGTACATAACCTTGAAAAAACAACCCAAAGCGGTTTATATCATAGAAAACGGCGGGTACACGGAACTGACCTATGAGGAATTCCGTCGCCGTGAGCAAATCTGCCCGTTATATGCGGACAAGCTGTTCCTGCCTCTCTACGGCAGGCTTATGGAGGTATCCAAAGAGGATTACACGGAATTCTACCGAGCAAAACGCCGTCAGAAATATCTGGACGAACGCTCTGCGGACAACGGCGACTTCTCCTACGATATGCTGACCACCGATGAATTCAGCGGCGAGGACATCCTCATCGCCGAGCAGCCGGATGTATGCGACACCGTAGTGGAAAGCATTATGACGGACAAGCTCCACAAGTCCTTGCAATTGTTGAACCAAGACGAGAAACTCTTAATTCAAGCCTTGTATTTTGAAAGAAAATCAGAACGCAAGGTTTCGGCGGAAACCGGAATACCTCAAAAAACCATCAATGATCGCAAACGGCGGATTATAGCCAAACTCAAAAAACTTTTAGAAAGTTAAAAATAAATCCGCTCAGCCCCCTCATCTTTCGGCATGGAAAGTGAGGGGGCTTTCTCAATAGCCTCCGCCCGTTCTTTGAAA